>Ga0068856_100000571_pt1 | contig 40367 bp, 34 predicted proteins | sample KBSCornC62_FD_66595 | JGI IMG/M metagenome (GOLD analysis project Ga0068856, IMG submission 66595) | Corn rhizosphere microbial communities from Kellogg Biological Station, Michigan, USA - KBS Corn C6-2 | ecosystem: Host-associated > Plants > Roots > Rhizosphere > Soil ...
GTAAAGCTCGGGTTGTTCCGAACCTGGCTGCTGGAAACAGGAAACTGGACCGCTCATGGCCATCCTACAGGCAGAAGAGTTTCGTTCTTAAATGGCTATGCCATCCGCGGAAAGTACTTCAACTTCTCAACCGTGGGACAGTGGATGTGGGATGAGATTAAGGTAAGCGTCCCGCCAGGCACTAGTATTCATCCCCTTCTCAAGGGCATTTACGAAGTAACCATCAAGACCACGGAAGCTGATGCCAAGATGGCGGAAACGGAATGGAAGAGGGTAACCCATGAAGAAGGCTCACCCCAGTTTAGTGCAATGCCATCGGTTAACTTGAGGCCGGCCGGAGCCGGTGTCGATATTGTCATTCGATATATCACTCGTGCCGGAGTCAGAGTTGACACTCGGAACAAGCTGTTTGCGATGATCGTTGATCTGATGGAAGTTGGGTCGAAAAAGGATAGAACCCCGGCCTCATTGCCGCCGCAAGTATGAGTGTCCTCCGCCAGAATCGCTCGAGTCATGGAGAGAGGGAACTTGCCCTCCCGCTAGGCGAGCCACGAACTTCGGTCTTTCATCCATGACCGAACACTCCTTCCGCGGCATCCCCCTTCCAAAAGGGAGAACGTGTCAACTATTGTGTCCGGTACGATCTGTTACCTCTGTGTCGGGTCGCTCATCAGTGAGGAACTTTGTTCCGAGAAATGAACGCTGATAGCCTGCTCAACCGCCTGCGTTCGCTCTCGATAATCAAGCAGGCGACGACGACCATAGAGACCAAGCAGCCGCTGATGGCAAGAAGGCGAACGACAGCGGCCAGGACGATTCGTGTGGCGAATGGAGCCAATCTGTACCGAGTATGACTTAGTCTGTTCTGAGACGTAAATAGCTCGAAAGTGCCAGATAGTTTTGCGGGCGGCTGAGATGAGCGAAAGCTTCCTGCTGCTCGAAAAGCCTGTCTACTTTGGCGATTTCGGCCCGCTTCGTGCTGACAAATCCCCGTCTTTCTCCGATGGCGGACAAGTTGCCTAAACAACATTGGCAATTTGTGCTTCCTATCAGCCCGCATTTTGAGATAACCTTTGCGGCAACTTGGAACTTTGTGACTGAAGCGTTGGTCCCACCCAAATCGAACGTTATCGCAATGGAGATTCACCGTGCAGGCGGCGTTTTATGGCTATCTCTATGTCTCCTGCTGGCTGTGACCACTTGCTGTGCGCGATCCGACCAGGGCAAAGTGGAGGCGGTGCTTAAAAAGATGGAGCACGCTGAGCAGACGGGCGACTTCAAGACGTGGGAGGGCCTTTGGACGCGTGAGAACTCACTTAAGTTCGAGACAAGCACCCTGATCTGAGGGCGCAGCCGGAGGTTCACTATCGCCCGATCAAGGCTTTCATTCGGGGAGATCAAGCTGTGCTCCTCGTGCGGGTGATGGGCAACGCCTCGTTCTCCTTCATTACGATGACACTCGGAAGAGAGGGCGGACAATGGAAGGTCCAGGATCAAGTATGGAGAGATACCGAGCCCGACGCGAACTCAGTCTACGCTGTGCTTCCTCCTGAACCGGGCGCGTTTACTCGCGCGGGATCGCCTTGGGATCAGGTTGCACCGGGCATGGATTCGAGCCGGGCGACGCAGCTCGAGTGGCAGTTGAAGGCGGTCTTCGATGACTCGTACCTATATATCAGGATTGAATCGAGCGCTGAGCTGCCTGCACCAGGAAGCACAATCGCAAAATTGCCGGGCCGTTGGCCTGTCTTGAAAATCGACACCTCAGACACCGGGGAGTTTGTGCTGCAGGATGAGGTCAGCATCGGTGACCAGGCGACGTTTGATGAGCGGGGTAGGGCGAATAGCCATCGCGCTTTCGCGGCGTATTCGCTCCGCTTGGGACGCAAGCAAAACCAATACGAAGTCTTTCACACTTCGGCCGGTTTGCATCCCAGCCCACCGATTAAAGTCGCGGGGCGAGAACTGCGACATGCGCGTACCCTTGGCGACCATGGACATTATGGATTCGCGCGCAACCAAGATGACGCTCGGCGATGCGCAGTGGCCAAGCTCGGTGTTCAGCATGCCGGTCCAAAGATATCCTCGCTAGGAGCAGATCATCGGCTACTCGGAAACTGCCGCCCTTCTCCCATGAGACACGACCAAAAAGCATGCCCGCTCTGCGATGAGACCACTAAGCTACCTGTTTCCCCATAGAGGGCTGCACCATGGGTGTCTTTACGAGGTCACGAAATGGGTGGCTTGTATTTGTTTTGTATTGTGCTCACCTCTCTGCACGGCGACTGACGCCGCACCCTCAAAAACAAAGGTGTATGCGTTATCTACATGGAAGAACATAACGTGTCGTGCGAAAGGGAGGTTCCAAGACCGCGATTATTGTGCGTCTGCCGTCATGGATCAGATCGTGGCCGATGGCAAATCGGCGATTCCCATCCTGATCTCGCAAATCACTGACTCACGGTGGATCGCAGAACCCGTCTACGACTTTTGGCCCCGCATCCGAACAGGGGAACTGGCGTATTTCATTCTGGGGAACCTTTTCGTCGATGACACGTGGCAAAAAGCACGATGCCACCACTCTTCCCTGAGAAGCATTGCGATGATGCGTCTTGGGTTTGTTGGGCGAGGTTCAGAAAGGTACATAACCTTGCAGATCTTCAAGGTCATTGGATGAAGTTCTGGAAGGCCAACAAAGACCGCATCTACTGGGACGACAAGGCCCGGTGTTTTCGGCTGAATGATCGAGGAGTCCCGAAATAGGTGGGGATATGGCCGGATACTCCTGACGTTGCGGCTTGTACTGGGACTACGCGCGGTCGGCAACGAGAAACGGGCACTTCCTTTGTGCTCGAGACGTAGCGTGGGAACGGGTGGGGCATATTACTGTGGAAGATCAGCGCCGCCATCTGCTTTCACAAACAGATGTGGCCAATCGAGGAACTTCAAATTTCGGAGAAGACAAGCGTCTTCGAGGTCTGAGGGTTGGTTAACCGTTGGTGGCGAAACGCCTCCATGCTAAATCATGCGATCCGCGCTCCCTTGATCTCGATCCTATCGCAAGCCCTCATAATGGAGTCGCAAAGTTCACGCGCAGTCTGCCCGACCCACGGTTCATTCATCAGGTCGCGGCGAGCATCCTGGCTGCTGCTGCCGATGATGCGGTGCTCAATCCCTTCTGCCAATCCATCCCAGCCTAAGTTAGGATCGTCTTCGTAATCGGACCCGTGAAACATAACCACCAGTCCGGGATATGGCTTCGGCGCGTAATTTTTCTCGGCGCGGATCAAGGTCCGCCATACATATAGAGTGCGCATGCGGGCGGGTATGCGCAAACCAAGCGTGAACCAGAGGGGGTAAAACTTCGGTGCGATTTTCCCCCATTGCTTCGCAACCTTGACTGCGGAAACGCGATAGAGTGCACGCGCTGGATTTTTGAGCAGGGTGGCAAGTCTTTTGCCGGCGGGGTTCGGCTGCCGCTGAGGCTTTGGCGGCGCCGGAACTTTGCGATGGAAACGCAGCTCTGCGGTGAACTGTACAACCAATGCGGCTGGTTCGCCCTGCTGAAGCAGTTGTTGGGCCATCTCATAGGCCACGATCCCACCAAAGCAGTACCCGCCAAAGCAGTACGGTCCTTTCGGCTGCATTTTGCGAATTTCGGAAAGGTAGTAACCTGCGATCTCCTCGAGTGTCGTGTGCTTGAACTCACGGCCATCCATCCCTTCCGGTTCGATCCCGTAAAAGGGCTGGTCGGCGTCCATTTTCGCCGCAAGGCGATGCATGAACAGCGTGCTGCCGGCCCCACCGTGGATGCAGAAAAACGGCGGCCGAGTTCCGGTGGCCTTCATCGGCACCAACGTAGGATAGTTTGCGCGATTTGAAAGCGGTCTGATCTCGTTGGCCAGCAGTTCGATCGTAGGCGCGTGAATGAGCGTGGTCAGCGGCAGATCCTTGCCGAGACTGCCCATGATCTTCGTAAACAGCCGCGCGGCTTGCAGCGACTTGCCGCCGAGATCGAAGAAATCGTCCTTAATGCCAACCGGCTTTATGCCCAGCACCTCTTCCCAAAGAGCGACCAGTCTCTTCTCGACTTTGTCATGAGGTGCGACGTACTCGCGTTCGCGATGGTAGTCACCTGCCTGAGGTGCCGGCAGTGCTTTTCGGTCGACTTTGCCATTGGCGCTCAAGGGGAATTCGCGCAGAGCGACCAACGCGGGCGGAATCATGTATTCTGGCAGCTGCTTGCGCAGATGTTCGCGAAATTCAGATTGAGAAAATGCTTTGCCCGGCTTCGGAATAAAGTACCCAACCAAATATTTGCCGCCGAACTCGTCGTCGCGCGCCGCGGCGACGGCCTTCTGTACAGCCGGATGCTGCTCCAGCACGGCCTCAATCTCGCCCAATTCAATACGAAAGCCACGGACTTTCACCTGATGATCGACCCGCCCGAGATACTCGAGGTTTTTGTCCGGACGATATCTGGCCATATCACCGGTGCGGTACATTCGTGCACCTGGACGAGACGAGAACGGATCAGGGACAAACTTTTCCGCTGTGAGTTCCGGGCGATTGAAGTATCCACGCGCCAAGCCGTCACCGCCGATGTACAGTTCGCCATCACTACCGGGAGGGAGAGATTCGCGATTCGGTCCCAGAACATACAGGCTGGTGTTAGCAATCGGCTTTCCGATGGGCACGTTGCGTTCGTCGAGTCCCTCGACGTGATAGCCGGAAGACCAGACCGTTGTTTCGGTCGGCCCATACATGTTCCAAACCGAGCCACAGCAAGCGGCGAGTTTACGGGCGAGTTCTGCTGACACCGCCTCGCCTCCCACGATGGCCTTCAGATTACGGTCACCGCTCCATCCCGACTCAAGCAGAAGTTGCCATGTGGTCGGAGTGGCCTGCATGAACGTGGCGTGGGAATTTGCTAGCAGGCCGCGCAAGAGTTTGCCATCGAAAGTGGCCTCACGACTGGCGATCACAAGCCGCGCCCCCGCTAGAAGAGGAAGAAATATGTCAGGAACGGATAGGTCAAAGGAAATGGTGGTGATCGAAAGCAGAATGTCGGCGGCGCCGATTCCAGGTTCTTCGCGCATCGAGCATAAGAGGTTTGCAAGGCTGCGATGCTCGATCTGTACGCCCTTCGGTTTTCCCGTAGAGCCAGACGTATAGATGACGTAGGCTAGGTTTGATGGGCCCACCTCCGACGGGACTGGCTCATCACTCTCATCTCTAATCAAATTCCACGACGGCTCCAGACAGAGAAGTTCGGCCTGTGTGCGGGGCATGAGATTCAACAACGATTCCTGGGTGATCAGGACTTTCGCACCCGCTTCCTCCAATACATACTGAATCCTGCCCGTTCCAAAGGAGACATCGAGTGGCAGGTATGCGCCACCAGCTTTCAGTATTCCCAGTAGCGCGATCTCCATTTCCAAAGACCGCTCCATGCACACGCCCACCAAAACCTCACGTTGAACGCCGTGCCTCCGCAGGGTCCGAGCCAGTTGGTTGGCACGCGCGTGCAGTTCTGCATACGTGAGAGAACGCCCTTCAAATTCGACTGCGGTCGAATGCGCGTGGTCCTGAGCCACGGTTTCGAGCAGGTCGTGAACGCATGCGTGATGACGAGAGTCGATCTCTCGCATTGGTGAAACGTAGTTTGGGAAGATGGGCGCTGCCATATGGAGGTCCTTTTATGGGACAAGGGCTAGCGGCGGGCCAAGCCAGGAGTGAAAGGATGATCTCCGGGTACACGAAACCAGGGAGCTGCGGCCCTGCAGCTCGGGCATACCACGGGGAGGAAATACCAGTACACATACAACAAAATGCGATGACTAAACGCAAATCATTGCGTTTGGTCTTTAGTCGTGAAGTGCTCGCCACGTACACACGCGATTCTCAAGATTGAGAATGAGCAGCATTATACGCACGGAAATGATTAAATTGTGTCAAAACTTCTGTTGATATCCCCCTGAAAGCCGCGCCCGCAGCCGACTTTGCTCCTACAAAGCGTGGCCATCCCCGAAATTGTAACGCCGAAAGCTGAGACACAAAGTGCGCTACCATACACAATCCACTGTATTCCGGTTGAGGCCCAGCCAGAGGTACTCTGGTTAGCGGTAAATGCTGTCCCTATTGGACGCCTCGTGAGTAAACTCACCTTAGCCTCGCTCGTGGGGTGCATTGTCGTTTACTTCAACGGTTGTGGCGGTAACGGCAACTACACGTTGCAATCTATAAGAATCAACCAGAAGGTTGCGGCAGCCTCGTCACAGTTCACCGCGACCGGAATCTACAGCGACGGCACACAAACGACTCCCCTAGCAGTGGGATGGTTTCAATGGACGTTCAGCTCGTTTCTCGTCGGAACGCCGCATTACAGTTTGAGAAACTCGCCGTTCTTGCCGCAATGCGCAAGTGGAACTGCGCTAACGATTATGGCCGTAGCGCCACTCGATCCTCATGCTCCGAGTAGTGGCACGATCCCGGTGGGCGTGTTCCAAGATTTCGCGTTGGGCAAAACCAATACTGAGGGTGGATTCGTGGCAGGGACAATCCAGCAAAATTGTCCCTAACTGATCAAGCGCGATGCAGGATCCATGGTGCCGACAGTGCAGCACCAAACGCCCGCTGTCTGCCTTTGGCCTACGCCGCCTTCCTGGTCGCGTTTCTTGAACAACAAGCTACAGATGGGCAATGGAAGAATTGTAGATAAGAGATGTTCGAGGGAGTCTTGAGTCTATACTCATTGCCGGCGGAGTTCGCATAGGAGAGATGATCTGTGAGTAAGTCTTCCCGGCAAATCGATCGGCGAGCTTTCTTGAACGACTCGGCCGTGGCTTTGGCCGCGAGCGCTTTGCTGCCTCGCAGCGCCCTTTCTTACAGCAAAACGCTAGGAGCGAACGACCGGATTGCTCTTGCCCACGTTGGCATTGGAAGCCGCGGCAGGGAGCTTGACGAGATCGCGTCCAGGCTGAAATCCAGCCACAACGTAGAGATGATTGCAGTCTGCGACTTGTGGAAAGGAAATCGTGAAAAGGCCGTCGTCACCAACACGAGCTACTACGGCCGGGCTCCGCGCTCGGTTCAGTATGTAGAAGACCTGCTGGCGATGGAGGATATTGACGGCGTGATGATCTCTACTCCGGAACATTCCCACTCGCCTATTCTCAAACTGGCGGCGGAAGCGGGCAAGGACGCTTACGTGGAGAAGCCAATGGGGAATGTTCTTGCCGAAATCAAGGCTGCACGCCAGGCGGTCCTCCAAGCAAAGACGGTCGTGCAGGTGGGTACGCAACATCGCAGTGAGCCATATCAGATCAGTGGGCAACAAGTAGTTCGTAGCGGAGCGCTCGGTGACATTAGCAAGGTCGAAATTGTGTGGAACTACCACGGCCCGCGCTGGCGTGGCCGCAAGGAAGTCCAGCAAATCCGCGAGCAAGACACCGATTGGAGCAAGTGGCTAATGACAAAGCCGGCGCGACCATTCGATCCACAGCTGTATTTTGAGTTTCGTTTATACAAAGAGTTCTCGAGTGGAATTCCGGATCAGTGGATGAGTCATGCCATCGATCTCGTGCATTGGTTCATGAACGACAGCTTCCCCCGGTCCGTAGTCTCGCATGGGGGAGTTTTCGCCTGGCACGACGGCCGTGAGAATGCTGATACGTTTCAAGCACTGCTCGAATATCCCAAAGGTTTCCTGGTCAGCTATTCGACCAGCTTCGGCAATGATGCACAGAGCTTTACGCGATATATGGGCAAACAGGCGACTCTGATCAATATTGGCGGCGAAGGTAGCCCCCGGTATCAGTTGATTGAAGAAAGAGGCACACACGAAGCCGATGTGGACATCGACGAGAAGCGGCAATCAAGGTTCATTCTATTGCCGGGAGAGAGCAAGGTTCCGCCCATCGGAATCGATGACATGAGCCTAGAGCATATGGCAAATTGGTTTGAGTGCATGCACTCAAGGAAAACACCCCATGCTTCGGTGCATGACGGCTTTGCGCATTCGGTTGCCTGCATCATGGCGGCACAATCATACTGGTCCAACAGAAAAGTGTACTGGGACGCGTCCGCCGAGGAGATTGCCTCCTAGCCGTCTCTTGAGGTCAAAAGCACGTTCCGAGTCATTGGGCGATAGCGCTGCTTAGATCGCCCATCCCACCCAATACCGATTGACGCAGAAGGTTTGCCATGTCTCATCACGCGTCAAAAGGTCGCTCATCGCTGTGAGAACGATTGGAACGCTAACCAGAGCAACACCACGCTTTTGTTCCAAACCTGTATAGTACGCAGCATGAAATATGTAGCCCTTATCCTCGTAAGCTTCTTGTGGCAGGTCGCCGCAGCCGGACAATCGTTCACGGTCATATTCTCGACGGGAGCGAGCGCACAACCGTTGAATGGGCGCCTCTTGCTGCTTCTTTCGACGGATCCCAGTGCGGAGCCGCGCATGCAGATTAACGACACTCCGCGGACGCAAATGGTCTTTGGCGTCACGGTTGATGGATGGGAGCCCAACCAACCTGTGACGGTGGATGCCAGCGCGTGGGGTTATCCGATCCGCAGCCTGAAAGATGTCCCACAAGGCGAATACACAGTACAAGCCGTGCTCAACAAGTACGAAACCTTTCATCGCTCAGACGGCAAGACGATAAAACTCCACATGGACCAAGGTGAAGGGCAGCACTGGAACATCTCGCCCGGCAACCTTTTCTCGAAGCCACAAAAAATCACGCTAACAACGAGTGAAGTTGCTATCACGCTCACGGAGGAGATTCCCTCAATTCCTCCCAAGCCAGATACCAAGTACGTTCGGCACATCCATATTCAAAGCCAACTGCTTTCAAAATTTTGGGGACGCCCCATGGAGCTGAGTGCTCTCGTTCTGGTGCCAGAGGGCTTTGATGAACACCCCAATGCGCGTTTTCCACTGATGATCTTCCATGACCACTTCGTGGATGATTTTGACAACTTTCGGACCACCCCGCCCGACCCCAACCTGAAGCCGGACTACAGTGAGCGCTTCCACATTGCCGGCTACAACCAGATTCAGCAGCAGGAGGCATACAAGTTTTATCAGCAATGGACTTCGCGGAAATTCCCACGCTTCCTGGTTGTCAAGATCCAGCACGCGAATCCTTACTACGACGACTCCTATGCTGTGAATTCCGCTAATGTGGGGCCTTATGGTGATGCCATCGAACAAGAATTGATTCCAGCGATCGAGAAGCAGTTTCGCGCCCTCGGTCAGGGCTGGGCGCGTTTTGTTTACGGCGGATCAACTGGGGGATGGGAGGCACTCGCGGTCCAGGTTTTCCATCCTGACTACTACAACGGTGCGTTTGCCGCATGTCCTGACCCGATTGATTTTCATGCGTACACAAATATAAATCTTTATGAGGACAAGAACGCTTTCTTCATCGAAGGTGCACACACCCGTGTCGCTCAACCCTCCATGCGTGATTACCTCGGCCATACTTTCCTCACCACCCAAGACTTCAACGCCTACGAACTGGCGCTTGGCGACCATGGCCGCAGCGGCGAACAGTTCGATATCTGGCAAGCAGTCTACGGACCAGTGGGGGAAGACGGGTATCCGCGGCCCATCTTTAATAAAGTAACTGGCGAGATCGATCACGGCGTGGCTGAATATTGGCGGGAACACTACGATCTTGCAGCGATTTTGCAGCGTGACTGGGCAAGAATTGGCCCTGACCTCGCCGGCAAGATTCATATTTATGTCGGCGCTGACGATACATACTTCCTGAATGACGCGGTCTATCGCATGGAAGACTTTTTGAAGTCCACGACCAATCCGCCCTACGGCGGCGAAATAACCTACGGTCCGCGCGCAGAGCATTGCTGGAACGGCGATCCAACTTTACCCAACTACCTCTCGCGTCTGCACTACAACACCCAATACTTGCCTAAGATTCTGGATCGCATACGTAAGAGCGCCCCTAAAGGAGCCGATTTGACGAGCTGGAGATATTGAACGAAGCTGCGACCAGGAAACCCCAAGGCTCAGAGAGCATTTAGAATCTTCGTTCCATCAGGCGTACCTAGGCCGGTGCAGGCGTCCCATCCTACCTGCGCTTTATAGCCCTTTATAGTGCTCTTGATGGCATTCGTTCCAACCGTTATATCTCTCACAACTCCTTTCCCTAGACTCTGGTAAAGAAACGGATTTAGAAAACCCACGTTCTTTTGCTTGGCTTGATTAAGCAGAGCGACCAGACTAGCCATGAGGGGCGCCACTGCACTGGTGCCGCCGCTTGCTCCTTCAGTGCCGTGTACGCGTGTGAAATAGTTCGTGGCACTCATGGCAATATCTGGTACGCCACGGCCTTGCTTGCCAGATGTGTCCCGCCGCAGGCTAGCACGAGATCGTCGACGGCTGGATGATCCACGTGAATCTTTCCGTCCCAATGAAAGCCATCGAGATCGGCCGTTCCGTGGTCTCCCGAAGCAACGCAGATAGTGATTCCGAGCGTGGCTGCTTCCATGAAGACCTCATGAAATGCCTGGATTGCCTGTTCTTCGGCGGGATCCTCAGGACCTCCCCAACTGATTGAGATCACGCCTGGCTTGCGATCACTATCGTGCACGGCGGCATTGATTGCATCCAAGAACCCGTTTCCCTTATTAGGAGCAAAGTACACGGCGATGTTGGCCTTCGGAGCTACCGCTCCCGCGACCTCGACATCGAGCATTACTTCGCCGTCGGCTGAGCCCCTACGTGTCGGATTGTTGCCTGCGTGATCGACCGAAATAGCCGTGACGTTCGGTAGGTCGACGGCAATCTCCTGAAAGAAGATCTCGAGGTCGCTATGGTTGAATCCGCCGCCGAGTTCAATGATTCCGATGCATTGACCGGACCCATCGAGTTTGAGCCCGTTGTGGGCCGTGGGAAAGTTGTAGCGTTTCGCGAACTCGCTTGCGGCCAAGCCGTTTGTTCCACCCGGACCTTTGGAACCAACTCCGCGCGTGTGATGAGGAGATTTGTGCTTGGGCCTAGTATCGAAACCAAAGATTCCCGTTATCACACCCGCAAATTGGCGTGGAATGAAAATTTCACCCCGTCGCCCGCGATATGTACCTGAGGAATGATGGAACATGTGAACATCGGCATGGAACGCGTTCAGCAGGTCGCCGAGCTTTCCGGTTAGGACAATCGACCGTTCGGCCGCACTACGGTGGGACACCACTAGATTGTGCTGCACGGCGAATTTTTCGATAGCATCGAAATCTTCTGACCGGGCTCCATACTGCTCACGTAATTTCTCGTGCGTGAGATACTGGCGTTCTGCAAGCGGCTGCTTGTAGATGGTCTGCATTTGTTTCTCAAGCGCGCCCGAATCTGCCTGTGGCCGTACCCGCACGGTTACGCTAGTTAATTCGTCTGGATCAACAGATCCGGCGGGACGTGAATTGGGCAACAATTCGCGCTGACTCCCAGGGAGTGCCACATAGGACGAGTCAGCCAATCGTCTTTGGCTTTTGTTTGACGCCATAGCAATTCTCCTAAACCAACAATTTCATATTCCAGCCTTTACTGCAGGTTATCAACTCCCCATACCGATCTTCTGTGTTCGCGCGTCCTCACACCCGCTTTCAGCGCACCCATGACCAATGAACGCAAAACATGCGTGTTCGCCTGCAAGATCAGGGTGATTCCTTCTGCAAGAAGGGCTCGCCCTTCGTAAATCTGGTTTTGAGAAAGCATAGGACGCCCTGACCCACAGGTCGGATGGCCAAATCAAAAACCAAGCATCGATGAGATCACTCTCAAGTAAGGTCCGTACGACGCTTGTAATTCAAGTATGGCGAAGTCGCTCGCACCAATTGCGGGAGCGCAACTCGAATAGACGGAATCGGGCCGGGGGGAAGCATCATTCCGATACTCGGACGGCCCATCTAGTCTTCCTCGTGGCTAAGACGACTGCCCATCGCGATTATCCGATCAGCCAAATCGCGTTCCTGAGAGTACTACTTTCGCTCTGGTGTTAAGTACTGAATCACAAAAGTGACAATAGTGGTAATTGCTCCGCCAGCTTCGGCGGAGAGCTTGAAACCATAGTGGCTAGAAATCTGAACGGATATGAGTGTCAGTGCTCCGGCCAAGCTCCCAACAGCAACTTTTGCCGTGGGTGCCCAACTCGTAGGTTGTGCTGCGACCGCTGGTGCGACTGCTGCGCCTGCTGCCATAGAATCCTCCTGGATGCTGTTTTCCTCGCGCAGTGTTACCACACAACGCTCCGCGAAGAGCCGGTTTATTTTTTTGTTACGAAAACGGAACAAGAAGATGGGGTGCGGGACGGGACCGCTTGCGGAAAAGGGTTGGTTTATGGCGCTGAACGAGGTGCGGCGGCGCTTCAACCGCACCTAGACTTTGGGGCGAGGGGGAGAGCGCACGTCCGTCATCACAAATGGACTTAAAGCTCAAGCTAGCGCTTTGGCATAAGGTAGCCAAGCGCCAGAAAAGGCCAGATAGGCTGAACAAAAACGCCAAGCCGCGGATTCGCCCCCCTTTGATAGAGCTCATCGATGAAGAGAGACGAATTGTGGAATCGCCAAGTCGTTACGGCTATTATTTCGCTGGCACCCTCATGAGGATGGCGAAGGGCAGCGCCCCGTATGGCCCGGATTCAGTATCGTTGAAGATTCTTGTCTCAATTCCAGTCCTGCTGATGGCTTTACCTGTATTAGCCCAACAGCAGTCGGATTGGCGAGATCCTTCCCCCCACCGAGTCCAATTCGTTACTGTGGAGGAGGGGGTGAAAGTCGAGGTACTCGATTGGGGTGGAAAAGGTCGCCCGGTTGTGTTGCTCACCGGGTCAGGGAACACGGCGCACATTTATGATGAATTTGCGCCGAAGCTCGGTGTTTTTTGCCATCCATACGCTATCACTCGCCGTGGCTACGGGAATTCCAGCCGGCCACGCTCCGGTTACACTCAAGCTCGTTTGGCCGAAGATGTACTTCGCGTTCTTGACCAACTCAACTTGGCGCACCCGGTTCTCGTGGGGCATTCGATGGCTGGAGAGGAACTCACACGGCTGGCATCCGACCATCCTGATCGTTTCGCAGGGTTGGTTTACCTGGATGCGGTTTCTGATCCAACTGATTTTCCGGGCAGTAGTCCAGCGTACATGGGGCTCTTCAACAAGCTGCCGCAGGAAAGGAAAAGTGATTCTCAAGCATCCGCCAGTGATCGCAAGTCCTTCCAAGCCTACCGGGAATGGCAAATGCGAGCTGGCAAGGCTCCGTTTCCCGAGTCCGAATTGAGAAATATGTATGCAATGAACCCAGACGGCTCAGTTGGTGATTACAAAGCGTCCACGCCAGCTGTTCATCAGGCAGTTGGGGCCGGGGATCAGAGGCGCGATTATTCGCTCATAAAAGTACCAATTCTGGCGACATTTTCATGGTCGTGTTCAGAGAAGATCACAACTCCGTACATCTGTATTGAACGCCCACACCACAATCCCCAGTATGCGGCGAAGCCGCCGTACCAGCCGAAGAACGCCGACGAAAGGGCCGCGATAGAGGCGTTTGACGATGCCACCCTTGCTTATGTGAATCGATGGAACAAGAATCTCCTAGCCGCTCCAGGAGGCGTTCGCTTAGTAGACATTCCGGGAGCAGATCACTACGCTTTCATCAGCAACGAAGAAGATGTCGAGCGGGAATTGAGGGTGTTCCTAAAGCGACTGCAATAGCTCCCAGTCAAATCAGCAAATGGTACTTTCAGACAAACGAGTGATCACACCAGGTGGATTACGTTCAGCTTGATTATTAGGCAGATAGTAGTGCGGTTCGGAGGTTCCGATCCAGCTAGACACCCAGAGGCTATTCACAAGTTACCCAAGTCTTGCTGTAGTTCTGAGTACGGAGGATGCCAATATGAGATTTGGGCCGGTATTCTTGCTGCTGTCGGCGACCCTCGCCATTTCGCAAACACCCGACCCCACGCCCAATGATGCAAGAATCAGCGGAACGGTAGTAGATGCTGCTGGCAAGCCTGTTGCGAACGCCATCGTCTATGCAGAAGAGCAAATTGCCCCTTTTGGCGACGCATATCGGGTTCAAGCAACAACCGATCGTGCAGGACACTTCGACTTCGGCGCAAAGCTCAGGCACGGCATCTATGACTTGTACGGAAGAAAAGACAAAGATGGTTACCCCGATCCTCATTCCGCCTTCTATCGATCTTTAGACTTCAACCCCGAGACGGTTCAGCTATACGGAGAGCGGCCAGAATCAAGGGTCACATTGAAGCTCGGAGAGAAAGCAGGGATGCTGGCTTGCAAAATCACAGATGGCGACACAGGACGCGCATTAGACGCTGGCGTCGTTCTCCTCAATCTGCAGGCTGACGCCCCGCCGTGATCGACTCGTGGAGGGCAAGTTCCGGGAGTTATTGCCCGCCAACACTGACGTCGAGGTTCTGGTCGAGTATGCCCATCAAGATCATGAAACCTGGTCGCGTTTTGAAACCAGATTGAACTTACAGCCCGGGGAAGAGAAGAACCTCGATATTCGTCTTTACCGTAATCCCAGTCGTCAATGACCCGAATTTTTGGTCCCATGTGATTTGGTCGGAGCGGAAGCTAAGGGACTCGTTCGCACCGGAATATAGCCTTCAGAGGGTTGCCTTTCTCATTTCGCTTGCAACGGCATGATCGGCAACACGAGTGCAGAGGGATGCTGCGCATCGTGAAGGATCGTGTTCCTGGCGGAAACAAACCTGCGGGCGGATTTGATTTCCTCTCCAGTATTCAAATTGCGATCAAATCGAGGGAAATTGCTGCTGGAGATCTCCAGGCGCAGGGTATGGCCACGAAGAAATACATTGCTGGTTGACCAGAGATTAACCGAGATTCGATAGGTCTCCCCAGGGTTCATGAGCATTGCGTGCTCCTGTGAATTGCGATACCGCATACGGAGAATCCCTTCCGCGACGTCCTCAGCGAAACCATCCGGCCCAACGTCGACGAGCTTTCCCGTAAAGTCAGTATCCACGGAAGAGGATTTCACGAAGAGCGTCATCGTGACGGGCCCGGTCACTTCCAGGTCCTCCGCTAGAGGGCCAATGGAATAAATTAGGACATCATCGCGGTTTTCGACCGAGCGCTGGTCGCGCGGCCCCGGTTCCATGCGCTCCTCGGCGCAACAGAGAGGGCCACCGACAGTAGGAACCGGATTCGCTGGATCGTATGCATATGCGTCCGGCGGCTCGGATTTGGGAGGTGCGGTCGAAAGAGAACCATCACCGCGCAACGAATTGGCTTTGCCCCCGGAGTGCAGGAAGTAATTGATGTAGTGGATTTGCGGCGGCGGCCAGTCGTCTTCCTGGCGATATTCGTTTGCACCCATCACAAATATCTTGACCGGCTTATCGGTTGAGAACTGATTACGGGCGCCTTTGAACAAATAGTCATACCAATCGAGAATTACATCCGTGTAGGGATTCTCGAGCGCATGGGTCCCGAAGTCGACGTCGCCGATCCGTCGCCCGAAGCCCGCATGCCCGCCGATTTGCATGAGCAGGCGCTGCTGACTGCGCGCCGCTTCAGTAGCCCCGTTTGCCTTCACTCCCATGTAATTGCGCAGTGTGCCGAGACTGAAAATGTCATACCAGCCGCCCACCTGAAGCATGGGAACAGCAATTTTCGAAAAATTCTCCTCGATCGACCATTGTTTCCAATAGTCGTCGTAATCGGGATGCGAGAGCCAATCCTCGTAATAAGGAGCAATGGAAGCTGTGAGCTGCGCATCGGCCGGCAATTGCCCGAAGTTAAAAACCGGGTAATTCGCGAGGGGAAGGGTAGGTGCTCCGACTCGTGCGTCCGTGTTCTCGTCGATCACTCGATCGAGGGTGTTGCGGGCGAGTTGAGTCGTCCAGTTCTGATCGAACCATTGCTCGAATGCCCCACTCTGATAAGTCCAGCCGTCGTGATAGTTGCTGGCCGTCACGTTGGGCGCGATGCCGGCAAGATGTGGGGGAGTGCTGATAGCGGCGAGCATCTGCGTTGCGCCCACATAGGACGCTCCTATCATGCCGACTTTCCCGTTCGAGTAGGAAAGCGAGGCAGCCCACTCCACCGCGTCATATCCATCGGCCTGCTCGTGACGGAACGGGTACCATTCCCCCTCTGATGTGTAGCGCCCGCGAACGTCTTGAATAATGAGCACGTAACCGCGCGCGACGATCCTCGGCGCCGGAGCCACCGCCCAGCCAACGCTCTTGTCATACGGCGTGCGCATGAGAATCACCGGAAATTTGTCGGGCGAATTCGGGCGATAAATATCAGCCCGAAGGGTTACACCATCGCGCGTTTTCATTGGCACATCTCGCTGAACAATGATGTCGGCGGAAACCGGCGCAGGAGTTACTTGCCCGAAGAGCGACGGGAAACCGGCCACCAGCGAAAATAAGAACAGCGGAACAGCCGTCAAACGCAGTGAGTAACCAGTCCGGATTCGCATCCCTGCCGTCTCCTGCCGCGATGTATTGGGTACCAACCTCGCCCCTGTGGGGTGGCGGACGCGATTATTCTTGATTTACGTTCTGTGTGCAACTCAGCAAGGATTTGTCTCGGGACGGGGCTTGCGGGGGCTTTGGGAAGGTATTGTGGTGGTGGCGAAGAGGCCGTGCGGGGAAGGCCCAGGAGAATAAGGTGTAATCTGCAGCGGTGCGATTCTCACCCGTGGTCGTCATGCTGACGGTGTTCGCTGTTTCAACGGCTTCCTCTCAACATACAAGGAGAAGGAAGCTCTTTCGGCATCATGCCACGGTTGTGTGGTTTTGCAGCGCAGGGGAAATTCAAGCTTTCGTGTATCGGGCGGGCATGGCTGTAGATGCGGATGGGGCGTATCGGGCTTATCACCCCAACAACCGGATGGGGCTCGACTCTATTGAACACGCAGGCCATCCCGGAAACTGGTGGGCACTGGCCACCGACTCGGGACGTCCTTCAGGTCGTCCAGTCGTCCAAGGGAAAAACGATCCTGCGCCCGGATTCTACGTATCGATGACCTCACTTTTCGACCCAAACATCACTGACGAGAGCAATCCCCGTCGGTTCGTGGATGCAGTGGCCGTTCCTTATATTGTTCTCCCTCCCGAAGGCTTTAAGTATGCCAAACTGGGAGACTTTGCGACGGCGGTGAATCTTCAGAACGGCAAGGTCGGGCACGCAATTATCGCGGATGAGAGTGGACCTGAACTACCAATGGGAGAAGGCTCAATAGCTTTGGCTCGTGTCCTTGGTATTGATCCTAATCCTCGCAGCGGTGGAGTTGAGAAGGGGGTTGCCTACGTCGTCTATCCTGGTTCGGGCAACGGCGAACCGCGTATGCTGAATGAGATTATCTCGACATCGCAAGCTCATTTCGAGCGCTGGGGAGGCTTGCCAATGCTGCGTGGCTGCCTGAATCAGTGATCGCGATGATCGCGACCCAGCTCCCTTGAGATCTCCCCCCTCGAATGGCATAACTCTTTTTCCATTGCGAGAATCACCGTTTCTGATACCGGGCAGGCGAGTCCCTTGTCCGGCTGGTAGTTCTGACAGGGTGATCCCTGTTCTTTCACGCAGTTTCTGCACCTAAGGGAACACAGCTGAAATATGGAGTGCGCTTCTGGAGATGCCCGGCGTCGCGGCCTCGACACTCCTCGCCGCAAACAAATTATTGCCATGCCGCCGCAACTCAGCACGGAACTGAAGAAACAGCAGACTGGAGAAGCGGCGTCGGATGCGCTGGTCTTCTTTGGGGCGACGGGGGACTTGGCTTACAAGAAAATCTTCCCCGCTTTACACAGTATGGTTCGACACGGATCCTTGAAGGTTCCGGTGATTGGAGTTGCTAATTCCGGCTGGGGAATTGAAGAACTTCGAGAGCGTGCCCGGGACAGCATCCACAGGTTCGGCGGCGGAGTCGATGACGCTGCCTTTGCCCAATTAGTTCAGTTGCTGCACTACGTGGACGGTGATTATCGTAATCCGGGCACGTTCTCTCAGCTGCGAGAGCACCTCGGTAAAGCCGAACGCCCCGCTCATTATCTTGCCATTCCGCCCAGTCTGTTCGGTTTCGTCACCCAGGCGCTGCACAATTCGGGGTGCGCGACCGATGCCCGTATCATCGTTGAGAAGCCTTTCGGACGAGACCTGGCTTCCGCCAGGTTGCTCAATGACACGCTGCATACAGTTTTCGCGGAATCACAGATCTTTCGCATCGACCACTATTTAGGGAAAGCGGCAGTGGAAAATCTGCTCTTTTTCCGTTTCGCCAATACCGTCTTTGAACCAATCTGGAACCGCAACTATATACAGAGCATTCAGGTCACGATGGCGGAGGATTTCGGAGTAGAGGGGAGAGGCAAGTTTTATGAAGAGGCTGGCGCAATTCGCGATGTCATTCAGAATCACCTATTACAAGTAGTTTCGTTAATGGCAATGGAACCCCCCACCTCTGTCTATTGGGAGTCGATTCGAGACGAGCAGGTGAAAGTGTTTCGAATGATTCCGCCCATCAAACCCTGCAATTTGGTCCGTGGACAATTTCGAGGCTACGTGAATGAACTCGGCGTGGCTCCTGATTCCAAGGTGGAAACGTATGCCGCCGTGCGTTTTGAAGTGGACTCGTGGCGTTGGGCTGGAGTGCCGTTTCTTATTCGCGCAGGCAAACGTTTGAAAGCGACGGTAACGGAAGTGCTCGTCAGTCTGAAGAAACCTCCCCTGGCGAGGGCAGGCGCAGAGAACAACTACTTTCGTTTTCGTCTCGGTCCGGACGTCTCACTCGCACAAGGCCTTCGTGTCAAGCGGCCTGACTCGAGAAGTCCAATGCCAATTGAGTTGGTGGCAGTCGATCATGCTCAGAAGGACGAGATCGGCGCGTACGAACGATTGCTCACCGATGCGATGCGGGGTGACTCGCTGCTTTTCGTGCGTGAAGACGCGGTGAACGTCTCTTGGATGGTCGTAGAGGACCTGCTGGGCGACGCAACTCCGGCCTATGCGTATGAACCTGGAAGCTGGGGGCCTTGCGAAGCGGATGCCTTGGCAGCCGATATTGGCGGTTGGCACGATCCTATGTGAGGATGACGCCCGCGCTCCCCATCTTGTCCATGTGAATCCTGCCTTAGCGTAACTCTTCCACCCTAACGGTTGCTTAAACCTGTGTTCTGTTACTTCTACCAGTGCTCGACCTATTTGTCCCGTTCTAAACTCCAATAAATTTTTGGGTGTGGCAGAGCTGATGCGGAACGATGAAACCCGCGAATACGAAGCCGGTGTGGTTCCTACTGACTCAGCACTGGCTCAGCCTGTGTGGGATAGGGCTAGTCACGACAGCCGTGATTTCGTGGCTCTTTGTCTTGCCGCAGCAGATTCGTGGGCATGCCGACAATCCCTATGCGGGGATCATTATCTTCCTTGCTTTACCTGCATTGTTCTTCGCGGGGCTGGTCTTGATTCCGATAGGTATTTATTTGAGCAAGCGCCAGCTTCAGCGAGGACTCACGGAACCTACGTTCGATCGGAAGGGTGCGCTTCGCCGGATCGCTTGGTTTTTCGCCATTACGACTTTGATCAATGTTCTGATTGGAACCCAGCTTACCTACCGGGCGGTCAAACATATGGAGACACCTCAATTTTGCGGTGCGAGTTGTCACGCCATGAATCCTGAGCTCGCGGCTTACCGAGATTCGCCCCACTCGCGAGTGGAATGCGTGGAATGCCACGTTGCGCCCGGCGCAGAGGGCTGGGTGAGCAGCAAGGCTAACGGGATTCGTCAATTGGTTGAGACCGTGCTAAAAACCAGCCCAAAGCCTATTCCTTCGGGGCTCGCAAGCAACCGTCTTGTGCCGGCGAGCCAGACATGTGAGAACTGCCACTGGCCGCAAAAATTTGGAGGGGTGCGGCTTCGGGTTCTCACAAAGTATGCAGAAGATGAGACCAATACTCGCTCGCAAACCGTTCTTCTCATGTTGATCGGCGGAAATAGGGTAGCCGGAATCCACGGTGCGCACCTTGGACCAGGTGTTCAGGTCCATTTCGTCGCCTCTGATCCCGCGCGGCAAACGATACCCTGGGTCGAATACCGAAACACAAGGACGGGCCTGCGTCGAGAGTATCGCAGCCAGGACTGGACGTCCCGTCCGCTTCAGAACGTACCGCTCTTCGAAATGCAGTGTGTGGACTGCCACAATCGGCCTACTCATTCGTTTGAGTTACCAGAGCAAGCTTTGGACAAGGCTCTGGTACTTGGTGAAATACCCGTGGGGTTACCCTTCGTCAAGAAGAAAGGCATCGAGCTGCTGAAGGTTAACTACGCAACCAACACGGAGGCTGCGGAGAAAATACCAAAAGAGCTGGATGGCTTCTATCGGCAGAACTACCCCAACCTCTATACCCAACGCGCAAGCGACATAGGGCGTACGGCTCAGGCGCTGCTAGCGATCTATAACCGCAACGTATTTCCAGATCTGAAGGTTTCCTGGGGTACATACCCCAATAATCTCGGCCATGTGGATTTCCCCGGATGTTTTCGTTGCCACGATGGGGGGCACGCGACCGCAGAGGGTGAGTCCATCACCGGGGAATGCAACAGTTGTCACGAGACACTGGCCTCCGACGAGGCCTCCCCGGACATTCTAAAAAAACTCGGAATCGCAGAGCGAATCGCTGCGATTCAAAAACGATAAGCACACAGGCACCTCCAGGGGACAAAGTGCGAAAGAACGATAAGGAGAGTCAAAGATGAAATGCAGATTCTTGATTGGCATCGTTTCAGCGTTACTGATTACACCGCTCGCTGCCTCAGCCGCCGATGACGGCGCGGCCCTGTACAAGAAGAAATGTGCGGGCTGTCACGGAGCCGCAGGCGAAGGAAAGCCGGCAATGAAAGCCCCACAACTGAAAGAGATAAGCTCGGACTCAGCTCAAATTGTGCAACACCTCATGAAAGGCGAGACGACCAGCAAACCACCCCACAACAAAGGCATGAGCGGATTGACGGAAGGTCAGGCGGCGGCTATTGCCGATTACGTAAAGTCCCTTAAGTAAATTGAATCGGAAAGCTGAACGCGTTGCTTGACGGAAGGGAGAGCCCGGCGTGAACACAACAAGGGTGCGGGTAGACTTTTTCGCGCTGGTTGTTCAAACAGGTCTTCTTCTCATGTTGTTCCATGGCACTGGCGCCAGCTGCCAGGAGCAAAAGGCAGTCGATTCCCAATCCGCGGGTACAGCGCAGTACGTCGGCTCGGATACTTGTAAGACCTGCCATGAGGACCTATACAAAAGCAACTTCGAGAAAACGCCTCACTTCAAGACGACGCTCCACGACGGACATGGATGCGAGTCGTGTCACGGCCCAGGATCGGCGCACGTTGAGGGTAGTGGAGACGTGACGAAGATCATCAGCTTCAAAACCATGCCAGCCCAAAAGGTCAACACCATTTGTCTAAGTTGTCATGGTGATAAGCATGAGCAGCGGCACTTTTCGGCGTCGGTGCACGGCAATAGCGGCATCGGGTGCATAGACTGTCACTCGCCCCATCACGCACGCGAAGCCCAGCACCTGTTGGTGCGGGCCCAACCGGATCTCTGCTACGGCTGCCACACATCAGCTAAAGCGGATTTTGCGAAGCCGTATCACCACCGGGTCGACGAAGGGCTGATCCGATGCAGCGATTGCCACAATGCTCACGGCACCACCACCCTGCGCCAAGTGCGTGCCATGCCTAGCGGCGATGCCATTTGTGTCAAATGCCACGCTGAAAAGGCAGGCCCGTTTGTTTATGAACATGTACCTGTCAAAACGGAGGGTTGCAACAGTTGTCACACTCCTCATGGCTCGACGAATCCACGTTACCTGCGCGTTAGTCAAGTTAACTTGCTTTGCCTGCAGTGTCATTCCTTCCCGGCTCAGGGTCCTGCGGGGCCTGCTCACGACCAGTCTGCCAAGTACCAAGCGTGCACTATGTGCCACACGCAGATCCATGGCTCCAACGCGAGCAGCGTGTTTTTCAGATAAATGAGGTGCACTATGGTCGCCGGTCCGCGCACACTGCAGGTTTTGTTAATAGCGATTCTTTGCAACCTGGCATCGAGCGCACAAACCACAGGTTCTTCCCCTCAAAACCAGGCGCCGGAGGGTGTAGAAAGTGGGGGGTACGTGCTGCACCAATCGATAGAACTCGGATATCGAGGTTCAGACGTTACGGGGAGCCAGCAGATGTACGACACGCTGGTCAATCTGCGGAGTGGACCGCGGTTTCTGGATCAGACCCTCTCGATGCAGTCGCAAGCGCACGATGGCCTCTTGTTCGACAACCTCTTCGTCACGAGTTTCGGCTGGGGAGGCGACCCTAACAACGCGCTTCGTGCTCGTGTCGACAAGAACAAATGGTACGATTTCACCGCCGCCTTCCGTCGTGACCAGACAGATTTTAACTACAACCTGCTGGCAAATCCTCTCAATCCGCCCACATCCAGTCCGAACCTGCCTGTTACTGCGTCCCCTCACAGTTTTTACACGCGCCGCCGAATGAGTGACTTTGATTTGACTCTCCTTCCTCAATCCAAGATTGACTTCCGAGTGGGATATTCTCACAACAACACGACCGGACCTTCTTTTTCGAGCGTGCATGAAGGTACAGATGCCTTGCTGTCCCAGGCTTGGAACACTACGACCAACTCCTACCGTTTTGGCGTAGATCTGAAACTGCTGCCGAGAACGGTCGTCAGCTACGACCAATTTCTCGACTACTACAAAGGAGACACCCTCTGGAACTTGGCGGCCTTCGCCCCCGCGAACCTGCCAGGCGGTGGCACGGTCGAACTCGGCCTTCCTATCAACACGGTGAATAGGAATCCCTGTGCAATCGTTCCCCCCTCCTCGTCCCTGATTGACCCCACAGGCACGTTAACCAATCTTGCCTGCAATGCCTTTTTCGGTTACAACCGCTCGAACCGTACTCGAACTTCAATGCCAACCGAGAGACTGAGCCTGCGCAGTGCCTGGGAACGAGTCGAGTTCAGCGCGTCCTATGCCTACAGTTCCGCGAAGATGACTGCTCCCCTAGACGAGTTCTTCAATGGGCTGATTCAGAGATCGGGCATTCGCCAGGAGACGGTGACCGGCCCCGCGGACGCCACACGGGTTTCAAACGTTGCTGATTTCACCCTTGCCGTGCACTTGTTCGAGCATCTTCGCCTGGTCAACACATTTCGCTTTTGGAGCTACCGCATTCCAGAGAGATTCGCGTCTCTTGAAACCGACTGGGGCTGCACCGTGTCGTCATCGTGCACCCTTATCACCCCGATTAACGGCGGCACCGTGATCAGCGTGACACCGACCCTCGATCAACTTTCGTTTAACCAGAATTGGAAAAGAAATGAAACCAGCCTGGTGTGGGATGCGAAACATCTCGGCGCCCGGGTTGGGTTTCGATATGGAGACAAGGCTTTTCACCACGTGCTGGACTTCATAACCGGAGACGAGGACAGGGTTACCGTGCATGAATACACGCCCTTGGTTGGTTTTTGGGCTAAACCCACTGCCCACCTGCGGTTCAACGTTGATTGGGAACATACCAATAATACCGACGCCATCGTTCGCATTGGGGTACGGAAGGAGTCGCGGCTCCGTGTTCAGGCGAATTACACTCCGAGACCGTGGGCGGTGCTTGGCGCGTCGATGAATGTCTGGGAAGGATCGAACGGCAACGCATTGATCAACTTCCGCGGGCATAACCGCAGCTACGGATTCACTGCCACTCTGTCGCCAAAGGAAAGGGTCAGCATCGAAACTTCATACAACTACAACGACTATCAACAGAATGCATTCATCTGCTTCGAGAACTCGGATACTACTCTTCCGGTTGTCTCTGGGGCTGGGAGTTGTGTTGCGAATGGTTACAACGATAGCGACAATCCTCTCCTCACCTATGGTTCCTATTCCAGCCGCACTCACTATGGCATGACGTCGTTGATGTTTAAGCCATGGCACAGAGTCACCACGCAAATGGGGTACAGCATTATCAGTGTTGGCGGGGAAACTCCCCAATTCAACAGTCTGCAACCCTTTGGGTCGCTCCAGTACAACTATCATCAGCCTCTCGCCGCAGTGGCGGTAGATGTTGGGCACAACGTCGCCCTGAAGGCAGGATGGAACTATTTCCAGTACGGTGAGAAGTCTTTTGTAGGTCCAACCGACCCGCGCTACTTCCATGCCAACAACGCCACCTTGTCGTTACGTTGGGCTTTTTAAAGTCCTCAAGGCAATTTGAAAAAAGGATTCGGCGATTCGCGCGCAAGGAAGGGCCGGGGCTTCAGCTAGCGCTGGGCCAAAAATCTCGAAGCACCTCAGAACATAAGGCAGGTCCCATGCTCATGGATGGGCGACGACGCCATGAGCGGGAGCACGCGTCATCGTGAAAGTTCCCGATTGGCTGGCACACCCCGCAGTTTGCCCCGTCAGCATGAAGGTGCCTGCTCCGGAAGCCATATTAGTGGCCAAGTTGCCTTGCATCGTCATCGTGTTGGTAGCTGTGCTACCAGGTTGGGTCCAAGACACAGTCATTGCGACCGTGCTGCTATTCATCATTGCAGGGCCCAAGTTGCCGCTCAGGGTGGCACCCACGCCAAAACACGGAGAAAGATTGCCCAGCCCACTGAAATTAAGGGTATTAGCGGAGATCGTGGTATTGCTCTGGGTCAAGTTGAAGCTGAACATCCCCGGTTGCGGTTGAGCCGAGGTTGACAGCGCAGCCGACCACGAACCATTCACCGATGTGGAACTCGGACTACTGCCGCAAGCGCTGAGAAAGGTAGCCAGAGCAAGCACCGAAGACTGGACTAGGTATCGCATAACAAGCCACCCTGGCCAGCTTGGATGAGCGGACGGGTTGCTGGGATGTACCGGGCCCTGGGCCATCTTGCAGATTTCAGACGGACAGCTGGCTCCCCTTCGCCCCCTACAGCTCGACGATCTGCTCCGGCAACCACGATCGGAACCAGAGGCCCGCTGAACTTTTCGCATCATCCGACATTCCGTGGATCTGGGCGAAACCCACAGCAGTTAAGAAGGTCATTAGCCAACCGCGGTGCTTCAAGCCCGGCTCGCACCGCTGCACAACCTAGAACGAAACTTGTCTTCTGTTATCGGCGCCTGCTACATTGCCGTACTGGCTGGCTTAAGCAATAAAACATTGACACAGCAGATCGTGTGTTCCCGGGGGAAAACGGATATGACGAAAAGGATGGCTCTTCCACTAGTTACGGTTTTACTCATGGGTGCAGTCTGCGTTCACGCCGAAGGGCGTTGGAGCGAGGCACAGGCGAGCGCGTGGTACGGGCGCCAGCCCTGGATTGTTGGAAGCAATTTCCTTCCCTCAGATGCAATCAATGAACTGGAAATGTGGCAAGCCGAGACCTTCGATCCGTCTCAGATCGACAAAGAATTCGGCTGGGCAGAGGGTCTGGGCATGACTACCATGCGTGTGTTTTTACATGATCTGCTTTGGCAACAGGACGCAGACGGCTTTAAGAAACGCCTGGATACCTTTCTGACCATTGCGTCCAAGCACCACATTCGCCCCATGTTGGTGTTGTTCGATTCATGCTGGGACCCTAATCCAAAGCTGGGGCCGCAACGTCCTCCCATCCCCGGGGTGCACAATTCAGGTTGGGTCCAAAGTCCGGGTGCGAAGGCGTTGACCGATCCGTCGCAAGAACCAAGATTGCGTGCCTACGTCGAAGGCGTCGTCGGTGCCTTCGCAAATGATTCCCGAGTGCTTGCCTGGGACGTCTGGAACGAGCCTTCCAACACTAATGGCGGAGCTTATGGAAAGGTTGAGCTCAGCGATAAACAGAAACGCGTTCTGCAATTGCTGCCCCAAGTCTTCGCATGGGCCCGCTCCGTGCATCCTTCCCAGCCACTAACCAGCGGCGTTTGGGAAGGAGACTGGTCGCTTGAGAAAGCGGATCCAATAACTCGCGTGCAACTCCAGGAATCTGACGTCATTTCCTTTCATAACTACAATTGGCCGGAAGATTTTGAGCAGCACCTCACGCTCCTAGAGCAGTATCACCGCCCGATCATCTGCACCGAATACATGGCCCGCTCGGTGGGCAGTACGTTCGATACCATCTTGCCGATTGCCAAGAAGTACCACGTTGGCGCGATCAATTGGGGGTTTGTGGTCGGCAAGTCCCAAACCAACCTGCCGTGGGACTCCTGGCAGAGGCCTTATGTCCTGCAACAGCCGCCAGTCTGGTTCCACGACATCTTCTACCCTGACGGGCGCCCCTATCGTGAACACGAAGCCGACTTGATTCGCGGATTAACAGGGGCAAAACCGCAATAAGGCCCTGGTTAAAGCGGTTGTAACAAACCGCAAAGGGCCGTTCTTTAGGCAGAAAAAAGAACGGTTCCTTGCACCCGAATAGCATCCGCGGTCATCTATTGTAGGGCTCGATTCCAAAAGGGATCATCATATTTTCCCGGTCCTCGGAATTCAGTGCCCCGGGTGCACTCTGCCCGGCGGGAGGGTCGCCATCGCTGATTCCCGGCACTTGAAACGGATACTCCGGAGGCAATTGTGGCTCAATGCCCTCATCTCAATCACATCAAGTTGACCAGCACGGACAAACATGTCTGTGAAGACTGCGTCAAAACGGGGGACACGTGGGTGCATCTACGCCTCTGCCTAGAGTGCGGCCACGTGGGCTGCTGCGATTCATCGAAGAACAAGCACGCCACCAAGCATTTCCACCGGACCAAGCATCCTCTGATTCGTTCTATCGAGCCGGGTGAAGCATGGGTTTGGTGCTATGTGGATCAGTCTGCTCCGGGAGAAATAACGCGCCAGGGATTTACCCAAGTTGAGGGCTGAAATTGCTCTCTTCTTCCTCGCGCGGGGAAAGAGGTGATTTGAATGGGAGTTGCCAGACAAAGTGCTCTGGTTGAGCACGAATTGCTCGAGCGAGTGTATGATGCTCGCGAGCGCAGCGATGAAGTCTTTCGCCTGGTCCGCCCGGACGCTATCTACGAGCGCCCTATCCCCGAACGCCACCGCATCGTCTTCTATATCGGACACCTTGAAGCCTTCGATTGGAACCTGCTCTCCGAGCGGGTTATGGGCGAGCGAAGCATCCACCCCGAGTTCGACCGTCTTTTTGCTTTCGGTATCGATCCGGTGGGCGGAGGGTTGCCGGCCGACCAGCCTTCGGATTGGCCGCAATTGGGTGAAGTGCAGGCCTACGTGCGCCAAGTTCGCAGAGTTCTCGACCGAAAACTGAACTTGATTCTCCAGCCAGGGTTAAGACCGCATCCCGAACTCAATACGCTGCTCAACGTCGCCATCGAACACCGATTGATGCACGTAGAGACGCTCGCCTATATGCTGCATCAGCTCGCGCACGAGAAGAAGCATGGACAGGGCAGCGCTCCCTACCTGGTGACTGCACCCGTGGATTCAGGAATGGCCGAGATTCCAGATGGGATCTCTACTCTGGGGCTTTCCCGTGCGAGTGGCGAATTCGGTTGGGACAATGAATTCGAAGATTTCCAAGTGAACGTGCCCGCCTTCGAAATAGATCAGTTCATGGTCAGCAACGCTCAGTGGCTCGAGTTCATCAACGCTGGCGGTTATGAAGAGAGAGACTTCTGGAGTGCCGGCGATTGGGAGTGGAAATCGAGCCATGGAATCTCCCATCCCGTGTTTTGGAAGAGGCTTGGCGAGCAGTGGCGTTACCGGACAATGTTTGAAGAGATCCTGCTGCCACTTGATTGGCCCGTCTACGTGAGCCATGCCGAAGCCTCAGCGTATGCCCGCTGGGCAGGGAAGTCCCTTCCCACCGAAGCCGAGTGGCATCGTGCAGCTTACGGCACCGAGGACGGAGCGCAGCGTAGCTATCCTTGGGGCGAAGACCCTCCGAGTGGCCGCTTGGGCAACGCCGACTTCGCCAACTGGGACCCCATGCCGGTCAATGCTTTGCCATCAGGCCAGAGCGCCTTTGGGGTAGGCGGAATGCTCGGCAACGGATGGGAATGGACGTCGACCCCGTTCGCGCCGTTTCGAGGCTTTGAGCCATTTTCGTTCTACCGTGGATACTCATCCGATTTTTTTGACGGAAAGCATTTTGTGATGAAAGGCGGATCACCACGCACGGCCTCATGCATGCTTCGGCCCTCTTTCCGTAACTGGTTTCAATCGCATTACCAATACGTCTATGCGGGATTCCGCTGCGTCCGCCGCTGATCGAGGAGCAACGAATGCTAGTTCGCGCCATTACTCCCAACCCCGCTTATGAGTTTGCCGAAGATGTTCGGACTGGCCTTACCAAATCCGGCCAAAAAGAACTCCCATCTAAATATCTATACGACGATATCGGGTCGGCGCTGTTCGAAGTGATCAGTCACTTGCCCGAGTATGGTCTTACCCGCGCCGATGACCGCTTGCTGCGGCGGCATTCCGAGGAAATTGTCAGCCGTCTTGCAGGCCCGGTCGTGGTCGCCGAACTCGGAAGTGGTAACGGCCGGAAAACTCGCTGGCTGCTCGAAGCATTGTCGCGCCGCCAGCGCACGTTTTACCATCCGATTGAGATTTCCCGCGCCGCTCTGGTGCGCTGCCAGCAGGAACTACGGGACCTCGATTCCGTCAGCATCCTCGGCTTCGAACGGGAATACTTGGACGGACTGGTTGAGATTGCGGCTCATCGCAGGCGGGGACAGCACCTCCTCGTTCTTTTCTTGGGAAGCACAATTGGCAACTTCGACCGGGAGGCAGGTGCCAGCTTCCTGGCCGCAATCCGCCGGATCCTGTACCCGGGAGACTCGCTTCTGCTGGGCACTGATCTTGAGAAGCCAGCCTATCAACTCCGCCCGGCTTACGACGATGAACTTGGTGTCACAGCCGCCTTCAACTTAAACCTGCTGGCGCGTATCAATCGGGAGCTGGATGCGGACTTCGATTTAAGCCAGTTCACTCATGAAGCGCGCATCAATGAAAAAGAGCGCAGCGTCGAAATGCATTTGCGCTCGGACCGCGCCCAAACGGTAACCATCCCTCTGGCTGATCTGGAATTACATATCGACGAAGGTGAGACGATCTGGACCGAGAGCAGTCACAAGTATGCCGCCGAGGAGGTGTTCGAGATGGCGCAGTGTGCCGGCTTCATCTGTGAAGCGCAGTGGATCGACGGTGAGTGGCCGTTCGCGGAAAATCTGCTCACTGCTGAATAGGGGGCCTCACTCAGGCGCTCTGTTTCTTCGGCAAAGCCCGCATGGCTCCGGTTGAAATGCCGCCGTCCACAAGTAGAGTTTGGCCCGTCACATACCGGCTTGCTTCCGAGGCCAGAAAAACCATAGCGCCATCCAAGTCATTGGGCTGGCCCGGGCGCTTCAGTGGAATTCGTTCCTTTAGATATTCGACCCATTCAGTGTCTTCGTACATAATTCTGTTCTGCGAAGTACGGAACCATCCCGGAGCCAGACAGTTCACGGTCACCCCGTGTTTTCCCCAATCGTCGGCTAGACTCATGGTTAGCTGCCGAATGCCGCCGCGGCTGGCGCCGTAAGGCCCAAGTCCGGCATAGCCCGCAACCGCGGTGACAGAGCCAAGGTTGATGATTCGCCCATATCCCTGCTCAATCATGTGTCGTGCCACGGCCTGGGCAACGAAAAAAGTGCCACGCAAATTGGTGTCGACAACCAAGTTCCAGTCGTCCCAGGTGATTTCAACTGCGGGCTTCCGCACATTGCAACCTGCGTTGTTCACCAAGATGTCGATATGCCCAAAGAACTCGTGGGCAGCGGACACCATTCGTTGAATACTGTCGTAATCGCGTACGTCCAGGTCGAGCGATACGGACCGCCGGCCGAGCGCCGCGATTTCTTCCGCAAATGGCCCTAATGTTTGCCGATCCCGGCTGGTGAGCACCAGGTCAGCCCCGGCCCGGGCCAACGCGCGAGCGAAATACTGACCCAAGCCGCGGCTTGTTCCGGTCACGATCGCGACTCGGCCGGACAAATCAAAAAGCTCGCTCATGAATGAGCCCCAGGTTCCAGAACGACCTTCATCAGATTTGGTTCATGCGCGTATAAGCGTTCGAACCATTGCGGACCATCCCCGAGCGGGGCGATGGCCGTGATCAACGGTTTTACATTGATCGAACCCTGGCTCATGAGTTCAATCGCCCGCGGATATTCACCGGCAGAGGCGCAGGATCCCTGTAGACGAATCTGACGGCTCACCACTTTCTGTAAATGGATGGTGACCTCGGGAGTGATGTTGCCGACCAGCACGATGCTGCCGCCTTTCCTGACGCTATCGATGGATGTCCGAATCGCAGGCGTATTGCCGACGGCTTCTATGACCACATCCACTCCCGTACCACCCGTGAGCTGCAATACCTTCTGGACCAGTTCCGGACCCGACGGCAGAACCGCTGTCGCGCCGAGTTTCTGGCTTAAGGCGAGGCGCGTTTCGTCCAAGTCAGTGACAAACACGCGAGAGCAACCTGCCGCTTTCAGAGCTTGCTGCACCAGGAGTCCAATGGTTCCAGCACCGACAACGAGCGCGGTGTCATCCTGTGCGACCGGCACCAACGATACCGCATGCAGCGCAACAGCAACTGCTTCCAGCAACGCCGCCTCGGGAAACGAAAGATTGTCTGGCAAAGGATAGGCAATCCGGGCAGGAAGCACGACAAACTCGGCAAATGCGCCGGCGCGTCGATAGTCGCCGCACGAAACTCCGAGCACTTGGCGGTTATCGCAGAGATTCATCTCGTCACGGTTGCAAAACGCGCACTCGCCGCAATAAATGGTGGAGTCGAAGGTGACGCGGTCTCCTTCTTTAATATTCTTAACGCCTTCCCCGACCCGAGCCACCACTCCTGCCGCTTCATGACCCATCACGATCGGGGGAATGCGGCGCCCGGAAGACCCGTCGTAGCCGTGAACGTCGCTGCCGCAGATGCCGCATGCCGCAACCTTAACCAAAAGCTCATGGGGACCGGGCACTGGAACGGGGAGATCTGTGATCTCGAGTTTCTTGTATTCGGAGAGAAGTAGGACCTTCATGGGAGTTGACCGAAGGAACCACCATACCACGTCGACCGTGCCCGCGGGTTTAAGGAGGCGAACGGGTTTGCCTCACGAAAGCGTGTCGCCCAGAATCAGAATTCTACCCGGTGCGCGTCGGGAGCGGACAAATCGTGCAAAATGCACGATAATTAGCCCTACGGAGCGAGTTTCATTCCATGCCAGCGGACATCGTTCTGGTCACCGGCGGCGCAGGCTTTATTGGCTCGAATTTTGTGCTGCAGTGGCTCTCAGCCGAGACTTCGGCCGTCATCAATCTCGATAAGCTGACGTACGCCGGAAATCCCTCGAATCTGACGGCGGCAACTTCGGACCCGCGCTATCGGTTTCTGCAAGGCGATATCTGCGATCGCGAATTCATTGCCGAGTTGCTCATCACCCACCGCCCGCGTGCGATCGTTCATTTCGCTGCGGAAAGCCACGTGGACCGCTCGATCCACGGTCCCGACGACTTTATCCGTACGAACGTGAGCGGGACTTTCAGCCTGCTTGAAGAAGCCCGCGCGTATTGGTCGGGGCTAACCGGCGATCAACGTCACCGGTTTCGCTTCTTGCATGTCTCCACCGACGAGGTTTATGGCTCGCTCGGCCCAACGGACCCGGCCTTCACCGAAACGACGGGCTATGCCCCCAACAGCCCCTATTCCGCATCCAAGGCTGCTTCGGACCACCTGGTGCGCGCCTATTTTCATACTTACGGATTGCCGGTAGTCACGACCAACTGCTCCAACAATTACGGTCCCTTTCAGTTTCCGGAGAAACTCATACCGCTGGTCATTCTCCATGCCATCAGCGGCAAAGCAATTCCGGTGTATGGCGACGGGCAGAATGTCCGCGACTGGCTCTACGTTGCCGATCATTGCGACGCGATTCGCATGGTTCTCAGGCAGGGCAGGATCGGGGAGACCTACAATATCGGCGGACGCAATGAACTCAAGAATCTGGATGTGGTGAACACGATTTGCGCAGCGCTCGATGAATTCCGTCCCAATGATCCAGTCGTGCCGCATCGCGGGCTGATTAAGTTCGTAACCGACCGCCCAGGACATGATCGCCGCTATGCTATGGACACACGTAAGATCGAATCCGAACTCGGCTGGAGACCGCGCGAGACATTCGAAACCGGCATTCACAAGACCGTGCGGTGGTATCTCGACAACGAAGCCTGGGCGCAAGGGGTTACCAGCGGTAACTATCGCCAATGGATGGCCAAGCAATATTCCCTGTAGAGGCCTTTGACAGCAGCTGCCTTCCCCATGGAACATAGCAAGTGCTCATGAGCAATCCTCGGCGTTCCTCGCAATATAAAGGGATCATCCTGGCGGGCGGATCAGGTACCCGGCTGTATCCGGTGACGCATGCTGTCGGCAAGAGCTTGCTCCCGGTGTTCGACAAGCCGATGGTCTACTACCCTCTGACCACGCTGATGCTATCCGGGATCCGCGATATCCTGTTGATTTCAACGCCTGAGGATCTATCTAAGTTTAAGCATCTTTTAGGCGATGGTTCAGGATTTGGTTTAAGTATTTCGTATGCTTCCCAAGCCAAGCCGGAAGGCATCGCCCAGGCATTCCTAATAGCCGAAGAGTTCATCGCTGGCAGTTGTTGTGCACTTGTTCTCGGGGACAACATTTTCTATGGCCACGACCTCGCCAAACTGGTGAAGTCGGCTGCCGAAAACGAGCGCGGTGCCCGCATCTTCGCCTATCCGGTATACGACCCGGAGCGCTATGGCGTCGTCGAATTCGATCCCCTGGGAAAGGCGCTCAGTCTTGAGGAGAAACCCAAGATTCCCAAGTCCCGCTATGCGGTTACGGGTCTCTACTTCTACGACTCCCAAGTGGTTGAGATCGCAAAAGGCCTGAAGCCCTCAGCCCGGGGAGAACTGGAAATCACCGATGTGAACCGCGAGTATCTAAAGCGGGGCATGTTAGAGGTTGCCGTGATGGGCCGGGGAATGGCTTGGCTCGACACCGGTACGCACGAAGCGATGCTTGAAGCATCGCTCTTTATCCAAACCATTGAGACTCGCCAAGGGTTGATGGTCGCCTGTCCTGAGGAGATTGCCTATCGTCAGGGCTACATCACTGCCGAGCGGGTGGAACGCGCCGCTGCCTCCATGAAAAACAACCGCTATGGAAACTACCTGCTGCAGATGCTCAAAGAACAAGTATTTTGATGGCAATGAACGTCCATAAGACACCTATCTCCGACGCATGGATTCTTGAACCCAAGGTTTTTGAAGACGACCGTGGTTTTTTTCTCGAGAGCTACAGCGAGCGCACCTTCGCCGAAATTGGAATTACGCAAAGATTCGTCCAGGACAATCATTCCTGCTCGAAACGCGGTGTCCTACGCGGTTTGCACTATCAAGTGGAAAAAGGCCAGGGAAAATTGGTCCGCGTTGTAACCGGGGAAGTGCTCGACGTCTTCCTGGACCTCCGCCGCAGCTCACCGACATTCGGGCGCTGGCACTTGGCTAAGCTCTCGGACCAGAACCGGCTTATGGCTTGGGTCCCGGTCGGATGTGCGCACGGGTTTTACGTTCTCTCCGATTTTGCGCATGTGCTTTACAAATCAACCGAGTTCTACTATCCGGAGTTGGAACGAACGATTCTGTGGAATGATCCCGATCTGCACATTCATTGGGGAACGGACAGCCCATTGCTCTCCGCCAAGGATCAACGCGGTACCCGGTTCCGAGATGCCGAAGTCTTTGCCTGAGAATGCCTGGCGATCAACATATTCGAACGGCAAGCAGACTGGGGGGCCTGGCATGCAAAAAGTGGGGTAGAGCTCAGTGCCGCCAGTCGAGCAGCACCTTACCGGCCATCCCCGAGCGCATGGCGTCGAAGCCCTTCTGAAATTCGGCGTAGGTAAACCGGTGTGTGATGACCGGTGAAATATCCAGTCCCGACTCGAGCATGACCGTCATCTTGTACCAGGTCTCATACATCTCGCGCCCGTAAATCCCCTTGATGGTCAGCATAGTGAAGATCACCTGCCGCCAGTCAATGGCCATCTCTCCAGCCGGGATGCCAAGCATTGCGATCTTTCCCCCATGGGACATATTGGCCAGCATGTCGCGAAACGCCAGTGCATTGCCCGACATCTCCAGTCCCACGTCGAAGCCTTCGTGCATCCCTAGGTCTTTCTGCACGTCTTTCAAGGGCTTCTTCTTGGGATCAACTGCTACATTGACACCCAATTGGTGAGCAAGCTCCAAGCGGTGTGGGTTGATGTCCGTGATTACGACGTAGCGCGCGCCAGCGTGGCGCACGACTGCGGCCGCCATAATTCCGATCGGCCCAGCACCGGTAATGAGCACGTCCTCTCCGAGCACAGGAAAGGAAAGCGCCGTATGGACTGCATTTCCGAACGGATCAAAAATCGCGGCAACCTCGATGGGAACAGTCGGGCTGTGCTTCCAGATATTGGTCATCGGCAGGACGATGAACTCGGCAAACGCCCCGGGCCGGTTCACGCCCACTCCCTGAGTATTCGCACAAAGATGTCGACGTCCCGCCAGGCAATTGCGGCAGCGGCCGCAGACGACATGGCCTTCTCCGCTTACCATTTCTCCCGGGTGAAAGTCGTTTACGTTCGATCCGACTTCCACAATCTCGCCCACGAACTCGTGCCCAATGATCAGAGGAACTGGAATGGTCGATCGCGCCCACTCGTCCCAGTCATAGATATGCAGGTCTGTGCCGCAGATACCGGTCAGAAGTACCCGGACTTTGACATCGTTGATTCCGATCTGCGGCTCGGGAACTTCTTCTAGCCACAATCCGGCTTGGTTGCGGCTCTTCACCAAAGCTTTCATAGCGCCTGCTTTCTTCGCGAGAACCACTAAGCATATCGAAAACACTGGGGGCGATGTTTTTTCCACATCCGAACAAAGAGAACCTATTGCATGGGAGCAACTCCCGTGGGACACTTGCGGGCAGCTTTGGCCGGAGTTGTTCTTCATGCGGGTTTCTCATTGGCTTCTCGGGGGGATTCTGGTTTGTGCCGTCGTGCCTGCTCGCGCCAAAGAAAAGACTTGGGTTCAAGTCCGGAGCACTCATTTCACGGTTGTCACGGACCTGGGTGAAAAGCGGGGAATTGAAGTTGCCCGCCACTGCGAGCGGATGCGGGCGGCCTTTCGTCTCCTCATGAAGCAAGCCAGAACGGACGATCCTGTGCCCCTGTTGATCTGGGCTCTCGATGGTCAAAAAGAAGTCGATGATGTGCTCGGAAGCTCTAAGGCGAAACACACAGGACTCTTTCTGGCGGGGGAAGACCGGAACTTTATTCTCGTGGATGCCTCCGGCGACCCCCGGCGCGCCGTGTACCACGAATACATGCATGCGTTGTTGAATGCCAACATCAGTTCTGCCGTGCCCACTTGGTTCGAAGAAGGGTTCGCAGAGTACTTTTCCACGCTGCAGATCAATGCGAAAGCGACGACGCTGGGCCTGGTTCCTATTGGAGAGCTGCGATTCCTTCGAGAAAACGGTAAGCTCATGCGGCTCCCGGATTTGTTCGCCGTCCGGCAAGATTCCAGGCTTTACAACCAAAACGGACCCACGCAGGCCATGTTCTATGCCGAATCATGGTTGCTCGTCCACTACATCTTCGACCACCATTTGATTTCGCGCGCCGAGCCGCTGTTCTTCCGCGTCGCTCGTGGTCAGGGGCTTTCGGCCGCATTGCAAGCGGAATTCGGTGTTTCGGCGGCCCGGCTCGAGGCCGATTTGCTGGAATATGCGAAGGGAGAAGGTTTCCGATACTTTTCTCTGCCCGCAGTCGAGCTTCCGGACGAGATCGCAGTCGTTCCTTTGTCAGGGATCACCATGCAGGCATTGCGGGCCGACCTTCAGTGGCATGCCACGACACACCATTCGAAGGAAGAAGTTGCCGCTTATGCGGAAGAAATGCGTTCCCTGCTCAAGCAGGAACCGAACAACCCGACCGTGCTTCAACACTTGGCTTCGATTCCAGCTGGGGAGGAAAGCGACCAGATTTCGGCTGCAAAAAAGTAGCCGAGGAAGAACTAGCGCATGGACTGTTCGACTTCGCCGTACCAGTCGGGCCGTTTGAGAACCTCGCGAGGCTTGGGGCCGTCTGCTGCACCCACAATTCCATCGCGCTCCATGAGGTCGATCAGGTGAGCTGCGCGTCCGTAACCAATTCGTAGGCGGCGCTGCAGCAGGGAAGTCGAAGCCTTCCCGAATTCGAGCACCAGCCGGACCGCATCTTCGAACATTGGATCGTTCTCATCGCCACCTGGTTCGCCGTCAGCACCACCTGCGGCTCCAGCCTCGCGTTCTTCTTTGGGAGCCTCGAGGAACTTCTGTTCGTACTCGGCCGCGCCTTGCGATTTCCAGAACTCGACGACCGACGCGATCTCCTTCTCGGTCAGGAAGGGTGCGTGCAGGCGATGGACGCGAGCGGATCCGGAGGGCAGATAGAGCATGTCGCCGCGACCGAGGAGCGCCTCGGCTCCATTGGCATCCAGAATCGTTCGTGAATCCACCTTGGTGGCGACGCGGAACGACATGCGGGCAGGGAAGTTGGCCTTGATCAAGCCGGTAATGACATCCACCGATGGCCGTTGCGTGGCGAGCACCAGATGAATTCCGACGGCTCGCGCCATTTGCGCCAGGCGGGTAATCGACTCTTCCACATTATTGCCGTCGAGCATCATCAGATCGGCCAGTTCGTCGATGATGATCACGATGTAAGGGAGCGGCTTCTCTTCGCCCTGGTCCCCGAACAGGCTAGGCGTCTCGCCGTCGTCAAACAGCTTGTTGTACCCCTCGATATTTCGTACGCCTTTTTCCGCCAGCAGCTTCAAGCGCCGTTCCATCTCCCGGACGGCATTGCGGAGTGCGTTTGCGGCCAGCTTTGGCTCGGTGATGATGGGCGTGTATAGATGCGGGACACCCTCGTAATTGCCAAGTTCCAATCGCTTAGGATCGACCAGAATCAATCGCACCTGGTCCGGGGTAGCCTTATAAAGGATCGACATGATCATGGCATTGATCGCCACGCTCTTGCCCGATCCTGTGGAACCCGCGATCAGCAGGTGAGGCATGCCGGCCATGTCCGCCGTCACGATTCGGCCATTGATGTCTTTGCCCAGGGCCAGGGTGAGCTTTGATTTCGAGCCAAGGAACTCGGAAGACTCAATGTTCTCCCTAAGCCAGATGATCTCGCGCTCGCGGTTCGGGACTTGAATGCCCACCGTGCTCTTGCCAGCCATGCGCTCGATCAGAATGCTTTCGGCGCGCAATGCCAGACATAGATCATCAGTGAGTCCTGTCAGGCGGCTGTACTTGATGCCTGCCTCGGGTTTGAACTCGAACGTCGTGACCACCGGCCCGGGATTGATCTGGGTCACATTTCCGTGCACCTCAAATTCGGCGTACTTCTCGGTCAAGACTTGGGCCAGAATCTTGAGTTCGTCGGCATCGACCCTCTGTTGTTCATCCGCACGATGGAGCAGGCTGCTCGGAGGTAGCTTGAAACCGCCAGCCACCCTAGGCATCGTGGTCCTTGGCTTCGCCGAGCTGTCCGCGCGCTCGCTGACCTCTACAGTTGGTTGCGGGGGAGTAGCTCGGATATTCCTGTCCGCTGGATCAACCGTGGCAGGTCTTGCCGGAGATTCTTCTTCCTCCGCAAATCTCTCTATTCCCGTCTTCCTGGGCTCGGTGCGCGCTTGTTCGAGGGCCGGCATAGCCGCAGCACGGGATGAAACCATCTCTGCCTGCAAGGCTGGCTTCTGTGCCCGGCGCTTCTCCAACTCCTTTTGCATCTTCTTGCGCAGCCGCTGTTCCTGCCAGTCCTTCCAGCGGTCCCGCAGAGCAAGCGCAAAGGAAAATCTGGTTGTCGCCCAAACGCGAGCCTGGGTGAAGGAAAATGCAGTACAGAAGTAGAGCGCCACAGCCAGCATACTGGTCGAAATGATGTAAGCGCCGATCAGATTCAAGTAATGGATGAGGAAATCGCCAAAGATACGGCCGAGCAGACCTTCGACCGGAGGTCCACCGAACCACCGCATTTGGCCTGGAAAAAGCGCGAGCAACGCAGGGACGAACATCAACAGCCAAACTCCGCCGAGGAACTTGGCAAGCGGCGAAACCGCCTTCCGCGACCGGAACCAGCGGATACCCAGAGCCGTCGCGAAAACTGGCAACAGAAAAGCAGCTATGCCGAAGAATTGCAGCAGCAGATCCGAACTCAAAGCTCCCACAATGCCGACCCAGTTCCGTGCCAGCCGCGAACCAGTCAGCACCGAAGCACTGTTCAAGGAAGGATCAAGTGGAGAGTAGGAAGCCAGCGCGAGGAATAGGAGGAGCGCGGAGACGCACAACAGAAACCCCAGCAGCTCATTGAGCCGCCGGTTGTTGGTCGGATTGAAAATACGCGCAACGAACTTCATAAATGGCACAGTCGGTGTGGATCGACACTGTTTTCCTGCGCGACCATTTGGCGCGCAAGTGCCTCCACATCCTGTACCAACGCGTTGTACACCAGAGCCCAATAATTATTACAGATGTTTATCAACTCGACAATTGCAGAGTTTGGGCCAACGGACTGCGGCTACGAAATCCCGCCACAGTTTACATCCCGCGCCCGCCCTTTACGTTGTTCTCTGCTAGACTATGCGGCCATGAAAAGATCAATGTTCAGAAGTGTTTGCCTGCTTCTCCTCCTTGCCGCTGCCGCCTCTGCGCAAGAAGTGGTCCCCCTTTACCAGGGCACTCCCCCAGGTTCGACGCCGGAAACGTATCCGGAAAAGCAATACTTCTCGAAGGTGTGGAACACGGAAGTTGTTAGCAACGTCACCAAGCCCAGCCTTACGGTTTTTAGGCCTTCCCCTGAAACGAAAAATGGAACCGCAGTCGTCATCTGTCCCGGCGGCGGATTCATGGCACTCTCTATTGCCAGCGAGGGGACTGAGGTCGCTCAGTACCTCGCCGCAAGAGGCATTACCGCCTTCGTGCTCAAGTATCGACTGGCTCACACGGGAGAAGACGCCACTCAGGAATTCGTCACCGCCGTTGCCGACCGTCAGAAGTTTGCCGAGACTACGGGCAAAGTGGTCCCGCTCGCCATAGCGGATGGCATTGCTGCGGTTGCCTATGTACGGCAGCACGCTTCCGAGTTCGGAGTTTCTCCGGACCGCGTTGGCATTATCGGATTCTCTGCCGGAGGAGCAGTGACCGCGGGAGTGGCATACCAGTACGCAGCCGAAGGACGCCCGGCTTTTGTTGCTCCCATCTATGCAGTCGCGTCCAGATTTAAGGACTTGCCGGTCCCCCCTGATGCGCCGCCGATGTTTCTCGTGGTTGCCAGCGACGATCAGTTCCACCTGGTGCCTGACAGCATCGCACTCTATGAGAAATGGCGTGCGGCCGACAAATCTGCCGAACTGCACATCTATGCCAAGGGTGGTCACGGCTTCGGTGCACGCAAGCACGGAATTCCCACCGATCACTGGATCGACCTTTTCGCCGACTGGATGGAAATGCAGGGGTGGATGAAGAAGTGAAAACCAGGCCCAGGTGTCCTCGATCATTCACAACGTCTGTTTCGCCAACAGCAGGTTCCTCGCCTCAGGAGAGCCCATCCGTTTTTAGGTTGATGAACTCTCGCCCGGTAGGACAAACCAGCAATCGTTGTTTCCACGGATTGGACCGCGAGGCCCGCAGGTACTTCTAGGGTTTGACCGTCACCACCACCACCCCATGGCTTTCGACCGGCGCTGAAAATTTTCCTGTGAATCTTCCGAGGTCTCGGTGCGCCCACAAATCCCGCACCGCCGCGCTCACATGTCCGGGATAACCAATCTGTTCCCACGTCGCCACAACGGTTTGCTGTGATCCTCCGCGGTTTAGGAGCAAGACCGCCCGGCTTCCGTCCTGCAACTGCTTCGACCAGACTTCGAGGTCGCCGCTTTTCGAAACCCGCCGCCCCTGACGGCCAAGCGCGTCCTGATCGACCGCGATCAACTCTTTGTTGGTGAGAATCTCGCGAATCTCCGAATTCATGCCCCGGATATCGTTGCCTGCCATCAGCGGGGCTGCCATGATGGCCCACAAGGTGAAGTGGGTGCGATATTCGGTGTTGGTCATCCCCCCATTGCCGACCTCCAGCATGTCCGGATCATTCCAATGTCCCGGGCCGGCGTGCGAGTACAGGGGTTCGTTTTCATCCACAATGTCGAGCATCCCGTTGCTGCAGCA
>Ga0068856_100000573_pt1 | contig 40247 bp, 38 predicted proteins | sample KBSCornC62_FD_66595 | JGI IMG/M metagenome (GOLD analysis project Ga0068856, IMG submission 66595) | Corn rhizosphere microbial communities from Kellogg Biological Station, Michigan, USA - KBS Corn C6-2 | ecosystem: Host-associated > Plants > Roots > Rhizosphere > Soil ...
CGGCGATAGTGCGGACGCGGACGATCATTTTCTTGATCGGCTCGGTCGGCTTCGGACGCGCGCCGGCGTAAGGATCGGGCTTGGTCGCATCGGTGTGCGGCGGCGGGACCGGAATCCACTGGCCGCCGCGCCTAAAACAGTCCCGCTCGTGGCTGAAATAAATGTTCGGCACTTCGAGCTTTTCCTTTTTGATGTATTCCCAAACGTCCATCTCGGTCCAGTTGGAGAGCGGAAACACGCGCATGTTTTCGCCCGGATTCAGCTTGGCGTTGTAAAGATTCCAGATTTCGGGGCGCTGATTCTTCGGATCCCACTGGCCGAATCCATCGCGGAAGCTGAAAAAACGTTCCTTGGCGCGGGCCTTTTCCTCGTCGCGTCGCGCGCCGCCGATGGCGCAGTCGAATTGGAACTCCTCGATCGCGCCGAGCAGCACGGGAATCTGCAGCTTGTTACGGCTGATTTCGCCGGGCGCGGGGTGCGCGTGACCTTTGGCGATGGCTTCGTCCACGGTGCGGACGATGAGCTTGGCGCCGAGTTCTTTCGCACGACGATCGCGGAACTCGATGAGTTCGGGAAATTCATGCCCCGTCTCGACATTGAGAAACGGCATCGGGATGTCGGACGGACGGAACGCCTTTTCCGCAAGGCGCAGCAGGCAGATGGAATCCTTGCCGCCGGAAAACAGCAGCGATGGGCGTTCGAACTCGGCGGCGACTTCACGCATGATGTGAATCGCTTCCGTCTCCAGATACTGCAAGTGATCCAAGTGATAGCTGTTCATGAAATTTAAAAGGGGATGGGGTCTGGCGTCTGGGTTCTGGGGTTCTTTATCGGTCGCCAAGTGAACGAATCAAGCCGGTGATGAGTTTGCCGGTTTGAACGCATTGCTTCAGCAGCTTTGATTGTTCTTCGGTGTTCACAAATTTATTATCGAGCAGCACATAGCTCATGGAGCGGACTTCGCCGCATGATCTGCGGGCTATATTATACGCCTGACGTTTTTCCGCAACGTGCAGGCTTTCCCAGCCCTCGGCGACGTTATTCATTACGGAAACTGCTGCGCGCTGCAACTGGTCGCGCAAACCAAAATCTTTAGCCAAGGGTTCGCGCCGACAAAGCGAATAGACTTCATTCGTCAGCGCCCGCGCCAACTTCCAAGCTTCCGAATTTTCAAATGGCTCTCCCATGTCACTATCGGCTCTGGGGTTTGGCGTTTTGTTTCTGGGGCTTTTTCCCCAGACGCCAGACCCTGGACCCCATCCGCTAAATCCCTGCCCCGCCTTCGACGGCTTTTCCGCCCCAGCTCGCATGCAAACCGCACTCGCGCTTCTCGTCAGCCTTGGCGGGATCGAAATAATCCCATTCGTTCGGCAGGTTGTGCTCGGCGAGATATTTTTCCATGTCGGCGTCGCTCCAGTAAAACAGCGGGCTGACCTTGAGGGAATTGAAATTTTTGTCCTCGCTCACGATGTCGAGGCCCGCGCGGTTCGGATTCTGCACCTTGCGCAATGCGGTGAGCCAGACGGTCGGGGCAAGTTCCTTCATGCCGCGCTGGAATGGCTCCAGTTTCATCGCAGTGCTGAAGGCCTTGATGCGTTCCTCGTTTTCCGGCGTCGGTTCGGGCATCCCGCCGAATGCCGCGTCGTAATGCGCCGCCGTCATCTTCGGGATGTAGGCCTTGATGTTCAGCTTGAGCAGTTTCTTGACCTGCTCGGCGTGAATGTATGTCGCGGGACGATTGTAGCCGTGATCCACCCAGAGCACGGGAATGTCTGGCTGCACCTGCGTGACCATGTGAAGGATCACCGCTTCGTAAGGCCGGAAATTCGTCGAGACAATCGCGCGGCCATTGGACTGCGCAATTGCCCAGCGGATGATTTCCAGCGGCGAATGATGGCGCAGCTCGGTGTTGGCCCGGGAAATTTTTTCGGGAGTCATGGCTCAGTTCGTGGCCGGTTGTTCCTTCAAAAACACCCGCTGGCACCAGTCGCCGAAACGTTCGCCCGCATTGCGTTCTTGCGCAAAGCGCGTGAACACGGGGCGGAATTCTGTTTCCAGTTCCGCTTCCTTGATGACGTCTTTCCAGATTTTGTTGAGGCGCGTGCCGGAAACATCGCCGCCGAGCCAGACCTGATAACGGCCGGGAGCTTTGCCAACGAACGCGATCTCCGCCATGTAAGGGCGGGCGCAGCCGTTTGGGCAACCGGTTGAGCGGATGATGATCTCTTCATTTGCGAGGCCGACTTCGGCCAGCAATTTTCCGAGACGGTCAATGAGACCAGGCAACATGCGTTCGGATTCCGCGAGACCGAGACCGCAGGTCGGCAGCGACGGGCACGCCATTGAGGCGGCGAGCAGCACGCTGGCCTGATTGTCAACCTTGACGCCGTTGGCCGCGAGAATCGCATTGATGCCGGCTTTGTCGGCTTCGGTGATATTGGCGAGGATGAGGTTCTGGTTCGCCGTCAGACGGAATTCGACGCCGGCATACTTGTCCGCAACCTGGCGCAGCGCCGTCTTCAGCGTGTGGCCGGGAACGTCCTTGACGCGGCCCGTGGTGACGAACAAGCCGAGAAACCAGCTTCCGTCCACCGCCTTGCGCCAGTCGAGCAAATCGGCGGTGGTGGTGAAGTTGTAAGGCTTGTTCGGCGCGAGCGTGATGCCGGCGCGCTTCTCGACTTCCGCTCGCGCCCATTCGACACCGCGTTCGGCAATGACGTATTTGAGGCGCGCGTGCTTGCGGTCGGTACGGTCGCCGAAATCGCGATGGATCGTGAGCACGGCCTTGGCCACGTCCACCACCTTGTCCGGCGTGAGAAAGCCAATGACATCCGCCATGCGCGGATACGTCTGTGTGTTGCCGTGACTGCGACCCATGCCGCCGCCCACGGCGAGGTTGTAGCCGACGAGTTGGTCGTTCTCGACGATGGCGATGAACCCGAGGCAATTCGTGTAGATGTCCAGGTCGTTCACCGGCGGAATGACGAAAGCCACCTTGAATTTGCGCGGCAGATAGGTCTGGCCGTAAAGCGGATCCACGAAGTTTTTGTTCTCCGCCGCTTCGTTGTCCAGCTGCACGCCATCAATCCAGATGGAATGATACGCCTTGGTCTGCGGCGCGAGTGCGACCGCGACTTTTTTGCAGTCGGCGTAAACCTGTTCGAGGGCCTTTGTGTAGGCGGGCGTGGCGGGCGCGAGGACGTTGCGGTTCACGTCGCCGCAGGCGGCGAGCGTGGAGAGCAGGCATTCGTTGATGCCCTTGACCACCGCGCGCAAACCGGATTTCACCACGCCGTGAAACTGGATGGTCTGACGCGTGGTGATGCGCAGCGTGTTGTTGCCGTATTGGGCTGCGAGGTCGTCGAACACCTGCCATTGCTTCGCGGTCATGACGCCGCCGGGAACGCGGCCGCGGATCATCATGATGTATTTCTTGCCAGTCTTGCGCAGGTCGCGGTCGTCCTGCTGGTAGGAACCGTGAAATTTCAGGAATTGATTGTCGTCTTCGGAGAAATGGTCAGCCGCCGGATCGGCGAGGGTGGCGGCAATGGTGCCGGCCAGCGTCGGGATGGCGGCCTTGATTTCTTCGTTGTGCGATAATTTGACAGGGGCTTCAGCGCTCATAAGCGAACGACAAGGATAGCTTGCGGTGGGCTACTGTTCAAGCGCGGGGTTTGGTGGCAGAGGTTCAGTCGAATGGCAGGGCTGAACTGCGGGTCAGCCAGATGACGGGGCAGCCGCCCCGCTCCGCCAATTCACGTCGCCGGCACGAAGTGTTGCAGCCAATGCGTCAAACCGAACAACGCCAGGAAGATCAACAAGCCAGCCCAAGCCGGTAGCAATGGCGCCACGGCCAGCCAATCCACGAACACGATGCCGGCCAGCAGATTGGAAACGATGTAGCCGATGTTCACCCCGCCGCCGAAAAACACCGTTCGCACGCAGCGGATGATCCAGATCAGCAGCAGCAGCGAAACGCAGATGGCCGCCAGCCGGTGACCGCTGCCGTTCATGGTCATGGCCAGAATGATGGGCGCGGCCAGCAGCAGCAACGGCCAGTGCGGGATGACGGCGCGGAAACTTTCCCGCCGCGCGACGTAGCTCAGGCCCACGACGTAGAGCGCCAGCGCCAGGCCGCAAAAGATCGGCCAGCCGTTCAGGCCGGCTGCGCCCGTTGCGCCGCCGATGATATAAACCCAGAAACGGCACGCGCCCATCAGCCACGGCGACGCGGTGAAAAACTTGTGGGAGAAATTGTAGAGCAGGATGAACAGCGCGAGCAGGAACGCCGCGCCCGCCGCGAGCTGGCCGCAGAACAGCAGCAGGAAAATGCCCGCGACCAACTGGCCAAAGCCCAGCCGCCAGACGAGGCGCGGCGTGATTTTGCCGGTGGGAATGGGGCGTTCCTGCCGGCGCTGGCGGTCGAATTCCTCGTCAAAGGCGTCGTTCAGGAACATGCCGCCGGTGTAGAGAATGCTGACGCCGAGGAACAGGAACGGGAGCTTCCAGTAATTGCCGCCGCCGCCGAGCCACCAGGCGGCGAGGCAGTTCGACCAGACGGTGGGCAGGTTCGACACGCGCCCGAGGACGAGCAGCGTGCGGAATTGCGTGGCGTTGGCCGGATACATGGCGGCGAAGGAAAGCAGAAACGGGCAGGTGTGAAAAGGAAGTTTGAACCGACCGTTTCAGTGTTTGTAGTCTATCAGTGTGCTAGGCCATGGTTCTAAGGCTCGAATCATAGCGATGACTCTCTCGTGATAAAAAGCTCCGCAACTCACGGAACTGCTCGTCCGACAAATGATACTGAAAAATGCTTGGCTCGCGCAAATCATCGGCGCGCCACCAACGTGGCATATCCTCTCGTGCCACCGGATGCTGCGGAATGTGCTCATAAAAGCAAACAGCTACACAAGTGAGTAAATCATCCTCTGCCGTCTGTCCTCGTGGCTGGTCGCAGCACCAATCTGAATACTGGTAAATCCGCCGGATAAGGGACTCGTCGCGCGGCGTCTTGTCGTAAGCATCCTCAAACGCATCACGCAATTCGAACCAAAGCAAATATGACGTATCGGCATTCTCGAAGCGCGAAATCAACTCCGGGAACATTTCTTCTGCTTTTTGTCGCCAAGGTGCCATAGCATGGTAAGTGAACTAACATTTAAAGTAGGCCCCAGTCTTTGTGGCCTCTCCTGTTTCATGGCCGCACTGTATTCTTGCGGGCGGCTTTCTGTCGAACTGAATTTGGCTTGGAAAACAACTCAATGCCGGTAGGGCGCGCAGTTCTCTGCGCGCCGTCGTGGTGAATTCAAACGCGCTCATGTCAGTCAGCGGCGGTCAGCGGAGTGACCGCCCTGCCGCCCACTCATCCCTTAACTCCGCCAGCGTCCCTGCCAAGACTGTTGCCTCCTTCCGGTTTCAGAAAGAGTAAAAACACCCAAAATTTGCGCGTTTCAAGATTTTGAAAGAGTTTTCGCATGAGCGGAAGGTCGTTCAAATTCTATGAGGCCATCTCCGCTGCGGCAGAAGCCATTCCTGATTCTTGAGGCCACTTCCGCTTGAGCGGAGGGTCATTCTCGTTTCTTGAGGTCGTTTCCGCTGCGGAGGAAGGTGATTCAAGGACCAAGAGCGACCTTCCGCAGGCTTTTTTGCCCATTCATGGGGCTTGAACGACTTGGGACGATTTTTTTACCGCTGACAACCACCCGGTGCCGGTAGGGCACGCCGTCCTCTGCGCGCCGCCGCTGTGAATCCAAATCCTCTCATGTCAGCCAGCGGCGGTCAGCGGACTGCCCCGCGCGAGTCAAGCCGGCTTGCGGACTTTCATTTCGGGTGGACATTGTCGCAGCGCGACAAATCCCACCCATCACGCCAGCCTGCGCGGTTTCAATCCTGCATTCATCGCATTACTCAAGGCGGCGGCGGACCTGGTAATTTCGCTTCCGTTTCCAACAACGCCTGAAGTCCGCGATGATCCACCTTGCCGGTGCCGAGCTTGGGGATTTCTTTCACGGCTTTGATTTCGCGCGGCACGGAGAGATTCGTCAGACCCTTGGCTTTGATGGCTTCACGAATTTCATTCATCGTCAGCCGGGGTTCGTTGGTCACGGCGATGAGCGCTTCGCCCTTGTCCTCGTCCGGGCGCGTGAGGATGGCGACCTGGCAGCGCAGGCCATATTGCGGGAACGCCCCGGCGAGCGCGTCTTCCACTGCTGTGAGGCTGACCATCTCGCCACTGACTTTGGCAAAGCGTTTCATGCGTCCGCGCACATGCAAATAACCTTCAGCGTCCACGCTGACGATGTCGCCGGTGTCATACCAGCCGTCGAGGGCGAGGAATTTCGCGTTCGCGTCGGCGTTCAAATAGCCTTTCATCACGTTCGGTCCGCGCACGAAGAGACGTCCGCCTTCGTCCACGCCTTCGACTTTCTCCAATCGGTATTCCATGCCGGGCAGGAGGCGGCCGACGGAGCCGTTGCGCGGTTCGAGCGGCGTGTTGACGCTGACGCACGGGCCGCACTCTGTCGCGCCATAGCCTTCGAGGATGCGCACGCCGTATTTCTGCGACCAGGTGAGCGCGGTCGCTTCCTGCAATTTTTCGGCGGCGGCGAACAGATACCGGAGGCTGCGGAAGTCGTAGGGATGAGCCTTGCGGGCGTAGCCGTTCAGGAACGTGTTCGTGCTAAGAAACACCGTGCAGTCGCGGTCGTAAAGCACCGACGGCACGACGCGGTAATGCAACGGCGATGGATAGAGGAAGACGTAAATCCCGCGCACCAGCGGCAGGAAGGTTCCCACGGTGAGGCCAAAGCTGTGGAAGAGCGGGAGACAGTTGAACAGCCGGTCCAGCTCGGTGAAATCCGTGATGGCCATCATCTGGCGGATATTGGCGAGGACATTGCCGTGCGTCAGTTCAACGCCCTTGGGCACACCTTCGGAGCCGCTGGTGAAAACGATGACGGCCGTCGAGTTCGCCGCGAGCCGGGAATCGCGCGCGGGAATTCCCGTGAAAACATGCCGGAGCAACGTGAGAAACTTTTCGGAGCCGCTGATGCCGGCCCCCACGTCTTCGAGGTAGATGACGTTGATGCCGGCCTTCACAAAATCGTCCACGTTGAGGCGAACGCGTTCGAGGAAGGCGCGCGAGGTGATGAGGTGTTTGAGGCCGGCAAGTTCCATGCATGCCAGCATGGTGGCCGTGCCCGAGGAGAAGTTCAGCATCGCAGGCACCTTGCTTAACTGCCATAACGCGAGGATGACCACCGGGGTGGCGTTGACATTGGGCAACAGCAGGCCCACCCGTTCGCCGCTTGCAACCGGACCGCGCAAGGCAGCGGCCAATACCTCCGCCCCCACCATCAGTTTGCGATAGGTCAGTGTTTTCAGCGTCGCGTCTTCGACGATGACCTGGCCCGGGCGCTCGCGGGCGGTGTCCGCCACGGCGGCGAGGACGTTTTGCGCGCCGAATTTCGTCTCGACCTCGAACTGTTGCCGCACCAACTGTTCGCGAAGCCAGCGGGTCAATGCCGCCCGCGCCTGGCCGGTGCTGATTTCCCCCAGCTCGGGTGCGGTCAGCGCGGCGCTGAAATGCGCGGTCACTTTCGGAAAACATTTCTTCGCGTTCGGATTGGGTGAATACGGCAGGCGACTGGCGCCGCGCAGATAAACGGTGACGACTTTCGCCTTCGTTTTGAAAATCAGAAAGCCCGTGCCGTCGAACAGCTTCATCAAATTGCCCGTGCGCGAGAGGCGGCCTTCGGCGAAGAGCACGAGCCGTCCGCCGCCTTTGAGAAATTCCGCCATGCGTTTCACGGCGTAGGGCGAGCCGGGGTCCACGGGCAGGGTGTAGTGGTTGACCATCAATTTCCGATGCAGCCAGCTCGTTTGCGCCGTGAGACTCGACGTGACCAGCTTCCAGTCTTCATCCAGGCAGACCCAGAGAAACAGCCAGTCTATCCACGAAGCGTGATTCGGAATCAACAGCACCGGGCCGGGCGTCTGGAGCGCATCCACGTCGTAAGCCCGGAAGCGGAACAGCATCCGGAGCAAAAAGCGGAAGACAGTTTTCATGCTATGAGCAGTGCAGCATCGGCGGGCGCACAGTTCAACCAAATTTTGCGAATGGTAGGGTTTCACCCCATGGCCGCGGTTGGGCCAATTCAGCTAGCGTGGTGGTCATGTTAACTCCCCACCACGCAACCATTGAACGAAGCCTTATGAAAACCAACTCCCCAAATTTGTGGCGATTCACCCTCGGTCTCGCCGTCGCCGGCCTGCTCTCGGCCAACGCTGCCATCGCGAAATCCGGCGGAACCGACGTGCAGCATTTCACCTCCAAGTCGGTCATGGTGAACACGGATGTTGAACCCCAGGCCGTCGGCAACATCAGCGTGATGCTGACCGATCAGGGCAATGCCGAAAAGGAGCAGCTCCGGATCACGGGCAAGAAACTAAATGTCAACACGCCCTATCGTTTGATCGCCTTCATCGGTGACGCCACGAATGCGACGGACATCGCGGATTTCAACACCGACAAGAAAGGTTCGTTCTCCCTCGCTTATCTGAAAATGAGCCACGCCAAGCCCAGCAAGAAGGGATCGTCCTTCCCCGACACGCTGGAACCCCTGTGCAACGTCCGGGAACTGGATGTCGTCAACGCCAGCACCAACGCCGTGCTGACCGCTGTTTTGAGCAGCCCGGACAAAGGCCAGTATCTCGTCAAGAATTCCATGAAGAACGTCGGCGTTCTGCCGGCGGCCACGGGAAGCCTTGCCATCAAAGCCAGCGCCAAATCCACCACGTTCAAGCTGACCGCGACGCACCTGACGCCGAACACCGACTATAACTTGGCGTTCAACGGCACCAATGCCCAGACTTACACTTCGGATAATTCCGGCAACCTGACCATCGCCACCCTTCCGGACAATGCACCGAATATATTGGAAATCCAGTCGTTGGCCTTGATTGACAGCGCCAGCACCAATCTCGTTTTGATCACGGTGGGCTTGGGCATCCCCTGCACCCTGGCGCATCAGGTCGCGGTGACCCTCGGCGCGGCGGGCGAAGGTTTCGCCGTGCTCGCCGGTTCCACGGTCGCCAACACGGCGCTCACCACGGTCAACGGCGATCTCGGACTCAGTCCCGGCTCAGCAGTGACGGGTTTTCCCCCGGGCGTCGTCAACGGCACCCAGCACGTGGCGGACTCAACCGCCGCCCAGGCCCAGCTTGATTTGACCGTCGCGTATAACGACGCGGCTGGCCGGTCGGTCGGCGCCATCGCGGTGGCGGGCAATCTCGGCGGCATGACGCTGCCGCCCGGACTTTACAAGTCCACCTCCTCGCTCGAAATCTCCTCCGGTGACCTGACGCTCGACGCGCAGGGCGATGCGAATGCGGTATTCATCTTCCAGATCGCCTCCACGCTCACCACCACCTCCGGTCGTCAGGTGATCCTGGCTGGCGGCGCGAAGGCAGCGAACATCTATTGGCAGGTCGGCACCTCCGCCGTGCTCGGCACGACGTCGGTGTTCAAGGGCATCATCATGGCGGATCAATCCATCACGTTGACCACCGGCGCCATCTTAGAAGGCCGGGCGCTCACCCGCGTGGCCGCCGTCACCTTGGATTCCAACACGATCACCGTCCCGACCCCGTAAACATTGATGTTCGGGTTACACCCCATGGCAACAAATTTACGCACTCGGTAGAGTGCTGAAGTTAAAAACCACCAACCAAAAGTATTAAAATGAAAACCATGTTTCCCTTAACACTCGCCGTCGTCGCGAGCTCACTGTTGATCACCAGTTCGCCGCTCTACGCGGCGGACACGGACGACCGCATCGAGTCCTCCGCTGAAAAATCCTACACGTTTAAGACCTATCTCAAGGACGATTCCATCAAGACGGAATCCAAGGACGGCATCGTCACCTTGACCGGCACCGTGGCCGATTCGTCCCACAAATCCATGGCGGAAAACACCGTGGCCAGTTTGCCCGGCGTCAAAAGCGTAAACAACGAACTCGTCATCAAAGGCGAGCAGCCGGCGGAACATTCCGACGCCTGGATCACCACGAAAGTCAAAACCGCGCTCTTGTTCCATCGCAACGTGAGCGCCACCGGCACCACGGTCTATACCAAAGACGGCGTCGTCACGCTGCAAGGCGTGGCCGAGAGCATGGCGCAGAAGGAACTCACGACCGAATACGCCATGGACATTGATAACGTCAAATCCGTGAACAACGAGATGACGATCGCCAAGACGCCCGCGAAGGCGAAAGCGACCATGGGTGACAAGATTGATGACGCCTCCATCACGGCATCCGTGAAGACGTCCTTGCTCTCGCACCGTTCGACCAGCGCGCTGCATACCACGGTTACCACGACGGACGGCGTCGTGACCGTGAGCGGTGTGGCCAAGAATGACGCGGAAAAAAGCCTCGTCACCAAGCTCGTCACCGACATCAATGGCGTGACCAGTGTGGTCAACAACATGACTGTCGGCGAGCCGGTTGCCACCAAGTAAATCACCACGTTTGCCGGTCGGCGCCATGATGCGCCGGCCGGCAAATTTTTTATCCACGAACAAAACCCTATGAACATTAAAACCATCTCCGCCGTCTTGCTGATCACCTTGGGCATTGTCGTCCTCGCCTACTCCGGCTTGAGCTTCAAAACGCCGGGCCAGCCGATCAATTTTCTGGGCATGCACATCGCGACCACCGACAGCCATTTCATCCCGCCCGCCGTCGGCGCGCTCATGCTCGTCGGCGGAATCGTGCTGCTCGTCTTGAAGCCGAAGAACGTTTGAGACGCGGCTGAATCCCTTTGCCCTGCCGGACAGAAATGCCCGCTCTGGCATCGCCCGGCGGACACTCTTCCTCCAGTGTTCGCCGGGTTTTATTTTGCATGATGCCCGCCGGGTAGGGTTTCACCCTATATCCGAAATTCATGCCTAGGCAGATACTACAAGGACATCGGCCAGTGCCGGAATCATCCGGCGGCCAACGAAACCAAAACCGCATCATGAATAAAATTACCACCGCCACGAGTGCCGCCGCCCAGGAACGCTTTCGCCCTTTGAAATGGGATGAACGCGTGCGGCGCGGCGACTTCGTGCAAGACGAACAGCAGGGCTTTGAGCCTTGGGTGGGGCCGCCGGGATTTCGGGCGGATACCTTCGTGAAACAAATCTATCGGCGACTGGGGCGCCGCCCGGCCAGCGTCGGGAAAGCCACCGCATGACTCTGGCTGAACTCATCCAATGGATCCGGCTGATTCCCCAAACCCTGGCGAAAACCGCCAAGGAACGGCAATTGCAGACCGTCCGCAACGAGCAGGAAACCGAACGGCTCGACCGCATTCGGAACCCGTCGAAGTATCGCGGGAAATGATACGCGTTTCCGTCAGATCCGTTCCAGCCAACAGGACTTCAATCACGGATGGGCACGGATGAACACAGGCCAAAGAAATATCGGTGGGCGAGACTCCTAGCGAGCCGTTGTTCGCAGGTTCCTTGCGGCTCGCGAGGACGCTCGCCCCTCCAACCGAAGACCTAATTCCCTATCCGTGTTCATCCGTGGTTGATTTTTTTCTCCACGGCTGATAGCCGTCAAAGGAAAAGCGCCGGCGGTTTCCCGTCGGCGCTGTTTTAGTCAGAGCATTTAGAACGCGAAGCGCAGGCCGAGTCGGGCCACGCCATAATATTTCGTTTCATTCGGCACCACGCAGCGGGCGTCGAGGAATAACCCGACGTTCGGAGAGAAACGGTATTCCATGCCGCCGCCCACCTGGAAGAACCAGAGCTTGGCCGCATCGAACTGATGGCCGCCGCCGCCCAAGGCGTAAGGCGCAAAACCACTGTTACCGAGCGGCAGGCGCAGGAGCAAGTTGGCGGACGCATTGTCAATGAACGTGCCGCTGGTGTTTTCCGAATACATTTCACCACCGAAGCCGACATACCGGGTGACGAAGTAATTGATGCCCACGCCGGCGCCGAGCTGGCCGTTTTGCCGGACCCGGCGGCTGGAGGGATTCTCAATGGTGTAGCTGCCGATCGAGGCCGTCCCGAACCCGTCGAGCGAGAGTTCATTGGCGCGGTAATATTCCACCAGATTGTTGGTCAGGCCGCGGTCATAAACGGGTCTTTCCGCGACCAGAACGGGCGGGGCATTGGTGGTGCCGGGGAGATCGTTCGTCTCGGTGGCGCGCAGCGAGCTGCTGGCGGTCAGCCAGACGCCGGCAGTGAAGGCAAGGGTGAGTGAGTAGTTTGGTTTCATTGTGGTTTTTGGTTGTGGTTGGTTGCTAACACAGGAGATACGTTGACGGCGGAGCCGGCATTTTGCCATGGGGTAAAACCCTACTGTGAACCGGCGATTTCATTCCTCGCAAACATGCCAAGGCGTTTTAACTTAAAGCGCTTGAACCCCCGCGAATGAGCCAAGCCCGCGACCGCCGCCGCGCTTCTGGGATTTACACGGCGGCGCGGCAACGGTTAGCTTGACCGCCCATGACAGTTTCCAGCCTGCGCAAACCACTTTCGCCGACGTGGATTCTGGTCATCCTCACCGGCCTCAACCTGTTCAATTACCTTGACCGCTTCGTGCTCTCGGCGGTGCTGACGCCGTTGCAAAAGGATCTCGGCATCAATGACGGCCAGGCTGGGCGGCTCGTGACGGCGTTCATGCTCGGCTATTTCGTCACGTCGCCGGTCTTCGGCTGGCTGGGCGACCGCTGCTCGCGCAAATGGCTCATCGCCGCCGGCATTTTTGTGTGGAGCCTGGGCACCATCCTGACGGGCTTTGCGCCCACGTTCGTGATGATGATTCTCTTCCGCGTGCTCGTCGGCTTGGGCGAAGCCAGCTACGCGACGATCAGTCCGAGTTTGATTTCCGACAGCTTTGCGCCGGCAAAACGGAACAATGCGCTGACAATTTTTTACGTCGCCATTCCCGTGGGCGCGGCGCTGGGCACGATCATCGGGGGCGTCATCGCCGCGAACTGGGGTTGGCGGCACGCATTCATCTGGGCGGGGGCACCGGGATTATTTCTCGCGCTCGTGATGCTGCCGTTCGCCGAACTGAAACGCGGCCAAGCCGAGGACAAAACCGCCGAAGCCGCCAAACGACCTTCCGTCCGCGACATCCTGAATCTCATTCGCATTCCCGATTATGTGCTCGTGGTGTTTGGCTACACCGCCTACACGTTCGCGCTGGGTGCGTTCGGACATTGGGGGCCGACGTTTCTGTATCGCACGCACGGCGTGGCCGTGGAGCAGGCGGCCACTTTTTTCGGCGCGGTGCTCGTGGTGGCCGGACTCGTGGGCACGTTGATCGGCGGGTTCGCCGCGACCGCGTGGCAGAAGCACAATCGCGCCGGCTACGCGTGGACGCTGGGGCTTTCGGTGCTGGCCGCCGTGCCGCTCGCATTCGGCGCGTTCCTCGCCAGCTCCGCGCTTTGGTCCATGATCTTTCTCGCGGCGGCGATGTTCCTGCTGTTCCTGCCCACCGGCCCGGTCAACACGCTCATCCTGGAAACCGCGCCGGTGAATATGCGTGCCAGCGCCATGGCTATTTCCATTTTCACGATCCACCTGTTCGGCGACATGTGGTCGCCGGAGATCGTCGGCCGGCTCTCGGATGCGTTCGACGGAAACTTGCAGAAGGCGGTTTTGATTTTACCCGTCGCCTTGATCGTGGCCAGCGCGCTGTGGCTGGGGCTGGCCTTGAAAACGAAATTCGGCCTCTCTCGCCAGTCCAATTGAGGCAGCGGAGTTTCCTCCGTGGCACGGTCCGGCCTTAGAAATCGAATGAATACGTGAGGTCGTATTCGTATTGGGCGAGAGGAGATGAAAAGGAGTTCATGGGCGCATCGGCCCGGCCGACGTGACGGAAACTGGAATTGTCCCACGGGTTCCAGCCGGTTTTTGGCTTCGGCAATTCGAAGGGGATGAACCGTGTGCCATCCGCCAACGGGAGGTTCCTTTGGGAATTGGTGTTTTGCAGGTAAACCCCAAAGGTGGGTGGCCCCACCACGTAGCCTTCGGTTTCCATCAAATTTTGGATCTGCGCCGGCATGGCATTGGTTTCGACCACATCACCAGCCGGTGACAGCGCGGCGCTGAGGATCAGCAGCGCGAGCACGTCGGTCAGCCGGATGTTTTTCATTGTCTTTATCGTTTCAAAAGTGGCGGGGCCCTGATTGGCACACCGGCCCACACTCATGTTGCGCCGGTGAAGACGGCCTCGCCATCAGGTATAACCCGCTGGCGGATAAATGGCGGTTGTATCGCATGGGGAAAAGACCCCATGGTTTCCGCGAATTGGGACGGCGATGCTCGTGGTCATGAGAAACGCAGCGACCCCGCCGACCGTCACATCGCTGCCTCCGGTTTTCCCCAAAACTCAACACACCTTGCGACCAATCCCCAAAGACATTCCGGCAAGCGAGAAATCGCCATCCCGCGACAACCGTGAAGACCGGGGAACGCGTCAGATGAAAACCACCCACAACTCGCAAACCTTCCCGCACGCGCGGTGATTCCCACCCATGAATGCCAATCCATTAAAGACCGGGGTTTTGACGGAACATTCCGTCGGCGTCGGCACGGTGAGTCGCAAGATGGTGCGCGAACGAGCAGTTGAACTGGCCCTGATTGACGGTCGGGCCCCCAACGAAACCTCGAAAGCCGACTGGGTGCAGGCCCGGCGCGAACTGACGGGGGAACCCGACCCGGATCTGAATGCGGCCGCCGTCGCCGCCGCGCCCGAATCTGAACGCTGGAATCCCGTGCCCGGTTCGACCGGAACCAAAACGCCCGTGCCCGTCGGCGAAGATGAAGACGGCGAGGGCCGCAGCGACAAGGAGCAGCTCGTCGCCGAAGGCATGGCCGGCGCGGAGCAGGACCAGAAATTGCAAGCCGCGCGCACGGCGAAAAAAGATTTATGACGACACCTGTGCCAGTCATGCCGGCGCCGGATCCATTCCCGCAAACGGCCGGGGAGGATTTGAAACAATCTCTCTACACGCTCATCGCCCGGCAGCCGTTCTTCCAGGGCATGAATGCGCACCAACTGCAACTGCTGGCGGATTCGGCGCTGGAAATGAAATTTGAAACCGGGCAGAAAATTTTCGAATCCGGCAGCCCGGCCAACCGGTTTTATCTCATCCTCGAAGGCAAGGTTGTGCTCGAATCCGAACTCGCGGAACCCGGCCGGACGCTGCCGGTGCAGATGCTCGTGGGCGGCGATAATCTTGGCTGGTCGTGGCTGTTCCCGCCGTATCTCATGCACTTCAACGCGCATGCCGTCGAACCGACCCGGACGATTTTCTTCTACGGCACCCGGCTGCGAGAGCAATGCGAGCAGGACCACGAACTGGGTTATGAACTCATGAAGCGTATCGCCGAGGCGGCGACCGAATGTCTCCGCGCCACTCAGCAGCGGCTGACGGAATGCGCCAGCCCCGGCCAACCTAAATCGTGAACACCAACGCACAATTGCTGGAAGCGTTGACGCGTTCCGAGACGTTTCAAAACTACGCACGCGCCAAAATGGAAATGGCCGACCAGCCAGTCACGTTGCGTGCGCATTTTGCGCCCCCCATGGTCACGCAGCGGAAACTCGATGCCGTTTCCCACCTGCTGGCCATCTTTGCCGATCATCTGGCGATGAGCAGCAACCGGTTCAAGGTGCAGGCGGCAAATACGGAGCTGCCGGTCATTGCTCCGGACCGGTAGTTCACCGAGGGTTCGCCTTCGACGTTGGGCTCCAGTCGCTGACGCATTTTAACCGCGTCTTCAAATGAATCGTGGGGCAATCGCTCAAAAACTTTCGCGGCAATTGCCGGGCGGCGTGAGGCCCGTGGAGTGGCACCCAAATTCGCGGTAGGGTTACACCCCATGGCCGGGAATCATCCGCTCCTGTAGTTTAAAGACAGTTACTGGTCGCCAGTCTTTTCGGCCACGAGGCAACTCAAAGCAAAAATTTTTATGAAAAGCAAATTTCTGCAGACGCTGCTGCCCCTGTCGGTCATGAGCCTGATCGTCGTTTTGAATAGCTCGGGCCAGGTGATTAAACCGGGAGCTCCGGCCGTGCAAACGATTCCCTCCAAGCCCGCCCCGCCGGCACCGACCAAACCCGTGCCGACCATCCCGGAACAACCCGCCCCGAAACCTGTGCCGCCCGCAACCGTTCAGCCGCCGCTTCCTCTGCATCCCGGTCAGCCCATTCCCAATCATCCGCCCGTCTTCCCGAACCGGCCCGGTGTGTTTCCCGGACAGGCGCCGGTGTTCACCAATCGTCCACCGGTGTTTACGAATCGCCCGCCCGTGTTCACCAACCGTCCGCCCGCGCCGCTCCATCCGGGCATTTGACTCATGAACGCTTTGAGCCGAGCTTGAAATCGCTATGAAAGATCCCGTCTATAAACTCATCGAACTCACTGGCACGTCCACCACTTCCATCGAGGATGCCGTGAACAAGGCCATCAAGCGGGCGCACAAAACCATCAAGAATCTGTGCTGGTTTCAGGTGGTCGAAACGCGCGGCAACATCGAAAAAGGAAAAGTCCATCACTGGCAGGTGACCCTCAAAATCGGTTTCGCCGTGAAGGACTGAACGTCAGCGCACTGGAAAGGCGCGAAAACATTTTAGGAATTTTATGACCAAAGAACCCACGACTGCGGGATTGAACATCACGCGCGAACAGATGATCCAGTTGTTGAACGAGGATCTGGCGGGCGAATATCAGGCCATCATCGCCTACACGGTGTATAGCCAGGTGCTGAAGGGCGCCGCCTACACCGACATCGCGCGGGAACTGGCGCTGCACGCGGCCGAGGAATTGCAGCACGCCCTCATGATCGCCAAGCAGATTGATTATCTCGGCGGCATGCCGGGCGTGACGCCCAAGCCGGTCAAAATTTCCAGCGACCCGGTCACCATGCTGCGCGCCGATCTGGAAAATGAGCGCGTCACCGTGGGCCGCTATCGCGAGCGCATCCGGCAAGCTGAGGCGATGGGGGAATTTGCCCTGAGCGAAGCTTTGCGCGCGATCATTGTGCAGGAGCAGGAACATGAGATTGATTTGAGCGCTGCGCTGGGCATCGCCGTGCCTCCCGCCATCAATCCGTCCGCAAATAAGCCCGTCTAGCGTCACCGAGGTGGCTTAGCGGAACTGCAAATAGACCCGGCTGCCGTCGCTACGGCGGGCGTCCGTGAGGAAGAGCCGGGCGGCGGTGACTTGGCCGTTTTGCAGGAGATACGCCTGAACCGCCTTGGCGCGTTGCGCGGCCAGTGCGTCGAGGTCGGCCTCGCTCACCGGATAGGTCACGAGCAGCAACGCTTCGGTCGGGTCGGGCGGCGGCACCAGTTTGGTTTGATACACCGCCGGGACGGCGGATTTCTTGGCCGCAGCGCGGCCGGAGTTCATCAATTTCGTCGCGCCCTTTTCCAAGCTGACCTTGCGCGGCAGCACCTGGGCGACGTAAGCCGCAAGATTCGTGTTGGCGGCGACCAGTTCCGGCGAGATTTTTCCGGCGCCCACCGCTTCGTCGTAAATTTTCTTCACCCATTTCGCGCGCACCTCGGGCGCAAGGACGAGTTGATCCACCGTGTTCGTGGCTTGCTCGGCTTTGCGGAGCTTCATCCAGACGCGCGTGCGGATGTCGCGATCCAGCGCCGCGCGCTGCAGGCCTTCGCGGTCGCCATCGGGATCCACGCTGCCGATGATTTCCAGATTCAAGGCCGGACGGGCGAACAGCGCCTTCTGCAAGGCATCCAATTTCTGCTTGTCGGCCGGCGTCAAATCCGCATGGCCCACGTTGAAATCTTGATAGCCGAGTTCCTCGCCTCCGCCGCCAAACATCGCACCGATCAGAGAGAACGGCGAGGTGGCGACCTTGGTGAGAATGTTCAGCACCGCGCGCGTCACAACTTTGCCCACGCGAAATTTCGGGTCATCCAAACTGCCTTCAATCGGCACGTCCAAAACAATTTTGCCGTCGCGATCCTTCAAGATGGCGATGGCGAGGCGCACCGGCAGATGCGTGGCCTCGGGACTTTCCACATGTTCGCCGAAGTTGAATTGATCCAGCGTGATAACATTTTTGGAGGTCAGCTTTTTTCCGATCAGCTCATACGCCAGATCGAGGTTGAGTTTGCCTTCGGCGATGCGGTAGCCGGCGAACTTGCCGGCATACGGACTGGCCGGCGTCAAATCCATGTCTTTTACGGAAATCTTCAGCGAATTCGTCTCGGTGCCGCTGAACGGGTTGAGCGTGCCGGAAATGGCCGCCGGACCGACACCGTCAATTTTCGCGCCGAGGTTAAGATCAGCGTGCTGGAGCTGTTCCGTCGAAAGACCGGCGATGCTGCCGTTGACGTCACGGATGGACAGATTCACGCCGGGCTTGATGGAGCGGTCGCTAAAGCTTAACGCGGTGTTCGTGATGACAATCGCACCGATGGAAATTTGCGGCAGCGCGGCATTCGTGGCTGGGGCCGGCGACTCCGCGGGGCGAGCGTCCTCGCGAGCCGGCTTCGACACCGCTACTTCGGTTTCATTGGTCGCCGGGGCGTTCGTGTTCGTCAGGCGCAGCGCGTTGAGCAGGTTGATGGTGTGGTTCGTCTCGATGATGAGCCGGGCGTAGGCGTTGTCCACGACGATTTCCTTGATGGCCACGGATTGCGGATTGAGGTTCGCATCAATGCCGTTGAAGCGCAGCGAATCCCATTTCAACAAGTCTTCGCCGAACACGCCGTCCACCGTGTGGAAGCCGTCGAGGCTCACATCGCCATGAAACGTGACCTGCGGCAACTGGCCTTCCGGCGTGCGCAAACGCACCGCCCCGTGCAGGCCAAGCCGGCTGCCGAGAATGAACAGATCCAGCTTCGGTTCGAGATACGGGTCGAGCGTGCCGAGGTCGAGCTGGTCCAGATCCAGTTGCATATCCACCGTGGGCGGCAGGAATGCGGCGGTCGTGGCGAGCTTGATGGAACCGTTGGTGTTCCAACGCATCGCGAGTTCAGCGGTGAGATTGGTATCGGGCAAATTGGAAATATTTTTGGCCGTGAACGCGATCTCCGTGAGGTCCAGCTTGGCGGGGCGCGAGTTCACGTTGTCTTCGAGGTGCAGCGCGCAATTCGTGATATCCACGCTGCGGACGGCCCCGAGCCATTGGTTCGTGCTGTGCAGCAGCAGCGAAACGGCGTTCGTCACGGAGCGCAACAGCAGGAGGACTCCGCCTGATTCGCTGGCCGAAACCTCGTGGGGCTTGGCGAGTTCCACGACGTTGATGGCGGCGTCTTGGTTGCGGCTCAAGAACAGCTGGCCGCCGCCGGCGCTGATGGAATTGATCGTGGCCCGGTGATTTTCCACGTCCACGCTCGCGCCGGTGAGGGCGAAGACCGGCAGCTCGATGATGTTGTTGCTGTCGCCCGGCTGGCCGAGCTTGAAGTCGCGCAACCCGACCGCGCTGTTGCTGATGCTGACGACACGGTTGGTGGCGTTGAACTCCAGCCGGTAGTTCACATCCAGTGCCGCGATGCCGTCGCGGATCTCAAAGCGGACAAAATCCTGATACAATGCCGCGTATTTGTTCAGCGAGAAATTGAACAACTTCAACTCGCCCGCCGAGCGCAACGGGTCGAGATAGAAATAGCCGCTCCAGGAAATTTTCTCGCCCGCGTCGGTGGTCCCCGAGAAGGCGTAGGGATTTTTGCTCTCCGGGTCGGTGCTGAAATTATCCAGCGTGATGTCGAGCGGCCCCACCGTGCGCTTGAAGGTTTGCAGCGGCGTATGATCCGCCAGCGCGGCGGTCGCGCCATCAATGTGCAGCCGGCCGACGTGCAGCACGAGCGGCTGGGACGGCTTCGTTTTGGCGGGAGCCGCGTTGGTGGAAAACTTCGTGACGATGTCGGAAAAATTAAACGTGCCGTCCTGCTTCATCTCCGCGCGGACGAACGGCTTCGTGGTGCTGATTTCCTTGAACACCCACGCCTTGCCGAAAAACGACGAGAGCTGGAAATTCACATACACTTCATCCCACGAAACAAACGGCTCGCCGTCCTTGTCCTTGATGAGCAGGCCCCGAATCGAGGCCGAAAGCGCGAACGGGTTGATCTTTACCGATTGGATGGAAACCTCGCGGTCGAGCTGCCGGGAAATCTGTTTCACCGCCACGCTGCGGACGATCGGCGGCAGGATCAAAAAACCGATGACGGTGTAGGTTGCCAGCAGTCCCGAGATCCATAGCAGGGCCTTGCGTTTGTGCGAGGAGAGGGAGTTCCACATGGGCAACTTCATAATTCCACTGCCAAAAAGTTTCCGACCAAATCCGGCAAACGTCAACTGTTTCGCATCAAATCGCGAAGTCGTCGTATTCCGGCTTGGCGGCCTCCAGCGGCGGGAACAACATGCCCGCGCCAACGGTGGCGTTCGTGCCTTGTTCGACGAGAATGAACGAGCCGGTCAGCCGGTTTGTGTCGTAGCCGTCAAACAGCAGCGGCTTGGATGTTTTCAAACGGATGATGCCGATGTCGTTCATCGCGAGCCCGGCGGGTTCCGGCTCGGATTCAAACGTCGTGAAATTGATTTTGCTTTCAACCTTCGTCACCGCCGCCTGCACCGTTTGCGTGGTGTGCTTGAGATAAAACTTTTTGCCGGCCTGGAGCGGACGCGGATTCATCCAGCAGATGCGTGCGTGCAACTCTGTGCTGCGTCCCGGCAGATTGTCGAGGCCCACGATCATGTCGCCGCGGCTGATGTCAATGTCGTCCTCCAGGCAGACCGTCACGGATTGCGGGCAAAACGCCTCGGGCATCGAGTGGTCGTAATTCCAGATGTCCTTCACCTTCGACTTGATGCCGGAGGGCAGGATCACCACCGTCTCGCCGCGCTTGACCACGCCGCTGGCGATCTGGCCGCTCACGCCGCGAAAGTCGTGCAGATCCTTGTTCGTCGGGTTGTTCGGGCGGTTGACCCATTGCACCGGGAAACGGAACGACGCAAAATTCCGGTCGCTCGCGATGTGGACGGTTTCCAAGTGATGCAACAGCGTCGGGCCCTCGAACCACGGCGTCTTGGGCGATGCGTCCACGACGTTGTCGCCGGTCAACGCGCTCATGGGAATGAATTTCACATCGTGAAAGGTCCCGAGCTTCGGCAGAAAATCTTCGATCTCGTCGCGAATCTCCGTAAAGCGCTCCTCGCTCCAGTCCACCAGATCCATCTTGTTCACCGCGATGACCAGGTGCGGAATCCCCAGCAGCGCCGCGATCAGCGTATGCCGGCGCGTCTGTTCAATCACGCCCTGCCGTGCGTCCACGAGGACGATGGAGAGGTTCGCCGTCGAGGCGCCCGTGACCATGTTGCGGGTGTATTGCACGTGCCCCGGTGTGTCGGCGACGATGAACTTGCGCTTGGGCGTGGCGAAATAGCGATAGGCCACGTCAATCGTGATGCCCTGCTCGCGCTCGGCGCGGAGGCCGTCGGTGAGATTGGCGAGGTTGATCTGGCCGCCGCCGGTGATGTCGGCGGATTTTTCCAGCGCCTCCACCTGGTCTTCCATCAACGACTTGGAATCGTAGAGCAGGCGGCCGATGAGCGTGGATTTGCCGTCGTCAACACTGCCGCAAGTATTGAAGCGCAAAAGTTCGATTGGATGCTGCGTATGTGGCATTGCAATGAACTGCGAATTGTAATCAGGCTTTGGATTCAACCAAGTCAAAACTGTGGCTTGAACCTGTTCCCTCTATGTGGCTCAACGGGCCGCCAGAACCCAGCCCGAACGGCGGCCAATAAAACAAACAAGGCGCAATCCCTTTCGGGACTGCGCCTTGATATTCAAAAAACGGGGTCAGGCTTTTTTGCCGGCCTTCTTGGCCGCCCAACGCGCCTTGGCCGCCGCGCTGATCTTGGCCTTGGCCGCTGCGCTCATGGTGAATTTTTTCTTGGCCGGTTTCACGACCGGCTTGGGGCTGGCCGGCTTTGCCTTGGCGGCCTTGACCTTGGCCCAGCGCAGTTTTTGAGCGGCCGCAATGCGCGCCTTGCCGGCCGCGCTCATTCCGCCTTTTTTGGCGGCGGGTTTCACGACCACCGGGGTTGACGCGCCGGTGAGGGCGGCGAGCTGTTTTTCCAGCGCGACAATTTTTTCCTTAAGATTGGCGGCCTGGCGAAGTTGGGATGGGGTCAGATTGGCTATATTCATGGGGTGATTAGAACACGGATCGCCAAACGGATAAAGGGGAAAATTCGAGGCATTGATTAAACCAATGTGGCTCTGGTTTTATCAATTAACCGTTTTCTCCGGGGTATGGTCTAGTGTCGCTGTTGATCAAACCGCCTTCTTGAAAGGCATAACACAAAACTAGATTATGAAAAACAAAGCACTGCTCTTAACCGGTCTGGTCGGTCTGGCGGCCGTCTCGGCCAATGCGGGGGTTCACTGGAACATCTCCATCGGCCTGCCCGTGCCGGTCATCGTTTCCACACCGTGTCCACCACCGCCGCCGCCGGCACCGCCCGTCGTGGTGGTGACGGCTCCACCCTGCCAGAACGATTATGTCTGGGTGGCCGGATATTGGGCGCCGCAACGCTGCGGCCAAGTGTGGGTGCCGGGCGGATGGCGCCCGCGCCCGGTCTATTACGCGCACCGGCATTTTGACCATGACCATCGGTGGTAAGATCGGATCGCCCCAAGGCTGCCGTGCCGCCACGGCAGCCTTTTCACCGTTCAACGGCTATGCGGACTGCAAGCGCAACAACGGTCTTGGTTGTCAGCCTGGCATTGACGGTTCCCGGGTGCGCCTGTTTTCGTCCTCCGGCGTATGACCGGCAAGCTTGGGAAGCCCGGCAACAACAGGAAGCGGCCCGACAAGAACGCGCCCGGGAAAACGATCCGCTGGGCATGGCCCTGTATTTTACTTATGTCGGGTATTGTTTTGGGGCGTTCGGGTGGCATCTGGCACATAAATGACCCGCCAACGCAGTTCGCAGGGATGACACCGCTCCTCGATCCGGTCTTAAATTAAGTTAAGTTCCGGTCTGCGCGTTGAGCTTGAGAATCTCTGCCACGACTTGTTCGGCGGCCCGCAGAATCGCTTCGTTGGTTGTTCCGGCGAAGGCGGATTGTCCTGACTGCCCCATCACCTCAAACACCTCGATGGGCTTGCCGGAGCGCAGGTCGGAAACCGTCACTTGAACCAACACCCAGGCCCGGCCAGCCAGCGCGCCCGACCATTCGCGGGCGTTGTCCGAAACTTTTTTGATCTGCTGGATCACCGCGTGAATTTTTATGCCGTCACCAGCATTGGTGGCGGCCTTATCCTGCGTGACGTGCACGAACATCCTTGATTCGTTCAGGCCGGAGTAAATCGCGTCGCTCAACCCATTGGTTTCCGGGGTCAGACCGTTCAGGGCGCTGGCGGCGGTCACCAGAATCGTGTCCATCGAAACGGGCTTGCCCATGATGACCGGCCGGGCGAGCTGGACCGCCGGCTGTGACGCGCAGCCAGCGAGCGCGACCAACACCAACCAGATTGCGGTAAAATGCAGGGCAAATTTCATCGTGTGAGCGGCCCGAAGGCCGCCGCCAGACTAGCGAAGCCGCAAATCGTCCACAAGGCGGAGCGCGGGAACCGGCTAAAGCGGTTTGCGTTTTCAACGGATTAAAATATCGTGGTCGCCCTTGAAACCAAACGTTGCCCCGACCAGCCGGCAGCTCATCGCCGCCGCGCAGGAACTGTCCGCGCACGTCGGCCGGCTGCGGTTCGCCGCGCCGATCACGCACATCTACAATCCGCTCGAATACGCTTGGGCGGCGCACGAGCAATATCTGCGGCAATTTGGCGGCGGCCCCAAGCGCGTCCTTTTTCTCGGCATGAATCCCGGACCGTTCGGCATGGCGCAAACCGGCGTCCCGTTCGGCGAAGTCGCGGCCGTGCGCGACTGGATGAAGATTAGCACCGCCGTTGGCCAGCCGGCGAAGGAACATCCCAAGCGTCCCGTGACGGGCTTTGATTGCACGCGCTCGGAAGTCAGCGGACGTCGCTTGTGGGGTTTGTTCGCAGAACGCTTCGGCGCGCCGCAGAAATTTTTCGCCAACCATTTCGTGACCAATTATTGTCCGCTGGTTTTCTGCGAGGCGAGCGGACGGAATTTCACGCCGGACAAATTGCCCGCCGCTGAGCAGGCGCGGCTCTTTGCCGCCTGCGACGAACATCTGCGGCGCGTTGTGGAAATTCTGGAACCGGAATGGCTCATCGGCGTCGGCGGCTTCGCGCTCGCGCGCGGCGAGGTGGTGGCGGAAAAGGTGACTGTGAAGCTCGGGAAAATTCTCCATCCCAGCCCCGCCAGTCCGGCGGCGAATCGTGGCTGGCCGCAGGCGGTCACGAAACAGCTCGTCGAATTGGGCATCTGGCGCTGATTTATTTCATTGCCAAAATTTTGGCGACGGTTAAACCGGTTTCATGCCTGAACCGAAAATCGCCCGCAAATCGCCCTTCGTTCAACTCATGAAGCCCGGCAGCTTTTACTGGTGCAGTTGCGGCCAGTCCGCCACACAGCCGTTTTGCGACGGCTCCCACAAAGGCTCCGGCTTCGCGCCGATGAAAGTGGACATCACCGAGACCAAGTCGGTCGCGTGGTGCGGCTGCAAGCATTCCAAGACCGCCCCGTTCTGCGACGGCTCGCACAGCAAACTGGTTTAATTTTTCGCCAGCAACAGCACCCGCCGGATTCGGCCGATGGTTCGAGCTTGATAACTGGCGCGCATGGATTTCAATCTGGGCCGATGGCCGATGACCACATTTCAGCGCCGGGCAATTCCGGGAGCGCGCCGGCGCCTCGATCCCCGGCGAGAACGGGCGCGCGGTTGGCGCTGCGGGCGGCGGATGTTTCCCTCTATCGCCTGTGTGACGCGTTGAGCGGAGTGCTGATCTCCGCGATGCTCGTGTTCAGCCCGTGGGCGTTCGGCACCACGCAGCCGTGGTCCATCTGGAGCATGAACGGCGCGGCTTACGTGCTCGGTGGTCTGTTCTTTGTGAAATTATTCATCCGTCATTTGAAAGGGTATCCGGCGCTGCGCTGGGAAACCTTCTCGCTGTCCACCGGCCCGCAATCCAGTCACCGGAACCGGTTGAAACGCCGGCTCACCCGCCTTCTCACCGGGCTGACGCTGGGGTTTTTGGCGTATTGCCTGACGGCCGCGCTCAATGCCGCCGCCACGTATGATCCCGAAACGCGGCTGTTTGAATACCACGCTTACGTGCGCTGGCTGCCGCATAGTTTTGACGCGCATCGCACCTGGTTTTACCTCTGGATGTATCTCGGTCTGGCGGCGGCGTTCTGGGCGGTGGCCGATTGGCTGTATGGCATGACGGCAAACGAAGAGCGCGCGGCGCGCAACTGGATGGAAGACGATCCCGGCAACCATTCCGGCCGGTTGCCGGCGCGGTTGCGCTGGCTGTTGTGGCTGCTCTGCCTCAATGGCGCGCTGCTCGGCCTGGAAGGCATCCTCCAGCGCGTGTCGGGTTCCGATAAACTGTTATTCCTGGTGCAGCCGCATGTAGTGCCGTCAGGCGAATTTCATTTCGGCGCGTATGCGTATCGCTCGAATGCCGCGCAATATTTCAATCTGCTCTGGCCCGTGTGCCTCGGTTTCTGGTGGACGCTTCAGCGCACCGCCGGCCGCCGGAGCCGGGCGCACCATTGGCTGCTGCTGGCGGCGGCCATCATGGCGGCGTGCCCGATCATTTCTTCCAGCCGGGGCGGCGCGCTGGTGGCGGCGGGATTGCTGGTGGCTGGCGTGATTTATTTGACGACGGTGAGCCTGCTGTCGCCCACCGGCTCGCGTCCGTGGTTGACGCCGGCGTTGCTGGGTATTTTTCTCGTCAGCGCGGCGTTGCTGGGCTGGTATTTCGGCTGGGATTTGCTCGCACCGCGCCTGGAGCAGTTGCCCGGCGGCTATGCCAACCGCGAGGAAATGTTCAACGACGCGCGGCCGATGGCGGCGGATTATCCGGTGTTCGGCACGGGGCCGGGAACTTTTGCCACGGTCTTTCAACTCTATCGCATCTCGCACGCCACCTACTGGCCGGAGCAACTGCACAACGACTGGCTGGAGACGCGCATCACGTTTGGCTGGGTCGGTCTGGGCCTGCTGCTGGCGGCCTTGCTGTGTGTGGCCATCCGCCGGTTTGCGCCGGGCGGCCTCCGGGGCGGACGCCGGATCGGCGTGCTGGCGTGGCTGGCGCTGGGCGGCTGCCTCGTTCATGCGATCTTTGATTTTCCGCTGCAGATCTACTCCATCCTGCTGCTGTTTCTCGTCCTGTGCGCGCTGCTGTTCAGCTTGAGCGGCCGCGCGGGCCAGCGGTGAAGCAAAGCGGAAATAAAATTGCCGCCGCGCTCCGATTGCTTCGCTTCTACAAAATCGTCGAGCGTTCGCTGCCTTGCTTGATGATGGCCTCCGCCGGGATTTGAATCGTGGTTTGCTGGCCGAGAAAATCCATGAGCACCGCGACGCGTTCGCGGCTGGGCATGACGCTGGTGACCACCGCCTGCAAACCGCGAAAGGCGCCGCTCGCGATTTCCACCGCATCGCCGGGCGCGAGCTGGGCGGGAATCTCGCAAAGTTCCGTGGTGCCGACGGCGCGGCGAAGATCGTCAATGATGCTGGCGTCAATGGTCGGCCAGCGTTCGCCGAAATGAACCACGTTGCTGACGCCGCGCGCGGCTTGCACCTGGCGGAGGGACGATTGCCAGTCGAATCGCGCGAAGAGATACCCGGGAAACAAGGCCTCGGTGACCCATGCCGTTCCCTGCCGGGTCGCGCGCCGGAAACGGATGCGCGGCAGGAAGACTTCGACGTCGCTCATTTTCCGCAGATGCGCCGCCGCGATGGCTTCGTGCTTGGGCTGCGCGCGGAGGCAGAACCAGCCGGCGTGGCCGGAGGCGGGGAGCGCAGCTGGCGGATGTTCGGTCATGTTCGGAAGTCCCGGCTTCCGGGCCGGCGGCTAGGAATTTTCCGCCGCGGCCGGGGCGTAATCGTCCTGATAGCGGTAATAATTGTAGTAATCCCCGGCCGACGGGCGGACGGAGTTGAAGACGAGGCCGAGGATGCGGGCCTTGCGTTGGGCGAGCATGTCCAGCGAGGCGCGGGCCACGCGGGCGGAGGTGAATTCGGCGCGCACGACAAACACTACGCCATCCACGCGCGGCGCGAGGCTGGTCACATCGTCGGCGGCCATCACGGGCACGGTGTCAATGAGGACGTAATCGTAGCCCTGGACGGTTTCCTTGAGGAGCTTTTCCATGATCGGGCCGATAAAATATTCGCCGGAGTTGTGCATCACGGTGCCGCGCGGGAGCAGGTGGAGCCGCGGCACCTTGGTTTCCCGGACCGCCGTGCGCCAGTCCATGCCCTGGGTGAGGCATTCGGAAAGGCCGGCGCCGCCGGACGGAAAATCAAAGCGCAGGTGCAGGCGGCCTTTGCGCAGGTCGCCATCCACCAGCAACACGCGCGCGCCGCCGGTGGCGAGGGTGATGGCCAGGTTCGCGGCCGTGACGGATTTGCCCTCGTTGGGCACGGAGCTGGTGACGAGCAGGATGTGCGGCCGGGCGCCGGTCTTGGACGTGTAAAGCAGCGAGGAGCGGAGGTTGCGATAGGCCTCCACGAAGGAATGGCGTGCATCCTCGGGCAGCAGCATCGGCAGCGCGCCGGTTTTATCGGCGGCTTTCTCGCGCGGAATCTGGCCCAGGACATCTTCATCGAATAGCTCTTCCAGTTCGGTGAACGAACTCATCCGGTCATCGAGGCGGTCGAGCAGCAACAGGATGCCGAGGCCGAGGCAAAGGCCGACGAGGCTGGCGATGAGCAGTTTCTTGCCCAGCATCGGGTCCAGGGGAAACGCGTCGCTTGCAGGCTGATAAATCGTGACGGTTTCCGGGCCGATGTCCTTGTTCACATCCAGCGTCTGGAGCGTGGCGAGCAACTGGTCGTAAAGCGCCTGGAGGCGCTGGCCCTTGGCTTTGAGGCGGGTGTATTCGGCGTTCTTGCGGCCGAGTTCGACGTTCTCCGCGCCTAGGCGCTTCGTCTCGTCTTCGAGATTTTTGATTTGCAGGGCGAGGGCGCTTTTTTTGGCGTCCTGTTGCTCCAAGCTTTGGTCTTTATAGATCGCCAGCAGTTGATTCAGCCGGTCCAGCTGTTCGTCGAGCTCGACCATTTTGGGATGCAAGGGCTTGAGGTATTCGCCGTAGCGGTCCATCTCCGCCTTGAGCAGCAGAATCTGTTGCTTGATGGACAGGTATTCCATGCCGATGGATCCGGGGGAAAAGAGGGTGGATTGTCCACCCAGAGCGGCATTGGCCAGCAGGCCATTGTCCGATCGCATGAAGTTCTGCGCTCCGGCGCCCGCCAGCGCGGGGGTCCGGTCCTGCTCGAGCAGGAGGTTTTGATCCAGGTTCATGGACTGGAGCAGGTCATACTGCGACCGGGCCTCGGCCAGCCGTTGATACAGCATGGTTAGGTAATCGGCGGTGCCATTGGCTTGCTCCAGCAGCGTCACGTTGTTGGTGCTCAGGAACGAGGCGATCTGGTCATCCACTTTCCGCATTTCCGGATCCAGCCGGAGCATCTGGTCGGTCAGCCCGGCAATGGTGGTATCGGAGGCGCGCTCGGCCATGCCTTTTTTCAGGTTTTGAAATTCCTCCATGCACCCCTGGAGATAGGCCTTGGTGTAATCCGGGTTGCCGCCGGTGGCGCGCAGGACAAAGATCGTTGTCTTCGGGAGCACCGTCACCTGGAGTCCGATCCGCTGGTTGCCGCTGCCGGGAAACTGGCTGTCCGTCCGCGTCCGGGCGCGGCTCACGACCTGTTCGCTTTGCATCAGCGCCTGCTGGGTGCCGAGGAAATTGCCGAGTTCCTCCGTGTAGAGGGAGTTCTGCTGGATGTTCAACTTGACGTTGACGATCATCTGCCCCACGGAGGCAAACACGGGCGGCGCCAGTTTGAGAATCAGGGCTTGCCCGACCAAGGCCACGAGCAGGCAGACCACCAAGACCCACCAGCGGCGCGCCAGCAGGTTGCGGTAGCGCTGTAGCAACGCATAAAATTTTCGGCTCCCGGCGTGGCGGTCTTGGGCGATGGGCTCGGATTCTTCGTTCATGGGTTGCTTGGGGCGGCTAGACTAAAAGTTGATCAAGCGGGAAGGCACGATGATGAGATCGTTGGGTTGCAGGACGATGTCCTTGTCTATGTCCCCGTTGTCCAAAATGTCCACCATGTTCAGGTCGAAGGATTGCTTCTTGCCCCCGGTGTCAGGATTGGCCCGCACCACTTTGACGTGGCGTTTGTCGGCAAAGTCCGCAAAACCGCCCGCCCGGAGAATGGCCTTGCCGACGGTGAGCTCCTCTTTGACCTGCAGATCCACGGCCCCCTGATTATGCACCTGGCCCCAGATGTAAACCCGGCCCAGCAACTGGTTGGCGGTGTTCAGGGATAACACCACCGTGACTTTTTTGTAGTAATCTTTTTCCAGCGCAGCTTTGATTTCCTCGCCCAACTGTTTGCTCGTCTTGTCCACGGCCATCACGCGGCCGATGTAGGGCACGTCGAGTTCGCCGGAATCCGCCACGACGAGACTGGTGGGGGCGAGCTGCAATTTGAGAATCCGGTCCTCCACGATTTGAAAGCTGACCGTGTCGCCCACCCGCAATTTGTAAACGTCATCCGGAATGTAGCCGTTGGTCAGGCTGGCGGCGCCCACTGGGGCGGTCGCCGGGCTGGTGGTCGCGGTGGCGCTGGCGGCGGTCGCGGGCAGCGGGGCGGGGGGCAACTGCGCAAAGGATGACCCCGCAAAATACCCGGCTAAAATCAGAAGAAACGAGAAAATCCTTGTCATGAGGCGGGGCAGTTTTTAGAAGCGATAGGCAAAGTTCAAGCTTATTATATTGACGGTGTAATTCAGTCCCGCCTGGTCCGAGGTTTCTTGAATGTATTGATACGAAAGCGAGCTCGAGAGCTTTTCGGTGATCTGCCGGCCCACGTTCAGGCCGCCGCCGTATTGGTCATAGGTGTTGGCCTGGAAATAAAATTGCGTCCCATGGGTCCACCAGAACGGCGTGCTGAAGGTATAGTCGTGGATGAATTTCCAGTTCGGCGTCAGCCGCACGGTGTCGGTGGTGTAGGGCTGCCCGTAGTTTTGCAGATCCTGGCTGCGGTCCGCCGAGAACGTATAATCCAGCCACTCATTCACCCGGTGCGACAGGGAAAAACCAAAATACAAACCGCCGCTGGGCGCCGTGCTGAGATTGGTGGAGGTCGTGTTTCCCGGCAACAGTTCTGTGTAACCCGCATGCAACTCGGTGTTGATGTATTGGCTGACTTGCCACCGGCCAAACCCGCCCACCGACCATTGTTTCGTGTCGGGATAAGCCGTGCCCCCCGACTGGCTGTAGGTCACCGAACTGCCGCCCGCCTCCACCCCGACCGTCAATTCCGGCCGCACATGGACGCCCGCGCTCAAAAAAAGATTATCCGTCGCCGAATCCGGCGCCCTCAGTCCTGATCCCAGCGACATGTAGTTGCCATGGTCGTAACCCGCCGACAACACCACCTGGTTCAAGTCCCACGTGACGCCTACGCCCACGGTGTTGTTCAGGCTCGCGTTGTTGCCCCCGCCATTGACCGTGGGATTTTGATACCCGTTCTCGGTTATGGAAACCCGCTCGTGCAGATTGATCACAAAATCCCCCACGTAAATGTTGTAAAAGAGGCCCGAGCCCGGATTGATAAAAAACTGATTCATGTCCGAGTGGGTCGTATAGATGGAATAGCCGGCCCCCACAGTCAGGTCGAGACTGTTGTTCTGCGTCACCGGCAAATGAATCGCCATGTTGAGGTTGGGCGTGAGAATCACGTCGCCCTCGGGATGACTGCTGGAAAGATGGATGTTGTCGTTGTAGGCCACGCCAGTCCCCGAAGTGAAACGTAATGCCAGGTCGCCCAGCCGCAGATTGTAATAGCCAATGGTGGCCGCCGCTTGATGATTGGCTTCCGCTGCGGCCGCACCGGCCAGGGACAGGCGGGTGGCTTCCTGGCCATGGGATGGCTCCAGTCCGAGCGCCAGCAGCCCGCACAGTATTAGCAGCCGGTAAACCATCCGGTATCGCGATGGAGAAACCGAGCGCGGGATCGAGTCCGCTCTCTGCGCTGGAAAACTCCGGTTCATCCTGAAGCCCTGCATTTAATCGGCGCATGATGCCTGCTGTGCGCGGCATCGCCAATCAAAAACCCGCCGCCAGGTGTTCGCCTCGGGGCGGGATTTGGTTTTGCCGGAATTCACTCAGCCAGCCGGCACTGCCTGCCGCTTACTGATTGATGATACTTTGAATCCAGTCAATCCGGGGTGAAATCCGCGTGGCGTAGTAATACGCCGGCCGGGCCACGCCATCGTTTGGCATCAGGACACCGCCGACGTAGAGGGCGTTTTCATCGAAGATCGCGCCGTAGAAAGCCGGACCATCGGCGGTCAATTGGAACGGTCCGTCAACACCGTAGTTGATACCCGCCAGTTTCCACACGCCGTTGTCTTGGATGAACACGGCGCCCGAAGAATCACCGCCGGAAAGATAGCCCTCATCTGGTCCGAAATTTCCCGTGAAGGCTGCCACGAGGCTATTGCCAGCCGCCGTCACTTGATTCTGCCCCCAGCGCATGACCCGGTCACTCGCGCCTGCCTGCCAGCCTTTGAGCACCGTGTTCGTGACCAGCTCGCTAGTCACCACGATCATGTTCGGCCCCTGAAAGGTGGCGTCGGGAAACTCGGTTTGCGCTGTTTTTCGGTTGATGCCCAGCGTTTTCAAATTCACCACGTTCGTCGTATAGACGGTTTCCACCAAGGTTTGCATCACCGGCTCGCCGCGCTGCGTGCCACGCCCGATGACCACCAGAGTTTTACCCACTTCATCATTCGTGGCGTAGAGTGGCGCATACATCGGAAATGCGCCGTCCACCTGCCACAGGCGCAAGTCGCTGTTGGGATCGTTCCAGTAGGCGGTGGTCGTGTAGGTGACCCCGTCATAAACGAACGCTTGACCGATCGAGCCGCCGATATGTTGGGCGGCGATGAAATAGTGCGGGGCCACGGGCGTGCCAAGAAAGCCGCCCCACTGACCTTCATATTGCCAGCCGCTGTCCTGCAAGGCGCCGGTGGGCGGCGTGGTGTTGTAGGCGGGATCACCGCTGCCAAACAGCATCACCGCGTTTGTCGTTTGCAAGCCGAGACCCAATGCCAGCACCGCCAGCAACAGCCGTCCCCCGTGGTTGAGATATGAGGTTGTTTTCATATCCCTCACTATGCGTGTCCGCCTACAACAATGTGATCTGGTAAACTACCCTTGTTTTCGGGCGGCTTTGGCGGTTCTCCGTAAGCGTCCTACCTGAAATCCGGTAGCCGCCGCCGCGTTTTCAACCAGACACGGACCCGGAGGGTTGACGCGAATTTCGCCAGGTTTCCCAAATTTAAGACGGATATCCCATAAGCGGTCATGTGAGAAATCTGCGTCCAAGTTCGGATCGGGATTGTTTTTTAAATTCGTGTTCCTCCGTGGTTTTTGGATTGGCGGCGCACGGCCGGCGAGTCATTTGACTGGTCAAACGCCGGGCTTCGCGGCATGATGCGTTCAAGACGCGAGTTAAAGTAAAACGGCAGAAGGCGTGTGTCTTGTTGGGCTTATCAATAAAAACCACATGAGCGTAAAAAAAATCCGTATTGCCATCGTCGAGGACGAATTGATGCTCTCCGGTGCCTTGAAAAACTGGATCAGCCGGTTTCGCGACCTCGAACTCGTCGGGTGCGCGGCCGACGGCGCGGCCGGTTTGGAACTCTGCCAGTCCGCCGAACCCGACGTCGCCTTGGTGGACATCCGCCTGCCGAAAATTGACGGTTTGGAATTGATCCAGCGCCTCGCCGGCCAGTTTCCCAAGATGCGGTTGCTGGCCATGTCCGGCATGATGGACGCCTACACCATCTGGCGCGTCATGCAAAGCGGCGTTCACGGCTACATGAACAAGGTGCAGCCGCCGGAATCTTTGATCGAGGCCATCCGTGTCGTGGCGCGGGGCAACACGTTTTTTGGGCCGGAATTTTCCCAGGTCAAGCAGGACTGGCTCTCCCAGCCGGAGGCGTTTCAGAAGATTTTAAGCGAGCGCGAACAGCAGGTCCTCCGGGGTGTGGTCATGGGCTGGGAGGACGGCCATATAGGCACCAAGCTGGAAATTTCCCCAGCCACCGTCGAGGCTCACCGCAAACACATTCGTCAGAAACTGGGCGTCCACAACGACCGCGGCCTGCTGGCCTACGCCCGCCGCTGGGGTTTGGATACGATGAAGGACGAAAGTCTATAGTTTCGTGGTCAGTAGTCGCTTTGCCCAACTTCCGATTTCTGCTTTCCCGATTTCCACTTTACCCTGACCTCACGCTTTCTGGCGCGCATTGCCGATATAGTAACGACCAACCCCACCGCTCACGAAAATCAGACCAAAGAGAGCCATGGCGTAGGTGATGGGTTCGGGAACCAATGTCGGGCCGCTTACATCAAAACTTATGTTATCAAAACCGGCAATGTTATTGGCATTTCCAGCGGCATAGCCACTAAGTGCATCCGTCAAAGTAATAGTGCCAGCCCCAAGGGATAGCCCGCTAAAGGTTACCGTGGCCGAGTTCCAACCAGTGTTCTGAGTAATAGCCGCAGTCTGGCTTCCGGTGACACCGCTTAAAGTCCAAGTGTTAAGCGCCGTGCCCGCTCCGCTTGTGGCGAGGTAATCATAGTGAATCGTGATGGAACTTATGGAACTGACGCCAGCCGGAATAGTAAGCGACAAAACGAAAGAGCTGCCATTCACGCTTTTGCCGTTTCCGTTTTGCGCTGTGAATTGCAATGCCTTTCCTAGGCCGTTAAACCCCGTCCCTGCACCTTGTGTTGCGTTGCCGCTTGAGGCTGTTGCGGCTGACATATTACCGGCGTTGAAAACGGCCGTATTTAGGGTGTTCGCACCATATGGCAGGGTTCCAGCATAAGCGTTTAAATTCTTAGTTCCACTGTCAAAATTCCAAACAGCAGCCCCAGTAACAATCGCCCCCCGCGCCTGCATGGTAACCAGCACGCAAACCCCGACCGCCAATAAGCCTATGATTTTGTTCATGGATGTGTTTTCTGGATTAACTCACCTTCTAAAGTCGGCAGATGAAGCCAGCTTGATGAGTTTTCGTCAAGCTTCAAATTGACCTTTTTTTGGGCACTGCGCTACCGCAGTTCTGTCCCCCGGAGCGCGGAGAGTGCGGGGTGGGCACTTGCCGCTTGCAGCCGACGGGGTTCAAGTAACGGAAGCACGCACGCCCAGACATTGTTTTCCGCGCCCTCGCGGAAAACCAACGGACACAGGAAAATATCTCACGTCGCCTGCATCCCGCACGCGCCATTCGCAGCTGCCATTTAGTTAGACAAGTGGTCCGTCGTCCGTAGTCCCCTGGATTTTGGATCCTATTTCCCCGCTTCGGTCAGCAGTCGTTTTTCTTCCGGCAGCAGTTGTCCGCCCTTTTCCGCAAGGGCCAGAAACGGCCGGGCCTTGGCCTTATCGCCCGTGGCCGCCAGCAACACGCCGTAATACAGCGCCACGGACGGCTGCTCCAATTGCGCGGACGACAGCTTTTGCAGCGCCGCCAGTCCTTCCGCATCGCGCCCTTGCTCATGCAACGCAAAGGCGTAGGTGGAGACGATCACCGGTTCGGCGGGGCGTTGCCCATAAATCTCCGCCGCCCACTGACAGGCCTGCATGAGGTTGGTGTGCAGCAACAGCGCCGTGGCGGCGAGGTTGTTTTTCAGAGCCAGATTCTGTGGCAGCCGGGCGAACTGGGCGGCGTAAAGTTCATAAAGTTTGGCCGTTTTTCCCGCAGCGAGATAGAGCCGTTCCAACCCCTGTTGCGCCCACGCGGCTTCGGGATAGCGTTGGGTGATCCGCAAAAGCAGTTGTTCCTGCGTGGCCGATTTTCCCCAGCGTCCGGCCAGTTCCAGCAACGCATTGAGCGCACCGAGCCGGTCGCCTGCCTCATTGACGGCGGATTTCCACTGGCTTTCGGCCACCAGCGACTCACCCAGTTCATCCCAGGCATGCGACAAAAATGCCAGGCGCAGGAAATTCATTTCGCCCCAGTCACCCTTGGCCGTGAGCTGGCACAGGCCGCGCCAGTTGGTCGTGCCGGTGTAATAATCCACCAGCGCGAGTTGCACCGCCGGCTGCGACTGGATGCCGGTGGGTAACGCTGTCAACCACGCGCCCGCATCGTCGCGAAATCCGTTGGCCTGCATCCACGCGGCGGTCTGGGCCGCAAGCAACGCGTTGGTGGCCACGTCGGCCTGCACCCGTTTTAATTGGGCCGCGAGGTCGGGACTGGCCAGGTCTTTCAACAGACTCAAGTGTTGCAGCCGGTCGCCGAGACCGGCTTGGGGACTGGCAAGCAATTGCCTCGAATAACCGAGCGCCGCCGGCAGATCCTGATGCAGCAAACGCTCCGCCACGAGCGAGCGCAGTGCGGCGGGACCAAAATTGGTGTCCGCGCAGAATTGCTCCAAAACGCCGCGGGCGGCGGTGACGACGGCGGGATTGGTGGAATTGAGCCGCAGGACGGCGAGGTTCAGTTGGAAGGATTGATTGGTCGGTTCCAGTTGTGCCGCGTCGGCCATGTGCCTTTCCGCCTCCGCCGGGTGATTGAGGCGCAGCGCCAGCATGGTGGCTACGGCATGATAGGCCGCGCGATTGGTGGCGGCCGGCGTGAGGTCGTCGAGCAGTTGGGTCGTGATCGGGAATGGCGGGTTTTGGAACTGTAAGCCCGCCGCGGCCAGCGCGAGTTTGTTTTCAACCGAGGGATCGAGCTCCACGATGCGTTGCCGCCAGTCGAGGGTGGCCGGTGAACGGGAGGTTTCGGCGAGTCCCGCCATGATGCGGCAGGCGGGCACGTTGTTGGAATCCAGCATCAGCACCAGCCGCGCGCTCATCAAGGCGTTGCGATAATCGCCGTTGTCAAAATAGGTTTGCGCCTCGGCGAGATGCCGGTGCTGCTTGGCCCGTTGATACGTCGGCCAGCCCCAATGCCATGTCGCCGCGCCGGCCAGAAGCACCGCCAGGATGACAGCTCCGATTTTTAAATAATTTTTCCCCGCACGGTTCATCATTTCAGCATCGCAAAAAATCCGGCGTTAGCGAAAGGGCAAAAAAGTCGCAGGGCTACGGGCCACGCGACGACGCGCTACTGACCTGACCACGGGACCGGGAACAGGTCTTCGGTGGGGCAAATTTATTTTGCGGCGTCGCGCACGATCAGTTTTTTCAGCTCGTCGCCCACGGCCGTCTCGGCGGCGGCGGCGGAGTCCGGACCGGCGACCAGGATTTCCAGTGAGCGTTGACCGGGGTTGCGCAGGCCGGCGAGCACGGGCGCCAGTCGGTTGCCCAGCGTCAGGGACATGGTGGCGAATCCCTCGGCGCGGCTGTGATCATCCCACAAACAATAATAGACAAACAAAGGGCGCGCCGAATCCATCACTTGATTCACGCTGAACGGAAGCCGGAGCCCGTCCACCTCCAGCCAGACTTCCGGCGAAACTATTTTCAACGTATGCCCGGCGGCCGTGAGACAGACATTGGGCGTATGGTTTTTTGCCAGATGCACGGCGGTTTGTCCCGGATTCCAGCGGAGAAATACCACCTGCCAGTCCAGGCCGTCCGCCGACCACGCCGCGCTGCGGCCTTCGTCATATCGCAAAATCTGCCGGGTGACTTCGGGCACGGGCAGCTCTTTGAAACCAGGCGTCGTCACCGGCCAGTGCACGGTCCAGGTCACCGCAGCCGGCAACCGCGCCGCGTGCCAGCGATACCAGCCTTGCACCACCAGTTCCACCACCGCCAGCCAGACGCACAGGCCGAGGGCGAAGCGGAAGTTGATGGTTGAGCCGCCTTCGCTTTGCTGCGTCGCGCCAAGTGGTCGAGAGTTGATAGCCGCCGCTGGCGTCGTTGACGTTTCGTTTTCTGTTTTTTGCTTTCCCAATTTCTGCTTTCGATTTTCCGCGTTCTGCTTTCCGCCCAGCCATGTGCCCAGCCACCACAGGCCGAGAAAACAACCGAGCAAAATCGTCACTCCCGCCGGATCGTGCCATTTGCCAATGGCGGCCACGCCCTGCCGCGAGGCGACCCACACCAGCAGCGACATGCGGGCGGCGTTGAAGAGGAACGACAACAGGAAGCCCGTCAGCACCAGGCCCAGCCGCCGGGAAAATTTCAACCCGTATAATTCTCCCAGAAACAACGAAATCATCAGCGTGGCCTGAAACGACCGGATGCCGCTGCACGCCTCGTCAATGCCCACCACGCCGTTGGCCAGTTCGATGACGTTGCCGTGCGGGATGACGGGGATGCCCAGCCAGCCGAACAGCTCCGTGCAGACCCGCGTGTCCAGCCGGGTCAGGCCCTGAATGATCGGTTGCTCCACCAGCGGAATCGGCCACGGCACGGCTACCAAAATATAGGTGATGGGAAACGCCACGGCCGCCAGCACCCGCGCGCCAAACACCGCATACACCATCAGCAGCGTCAGTCCGACCACCTCGAACGCGAGCGCCCAGCTCACCAGTCGCCAGTCGGGATTGGCCTCCTCAATCAGCCGGGTCGGAGCGAAGAGCAAGGCCAGAAGGCCGCAGCAGAACAAAGCAACGAGTGACGATTGACGGGCGACCGGATCGTGGATTGCGGATTGTGGATTGCGGTTTTCGCCAAGTTTGCGCCACAGCAGATAGCCGCACATGAATGGCACGGCCCAGCCATAGGTGTATTGCGGATTCACCGACCATTCGACGTGCAGATGATTCACCAAGACCCACCAGAGCCAGAGAAATGGCAGCGCGAGAACAATCAGTGATATTGGCAGAGGGCGTCGCAAAATGAATCCATTCAAACTGGTCGGAGTATGACAGCCCGGCAAAAAGGCGGAAAGACTGAAACGCTGCCATCCTGAAATATGAATTAGGGCTGTTGTGGTTGGCGGGGGGCGCCCGTCTGGCGTGCGTGCTCCCCATTCCAATTGAATCGTTTCGGCTTAGGGTGCTGCCGCAGCAGAGTTCATCCGGTTGGCTTTATATGGCGAGCGGTCGGCAGACGCCGATGATTTCCCGGCCAGCGCCGCGGGAAAAGTAATCGGGAAAATGACGGGGCAACCCGTGCGCAGGGCGCGGAGGCTGTTTTCACATTGCTATTCCTGGCGTTTCAGCAGGTTCACGCGTCACCAAAAATGCCACGCATCACGCCAGACCACCCACACGCCAAGCAGAAAATTGGTGATGGCGTGCGCCGTCATCGCCTCGCCGAGCCGGCCCCGGCGGATGACCAGCCATTGATACGCCGCGCCACAAAGAATCCCCGCGATCCACTCGTTGTGCGCCAGCCCGAAGACGCCGGCCGTCGCCAGAAATGGCAGCGGGAAAAACTGATTCATCGGCACCGGCAAGAAATCGTGCTTCGCGATGTAACGGTATAGAAACGAGCGGTAAAACACTTCCTCCAGCGGCGGCACGATGAACGTGGAGCCGAGAATGCGCACTGCGATGAACAGCCACGCCAGCGCCGAGCCGGTGCCGAATTGTTCGTTGGGATTCCACGCGGGCGCCGGCGTTTTCGGTGCGCTCGACAGGCCGAGTTTCACCCACAACGTATTTTGCGTGGCCCAGTCGCCGCTGATGCCAACCCACGCTACGAACACCGCCACGCCCACCGCCACCGCCGGCCAGCTCAACGCCCAGCGCATCTCCGTGATGAGCGGGCACAGCGCGAGGATCATGCCGAGGCCGGCAAGCGTCTTGGCGAGGTAAAACCAATAGGCCGAGGCCGGCCCGAACTGTCCCTGCGCTGCCGTGAGCAGGACGAAAATGATGAACGGCGCCACGCGGATGGCGGCGGGACGGTTGGCTAATTGTTTCAACAACGACATGCCCTTAATTTCCCATGACGAGCTTGGTGGCTTTGCCAGCCGCGTCCACCAAGGTCAAGGTGGACCGGGTGATTTCCTGGACGCGATATTGGTTGAAGGCGTCGCCGGGGCGAACCGTTTTGCCGTTCACGATGGCGCTCGGGGCGGTGGGCGAATAAAAAATTCCCTGCAAGACCGGCAGTGCCGGCGGTTGGACGACCGTCGCGGGCGGCGCAGTTGTAGGTGCCAGCGCGGGAACAGCCGCAGGCGGTGCTGCGATTGCTGCGGGCACGGAAGAAACAGATGCCGGTGCCGCCGCCGCCGCCGTCGAGGACGCGACGACCACTTTGGTGTTCACGGAACGATTCGCCAGCGCCCAGCCCATGAAGAAAACCGCCGCGACAATCAGAAAAATCACGACCGCCGGAATCAGCCAGCCCGCCACCGGCACCGGATGGTGCGCGGCGGGTTGCAGCGGCGGCAGTGGCGGCTGCGCGGGCGGCGGCGCATCGGCCGGTGGATTTTGCCGGGCCTGTTTCAGCGCGTCATTGATAAGGCTCATGCGTGGATGTCTCCTTCCAGCTCGCGGATGGCGCGGCCGACCATCCGAAAATTGATTTTCGGGCTGCGTTCCACAAATCCCGCTAGCAGCGCTTTGTCGCAGAGCGCATTGACGAGGCGGGGAATGCCCTTGCTGTAATTGAACACACGCCAGATCGCCGGACCGGTGAACGTCGGCATGCCCTTGGACCCGGCGAGCGAAAGGCGATGCTGGATGTATTGGCCGACCTCCGTGCGCGTCAGCGGGCTTAAATGATATCGCACCGTGATGCGCTGGCGGAGTTGGCGGAGCTTGTGGCTGTTCAGCCGCTCACGCAATTCCGGCTGGCCCATCAGCACGATTTGCAGAAGCTTGCGGTCGTCCGTTTCAATGTTGGAAATCAAGCGCACTTGCTCCAGCAATTCCTCGGTGAGATTCTGCGCCTCGTCCACGATCAACACCGTTTCCTTGCCGCCCAACGTCTGTCGCAGCAGAAAATCGCTGATCGTCGCCATCGTTTCCATCCGGTCGCGACCCTTCACCTCCAGCCCGAATTCGGTGGCGATGGCTTTCATCAATTCGTCGCCGCTCAAAACCGGGTTCAAAATCAGCGCCGTGGAAAAACGGGAATCCAACTGCTCCAGCAGGGCGCGACATAACGTCGTTTTGCCCGCGCCGACCTCGCCGGTGAGCTGCACGAAGCC
>Ga0068856_100000579_pt1 | contig 39955 bp, 21 predicted proteins | sample KBSCornC62_FD_66595 | JGI IMG/M metagenome (GOLD analysis project Ga0068856, IMG submission 66595) | Corn rhizosphere microbial communities from Kellogg Biological Station, Michigan, USA - KBS Corn C6-2 | ecosystem: Host-associated > Plants > Roots > Rhizosphere > Soil ...
AAAAAAAGATATTTCCAAAATCCTGGTTGCTCATTAGACCACCAAGCGCATTCTTGGAGACGTTCAGGTTATAGCGTCCCATGTAAAGGAATGCGTAAGTCATGCCGAGAGGAAACCAGTTGATGAAGCGCCGCAGCATGAACCATGAACTATGCTTCAGCGGATTGTTGCGGAAATACATCGCGATGATGACCGCCAGACAAATCCCAACGATGGCATTCGCGTAATGGTCAAGCGTGAAGGTGATGAATTCCATTATGATTGCGACCAAAGGTCGCAGGATGAAAACAGAGCCGCCCGCGAGGGTCAAAGTTTTTGTTGTGACAAATGCCCCCCGAATTCCCCGGCGAATTCCGGTCAATTCGTCGCCGCTTTCGCGTGCAAGGCCATGAGCTTCTGTTTGCGCATGACGACCATCATCGCGCAGCCGCCGATGATTCCGAACCCCGCCATCGTGGGATACCACGTGCCCCAGCCGTAGTGTTTGATCAGCCAGCCGGTGATGGGCAGCGCGATCGCCGCGCCGTAGTATTGGAACGAGTCAATGACACCCGTCGCGAAGCCGGCCATCTTGCGCCCGCCGATGTCCATCGGCGCCGCCGCGCCGACGATTGCGTGGGTGGAATTGGCCGTCAGCGAAATCAAAATCAGAAATAGGCAACCGAGAAAAATTCCACCGGGCGTCGGGCCAACCACACCTGAATAGATAATCATCGCGGCCACCATGATCACGAGGCTTTCAAAAAAATACAGCGTCATGGCGACCGGCGAGCGATGACCTTTGAAAAATTTATCCGACACCCAGCCGGCCGTGAAGGATCCCAGCACCGCCGCCAGCGGCATCAGGTTGAACGTCCAGAACACCGAGGCTGGCTTCTGCGCCATGTCAATGTGGAGCTGGTTCACAAAATAGAGCACGGAAAGCTGGTCGGAGCTGTTGCGCACCGCCCCGGTGCAGCCGTAGGCGATCGCATAAAACCAGACCAGCGGATGTTTGAAAATCGTGACGAACGATTCCTTGATCGTGGCTCGCGTTCCCGCGTCGCCTTCCGTGGCTTCATCATGCACGACGCCGGGATAGCCCGCTTCTTCCGGCGATTCTTTGGGTATGAACGCCAGCAAAATCGCCGCCGCCGCTGTGAACAACGGTGGAATCCGGAACAGCCAGTGCCAGTCGCCCTCGGCAGCCGTCCAGATGAAGATAGTGAATCCGCCGAGCAACACCGGCGCAAGATTGTTGATGGCGAACTGCCCCAACTGAATCATAAAGCCGAAGATGCCCGCAAATGTTCCGCGCTCCGAGCGATTGAACCACGCCGCATTGATCTTCACCATGCCCGGCGCACCGAACGATTGGAACCAGCCGTTCAACAGCCAGATGAGCGCGAAAGTTGAAAACGTTCCCGCAAACGAAGCGAACCCGAAAATCAGGTTCATCGTGATGGCCCCCGCCGCGCCGATGAGCATGGCCGCCTTGCCGCCGATGCGGTCGGTGAGCAGGCCGTTCACCAGTTGTCCCGTGCCGTAGGCGATGGACCACGCGCTCAACATGCCGGTGATTTGCACCTCGTCGAACCCGAATTCCTTGACCATGCCCGGCGTGGCGAAACGAAAATTGTAGCGGCACATGTAGTAGGACGCATACATGATGCCCAGAATGAACCAGTTCAATCCACGCCGCGCCCGGAATCCAGGCGGATACTTGATCGGGGCAACGACAGCACGTGCGGGTGAATTCATCAAAATGACTTAATCCTTAATGAATGTGAATAGAACAAAAACTCCCGCCGGGGTCAAGCTGGAGTCCGGTTTGGCAGCGGCCACTTTCCAACGTTCGACGGGGCGAGAGTCATGATTCCATCCGCGAAGCCAGATCAATGCGCACCGTGGCCATCGGCGTGGAGGCGTCTGGCGACTCAGCGAGGCTGACGGCCGGTTGAAGTTCGTAAGCGATCCACCACGCCACCCGGTCGGTGGTCGGCCATTGTTTCGCGTTGGAGCAGGCAGCCAAACGCTCGCGCACATCCAACGCACTGGCGGGGCGCTCCGCCGGAGCTTTGGCGAGACATTGCAGGAGGAGTTGTTCCAAATCCGCACTCACGGGCTGGCCGAGGCGTTGGCCCGGCGGAATCGGCTCGGCGTTCAATTGCTTCTCGTGAACTTCCGCAATGGAATCCGCGTCGAAGATGTATTGGCCGGTCAAAAGGTAATACCCCAGCGCGCCGAGGGAATACAGATCGCTACGCGGGTCCACCGGCACCGCGCCGTGAATGGCTTCCGGCGGCGTGAACCACGGCGTGCCTTCGATAACCTTCTCTGCGGCGCTAGCGGCGACTTCCGGTGCTTCGGCGTGGTATTGCTGCACGAGGCCGAAGTCGAGCACCTTCACGCAATCCGCCACCCCGCCGCGCCGACAGAGGAAAATATTCCCCGGCTTGATATCGCGGTGAATGAGCCCCAGCGCATGGGCCTCGGCGAGCGAATCGCAAATTTCCGCGAGAATGTGGATGACGCGGCCTTCGGATTGCGGGCCGTAGCGCGCGACGAGTTCGTGCAGATTCAGGCCGCGCAGGAATTCCATGGCGTAGTAAAAAATGCCATCCGGCGTATGACCGTAATCGTAAACTTGAATCGTATTCGGATGCGTGAGCTGGCAGGTCAGGCAAACTTCACGTTCGAAGCGTGCAATCGCCGCCGGATCGGCGCGATCGGGCAACAACAGTTTCACCGCCGTGTCGCGCCGCATCAAGGCGTGCCGTGCGCGATAGACTACTCCCATGCCGCCTTCGCCAATTTTTTCTTCGAGCGTGTATTGGCCTAGCTGCTTTAACTTCAACTCCGCTTCGCCCAGGCGCCGGCGCCAGGTCAGATTGGATACGACAAACAAGCCCGTGGCGAAGAGCAGGAGAAATAGCACAAGCACCACGAAGATGTTCTGCAAAACGTGTAATGGGCGATAGGCTTCATCGGCACCAATCTGGGTGGCCACGCCAAAACCGAATTGCGGCAGCCAGCAGGACGCGCCCACCACGGGCACCCCGCGGTAGTCGCGCGCCGGCTCCGTTGCCACCACGTCGTCGCCATCAAGCGCGCTGGCGACCAGACGGATCATTGGCGCCGGGCCGGCGGCGGCGGCATTGGTCGGTTGAAAACCATTGGTGAGATCGCCGCCCGGATCGTGCAGGCGAAGATTGAGCGCGGAACTGGCATTGGTCGCGTCGAGCAATCCCAGTTGTTTAAGTTGGGCATCGAACCGGCTATGGGAAATCAGCAGCCCCGTCTGGTCAAACGCGTAGGTCTCACCGGAATCGCCCGAACGCGCCACGGACAGGATGTGAGAAAATTCTTTGTCCGGATTGATAATCAAAGCCAATGCGCCGATGACAGCTTTCGCGTTGTCATGCACCGGGGCCGCCACCTGCATCAGCGTGACATCACCACGTCGGGGCCGGCCGATATTCGGGGGCGTAGGCCGGTTGAAACGACGGAGCTCATTGGTATGATTTGCCCCCGACGGATTTCGCCCAGCCCGTCGCTGCACCAGAAGTTCCGGTTTGAAGGGCGTGATGATGACCGGCTGCCCGGAGGCAAATAGCTCGGCAAACTTGTTCGTGTGCGCGTCGGAAAGTTCGCTGTTCGCGGCCCTTTGGGGCCGCACCGAATTGGCCACGACCATGAAATTCGTGTTCACCAATTGGGCCACTTCATAGCCGAGCCGCGCCAACCGGGGTTTGAAATCCGCGACGAATTGTTCCAGTTCGGGCGACGGCGGCGCACGGAGCTCCCGGTGCAACGGCGGCGGGGCCAGCAAGATTTCATCCGCCAGCTTGCGCACGGCCCCTTCTTCGGCGAGGGACGTCGCGAGGCGCATCTGGTTGGTCGCCCAAATCCCCAGCGCGGTGACGTTGGCGTTTAGCGTGGTTTTCAGTTGCGCCCGCAACTGAGCTTCAATGATTGCCTGCAGCCGTCCGTTACCCCACCAACCTAGAACCGCCACCAAGCCGGCCATCGCCAGCGGCAGTATCCAGAGCGGTAATTTGAAACGTCCGGTCATAATCACTCAGGAAGACGTCGCTATGTTCATCCGGGTTTCTACAATCCGTTAAACCGGCACACGACAACAGCCGCAAGCTTTTGAGACTTGAGAATTGAGACAGGCTTTACATGATTATCGGGATTTTTCCGCGCATCCGAAAATCAATTTTAACCCCGCGCATCCTGCTAATCCTGTCTAAAGCCCCAGCTTCTTGAACCGGTTGTTCACTTCCTTGAAATGGAAATCCAGCGAGCAGAGCTTTTCCAGTTCGCCTTTCTTGAAATGTTTCGCGACCTCGGGATCTTCTTTCAGGACTTCGAGGAAATCTGCGTCGTCGCGGCCGGCGTGTTTTACTTCCCACGTCTTCATCGCGCCGCGTTGCACGAGGGCGTAGGCGGCTTCGCGTGTCAGGCCTTTTTTGATGAGCGCGAGCAGGACGGTCTGGCTGTTCCACATGCCGAGCGAGATACCGAGATTCTTCTTCATGTTCTCGGGATAGACGTTCAAACCATCCATCAAGCGTGTCAGCAGGGCGAACATGTAATCCAGCAGCGTGCAGGAATCGGGAAAGATGATGCGCTCGACGCTGCTGTGGCTGATGTCGCGTTCGTGCCAGAGCGCGACGTTCTCCAACGAAGCGACGGCGTTGCCGCGGATGACGCGCGCGAGGCCGGTGAGGCGTTCCCACGTGATGGGATTGCGCTTGTGCGGCATGGCGCTGGAACCTTTCTGGCCCTTGGTGAACGGCTCCTCGGCTTCGAGCACTTCCGTCCGCTGCAAATGACGAAACTCCACCGCCCATCGTTCGATGCTCGCGGCGACCAGCGCCAGCGCCTGCATGAACTCCGCATGAATATCGCGCTGCACCACCTGCGTGGCGATGGGCGCGGGCTTCAAGCCAAGCTGCTTGCAGACGAACGCCTCCACGCTCGGTGCGAGATGCGCGTTCGTGCCAACGGCGCCGGAGAGTTTGCCGATGGCGGCGACATTACGGACGCGTTCGAGACGTTCGAGGGCACGTTTGAATTCATCGTGCATGAGCGCGAGCTTGAGACCGAACGTCGTCGGTTCGCCGTGGATGCCGTGGCTGCGACCGATGCACGGCGTGAACTTGTGTTCGATGGCGCGGCGGGCGATGACGGGCAGAAGTTTTTGCACATCGGCGATCAGAATGTCCGCGCTCTGCGTCATCTGCACGGCAAAGGCAGTGTCGCCGATGTCGCTGCTCGTGAGGCCGAAGTGCAACCAGCGGCTGGCGGTGTGATTGATCTGCTCGGCGACGGCGGTGGTGAAGCCGATGACGTCGTGGTTGAGCGTCTTCTCAAGTTCCTTCGCGCGCTCGGTGAGCGCCTTGGTATCGGCGAAACATTTTTCCGCACCGGCCTTCATCTTGGCGAAATCCTTCGCCGGCACGATGCCCTGCTTGACGAGCGCCTCGCTGGCGAGCAACTCGATCTGCAACCAGATCTTGAGTTTGTTTTCATCGGTCCAAATGGCGCGCATTTCGGGGCGCGAGTAACGAATAATCATTTCGTAATTAAAAATGAAAACGGTCAAATAAAAAAGGCGTAAATGCGGCGGGCGCCAATCAGACAAAGAAAACCCCGGAGAATAGAGTTCAAGTAGATAACAGCACTAAATCTGCTTCGCGTATATAGCGACGCAAGACGACTTTGCCCCACCTCACCCTGAAGACCCAATATCCGCGTTGATTCCTGTCCATCCCTGATAGTTTCCCCAACGAAAAACCCTCGTCACCATGAGGTGACGAGGGTTTGAAAAGGTTTCGATCTGCTTACGCCTTCCAGATCATGTCCGCCACAGTCTTGCCAGCGGGGATGAATGGGATCACGTGCGTGCTGTAAGGCACCACCACGTCGAGGACGTAGGGTTCGTCGGAGTCCAACATGCGTTGCATGGCGGCGCGGAGATCTTTCTTGAACATGACGCGTTCGCATTTCACGCCGAAGGAGTTGCAGACCTTCACGTAGTCGGGATAAATTTCCGGGCGATGGTCCGGGTCGCCGAGGTAGGTATGGCCGCGGTTGCCGCCGTAGAAATTATCCTCCCATTGCACCACCATGCCGAGGTGCTGGTTGTTCAGGATGATGGCCTTCGCAGCGATCTTCTCGATGTGCGCGGTCGCGAGTTCCTGGATGTTCATCAGGAATGAACCGTCGCCGTCAATATCAACAACCTGCTTGTCGGGCAACGCCACCTTGACGCCGAGCGCGGCGGGATAGCCGTAGCCCATGGAGCCGAGGCCGCCGCTGGTGGTGAACTGACGCGGATATTTGTATTTATACCATTGGCCGGCCCACATCTGGTGCTGACCGACACCGGTGGTGATGTAGGCTTCGCCCTTGGTCATGTCGTAGAGCGTCTCGATGACCATCTGCTGGAGGATGACTTCGCTTTCCTTGCCACCCATGTGATCGATCATGTGATCGCTATTGGCGATCTCCGGCGTGATGCGGTAGGCGAACTGACCTTTCTTCTGCCACTCGGCAATTTGCGCGAGCCACGCGGTGTGTTTTTTCTGCACCGGTCGCTTGGCGATCAACTTATTCAGGCGCGTCAACGCGTCCTTGATGTCGCCGACGATGGGCAGATGCGCCTTGCGGTTCTTGTTCAGCTCGGACGCATCAATGTCAATGTGGACGATCGTGCCGTTCTTGCAAAATTCCTCGAACTTGCCCGTCACGCGATCGTCAAATCGCACGCCGAACGCGAGCAGCAAATCCGCGCCGTCTTTCATCTTCACCATCGGATCGTTGAAACTCTTGCGGAGTTCGTATTCGCCATTCACCGCCCAGTTGGCCACGGCAGAACCGTGCATGCCCAACCAGCGCAAGGAAAGCGGATGCGTTTCGGGAAAGCCGCCAATGCCCATGAGCGTCGTAGTCACGGGAATGTTCGTGGCTTCGGCAAATTTCTTCAATTCCGCCGCCGCGCCGCTGGTGATGATGCCGCCGCCGCAATAAAGCACGGGACGTTCGGCCTTCTCGATGAGGCCGATGATTTCGTTGAGCGCAATGTCATCAGCCTTCAAGTCCGGCTGCGTGTAACCGCGCAGACCTTTTTTGACTTCTTCGAGCGTGGGCCAGACGGGCTGGGCTTTCACCTGCTGGATGTTCTTCGGAAAATCAATCACGACCGGGCCAGGGCGACCAGACTGCGCGATGTAAAACGCCTCCTTCACGATGCGCGGGATGTCGTTGATGTCCGTGATAAGATAGCTGTGCTTCACGATCGGCAACGTGACGCCGATGATGTCGGTTTCTTGAAACGCGCCGCGGCCGATCATGGCCTGCGTCACCTGGCCGGTGATGGCGATGAGCGGGCAGGAATCCATGTAGGCGTCGGCAATGGCGGTGACGAGGTTCGTCGCGCCGGGACCGCTGGTGCCCATGCACACGCCGGCCTTGCCGGTGACGCGGGCGTAGCCTTCGGCGGCGAAACTGCCGCCCTGCTCATGGCGCGGGAGAATGGTGCGGATCTTGGAGGACGTCAGCGATTGGTGAATTTCCATGCTCGCGCCGCCGGGATAGGCAAAAATGACTTCGACGCCTTCGCGTTCAAGGGCTTCGACGAAAATGTCGCGGCCATACATCGCCTTGCCGACTTCGGCGCGCGGCTTGGCGGCGGATTTCGCGGATTTCGCTTTTGTGGATTCAGTTGCTTTGCTCATGTGCTTGTTTGGTTGTGGCGGCTCGGTGCAGGTTAACAAAAAACCCACAGCCGTTACCAGCCGTGGGTTCTTGTTAAAGTTTCAGTTCAACAAGCGCCAACGGCGTCGCTAACTACGACGACCAGCAGACTAACGGCTTGTGAACGGTTTTTCAACATTGTGCGGATTAATTTATTGAGACGACGCGCACCGGTCAAGCCTGAATCCCAATGAACACGCGGCGAACATTTCAATCTTCCGTTGCCGCTCCGCCGCCCTTTTTGGGTCTGCCTTGCATCAGCCCCTGAAACACCGGCTCGATCAGTTGCTGGTTCCATGCCGCGCGCCGTTGTTCCAGCTTATCCAGCACTCCCGCATGTTCCGGGTCAGCCAGATTTTTGGTCTCGCCGATGTCTTGCGTGAGATTGAAGAGCTCCGCCGCGCTGCCCCGGGTTGGAATGACCAGCTTGTAATCACCGCTGCGAACGGCAAAAGCGCCCCGATCAAACATGCGAAGATAAATGGCATCATGCGGCGCGCCGGCATTGTTGCCGGTGAGATAGGGCATCAAATTCACGCCATCGAGCGGGCGTTCCAGATTGACAGGCGCGCTGGCAAGGGCGGCAATGGTCGCAAAGATATCGAGCGAGCTGACGGGTTTTTCATAGACCATGCCCTTCGACAAGTGGCCCGGCCACTGGACGGCAAACGGCACGCGAAAGCCGCCTTCCCACGGGCTGCCCTTGTCCCCGCGCAAGGGCTGGTTGTTCGAGGCATTCGCCTGAGTGGGCCCGCCGTTATCCGAGAGATAAAACACGAGGGTATTGTCCGCCAATCCCTGCTTGCGCAGTTCCGCGAGGACGCGCCCCACCCCGTCGTCCACCGCGCTGACCATCGCCGCGTAGATCTGACGTTTGGGATTTTTAATGCCGGCAAACCGGCTCAGATATTTTTCCGGAGCCTCCAGCGGCGCGTGCGGTGCATTGAAAGCGAGGTAGAGGAAAAATGGTTTGGCTTGGTTGCGATCAATGAAACGCACCGCCTCGTCAGAAAATTCGTCCGTCAAATAATTGGTGGTTTTGACCGGTTCGTGATTTCGCATGATCCAAAGCCGATAACTTTCCGCCTCACTGCCGCTTTTGGCCTGGCCGGTTTCCTTGAGCGTGAGTTCTTCGGGCAAATAACGATGGCCGCCGCCGAGAAAGCCGAAGAACTCGTTGAACCCGCGCTTGAGCGGATGCAACGCCGGATTCGATCCCAAGTGCCATTTGCCGATGATGCCGCTGTGATAGCCGACTTTACCCAACGTATCAGCCAAGGTGGTTTCGGTGAGCGGCAGCCCGGAGTGCGGATTCTCCGGCTCCCACTGCGGGTTCCGCTCGTGGCCGAACCGTTGCTCGTAGCGCCCGGTCAGCAAGCCCGCGCGGCTTGGCGAACAAACCGAATAGGAAACATAACCGCTGGTGAAACGCACGCCGTTGCGCGCGATGGAATCCAAGTTCGGCGTCGGAATGTCTTTGCACCCGTTGAAACCGACATCGTGGTAACCCTGGTCGTCCGTCAAGATCACGATGAGATTGGGCGGGCGGTTGGTGATCGTGCCGCCGCTGGCGGATGCTTGCAAGGTAACGCCGACGAGCGCCGCGGTAATGGCCGTTTTGAGCAACCTCATAATCGAGCCTTTAAAGGGAACGAAGATCCTCGCGGACGCGAGCGACACGCCATTCAACACCACGCTCACGCCACCGGTGGTGACGCAGTTGAATAGGCCTTCGGGTGGTAGTTTGAACTTTCATGGGGCATCCGGCAGTTGTTAGGGTTGGCATGCGGTTTGGGTTGGCTGAGATTGAACTGCGCTGATCTTTCTGAATTTTAGCTTAATTTTTATTTGGACCAACGGCTTCACCGCTTCAGAGCGTGATCATTTTTTGATCCGGATACCGGGATCTAAAAATACTGGCCGGTGAATTGGCACACCTTACAACCCGTGCCCGCAATCCGATATCCCACTTTAGTGTGAGATGCTTTTTCATCCGCCATGGATGATTCATGAGGACGGATCTCGCGCCGCGGGTTCTGGATGGCTCGCGGCGCTGGCACGGCGAACCTCGGCCGAATGCTTCCATCAGCCACCAGCCGCTGGGGAATGTTTGATGACTCATCAATCCCGCCCGACCGGCAGCGACCAGCGATCTCGCCAGTGCAATGCGGGGTGGCCGTCTGCGGAAAATTCCAGTGGCAGCCAGACGTAACGAGAGTCCGCCAGATCCCATTGCTTCCAGCGGTCGAATATCGCGATGAACTGCCCCGGCTGTCCTGCCAACGGCAGCACAAAAGCGCTTTGGCAAAAATAGGTTTTGTCTGCGTCGTCGCCCCGGCACGGATTATCCAGTTCGGTCCACGGCCCGAAAATATTATCGGCCACCGCCAGGCGTGCTGCGTTGGGCTTCCACCCCGTGCAACCGGAGCCGATCAGATAATATTTACCATCGTGCTTGAACACCGCCGGGGCTTCCGTCGAGCGCCCCACAAAAATCCGCGTATATTTCCCCGCCGGTTTCAGGTAATCGTCCGTCAACAGCGAGACGTGCATGGTGGCGTTCTTTTCGGAAGCGTAAAATTGATACGCTTTGCCATCATCATCCACGAACAACGTCATGTCGCGCGCCATCTGGCCACAGGCGAAATCGCGTGCCAGATAGTTGGTTGGGCCGGACACCTTGTCCGCCGCGGTTACGTTGATGGGCCAAACCCCGGCGTTGGGCCGGAAACTGCCAAGATATTTGAAGGGGCCGGCGGGCGTATCGCTGACCGCCACGCCGGAGCGCGCCGCCTGATAATCCGGGCTGTCTTGATGAAACCACATCACGAACTTTCCGGTTTTGGCATTGAAGATAATCTTCGGACGTTCGATGACATTTTCGCAGGCGAGATCGTCGTCAGGATTCTTGGCGTCGGAAGCCAGCGCCACGCCTTCATTTTTCCAAGCGCAAAGATTGGTGGAAGAATAGCAGGAGACGCCCCCAGCCACCACGCGCGTGCCACCCCAGGTTTTGTTGACCTTCGGCAGATAAGTTCGGCCTTCCTTCAACTCGCCATACCAATAATAAACTCCGTCGTGGAAGAGCACGCCGCCGCCATGCGCGTTGATGGGTTGACCAGTGGAATCGCGCCACACTTCGCCCGGCACGAATTGCGTCTCAACGGCCAGCGCTGACGAACCCGACACAAATCCAAGCCAAACCATGCCGGCGGCCAACAGAATCCTTGCTGTCATAAATGGATTTTTATTTTGGCGGCAATTTTCACCGGCGTTCATCTGGGCGATTCGTTTTTGTATCACCAATTGTCTGTGCGAAACGGTGAAGCCGGCAGGCCCGCGCCATTGTATAGATTGCAGTCCGGATTATTCGCCCACGCGTAGCGCACAGCGACAGGCGCTTTCACCTCGGGACTGGAGACGATTACCTTATTGCCCGCAATACGCGCCTTGGCCCAAACCCATTTCTGGTTGGCCCCGGCGATGACGAAACCTTTCAGTTCGCCGCCCTTGGCGGATAAACCGCCGTCGGCATGATCAAAAGTCAGCGTTACTTCGCCGTCGCTAATTTTGCTACTGGCCAGCATGGGGCCGGAAAAAGGAATGTTTTCGCCGTAAACTTCAGCGCGCGCCCAGAGCGCCAGCCGACGGCCGATGGTCTGCTTATCCTTGGGGTGAATGTTGTTGGCATCGCCCACATCAATGCCCACGGCCATGCCGCTGTTCGGCACCGACAGCGAATGCAACATGCTTTCGCGCATCACCGCCCAATCGGCGGGTGCGGCCGGGTCATCCGTGCGCTTGTGGAAGTTGGGCAATTGCACCCACGCGAACGGGAAATCCCCTTCGTTCCAACGCTGACGCCAGTCCTGAATCATGAGCGGAAGCTGAACCGCATACAATTTGGCGGCTTCGCCGTGCGCGTTGTTTTCGCCCTGATACCAGATGCCGCCGCGAATGGCGTAGGGAATCAGCGGGGCGATCATGCCGTTGAACAAATTCGCCGGATAATTGGACTGCAGCCGCGGGGCAACTGGCGGCTTCGGCTGCTGGGGCTGGGGTTTGCCGGCGGCCTTGTTCTTTTCTGAAATATTTTTCCAAACCGTCATTTGCTTTTCATATTGCGCCTGGGCCTTGGCCTCGTCGTAAGGAACGTTCGCTTTGTCCTGCCAGCTTTTCAAGTTGGCGGCATATTCCTTTCGGTCCTCCTGCACCGGCATGGCGGTCCACGCTTCAATCGGCGTGCCGCCCCAGGAAGCATTAATCAACCCCACGGGCGTTTTCTGCGTCTGGTGCAATTCCCGGCCAAAGAAATACGCGGCCGCGGAAAACTTGCCGACCGTTTCCGGGCTGCAAACAACCCATTCGCCACCGCAATTGGTTTGCGGTGTGATAGCCGTTTTGCGGGCGACGGTGAACATGCGAATCTGCGGAAATTTTGCGGCCGCTTTTTCCGCCCAGGCATTCGTCACCTCATTCACCTGCAGTTGCATATTGGATTGCCCGGACGCCAGCCAGACTTCGCCGATCAAAACATCGGCCACCGAAATCGTGTTTTTGCCTTTGACCGTCAAGTTCACCGGCTCGCGGGCAGAGAGTTTTTCCAATTTCACCATCCATTTGCCATCGGCATCGGCGGTGGTGGTTTTGGTCTGGCCAGCCACGCTGACCGTGACGGCTTCGCCCGGATCCGCCCAGCCCCAGACCGGCACCGTGGCGTCGCGCTGTAATACCATGTGATCCGAAAAGAGCGCCGGCAATTTGACGTCCGCCAGGGCGTGATTGGTGAACAACCAGCCGCCGATCAAGGCGGCGGTTAAGGCAACAGTGCGGGATGAGTTCATCATAAAAATAAAATTGGCTTGAGGTTTGGGGCGGCCGATAACAGTTTAATTCGCTGAAGTTCCGGTGTCGCGGGCCAAGGCTGATTTGCGATTCGCCACCGGCTCCAGTCCGAGACGGCGGGCATACAGGTTGTCGCCCAATTCGCGGGTGACTTTCGTCAGCGCGTCGTAAGGTGTGTCGGTGACATCCACAAAACCGATCGGCGAATTTTCACCGTCGGGCCGACCGGTCAGCGGTTGATCCAGATATTGAAACCAGTGGGTGCCGACGACCAATGGGTTGTCCAGCGCGCCGGTGAGGTAATACCAATAGCTGTCGGCGCGCTGTGCCTGGCTGAGGCGGCTGCGTTCGTTGTCGGCGGCAAAGCTGCGATCCCAGGCGGGAAAATGAAATTCGCCGACGATGATGGGGCGATCCAGGTTGTCCGGCAAATCCAGGTTGCGGATGCTGGTGGCGTATTTGTTAAAGCTCACCACGTCGCAATACTTGGCGGCAGCCCGCACGGCGATGGGGTTGACCGTGTGAAACCGCGAGCCGAGGTTGAGCTTGTTCGGTGTGGCTCGTTTTAATTCAGCTTCGCAAGTCTGGTAGTAACGCCCGGCCAGCGCTTCATTGAACACCGTGAAATCTTTCACCGCGAGCTTGGCATCCACCCGGTTCGTGGCGGTCAGCAAACTGTCCCACGAAGCATAAGCCGTATGCCATGTCGCGTTGAGATCGGCGATGGTGGCGTGGCGTTGTTGCAGCATTTTAACCAATGCCAGTTTCCCGGGTTGTTGCGCCGGGGCGGTCAGAACCTCGTTGATCAGGTCGGGACCGCTGCGCCATTCGAGTTCGTTGGCGATGAAATAGCCGATGCACCACGGATCGGCGCCGGTGGAATCCCGCTCCGCCTCAAAAGCGCGCCGGGCATTGCCGGCAAAAGCGTCGCTGAACGGATCGGGCAGCTTTAAGCCCGGAGCCAGTTTGGGGGCGCTGATATTGAGCGTCTTGGTGTAAGGGGTTTTATCCAGCCGGGTGATCTCCGCCGCCGACCAGCTCGCCATCGTATTCAACCCCCAACTCGGCAGACGTTCGTGCGCCACCGCCGCGGCGACGACTTCAGCGTTGGTGCCGTATTTCAATTTCAGATTGGACAGATAGAAATTGACGAGCTTGGAACCGGCATCATCGGAGGACGGCAATTCCGCAAAGAATTTTCGCCGGCCTTGAAAGGAAGTCGCAGCGGAAAAGCCAACTCCGGTCACGCCGTGCGACCAAAACAGACGCCCGTCTGGATCCACGAGCCACCATTTGCCAGCGTATTTTTCCACCCGGAAATTGCCGCTGGCGGCCAGTTGCGGGCCATCTTTGAAGCCGCCGTATTTATCCCACGACGTCGGACGCGGTTTGGCCTGCAACGCGGCCATTTCCGCCGTCCGCTGCGCGGCAAAATCTTTTGAGGTGTGGATTTTGGTGGGCCAATCAGCGTGGTGGAACTGACCATAGGCATCAATGAACGGGAAATATCCCGGAGCCGTCAGCGGCGCGGCATCACAAATGCCAACGGCCCGCAAGCCGCGCAATTCCAATTGGAGGCGGGCTCCGGAAGTCTCCAACCCCAAAACCACTTTAGTGATGCGGGCGGGATCCAGTCCGCTCCAGATTGGCATATAACCATCCGGCAGCGCGTGCATTCCCGGAAACAACTTTAGCAGCGCTGCGTCCGGGGCATTTTTTCGTTTTAAAAACACCAGCACCGAAGTGGTTTCGCCCGCACCCACGCGGGCAACGGTTTCAGCGTAATGATGCCAGCCGGCGTATTCGGGGTCTTCCGCCCGGCAGATGATCGTCACCAGTTGCGCGCCCGCGTTGTGGACATCCGCCACCAGATAGAGGTAATTCGACAAATCCCATGGCTGCGCTCCGGCGGTGATGGCCAGGCTTTGTGATTTGCCATTGAACGGTCCGCTGATCTCCACGGCCTCGGCGCGACGTTTTACCAGCAACTCCTTGGGCGCAGCCAGATGCTTGACGGCTTCGGCGGCCGCAAAATTGAGCAACGGGCGATCATTGGTCCGGCTCTCCAAAAGATAGCAATCAGAAAACGTTTCCGTCTTGGAAGCGGAGGCTTCCGCCGCTGGTGCTTGGTGGCATGAAAGCGCGGTGGCGAGCATTACGACTATTTTAAAAACTCCCAAGCCAGATCCGACCGCGCGGGCCAAAAGTTTGCCGCCGGTAACTCGTGGCAAAGAATGAATGTTATTTTCCATAGTTGATGCTCCTGGGCCATGGCTTTTCGAAGCCGTCAACGGCCATCTTTTGAAACAATTTTCAAAACCGCTCTGAACCTGATGTCGCCTGGCGAACCTCATATCATCGGGTGGAGGTAATCCAGCCCGAAGGCAAGACGTTGGTGGTCATGTTTTCTGCGTGCTGAACGGCGATGATCGCGATGACGACCAGCAACTCAATCAACGTAAAACCAGTTAGCGACCGGCGGTTAAGCCGCACAACCTCAGAAGGCAACGCTTCTGATTCCAATGGAGCTGACTGGTTAGGTCTCACAGTGCTGATATTATGCCCAACACGTCGGCTGGCCGATATCCCACGTTAATGTGATTCGCCCCGCCAAGGTCTTTGTGCCTATAGCGGGAGATCCGCCAAGCCGTGCGCCCTGCCCTGCCCTACCTTGCGGTGGCAAAATGCCCGGTCAGGCAGCGAGCAGCACGCAATAGAATCAATTGGTCCGCAACGATTCATCGAGCGCACATTGCGTCACGTTGGTTCGGGTCATCAATCTTTTGTGGTCAGGCTCTTCCACCAGGTGGGATCCGGTTGCCAATCTGGTTTGAGAAAATCGGCGTGCAGTTTTTCCAGCCGGCTTTTCTGGGCGAGGGCGGCTTGCTGTTGTTGTTCAGCCCAGGCTGGCTGGTAGTCCGGGTTGGGCTGCGGAATCCGGGCACCGGTTTCTTTCAGCCAAGCCTGTAATTCCTTCCAAAGTTGAGCGGTGCGCTCAATCTCCCCTGCCGACAAGTCATGCCGCTCGCCAACGTCGGTGGCCAGATTGTAAAGCTCGTTGTGACCGTCCTCCCAGTAATGAATGAGCTTCCAGTCGCCCGAACGAATGATCGACGACGGCTCGCCGCCTTGATTGCCGTAGTGCGGGTAATGCCAGAACAACGGACGCGCAGCGATCTGGCCGCCTGCCAGCAGCGGCAGCAGACTCACGCCGTCAATTGTCTGCTTCGGTTGCGCCGTCACTCCGGCCAGTTGCAGCAGCGTCGGGTAAAAATCAATCCCGATCACCGGCGTATCGCACGTGCTGCCGGGCCGGGTGACGCCCGGCGCCTTGATATAAAACGGCACGCGCGTGCCGCCTTCCCATTGGCGTCCCTTGCCGCCGCGATACGGCAGTTCGGAAGAGCTATAGCTGTCACCGGAAGAAACACCGCCGTTATCGCCCGTCAAAACGACGATGGTGTTGCTCGCCAAACCCAACTCATCAAGTTTTTTCAAGACGCGGCCCACGGCGCCATCCATATCCTCAATTAAACCAGCGTAAATGGGGTTGTCCTGCACAATGCGAACCGGCAGCGTGCGATCAATTTTGAAACGTTCTTCGGGCTTCGGTTGTGCGGATGCCTTCTCGCGAAATTTTTCCCACAGCGGCTTGGTGGTTTGAATCGGGCCATGCACGGCGTAAAACGCCAGATAGGCGAGGAACGGCTTGTTAGTGTTTTGCTCGATGAAGGAAATAGTTTCATCGGCCAGGCGCTGCGTGAGATCCTGTCCTTTGGGACCGCTGGGAAGTTTGGGATTATTCCACGGCGCAAAATAGCCGCCTTCAGGACTGCCGGCGTCCCAGCCGCCTTTATTGATGTCGAAGCCGCGATCTTCCGGCCAGGAACCTTTGCTGCCCAGATGCCATTTGCCGGCAAAGAACGTGATGTAGCCCGCCGATTTGAGCGCTGCGGCAAGCGTCGTGTCCGCCGCCGGGAGGTTGCGAACGTAATCCGGCACCAACAGTTTGGTGTGACGCTTCTTGGCAAACTTTTCACCCACGTCTTCACCAATCCAATCGGTAATGCCGTGCCGCGTCGTGTATTGGCCGAGCAGAATGCTGGCCCGCGAAGGACTGCAAACGCTGCACGCTGCGTAACCCTGCGTGAACCGCATCCCGCTGCGGGCGAGCCGGTCAATGTTGGGCGTTTCGTAAAAGGAGCTGCCCTCGACGCCTACATCCTTGATGCCGTAATCATCCACCAGAATGAACAAGATGTTGGGTTTGGCGGGCGCTTCCGCCCGCACGAACACGGGCAGCAAGAGCAGCCCCCCAGCCAAAAAATATCGGAACAGTTTCATAAGCGATTAGGACCGACGCACGTTGAGCATGGTTTCAAAAAATGGAATGATTGAATTTCGGTTGCGGGGGTTATGGCAAAAATGAACCAGGGTTGAACTTCGGCATCAGTGTGTCCGGCCGTGCGGAATCATCACGGGAGCCTCACCGCCGACGGGTTGCGTGAGCGGATACTTCGAATCGTAAAGATTCAACTGGCGCGCCTTCCAGACCGCGCCTTCCAGAAACAGCGGATGCGGCAGGTGCAAGTCCCAATCGCCGAGCCGTTGCAACATGGCCCGCGTGCGATCCAAATGTTCCAGGGCCACGTCGTGCTGTTCGGAAAGGTCGTCGGCCAGGTCAAACAACATCGGCAAACGATCTGGCAAGCGAATCAGTTTCCAGTCGCCATCACGGATGGCTGCGCTGATGGTGAACCGCCACATCAACCGGCGGTTTGGCGGCGTGGCGATTTCACCGTGCAAATACGGCAGCAGATTCACGCCATCAAAACCGTCATTCGTGGCGACGGATTTGCCGGCAACGGCCAGGAATGTCGGCGCGAAATCGAGTGAACTCACCGGATTCGTAAATACCGTTTCGGCCGGCAAGGCGCCCGGCCATACCATGACAAACGGCACGCGCACACCGCCCTCGAGCAAAATACCCTTCTGGCCATTGAGCGGCGCGTTCAGCGATGCGTTTTGATCCACCGGTCCGCCGTTGTCGCTGATGAAGACGATGAGTGTATTGGTCGTCAGCCTGGCTTTGGCCACGGCTTCCACGATGCGACCGACGTTCAAATCCAGGCGATAAACCATCGCGCAGTAGGTTTTACGTTTCGTGTCCTTGATGAACGCGAACTTTTCCAAGTCATCCTTTTTCGCCTGTAGCGGGTTGTGCGGAGCGTTAAAAGCCGCGTAGAGAAAGAACGGCCCGTCGCGATGGCGCTGAATGAAATCGCAGCATTCCGAACCGATGTCGTCGGTAATGTAGGTGATCGGCTGGGCGGGCTTGTAGTTGCATTCGATGTTCGGCTCGGGCTGGCCGTTCTTCGTGGTGGGAAAATAGCTGTGTCCGCCGCCGAGGAATCCCCAGAACTCGTCGAACCCGCGTTTGAGCGGATGAAACTGAGGACGCGTTCCGAGATGCCATTTGCCGACAATCCCGGTCGTGTAGCCGGCTGCCTTGAGCCGGTCGGCGATGGTTTTCTCCTTCACATTCAGCCCGGCGAAATTCGGATCGAATCCCGGCGTCTCATCCTCGAGATTGTTGTCGTAGCCAAACTCAACCTGGTTGCGTCCGGTGAGCAGCCCGGCCCGCGACGGACTGCACACCGCCGAGGAAACGTAGCCTTGCGTGAACCGCATCCCGGCCTTGGCCAAGGCATCAATGTGCGGCGTCGGAATTTGCGAGCTGCCCTGGAAACCGACGTCGCCGTAGCCGAGGTCGTCGGCAACGATGAGAATGATGTTGGGGCGGGTGGCTTCACCCGTGTGGGTGGCGGCGATTTCACCGGCCTGGCAGGCCAGTCCAACCGCGGTCAACGCCATGCCGGCACAACCACGCCATAGTTGGCGACGGAGCAGATCGTGCAGTTTCATTGCTGGAATTTTCATGGGAGCTTGAGCCGGTAAAAGACGGCGGAATTGATCGGATTGATCGGCACAACCGAGAAATGATTTGTGTCGCTGCCCGGAATAGTCGTCCAGTTCGTGCCCAAACCTTGAGCCAGAGTATTGGTCTGCATTTGCAACAGCCAGCCGGTGTAATTCGAGGGCCAGCTCAAGACCAGATTGTTGTTGCTCACGCTGAACACCAGATTGGTCGGGGTGGTCGGGAACGGCAGCGTGGCGGTGGCAAATGCCTCGTTGGAATATCCAGATTCGTAGCCCACGAGATCAGTTGCCGTGACGACGTAATAATAGGTGATGGCACCCGCTGCGGTGGTATCAATATACGCGGCGTTCAACAAATTGGAGGCGATGAGAGAATAACTTCCGCCGGAAGACGTGCTGCGATAAACCGAGTAAAAAGCAAAATCCACCGCGGCACTAGCGTTCCAGGCCAGTGACACTTGATTGGTGCCGGCAGTGGCAGTCAAGTTAGAAGGCGCAGTCGGCGCGGCAGTTTCCACCGGAGCGTAAGGAACGATGAATCGCCATCTCACTTGATCAGTCGCGGTGGTGTTGGTGACCATCGAGAACGTGCCGGTGGTGTCTTTCAAACGCCGACTGCCGGTTGGTGAGCCCGGATTCTCCAAGTAGAACCAGCCGTTAGTATATTCAACCCAATTCCACCGCACTGTGGTGCCCGTCGTCTGCGCCGGGGCAAAATCTACCACGCCGTTGGTGCAGCGCAACCGCCGGCCATCTCGCAGCGAAACGATGTAATACTGACCAGCCATATCAGACGGGCGCAACACCCACTGCGTGGTATTCGTGTTTTCGCGAATAGTGCCAACGCTCGGCCCAGTGGAGTTGATGGCGTTGCGAATTCGCTTACGATCGCTGCGGTTGTGAATGAAGTAAGCCGTGTCTTGACGCACATTCGCGTCGCCATTCCAGGCAAAATACAATTCGCCGAAGGAAGTGGGCGTAGTGCCGTTGGTTTGAAAAGCATTGGAACGCGGCGCTACGGTGTCCCAAGGATTGACCGGCACCGGATAATTCGTGTCCGCCGTGAACAGGAAAAGCGAGTAGTGCCGCAACCACGGAAGCGATTCCGCCCGCCACATGAATTCCGCGAGCCAGTTGTAATTGTCTTCCTCGGTCCAGGTGCCGTTGTTGTTCCAATCGACCGTGGAAAACTCGGTAAGCCAGACGGGCAATCCCAAACTGCTGCTATAGGACTGCAGTGAACTGACGAGCGCGTCCGAGCTGCCGTTATTCGGGCTGGGATAGGTGTGAGCTGCCAAGGCGTCAACCCGAAATCCTAAATTATTCGCCTGCCCCATGAAATTGGTGATCCAAGAGTTGCCGGGATTGATGGGCGCCGGACTGACCAGTGGCATGTTCATCCTTTCTAGTCGCGGCCAGAGCGCTATGGCCTGATCCACGGTCAAGTTGGCTTGGCCGGCACCATCTGGCTCGTTGAAACCAAGATAGTGCATGGCCTTGTCTTCGCGGTGCCAAGCTGAAATACATTGCTCCACCGGCCCGCCGCTGTCGCCAATGTTCCAGTTGTAATTGCCCCATTGCATCGGGTTGAAGACGACTTGGGTGGGCAGGTTCACAGTGGTCGTGCGGCCCCAGTTGTAGGCCCAGTTGCTTTTGAACGACGACCAACTGCTGGTGTAGCCCGCCAGCCCTTTCTTCGGGTAACCCGTTTGAAATGCAAAGCGCCAGCGTTGTGAGGTTGAACCATTGTAAGTGTTCTGCACCAAAGCCGTGCCGGGTGCTGTTCCCCCGCCCTGCGTGTCAATCACCAGCCCGCTCCATTGGTTCACGAGATAAAAATCCGTGCCATCAATTCGCATGAGCCGCCAGTTCTGCTGCGGCATGGCGGTGTAGTTCTGGTCGAGCAGCAACGCGCCCGCATTAGTCGAAATTCCCGCGCCCGCCAGACATTGTCCGGTCACGCGATTGCGTAGCCGGTAACTGTCGGTGCCGACGTTGAGCAGAACCTGATACTGGCTCAATTGAACGTCCGCGTTGGTCGTGTTCAAACTCGGCGTGCCGGCGATGACGCTGGCGGAGAGGTTCGCCGCGCGGTTGACGAGGTTGTAAAAGGAATCGTTATAGTCATCCCACTGGAGCGCGGGCGGCGGAGCCGACACCACGTCCTGCCCCAGCGGATACCCCGCGCCACCATTGGCTGGGAAAATGCAAAATTCCCGCACAGCGCTCACGCCACTATTGGTGAAGACCAGTTGAACATTGGTCGTCGTGACCGGCGTGGTAAAGGTGATGACACACGCGGCGTTGGTGTTGCCGGAAACCGCGCCGCCGGGAATGGGCTGCCACGCGCCGCCATCCCAGTATTGCAAAATGAAATTCGTAATCGGCGGCACTGCGCCGTCGCCAGAATACAAATGCGCGCTGCCAATCTTGGCTCCGATGCGCAGGTCAATCTGGAGCGAATTACTGCCCACCAGGGTCGTTTGCCATTCCGACGCGCTGCCCGCAAAGCCGTCCACCGCGAGTCTGGGATAGTTTGTGCCATTAAACGCGGTGGCGACAGCAGGTCGCTCCTTTGCCAGATCGAGTTCAACATCGGTGCCGATGGGATACCCCTGCTCCACGCCGTTGGTGCGATTAGGTGGGAACAACGCGATCTCCTTCACGCGCTCATTTCCATTTTCATCCGAATACAGGCGGAACCGACCCGAGGTAACGGCACTGCTGAAAATCAAATTTCGCTCGCTGGTGGTGTTGCCCGAGACGGATGATCCGGGCGCGTCGGCCCAAGTGGAGTTGGTGAAGTATTGCAACTTGAAACTTCCCAGCGCCGAGCCATCGTCAACGCCACTGTAAACGTGCGCGCTGGCAATGGTAACGGGCATGGGAAAGTCAATCTCGGTCCAATGCGGCGTGCTCACATTCAGCGTGCGCCAACTGTTGTTATTGACCAAACCGTCACTGGCGAAATCCGGCAGATACTGGCCGTTCGTCGTGGACGAATTGATCAATTGGTATTTGGCGAGGTCCACTCGGGGCGGAAAAATACTCGGGCTGAAAACGGTGCCGGCAAGACTAAGGCGGAAATTGGGATTTGTTCCGCCGACAGCCAGACCGGTGACGCTGTTCTTGAGCACCACGCCGGGAGCTAATGCCGCTGAATTCACTTTCAAACGGATCCAGCCAGTGTTGACAATCCGCACCGCCAGGCCGGTGCTCTTTGCGGTGAATTTGACGGGCGAATTAAACGCCGCGTAATACGTTCCCACGGCGCCCTGCGCGAAGCTCGCCGTGGCCGTGCCCAGCAGCGTCTCCACGCCCGTGCCGTCGAAGGCGTTCGCGTTCGCTCCCTGATCCAGATCATAAAAGTAAAACGTGAACATGCCGCTGACGGTGGTGCTGGCGGTGGATGAATCGCTCCAAATCGGTAGCGCAATGCCGCTAATGCTCACGATGGAATTGCTGTTCCACAGTCCGGCCAATTCCGCCGTCCACCCCGGATCGCCGGTGGCGGATGACGAATCGCCGCCGCCCGTGCTGGCGTTGTCAAGGATCAGGCTGTTGCCTAGCAAACCGCTGCCGATGGTATAGCCAGCGGTAAGCGTGGCGGCGGAACTGGTTTGAACCAGCATCAGCGCCACAAGGAGACCACACAGCAATAATCCCGGCCCACTGGGAAAATCCGCCTCGGGGCAATTGCCATGACTGCATTTGAAAATCATATCGAACGATACGCTTGCCCCACCGACGTCAAGGAGCCGTCCTCGTTGAACAAGGCGCACGGCCCGAGCGCGCGGTTGTCTGGACCAGCAGGAAACCAGGCGTAGCGTTCAACAATCGGGGAGGCATCCAGCTTGGGCAAGAGTTGTTCCATGAACGTCACAATCTGCTCCGGATGATAGCGGTTTTCCGCACGCGTTTTGGCCTGCCAGTCACCCACCGCGAATTCCGTTATCCAGAGCGGCCGTTTAAACATGTTGTGCACCGACTCCAACCGCTCCATCAACGCGTCCGCGTTCAGCCCGCCGTAGGAATGCACTGTCACAAAATCCACACGCAAATGTTGTTCGTCCACGCCCTTCATGAACGCCTTCATCCATTCCCGGTCGGGATGCACACAACCTGGGCTGCCCAGCCGGAGCCCCGTCGCCATGAGCTTGGGCCAAAGGGCGAGAGCGTCTTCAACCGTCACGTTGGACTGTTTAATCTGATCCGGCTCGTTCAATCCCAGCAATTCCTGATACCCCGCTTTGCGCAATTGCTCGCCAAGTTCAGTAAACGAGTCGCCGGGTTTAGCGCTCCAGACCATCGGCACGAACTCCACCCCGGCGGGAATGTTATCCGGCGGCGTGCTGCCCCAGGAATAAAACCAGTTCGCACCGCAGCGCTTGAGCTTTTCATCCCACAGAGTGCCGGGCTTAGTGGTGATGCCCAAGCCGCGCTTGCTGCGCGGGCGGGCGGTTACGTGCGAGGTGTCAGTGGCGCAACCGGGGAGGAGGGTTGCCGCCGAGGCTGCCAGTCCGAGTTGGATAAACTTTCTACGATTCATAATTTAATGCCATGATCCGTGGCGTGAAGCAAAGCGATCGGTAAGTTTCATTGGTCAGTCACTTAATGGAGCGGTGGCGCGGCCTTGCGCGTGCGGCGGCAAACGCGCACCCCCCCCGCGCCGGCGACGCCCAGGCCAAAAATTCCCAGCGCCACGTTAACCGGTTCCGGCACCGCCGACGCTTGAAGGTTTAGATTGAAGCCCGTCAGCGTCGCTGTATCCCCTGCGCTCAGATCGGCAAAAAACACCGTCCAATCTCCGGCCGCACTCATGCCGTTGAAGGCCGACAGATTCCCGTAGCTGACATAGCTCCCCGTCAACACTCCACCGCCCCCCGTGGGCAGCGGACTGCCGGTCGGTCCGAGTGTGATGCTCAGACCTGATCCGCTGACCGCCGGATTCGGGTTCAACAGCTGCACCAAAGTCCCTCCGTGCGACACATACGCATACAAGTCGCCGTTGTAACCGCCGCTCGTGTTCAACGTGAAGCTCAGGGAACCGATATTGACGCCGCTGTCGCCAAAATTAATCGTATAACCCACCCCGGCCTTGGTGTTGTCCGGAATCAACTGTCCCAAACTACTCCCGCCGCCGGTGTAGGTGAGGCCCGCATCGCTCGTCGTAAAATCAAAGAGTGCAGCCGACGAGGGTTGACTGCTGCTCAATAGGGCCCCCGCACTGACTATTGCCAACAACGGCTTGATTGCTTTCATGTGGTTGTAACGTGGTTTAAATTTTTACGTTCAGGGTTAGTAGCTCGGCCAGACGGTCCGAAAAAAGAGGCTGTTAGTGCCCATGGCGTTGGTCACCGAGATAATCCCGTCGTCCGGGGCGGTGACGTTCCCGCGCTTGCCCCAGCCCGGTCCAACGACGGGATTCGTTTCCACCGTGTAGGTTTCGCCGGGATACCCCGCAAATTTCAGGACGAAATTGCCACCAGCTGCCCCCTGACCCAGCAGGTTCGGCGACATGCCGGTGCCGTAACCGACCGTCACGCTCACCGCCATCGTCTGCGTGCCGGAGCCGTCCTGGAAGATCACAGTGAAATGATCGTCCCCCGTGAAGCCGGTGTTGGGCGCGTAAGTCAAATCACCACCGCTCACACTGGCGGTGCCGTTGGTGGCCGCTGTGCCGATGGCCATGGCCACGGGTGTTCCCAAGGCACTGGCGGCGTGCGTGGCCAGCTTGCCAGCCAATACCACGGCGTTGGAGTTGATCGGGGTGGAAATCGCCAGTGGCGTGGTGGTAAAATCGTAAACCGTCAGGACACCCGTTGTGGCCAGACCGTTCGTGTCCCACGACAACCCAGCCGAGAGCGCGGGCAGACTCACGCTGCTGAACCAGCCGCCCAATGTGCCTGTGGACTTCGTAACCAGAATAAAGCTGTCTCCACTGCTCAGCGTATCACTGCCGCTTTTGGTGACCGACAACGGTCCGCCGTAGGTGAGGTGGATGGCGCCGATCGTCAACTGGCCCTGCGTCCGGGTGCCGCTGGTCTTGTCAATGTTGAACGCCAGCGTGCGGCCGCTCGGATTGGCGTAACCGGGGCCGGTCACCGCCGACACATCAATTGTCGCGTTGGTGGCGATGGTGAGGGTGAGCGTGGTGGCAATGGAGCCGCTGCCGCTCAACGCCAGCATGCCGCCGCTGATCGTCGTGTTGCCGGTGTAGGTATTCGCGCCCGAAAGTGTCAGCGTGCCGCTCCCGACCTTGGTGATCGAACCGGTGTTGGTCAGCGCGCCACTATATGTCGTGTTCGCATTGTTGTTGCCAATCCAAATATTGCCGCTGCCGAGATTTAAGTTCCGGGAGCCGGCCAACCCGCCGATGATGGCGTTGTTAGTGTTCAAGTTGACCGTGCCGGCATCCGCCGCGTTCATGTCCAGCGTCGCGTTCTGCAGAGCATACACGTTTTGCACGCTCAACGTCCCGCCCACCGCGCGGAAGGTTCCGCTAAAGGTGTTCGTTCCTTGTAAATAGAGATTGTTAACCGTTTCCAGGATGGTGCCCGTCCCGCTGATGGGGCCGCTGATGATGCTGCCGGAGTAAAGCCCCGAGATGCCACTATTCGTCAGCGTATAGCCGTTCATGTTCAAAGGACCTGCCACATTCACGCCTTGGGACATTTGTCCGTTATTTGCCCCATATTGAAACAACGTGGAATTTGCGGTCAGGGTAATCGGCCCAGCCCATGTCAGCCGGTTATAATTGTTCCCCTGAGATTCGCCCTCCAAGATGCCGCCGTTCAGGGTAAGAGAATTGGTGATGGTAACATTGCCGGGATACGCTTCAATCACCGCACCCGCGTTTAAGGTCACCGTCCCGGTGCTAAAGGGGTTAATGCCGCCATAAACATTCAGTTTGCCATTGCTGGTGCCATTCACCACCGTGTCGCCGCTGTAAGTATTCGCGCCCTGCACCGTTAATCGGGAATTTCCTCCGTTCACATAATAAGTGATACCGCCCGAACCGCTGATCGTTCCGGACAGGATATCACCGAGACCACTGGTGGAGCTTCCGTTCGGCCCGCTATTTCCGGAGTTGGTCACCAGGATGCCGCCCGTGCCGATATCCATTGGACCGGACAAATACATCTGGCAATTGCCATTATCACCGGACATCGAGAAATTGTTGTTTACCGAGACCGGCCCGGACCAGATCGCGGTGTCGTTGTTGCCACCGAGCTCAAAGTGACCGCCGTTCAAGACCAGCGGATTGGTAAGGGTCATGCTGGTCACCGGATAAGCAGTCGCTCCGGAATCAACGGTGACCGTTCCCGTGCCAAAAGCAGAACCGTTCCCAGGAACAACCGTGCCATTCGCTATGGTGGTGCCACCGCTGTAGGTGTTCGCGCCGCTCAGGGTCAGGGTTCCGGTGCCAGTCTTCACCAAGGCCAGAGCACCGCCGGTGTCCGTAATGGTGCCGCTGAAACTGCTGTTGGTATTGTTGTTGCCCACGGTCAGGGTGGCGGCGCCCACCGCTGTGTTATCCACCACGCCGCTACCATTCAGGCCGTTAACCGCTTCCGCATTCCCATTTAAATCCAGCAGGCCAATGACATTCACATTGCCAGCCCCGGCAGCGTTGGGCAACACATTAGCCGCACCCATCTGGAGAGTGCCCCCGGCCGAAATAGTCGTGTCGGCCGTAGCGGTGTCCGCTCCACCCAAGGAAACCGTGCCGCTGCCAGCGATGGTCAAGGCCGCACTGCCGGAAACACCGCCGTTGATGCTCAACGTCCGGCTCGCAGCGACATTCCAGGTCTGGCCCACACCCAAAACCACGGGCGCGCTGATTGTCAGGTCCTGGGTGGCGGCGGACAGGTCAATCCCGCCCGTATCAATAGTCAAACTGCTGGCTCCGCCGATGGAAACCGGACCGGTCGGGTTGGTCACGCTCAGGCTGAGCACAGTGAAATTCTGATTCAACACGGTATTCAAATGTGCGGTGGAGGAGCCGTTGAAAATAATGGGCGCATCCGTCAGGGGAACCGTGCTGGGAAACCAGTTGCCAGCAGTGGTCCATGATGTATCGCTCGTTCCCGTCCAAGTGGTTGGCTGCGCCGTCGTGGTGACTTGCAGCGTGATGGTGAGAACCGGCCGGTGCGCCGGTGTGGTGTCGTTGCTTTTGTAGAAATACACCCTTCCATCAGCGTTTGATAAGAACGAAGGAGCGGACATCAGGTAGAGTGTGTGGTCGGTCCTGGCAAGGGCACTAGTTACTACCGAGATGAAGGTGGCACTGCTACCCCACGTAATCGGGTTGCCAGGGGTGCTGTATAGGGTGGAAATGATTTGCGGAGTTGTCCCGCCAAGGTTGCTGGTCAGTGGTGAGCCGCCTCCAGTCCACCCGTAATTCGCTTGAGTTTGGCCGCTTTGCAAAGGGCTAGACCAAGCGGTCGAGCCGTCAGTGGTATTCCAGTTTGCGCTGCCCGTGAAAGGCTGCGTTTGATAGAGATTGGCGTAGGGGGAGGAACTATTGTTGGCTCCTCCGTTAGAGATGAGTTGTAAAGAAACCGAAACCACCTGCACGGAGCTATGGGCCGAGGTATTGGCGGCAATAAAGTTGTTAAGCTCGGTCAGATTATAGGCATATAGGCCGACAAATTGCTGGCCATTTAAACCATTGGGCGATTTGTATGCGTTACCAATGCCGACTGTGGTGGTGGCAGTGTAGACCGCCGTCGGATTACCGTCGTTGATCGATCCGTCAACCATGCCGCTGTAGGAGTTGCCGCTGCCGTAGGGCGAGCCATCTTGCTGGAGGTTGCCTTGCTGGAGAGTGAAGGTAGTGCTCACCACCCCGGCTCGGACGTTCGTGGCACAGAGCACAACACAGGCAATCACCCCGAAGATTGCCCTTCCGGCCAGAGAATTGTGAATTTGGAACCGTTTGCTTGATTTTATTTTCATGACTCGATCCGTTTTGGTAGCAGCCGGCGTGTAACCCGGGGATATGGAGTTCATGATACCTGCTTTGGCCGAGGTGGTTTTAGAGGCGGTGAAGGATGAAATCATGAATGGGTAGTTTAAATTGGTTCAGACTGGCGATTAGCTAATAGGCATCATGACATTTGCTCGAATTCCCAACATCACATCTTGATGTGACTGCTCGCCGGCACGAAAACGTGCGGCACGCGGCGGCGACGAGGTAAAAAAAACAGCCGGGTCGAGATCATTATTCAAAATGGTCCAAGGGATTCAGGCGTGGGTTGTGGGTTGAATGCTTGGGAACGCCTTTAAGGTAGCTGAAGCCTGGGAAGCTACCATCCCACTTTCGTGTGAGCGGGGTTGAAGGAAAATTCGGGAGGCGAGCGGATGCGCCCGCCTCCCCACGCTCAAAGCTCACGGCGTCTTGATCTGGAAAAACTGGACCGGCTCGCTGCCCACCGGAATGCCATTCGAGAACGCACCGCCTGCGTCAAACGCGCCGGTCGTATTCGTGATCCAGTTCGCCAGCGGTGTGGTCAAATTGGTTGTCGTGATGATGCTGTAGGTCGCCAACGCCGTGCCGTTGGTGCCCTGCAAAATCAGGTTGCCGCCTGACACAGTAACCTGATTGATGACGGGCTGGGAGTCCGCCGGGCTCACCGTGCTGGGAACCGTGGCAACGGTGACGGAAGCGGCGCCACCGCCCGCAATGGTGATGTTCCCGGAATAGGTTCCCACCGCAGTGGTGGCTGCCAGACGGACATACACCGTCGTGCTGGCGAGCGTGGCGCTGCTGTAGGGAACGCTCAAGCTGGTGGTGTAACCCGAGCCACTGCTCAACGACACTTCATAGCCGCTGGGCGGGGTGACAGTCAAATCACCCGGCGCACCGGTCAGATTGCTGCCGGAAACGGTGAAGCTGGTGGGTGAAGCCGAAGCTGTGCCGTAGGTGGTATTCACCGCACTGAGGGTTCCGGAAGCGGTAATGGTGCCGGCCAAATCCACCGTGATAGAAGCGGCGTTATAATGCACGGTGGCGGTGTAGTCGTTGTTGGCCGTGACGCTGGCAAAGGTGCCGGCAATGGCGCCGGCGGACACAATCGTCAATCCGGTGGCGTTGGTTGACAAACCGGTGGTGTCAATGACCAGATTGACGCCCGTGGCGGTGAAGGTGGGCGGCGTGACGTTGTTCAAACTGAGCAAGTCCGCCGCGGAATTGGTCGGCACGCGGATTTTGAGGATGCTGCCGGCATTGAAAGTGGGCGCCGCGGCGTTGGATAGTTTGAGGTTGTTGGTGTTGCCGGAAAGGGACGGCTGGATGGTGCCGCCGGAGTTCACCGTCACCGTGCCAGCGATGGTGCCGCCGCCACACAGGGTGGCACCATTCATGACTGTCAGAAGGCCGGCACCTGCAGAACCGTTGACCTGCAAGGTTCCTTGGTTGACGGTGATAGCGCCAGCTACGTTACCCGAATACGACAGCTGCCCCGCGCCGGTCTTGGTTAATTTGGACGTGGAGTTATCATTAACATAACCGAAAACCACCTTGTCGCTGGCCGTGTCCGCCCGCACGATGATCTCGCTGCCGCCACCTCCCCTGACGTTGCCGGATCCGGTGTTTACGCTCAAGGTGCTGCCGCCGGTGACCAACCAGTTGTTACACTGCAAATTGAAGCTACCACAGCCAATGCTAATTGAAGTGCCGGTATTCACTTTGATTGAGGTGGGAGAAACAGCTGCTGCAAGCGTGAAATTCCCATTGAGAAGGTTGTGGACGGAAGCGACCAATGTTGAAGACGCAGCATTGAAACCCGTGTCCGTGCCATAAACCGGGTGGCGGACATAAGTATTGCTGGCATTCATGTAGGCATAGTCTGAACCGTCCACGAAGTTGGCTCCATTCATGAAACCTGAGCCCGGCGAATTGGTGAAGTTGACGTTGATAGTGCTATCGCTACCAATGTTGCCGGGCGTGCCGCCATAGACAAAATTCATCGTGCCACCAAGCGAACGAGTGCCGCTGCCGTAGGTGCCGAACGTCAAGGCCGTGGACTGCGGAGCTGTGCGATTGAGTTGCACCGTGTTGGCGCCCGCACTGCTGGTGAGCTGCCCCATGTTTTGCGACTCCGACACGGATGCGGTGGTGTTGTCATAGAGAAAGGTGCCTCCGCCAACGCCCGTGCCGCCCAGCGTCAGCGCAGAGTAAGGCGACGTGCCGTAGAGCGAGCCACCAGCGCCCGCATCAATCTTGAGCGTGCCACTGCCGTTCACCGCAGTCACGCCGCTGTAGGTGTTCGCGCCGGAGAGAGTTAGCGTGCCGCTGCCGATTTTGGTCAGCGCGCCGCCGGTCAGCGCGCCGCTATAGGTCGTGCTCGCCCCATTGTTGCCAATGAAGGTTGTGCCGCCAGGCAAAGCCAGATTGCGGGAACCCGTCAACGCGCCCAGGGACGAACTTGCAGTCCCAAAACTCACCGCGCCACTGTCTGCCGCGTTCATGTCCAGCGTAGCATTGGTGAGCGAGCTGGCACTGTTCAGCGTCAAGGTGCCCGCATTAACATTGATCGTGCCGGTAAAGCCGGCATTGGCACTGCCTAGGGTTAGGGTATTGGGACCACTTTTGGTGAGATTATAAGCACCCGACAAGAAAGCGCCACAGGTGAGGTCACTATTCAAATTCCAAGCCTGGTTGGCATTGAGGGCAATCGTCAAAAATCCGTGGCTGGCGACATTGCTGAGGGCGACCGGACCCACGCCAGACCCGACGAGGATGCCGCCTGAGCCGATGCCAAGTGTTTCGGACGTATTGGCGCTGGAGTGCGCTTGCAGCGTCCATCCGCCAGTGCCGTTGGTGAACTGCATGCCTAAACAAACCCGCGCGCCATTCATGGCAACCGTTTGGGCGGTGCTTAGGCCGTCCACGTTAAAAATGGCCGTGTCACCGCTTAACGGAACGGCCAGCGGGTCCGTGCCGCCCGCCGCCGTCGTGGCCCAATTGTTGGTCTGACCCCACACGTTTGCCACGACTGCTCCGTCGTTATCCCACCAGATATTCGCGGCGCGCGCTGCGGGCACAAACACGGAAAGGAGCAGCGCCGCAAAGATAACCCTGCTGGCGAGGAGATTGTGAATTTGAAACGACTTGATGGGTTTTGTTTTCATATCTGAGTTTTATTGTTCACTAAATTAAATCACAACTAATGTCATCTGTTCACGGGTGGAGCACTAAATTAATATGCCGCCGCCAATTGAACATCCCACTTTCGTGTGAGAAGTTTTGCCGGCATGCGCGAGGTGGGTTCGATTGCCCGCCTGGCGACATCCGCAAATCACAGAGTTTTGATACGGGAAAACCGGGCCGGATTGCGGCTCAACGGCATGGCGTTCGCGAATGCCCCGCCCAGGCCAAACACGCCGGCGGGGTTGGTGGTCCAGTTGATGAGCGGCGAGGCGACATTCGTCATGGTCCGCGGATGTATTTGAATAAACCATCACACGGAGCGATATGCCTGCCCCACCGGAGTCAATGAACCGTCTTCGTTGAACAAGGCGCACGGCCCGAGCGCGGCATTATCCGGTTTGGCTGGAAACCAAGCGTAACGTTCGATGAACTCGCACTGATCCAGGCGCGGCAATAATTGTTCCAAGAATTTTACAATCTCATCCGGCTGATAGCGGTTTTCGGCTCGCGTTTTTGCCTCCCAATCGCCCACCCCGAGTTCGGTAATCCAGAGGGGACGTTGATATTCCTTATGCACCGCCTCCAAACGATTCATCAGACCATCCACGTTCAAGCCGCCGTAATCATGAACCGATACAAAGTCCACGCGTAAATTCTTTTCCGCCACGCCTTTCATAAACGCCCGCATCCATTCTTTATCAGGATGAACGCAGCCCGGACTTCCCATTCGCAGTCCAAGCTTCATGAGTTCAGGCCAAAGTTCCAGAGCTTGTTCCACCTTCAGGTCGGATTGTTCCTTGCTGTCCGGTTCATTAAAACCAAGTAATTCTTGCGATCCCTGTTGTTTAAGTATTTCACCGATTTTGGTTTGTAGCTCTACACCGGTTCGGCCATAGATCATGGGCGCAAACTTGACTTCGTTTGGTAGCGATTTCGGGGCTATGGGTCCCCACGAATAAAACCATCGGGCACCGCACCGCTCGAGCTTTTCGCGCCACTGGCTACCGGGTTTGGTGGTGATGCCCAGACCGCGCTTGGGATGGGATGAGGTGGACGGCGTCAACGTTTCCGCGCCGTGGACAGGAACCACAAGGCTGGCCGTCGCGGCGAGGCCAAGCTGGATGAAATTTCTACGATTCATAGTTGTTGATGATTGAGATTTCTGAAGAAGGACGTTTGGGGTGTTCGTTTCGTTTTTGTCGCAAAATGGCACCGTGGAAACATCAACTCGGTTCATGAATCTATTCTAAATCCCACAAGGCATTAGGGTCGCCTTGGGGATACTGGTAGCCAATCTTGCTGTTTTTAATGGATTCAGCATGGCCGTCAAACCAAGTGGTGTTGACCCGGCCTGAATGACGCGGCACCGAGCGGGTCGGGTCATTGGGATACTGCATGCCCGAAGGTGTGTTGAAGTAGCTGCTGCCGTAGCCGGCCGTCCCGTTCGCAGTCTTCTCGACCCAGTTGTCGGGGCTTATCGCGGCCGCCGGAATCGCGGGAAGCAAGCCTGCATCGGCAAACAAAAGTGATTCGCTGGAGTGACGAACATTATTCTCCCGAACCGGTTTACCGGCCCCGGCGGCCGTGTCCATCTGCACGCCAAAACTCGGACGACTCATCCCGATGCCTAGCGAACCGTTGGTGCTCTGCCCAAAGCCAGCGACTATCCCTGTAGCAGGGGCAGTCAATGTCGGACAATCAAAAATTTTTGTTGCTGGCGCATAATTGCCCAGTCGCAACATATCTTCCCAATAGAGTTTATCGTCTCCATTCACTACAACCTGCTGGGCCTTGGTAAACGTCCAACTACCATAGTTACCGTGGCGCCAAGGAATCAGGGTGTTTTGATTGTCATCAATATACATCCGAGTGGCGATGCCAAGTTGACGCATACCGCTCAAGCAATTGATGGCTTTGGCCTTGGCCTTGGCTTTGGACAAAGCGGGAAGCAACATCGCCGCCAGAATGGCGATGATGGCAATGACGACCAGTAGTTCGATGAGGGTGAAACCCGAACGGGAGGTGCGCGGAAAGGTTGCAGGTGTATTCATGGGGTGCTGAATTCATTGCAACCTACCCTCGAAGCGACGAATGCGGTATCCCACTTTCGTGTGAGCCAATGCCACAAAAACGCGGGGTGCGAAGCACCAGTGCGGACCGGGTGCCGGAAGAAGTTATCCCGGCTTACTGGCCGGCAGTTTTCTCGCCGGATTGCAACCGCATGAATTTCACGACCGCCTCGGTGCGCGATTCCACATGCAGTTTTTCATAGATGTGATGCAGATGCGTGCGAACGGTCTCCACGCCGATTTTCAAGCGATCGGCAATTTCCTTGTAGCGATAGCCCTTGGACAATTCCTTCAGGATTTCCAATTCCCGCGAAGTGAGTTGCTCCAGATCGGAGCGCTCCGCGGAATGTTTCTGAAAAAAATCAACCACCTTCCGCGCCACTTCGGCGGACATCGGTGCGCCGCCGGCCTTGAGCAGCTCAATGGCTTGGACGATTTCCTGCGGTTGGGAGCGCTTAAGCAGATAGCCGGAAGCCCCCGCGCGCAGCGAATCGAAAATCTGGTCGCTGTCCTCATACACCGTGATCATCATCACCTGCAACTTGGGAAGTTTGGCTTTGAGTTCCGCCACCAGCGTGATGCCGCTTTTCCCGGACAAGTTGATATCCACCAGCGCGACGTCGGGACGATTTGCCAAAATGGGCTCCAACGCCAGCTCGGCACTTTCATATGCGCCGGCAAAGCTCAAGCTTGGAGCCTTCTGCACAATCGCCTTCAGCGCCTCCCGGACACCGGGATCATCTTCAACAAGGGCTACACTAATGGACATGTATGTGAGTGGGGTGAATTTACGTGTAGCGCATCATCGCGAAACCCCGTTGCTGAAACCAGCACGAAAAACCAGCCGCGTGCCGTGTCCAGGCTTCGAGCGCAGCCGGAAGCGGATGCCGGCCGCCGCTGCCCGCCGCCGCATGTTCTCCAGACCGTTGCGATGCCCCTTGGTTTCCGTCAGTAAAAAACCCTGACCATCATCTTGAATCACAATTCGCAGCACCGGCCCGCGCACGGAAATTTTCAGCCACACCTCGGTGGCCTTGGAATGCTTGAGCACGTTGTTCAACGCCTCTTTCACCAGCAGAAAAATATCGCGCCGCAACTTTCCCGAGAGCGGGGTTTCCGGCGGACGCCGGCAGATTTCCTGCCGGCAGGCGATGTTCGTGGGCTGAAAGAATTGTTCCGCATAGGTGGCCAGATAGGCGATCAGGTGCGGTAACGTGTCTTTCTGGGGATTGACCATCCAGACGGTTTCGTCCAGCGATTGCACCGCGTTGCGGGCCTGGCGGGAAACGTCGCGGAGCTTGGTTTGCATGGCCGTGGGAGCACCGGCTTCCTCGGCAGCCAGATCGGTCATAAAAGCCATCTGCGTCAAACGCGCCCCCAAGTCGTCATGCAAATCGCGGGAGATGCGCGTGCGTTCCCGTTCCAGCAAGTGCGCTTGCTCCAGCCGCTGTAACTTGCGGCGCAGCTTGACGGCGGCCGCGTAACGCACCGATCCGGCGACCAGAATCGTAAACAGAACCACCACGCCCGTCCGGAACCACAACGTCTGCCAGAAAGCGGGCACGACTTCAAACGCGACTTGAAACGGAGAGTCATTCCAGACGCCGTCGTTGTTGCAGGCGTTGAACTGGAAGGTGTAATGGCCCGGTGGCAGACGCGGATACGTAACGCTGCGCTGGGTGCCATCGGCCACCCAGCCTTCGTCAAACCCCACCAATCGCCGCTTGAACATCACGTTCTCCGGCGCCACAAAACTCATGGCCGCATAGCGAAACTCAATTTTTCGGTAGTTGTGTGGCAGCTTGATATCCATGCGGTTGGTCAACAAGATTCCATCTACCAGAATCGTCTCGAGTGCGAGCGGCGGCGGCCGGAGGTTTAAAGGGATGGCGGCGGGATTAAAGTTCACGACGCCTCGGCTGGTGGCAAACCGCAGCAAGCCCTCCTTCGTGAGCCATGCGGATGGCTGAAATTCAGCGGCGCACTGAATGTTGGCCAAGCCGTCGGCCCGCCCGTAATGCGTGATGTTGGCCACCGGCTTTTGCCCGTCCAAAACGGCCAGCAGTTCAGCCTCCCGCGTGCGGGCGATACCGCGCGAAGAACCCATCCATAACCAACCTTGCCGATCCATGATGAGCTGCGTGATGACGTTGTCAAGCAAGCCGGCCTCAATCCCCATAAAACGCGCCTTCCCCGCCTGAAACTGACCGAGGCCGCCGCCCAGCGTTCCGACCCACAAAGCGCCGTCCGGGGCGGCGAGCAAGGCTCCGATGGAAAATCCCGGCAAGCCGTCGGCCGTTCCAAATTGATGAAAACGACCATTCTCGAACCGCCAAAGATCCCCCCGGCTCGTGCCAATCCACAGCACTCCGTTGGCATCCTCGGTTATGGCCGTCACGGAAACATTGGTAAATCCCTGGCTGCTCAAATTCTGCAGGCGGCGCGGTTGACCGGCCGGAAGCCGGAACAGTCCGTGGGGAAAACAACCGACCCACAAGTCTCCCTTTTGATCGCGATGCAGAACCCGCAGTTGTATGTTGGGTGACTCCACGAGCATGCCGGTCAATTGTTGCCCATCGCCGGTCAGACGAAATAGCCGTCCGCCGCTGGTGCCCTGCCAGATTCCGCCCGCTCCGTCTTCCAGTATGGACGCGACACTTCTGCGTTCGAATCCAGGAACCATTTCTACCCGCCCCGACGGCGAAATCTTCCCCCAGCCACCGCTGACAGGTGCCACCCAGTCGCCGGAAACGGAGGCCACTTTTTCCTGGGGCAAGCCTTCGTTTTTGCTGATGAGATCAAATACGCGCGGGCGCAACTTGAACAAGCCCTCACCGTCAGTGGTCACCCAGAGATTGCCCTCGGCGTCTTCAAGGATGGCAGAAATGTTGTGATTAATTTTCCCCACCGGTTCCAAGCTGCCATCGCGCAGCCGGAACAATCCCTTGCTCATGGTTCCCATCCACAGGGTGCCGGAACGATCTTCATACAAGGCGCTCACGCCATAGGTGCCGAACGGCAAGGGCAGCACCATCTCGTTGGTGGCGGTTTGTCCGGCCGGCCTATGCCACAAATTCTCGCCGGTGGAAATCCACATGCCGCCCGCGTGGCTCGGTGCCAGCAGGATGACACTGTCAGGAAAGGATATGACATTGGTGGGCTGTCCCCCAACCAGCTGGCCATAGGTATTTTGCTTGAAGAACCAAAGTCCCCCCGCTGCGTCCGTCGTGAGCTTGAATAGCATCGGCCCTTGGGCGGTTTTATTGAGCTGGGTCGTGGGCGTAAATTTATTCGCCGCCAGCCGCTCCAGCATCCCGTTCCCCTCCGTCACCCAAAGATTGCCACGGCCATCCTGGGCCAGGGAATCAATCGCGGCCGTCGTCGTTGGCTTCAATGACGGAGCCGCCATGATCGCTCCGTCTTGATAACGCAACAGGCCGGACCGCCGGGTGGCAATCCACAGCGTTCCCGCGTCATCGCACAAGAGCGATTGCACCCAACCCTGCGCGAGAGCGGGCGAGGACGCACCTTCAAAGGCGACAAAACGCACGCCGTCAAACCGGATGAGTCCCTGCGGTGTCCCCAGCCAGAGATAACCCTGACGATCCTGCGTCAAGGCGGTGATTGTGCTGCGCGGCAAGCCCTCCTCCGCCTGCCAGTTCTGGATCAGATAATCCCCCGTGCCGGAGGCAAAGGGCGGTGTTGGTTCCGCACCGGCGACCTGAGGCGGCCGGCCGATGGCCGTCAACAACAACGCCAGCAGCAAACCAAAATGGATGGGCACAGGGTTCAACAGCTCAATTCTATTATGCCAAATTAATCTGGTTGCAAGTATAAGTTGCCAAAACCTGTGGTTTCCCGGCAAACGCGCAGCCAGAATGGCGCGGCCATGAAGGGTGGGAACGTGTTTTCATTTTCCGGCTTTCAATAAATCCGCCATCGCCCAGCCCAGCGCGTTGCCGACTTCCAGGTAGGTTTCGGCATTGTGATAATAATGGTAGTCCTGCTTTTTATTGGGCGACACCTCCGGACCGCGCCAGAAAGCCCGCGCGTCCACAGTCTTCACGTTGCCGGCAAATTCCGGATGCTTCCGGGGATCGCCCACCGCCAGTTGCGCGTTGGCAACTTTCAAGGTGTTCCCTTCCATTTTCCAACCACCAAAGCCAATCGTGGCCAACACAAACGGCGCGTGCGGAGCGCTAAATTCCTTGCGCAGGACGTTGATGAAATTCACCAGATTGTGCTCGTAGCGGCTGGCATTCGCGTCGGCACCACGCAGTTGGTCCTTCTGCCCCTGCCACCAGACAAACCCGGCGACTTCATAACCCTGACCTCGGTAATCGGGGAAAAAATTCGGCAGATGGTCGAGCACCTCGTGAACATCCTTAACGCAGTCGTCGTATTGCTTGCCCGCATACCAAGCGTTTGGTTTCGCAGGCGGCGGCGCAGTGCCCTCGGGCCAGAAAGGAGCGGCATCTTTGTATCCCGCATAGGTCTTGCCGTCGAAGGAAAATCGCTCGCTGCCCGGCGGCAGAAAATCCCAGCCCAGACTCCGGTTGCCCTGCGAAGCCTTGATGAGCAAGACCTGTTCGTCGTGAATCTGGCCCATCACCCAGCCGAATCCGAGTTCCGGACCAAAGGTTTTACCGCTGGCCCCAAAACCGGGTTTCAGCCAGCCCTGCGCCGGACGAACGGTGGTCTTCACACACCACACGTCGTTGCGCACCGCCCAGTTGCCGGCATCGTCCAGAAGATAAGGATACTTGCCAGGTTTCTTGCAAAGATAAGTCAACGTTCCCACATTCGTTTCCGGCCCAATGTCGCCCATGCCTATCATGTTGGATTGGCCCATAAGGATGAACACCCGGACTGGCTTCCGGGTGTTGGGCGGCTCTGGATTTGGTTTCGCCAACACCTGCTTCGTGTTTGTGCCGGTCCCGTTTGCAGAAGCGTTGGCGAGCCCGATCACCAGGGTGGCCAGCAGGAATGCACCGGCCATGATCAAGTTTCGGTAGGTGTTTTTCATAATCTAATGAGTATGATTTTTAAATGAATTTGTCCCTTCAATCTTCAGCTCGACGTTAGAAATCACGACTAACGATTCGCACCGCAGTTAGCCGCATCTCCCATCAAGCAGGCGCAAGCCATGTTGAGAACGTCCCCGAAAGTTTGATCAGGATAAAACCACGTCACCTGCGGTGTTGCGTATTTGGAGGTTCCGTTTTTTGGTTCATGCGGTCGCGGTTGGAAGCACGGCAGATTACCACGGTTGCAAATATCGCCTATCCCCCAATTGTGTGATCCCGCACGCCGCCCCTATCCAAACTTCTCCCATGACCGCAGGCAATAATCGTTTCAGTCTGGTTTTTGGGCTGATTCAAATCCATTGTAACGGCGCTGGCAGACGCGGCGTCTGATCGCGCAGCCTGTTAAACCTATCCATGAGATTTCAGAAATTGACGGTCGCCATCCTGCTGTTGCTATTGCCGGCATTGCTGCTCGCCGCCCCCACTCCGCCCGTGACCGTCTCCGAGAGTTTCACCGCATACACACTGGATAACGGCATCGTCACCGCGCGCATCGCCAAAAATTCCGGCGACCTGATCTCGCTGAAATACAAAAACCTCGAAATGCTCGATGCCCGAAGTGCGCGGCCGGCCGGCTATTGGTCGCACAACGCCGCGCGCGGACAGCAGATTGGACGCATCACGATTAACCCCAAAACCAACGGCGGCGAGCGAGGCGAAATTTCCATCAAAGGCATTTCCGGCGGCACCCCGATGGGCGGCGGACCGGGCGGCAGCGTGATGGCCGACATTGAAATCCGTTACGCACTTGGCCGCGGCGATTCCGGCATTTACACGTATTCCATTTTTACGCATCCGACGAATTATCCCGCCACCTCCGTCGGCGAGGCGCGCCTCTGCCTGAAGCTGAACGACGACCTCTTCGATTGGATGACTGTGGATGCGAAACGCAACATGAAGATGATCTCGACCTACGATTGGAATCATGGCACGCCGATGAACGGAAAAGAAATGCGCCTCATGAACAGCGGGCCATATCGCGGACAGGTCGAACACAAATATGATTACTCGGCCAACCAATTCGATGTCCGCGCGTGGGGCTGGTCCAGCACCGTCAAACACGTCGGCCTCTGGCTTGTGAATCCCAGTGTCGAATATTTGAGTGGCGGTCCGACGAAGTTTGAACTTTCCTCGCATCGCGATGCGACATTCAACACGAACAATCTCAACGCCCCCGCTCCGCCGACCTTGTTGAATTACTGGCGTAGCAGTCATTACGGTGGCAGCATCTGCAACATCTCGCAAACCGACGCGTGGACGAAAGTCATCGGGCCGTTCCTGATTTACTGCAACTCCGGTAACACGCCCGACGCCATGTGGCATGACGCACTCGCTCAAGCCGATCAACAGACAAAAGCGTGGCCGTTCGACTGGGTGCAGGGCGTGGATTATCCGCACAAAAATCAGCGCGCGACCGTCACCGGAAAAATCATTCTCGAGGACCCGCAGGCTCCGGGTTTGAAAATGAAAAACCTGCTCGTCGGCCTGACCGCGCCAGATTACACGCCCGCCTTCATTCCCCGCGCGCCCCGCGCCGGACGGAGCGGCGGACGTTCCGGCAGTGGCGGCGGGTTCGGGCTCGCCGGCGGCGGCGATGATGAGGCGGCGATGACCAACGTGAACAATTCCCTCAGCGGCACAAATGAAATCATCGCCCGGAGCAATCTCGTCGCTCCGCCAATTGAAAATCCAACCAATCGCTTTGGCCGCTTCGGCGGCGTGCCGCGCATCGTGGACTGGCAAACGGACGCAAAGCATTACCAGTTCTGGGTGCGAGCCGATGCCGATGGGAATTTCTCCATCCCCAACGTCCGTCCCGGGACTTATTCGCTCCACGCCATCGCCGACGGCGTCCTCGGCGATTTGACCGTGACGAATATCGTCGTCGCCACTGGAAAAGATCTGAAGCTCGGGAAAATTCGCTGGCAGCCCGTGCGCTACGGCAAGCAACTTTGGGACATCGGCATTCCCAATCGCACCGGCGCGGAATTCTTCAAAGGCGATGAATATTTTCGCTGGGGCTGGTATCTGCAATATCCGAAATTGTTTCCGCTCGACGTCAATTTCGTCATCGGTAAAAGCGATTACCGAAAGGACTGGTTCTTTGAGCA
>Ga0068856_100000580_pt1 | contig 39953 bp, 64 predicted proteins | sample KBSCornC62_FD_66595 | JGI IMG/M metagenome (GOLD analysis project Ga0068856, IMG submission 66595) | Corn rhizosphere microbial communities from Kellogg Biological Station, Michigan, USA - KBS Corn C6-2 | ecosystem: Host-associated > Plants > Roots > Rhizosphere > Soil ...
GCGCCCATCGGTGGGTGGAATGCGCGAGACTCAATCGCGGACATGTCGCCTACCGATGCCGTCTCGCTGACGAACTGGTTTCCGACGACAAGCGATGTAATGGTGCGCCTCGGATTCACGAAGTTCGCGACGGGCCTTCCTGGGCAAGTCGAAACGCTGATGCCGTACAACCCGGCAAGCGGCGCGCAGAAGCTCTTTGCTGCCTCGGGAACGGCGATCTATGACGTAAGTGCGGGCGGCACGGTTGGAGCTGGCGTTGTAACCGGACTAACAAATGATCGTTGGTCATACGTCAATTTCGCCACGCCGGCCGGCCCGTTCCTATGCGCGGTGAATGGGGCAGACGGGTACTACGTCTATAACGGCACCACGTGGCAGAGCGTCACCTCGGGGTCGTCGCCGATCAGCATCACAGGTGTCACGCCGAGCACGCTCAATTTCGTCACTGCGTTCGCGCAGCGTCTTTGGTTTATCCAGGCCGGAAGCCTGAACGCCTACTACCTTCCGACTTCGAGCGTAGGGGGGGCGGCCGCAGTATTTCCGATGCAGCCAATTTTCCGCCGCGGCGGATACCTCGTGTCGATCGGCGTGTGGACGGTCGATGGTGGTTACGGGATGCAGGATTACATGGCCTTCGTGACGAGCGAGGGTGAGATCGCAATCTATGGCGGTACGGACCCGACCCAGGCATCGAATTTCTACTTGGTTGGCGTGTACCAACTAGGTTCGCCGATGGGCAATCGCTGCTTCCTCAAGTATGGTTCGGACCTTCTCTATATCGGCAAGGACGGCCTCGGGCCTCTTTCCCGACTGATGGCGAGTACCCGAGTGAATACTGCGGTCGAGCTGACCGCAAAGATTCAAGGAGCGATTTCGTCGGCGACAGCGATTTACGGCAGCAATTTCGGCTGGTCGATGGTGCTGTACCCCGCACAGAATATGTTATTGCTGAACGTTCCGATCAGCGTTGGCCAGCAGCAGCAGTATGTGATGAATACGATCACGGGGGCATGGTGCAACTTCACGGGCTGGCCGGCGAACTGCTGGGAGCGCTGGGAGGACTCGATCTATTTCGGCGGAAACGGATACGTAGGGCTTGCTTGGAATACCTACGCCGACAATGCGCAAAACATCAGCGCGGTAGCACAACAGGCTTACGGGGATTTCGGGACGGCCAATCAGAAGCGCTTCACGATGATGCGCCCGATTCTCACGTCGAACGGAAGTCCGGCAATCGCGGCGAACATTGATGTGGACTACAGCCAATCGCTGCCGCTCGCGACGCTTGCCTATAGCCCATCGACTTATGGCACATGGGATAGCGCAATCTGGGATACGGCCATTTGGGGCGGCGGTCTGTCGATCCTGAAGAATTGGGAGGGGGTGACGGGGTTGGGTATGACCGGCTCGCCGATCCTGAATGCAGCAACGAATGGAATCGAGACGCATTGGGCCGCGACGGACATTGTGTTTGAGATCGGGCAGAACGTCATATGAAGATGATCGTATGGCATTCCCCGGCCCGCACGATGCTTTTTGTTGCCGAGCGCGTCGGGGAGAAGTGCTTTCACGACTATTCGGCGATTGGATTGGAAGAAAACGGGCGATTGATAGCCGGGGTTGTGTACACGAACCATACCGGAGAAGACGGCAACGTAATGATGCACGTGGCATCGGATGGAAGTCGTAGATGGATGACGCCGGCCTATTTGGCCGCTTGTTTCCGGTATCCGTTCCTGCAATTGAAATGCCGTCGCATAACCGGCTTGGTCCGCGTCGACAACAAGTTAGCTCAAAGATTCGACGAGCATCTTGGGTTCAAGCGGGAAGGGCTGATGCGCCAGGGATGCACAGACGGGACAGACATGATTGTGTACGGCATGCTCAAAGATGAATGCCGTTTTTTAGGGGAAAAGCACCGTGACGCGCTATTGCGAGCATCCTGATCTGCCGATCGCCGGCATGCGCCGCGCGCCGGGTTTGCATCGCCCCGCAACCCTTGAAGGGGGGAAGGGTGGCGGCGCTCCGGCTGCGCCCGATCCATTCCAGACCGCGCAGGCGACCACGGGGACCAATGAGGCGACTGCGACCTGGAACAAGAACCTCAACCTCAACAACTATTCGAACCCGTTCGGATCGCAGATCACGACGCAGACCGGCACCGCTTCCGATGGAGCGCCGATCTACGGGACGAAAATTACGGCAAGCCCCGAGCTTCAAGGGCAGATCAGTTCGTTGATGGGGCAGACCGCGAATAGCGGGAATATCAACAATGCCGCCTTAAGCGGTCTATTCGGCCTCGGTAGCAGCATCAGCCCTCAGGCTGCGCAGAATGCTCAGCAACAGGGTCAGCAGGCCGCCTATGGTTCGATGATGGGGTATCTGAAGCCGCAGTTCCAACAGCAGCAGACTTCGCTTGACTCCCAACTTGCGAATCAGGGTTTGGCGCCGGGGTCGCAGGCTTGGGATAACGCCGAAAGCAACATGTCGCGTAACCAGGACTATGAGCAGCAACAGGCTCTGAATAACTCGATCCTGACCGGCGCTCAATTGGGAACGCAAAACTGGCAGAACCAGCTTTCCGGGATCAACACACAGGCGGGTTTATATGGTCAAGCGGTCGGGGTCGGCCAAACTCCATATTCGGACCTTGCTCATATGGCGGCTCTTGTGCCTGGAAATACCGGGACTGCGACAGCTTCGGCTGCGCCGGCTGATATCGCTGGTTATATGAACAATGCTTATCAGGGGCAACTTGCAAACTACAATGCGAACCAAGCCAGTGCGAACCAAACCACGCAAGACGTAGTGGGGCTTGGGGCTATGGCAGCGATGGCGTTCTTCTGACATGAAAAGCCTATTCTTCTCCGAATTGCGCCAAGCCAGGGATAAACACCCAAGGTTAAATCTGGCTGACCGAGCGATTTTTATCGCCAATCTCGGTTTCGTTCATAACGTGATCGTGGCGACGGAGGATTTGCTGCGCGAGGCTTTAGAGCGCTCGCGCGGTGATTATCGCAAATACCTGCGGCTTCATCTGGAAGAAGAGCGGGACCATGCGGCGTGGCTTGCGCGCGACCTCGCAAGTGCCGGCGTGATTCCAGGAATGCCGGCGCAGGAAATATGTGCAATGGTGGGTTCTCAGTATTACCTGATCCGCCACGTCGATCCGATCGGGCTGCTCGGCTATATGGCAGCGTTGGAGTGCTTTCCGATGTGCCTCGATTCGGTTGCCGAATTGGAGCGGCTTCACGGCTCAGACCTTTGTCGGACGTTGCGGTATCACGCAGAGCATGACACTGACCATGGCCTGGATGTGTTGGAACAGATCGAAAGATTGAACGCTCCGCAATTCTCTCTCGTGCTGCAAAACGCGTTGCAAACGACTTCGTATATCGGGGCCGCGATTTCAAAGTTAGGAGGCAAAAATGCCTAGTCCTGCCGGGATGACGATCCTTCCGCAGTACCAAGGATCGTATTACGACCTTCAACGTCAGCAGCTATTGGCGCAGGCCATGATGCAGCAGGCGTTACAGCAGCAGGCTCCGACGCAGACGGTTGGCTCCGGTGGTTCGCAGAACTATCAAGTCATGCCGAAGTACTCGCTTGGGGCCGGGTTGTCTCAGATCGGTCAAGCTCTCCTATCGGCGAAGATGGCGCAACAGGCCGGCCAGGGATTGAACAATCTCGGCGCGCAGCAGTGGAACTCGTTGATGCCAATGATGGGCGGGCAGGCTCAGGGAGGCGCCGCCGCGCAGTCCCCACAGCCTTACCCCGGCTCTGCCGCTGGCGGGGTCGGGGCTAACGCCGTCAATGGGTCTGCTGGGGGGAATGGGAATACAGTCTCTGCCCCCGTCGCAAACGGCTCTCCTGGGGCTTCAGGGATTTCTAACGGAGTGAATGCCCCGCTGAACCCGCTCGGCATGAATCCCTCAATGGCGGCAATGTCGTACTTTGCCGACCCAGCGAAATTCTTCGAAACGCAGGCGCAAGCATATAAGCCGACTGACGCTACTTTGATGGCGAGTCAGGCCGGCATGGATCCGCGCGCAGCAAACGCGGGAGCGCTTTACAAGAACAATTCGCTCACGGTTCGCCCTGGCGGCGCAATCGTGAACAACGGGCAGATTACGACTTTGCCGGCGTCGGCGCCCGAAGGGTTCCAGAATGTGCAGGATCCGGTAAGTCATCAGTGGTACACCGTGCCCGTTCAAGGCGGCACCGCTGCGCTTACGGCCTCGAATGCCGCCGGCGCGATCGGTAAGGCTTATGGCACCACTACGACCGGGTATCAGAACGGTCAACCGGTGTTCTTGAATCAAGGCGTGCTCGCGGCTGGAACCGCGGGCGGCATGGGTGCGCCCGGGGGGGCGCCGGGTGCGGGACCGTTCTCTGGCTATCAGTCACCCAATGGTGCGATGCCTGCGCCCTCTTTGCCTCCCGGGGCTTCCGATATTGCAACGGGGTCGGCGCAGTCGTTCAACGGACTGCGCCAGCAAGCCGCAACGACTCCCAATGCGATCGATGCATATAACCGGGCGGAACAATCGCTGCTCTCGGGTGTCACGACCGGCCCCGGTTCCACGCTCGGAACGAACATCATCGGGCGCTTGAATACGGCCGGAATCCCGATCATGAAAGGGGATGCGACGGGCTATCAGAGCCTGCAAAAGTTCCTGTCGAATGCAGCGGCGCAAGCGGCATCGGCCGGTGGTTTCAATGGGTCCGACGCCCGGTTCGAAGCGTTCTCACATGGTCAACCGAACGCGGAGACGATGAACCCGGATGCGCTTCGCTATGCCATTCAGTACGTGCGAGGTCAGCAGGCGGGCGTGCAGGCCAAGTATCAAGCAGCGCAATCGTTCCTGAATCAGCAGGGCGGAGGGACGGTCAACTATCCGCAATTCGAGGCTCGGTGGAATCAGGCCTACAGCCCGGACGTGATGATGGTTAAGGCGATGCCCAATCCCGCCGATCAGCAGGCTTATCTTGCCCAGCTTAAGCAGCAAGGCAAGCTCGGCGATTGGATGCAGCACTACCAGCAAATGCAGTCGATGGGGGCTTGGTAATGGATCTCACACCGATCTTTCAATCAGCGGGTGCGCAATACGGGGTCGATCCGACGATCCTGCGCGCGCTCGCGATGAAAGAATCGTCGATGAATCCTGCCGCGGTCAATCCGGCGAGCGGAACGCAAGGGATTATGCAGTTCACGCCGGCGACAGCGAAAGCATATGGCATCGATCCGATGGACCCGGCGCAAGCGATTCCAGCCGCGGCTCGTATGTTTTCGGAGAACCTGAAGCGTTTTGATGGAAGCGTGCCGGATGCCGTAGCCGCTCATTTCGCCGGCCCGAATCAGCAGCTTTGGGGACCGAAGACGCAGCAGTACGTAGGTCAAGTAGCGGGCATCTTCAACCAGCTTAAGCAAGGACAGCCCACGATGGCTACGCCTCAACCTAATGCATCGGCTGACCCTCTGCTCTCGATGGCGCAAGCGATTCAAAATGGCAGCGCACCAGGGCCGAGCGGCCAACACCCGAACGCCGCGCCTCCGGGTGATCCGCTGATGGCGATGGCGCAGCAGATTCAGGCCGGGAAGATGCCCATTCCCGTGCCGCAGAATCAGGCAAATACGCCGCAGGGAAACAATCTTGCGAACGATCTCGCGGCGGGAGGGTCATCGCCTAATACGCTGTCTGAACTCGGCCAAGTAGCGAGCGGGGCCGCACATGGCATTGGAAGCATGGCGAATAACGCCGCCAATTTCGTCGAGCGTCAGGCTGCGCGCATTGGCATTTTTCCGCAGACTGCTGCGCGAGACACGGCGACACAAGCGGCGGCCGATCAGCAGTTCGCGCAAAACGCAAGCCCAGGACAAAAGGCATCCGCTATCGTCGCCCCTATGCTTGTTCCTATGTCGGGCGCGATGGCCCCGGGAAATGCAATTCGCGCAGGAATCACGGCGCTACCTCGCATGGGCGGGACGATCGGGAATCTCATCGGGGCTGGCGTGGGTAATGCCGTAAATGGCGCTCTTATGGCTACCGGAGCTCCGATCAACCCCAATCAGCCGGCAGGGCCGCAGGATGTGCAGCACCTTGGCATGGGTGCTGCATTGGGCGTAGCGTTACCTGCGGCATTCGGAGCCGCAAAGGGAACTGCGACCGGAATTTACAATGCAGTTCGTCCGATGCTGAACCCTGCGGATTACGTGGGTGAGCAGTTCGCCAATCAAATTGGCGATCAAGCCGCGAACATTGCGAACAATATCCGAAACGCGCCGGAGATTGTGCCGGGTTCTATGCCTACCACTGCTCAGGTTGGGCAGAATCCGATTCTTGTTGCAACCGAAAAAGCGCAGGCAAACAACAGCCCTGATTTCAAGATCGCATTGGCTACGCGCGAGGCGCAAAACAATGGCGCACGTTGGAATGCGTTGAATGACGTTGCCCAGTCTCCCCTTGATCTGACGAATGCCGAGGCCGCGCGAGATACTGCCGTTCAGACCCTCTACAACACTGCGAAACAGCAAGATTACCCGGTTGATGCGCCCCTAACGACGATCATGAATCGACCGTCTATGCAGGCGGCAATGTCGCGAGCGCAGCAGTTGGCAGATGAAAAGGGTGCTGGGCCGATCATGCAGACGGTGCGCGTTCCCAATTCAATGGGGGGCTCTCCTGGCACGAGTACGACGCTAACCGGGACCGGGGCGCACTATGTCAAGTTAGCTTTTGATGACATGCTGAATCCTCAGAGCCAAAGCGGTTTCGTGGGGAATTCGCAGGGTGCATTGAAAGATACGCGCTCCGCATTCATGGCGTGGCTTGAGTCAAAGTCGCCTGAGTATCAGCAGGCGCGACAGACCTATATGAGCATGTCGCCTCCAATCAATACGATGGAAGCGGGACAGCAGATGGTCGACAAGCTCGGCAATCGCAATCTGAATTCGTTCGGGGCGCCCCAACTCACATCGCAAAGCTATCAGACAGCACTTGCTCAAGCCCTCAAGAAACAACCATTCGGCATCGACCCAGACGCGGAACAGCAGCTAAACAACATCGCATCGGACTTGCAGCGATCGACCGTATCGAGCGGCCTGACAAGCCCTGGAAGTGATACGGCTTACAACGCGGCTGCGAACGGATGGCTTGCGCGAAATCTGTACGGGCCAAATTTCCAGGGCGCGAGCGGTTTGGGGAAGGCAATAGGCGCATTGGGTGCCGCAGCAACGGGGCACCCAATGGTTGGGTTGGGAATTTTAGGCGGCGGGAACAAGCTGGGGCAAATGGTTGGAGACAAGTTGAACGCTCAGGTCAACGACCTACTTCTTAACCCTAGCGCCTTCCTCCCGTATCTGAACGCTCGTGCGGCCGGTCCCATCTATGGACCGCAACAAGCGCTCGCTGCGGCCTTGCGTAGGAATGTCGGTCCAGCCCTCATCGGCGGGATTGCGCGTAACAGCTTCGTAAATTCCAGCCACTAGGCCGGCGACGATAACAGCACCAAAGACGAAGAGCAGATGCTCTCCCATGAATTGATAGATCAAAACGTTCTCCTAGGTGACATATGGCTTTCAACGGTTCCGGCACCTTTTCGCTGATCTCTGGCAACCCTGTAGTGACAGGGACGACGATCAGTTCTACATGGGCCAATAACACCCTATCAGACATTGCCGGTAACGGCCTCTCGCTTTGCCTTACGAAAGATGGGCAGCAGACGCCCACGGCAAATATCCCGTTCGGGGGGTTCAGACTGACAGGAGTCGGTAACGCTGTCAATGCGCAAGACGTCGTTACGGCTACACAAATCCAAAACGGTGCGCTCACGCAACTGAATTCGGTGGCCGGCACAGACACGATCACGGCAACGACGAGCCCTGCGATCTCGGCGTATGCGGCGGGGCAGGCATTCATTGGAATCGCCGCGGGCGCTAACACAACTACATCGGTTACGCTCAACGTCAACGGCCTCGGCGCGAAGTCGGTCAAGAAGTTCGGCACGAACGCGCTGGCAGTAGGTGACATTCAGAGCGCGATGGACCTGTATTACGACGGCACGCAGTTCCAGCTTTTGAATCCCAAGTTCGCGCTCGGTGGGACACTCGTGGCGATTCAAATTTTCACATCTAGCGGCACATACAACCATACGTCTGGCGCTACGAAAGCAATTATTCGCGCTGTCTCAGGCGGTGGCGCTGGCGGGGGCTGCCCGTCTGTGCCAGGCAATGAGATTGGAGCAGCCGGGGGTGGGAGCGGAGGCGGCTATGTGGAGGCAGCGATTCTATATTCGAATCTAGCCTCGTTCGACGGCACTGTGGTAACTATTGGGGCTGGGGGCGTTGGTGCATCAGGCTTAACGGGTGGCATCGGAGGGACGACGAGTTTCGGCTCATACATCATCATTCCGGGTGGAAACGGAGCCAGTGTTTGCAATTTGTTTAATAACGGAGTGACGGGCACAGCAGCCGTTATATCAGGTCCAAACACAAATCCGCCTGCCTCCCCAACGATTTCGACAGTGACGGTCATTGAATACAACAGTGGATTTGTTGGGACGATGGGATTCGTCGGATATGCGGGTGCCCCAGTCGCCGTTTCAGGATTTGGCGGGAATTCCACGATGGGCACGGGTGGGCACGGCCCCAGTATTTCTGGAAACGGCACTGCGGGGACTGGCTTTGGAAGTGGAGGCGGCGGCGCATTCGGGTACCCCAATTCAGGCCCGTTTTCTGGCGGGAATGGCGCTCCCGGGGTTATGGTTATTTACGAATTCGCTTAAGAGATATCAACATGCTAACGGGGCTAAAAATGACGTGGGACAGCGGCGGGGCAATCATTCTTTCGACGCTGATCGGCGTCGTGCTGGTATGGCTTGGAAACCTCGTCAGCAAACACTTTGGCAACAATGAAGAATCGACCGACGAAGCGCATAAGCGGCTTGATGCCGTTGCGCTGAAAGTGTCGGACGTGGCGATGGATTTGCTTAAGCATCAGCGATACGTGGCGGAAACGTACGTCCCGAAGACGGCATTCGAAAGGATCGAAGCGAAATTGGATCGACTCATTGAGCGGCAAGGTGGTCATCATGGACAGTAACAACGAGGCGATTCTCGTCCAAGAGCTACGGCGGGATGAGGGCGTGCGATACGTGCCCTACGAGGACACGATTGGGATTTCCACTGTTGGAGTCGGCCACAATTTGCGCGCGGCCCCGTTGCCTGCCGGGTGGTCGTATCCGCTCACCGATGAACAAGTTAATGCGCTGCTCAGCCAAGACTTGCAGAACGTCTATCACGATCTCGACCGAGATTTGCCATGGTGGACGCAACTTTGCAATGTGCGCCAGCGTGTCATCTGCAATCTCTGCTTCAACATGGGCATCAACGGTCTTCTGACCTTCCACAATACGCTAGCCGCTGTTCGTCAGGGGCGATATGAGGATGCCAAGGCGGGCATGCTCGCGTCGAAATGGGCGACGCAGGTCGGTGAGCGGGCTACACGGCTCTCCGACATGATGGAGCAAGGCGAAAATTACGCGGCCGACGCCGTATAAGGGGAAATCATGAGTTGGTCCGATGTAGCGGGCGTAGTGGAAAACCTTGCTCCGACAATCGCGAGTGTCATTGGGGGGCCGCTGGCCGGAAGTGGTGTTTCAGCGCTTGAAAAGCTGTTCGGCCTGACGCCGGCACCGACCGCGAATACCGATGATCGCATGTCTAACGTCGCCGCGGCGATTGCGGGCGCTACGCCTCAGCAATTGGCGGATATGCGAAAGGCAGACCAAGACTATGCGCTGGCCATGAAGGAGGCCGGGTTCAAAGACGTTGAGACGCTTGCCAGTCTCAGCGTCCAGGATCGCGAAGGCGCCCGCACGCTTCAGACCTCGACCCGATCCATCATGCCGCCCATCATGGGTTCGGCGATCATTCTCGGTAGCCTGGGGGCCGCTGCGGCGGTCCTAGCGGGCAAGGTGAGCATGGCCGATACCACTACGGCTACGATGGTAGGAACGGTACTCGGATATCTGTTCAGCGAAGCAAAAGCAGTCCTGTCGTTCTACTTCGGCTCGACAAGCGATACGGCCCAAGTCAATGACCTACTGGCTAAGTCGACACCTCCGGGAGCGCAGCAATGAGCAAGATTGGCCGCTATATCCTGAATTGGCTCGTTCTGCTAGACGAGGCCGGAAATACACTACTAGGCGGAAGTCCAAACGAAACGATTTCCGAGCGCTCTGCAAAAGCTCGTGCGGCCGGTCGGCGGTGGGGTTGTGTTTTGTGCGAGCTTTTGAACAAGATCAACCCCGGTCACTGCGACCGGGCTTTGACCTCGACAATCGGGGATGATGCGGTTATCCCGGATGGTGATTAATTCGTTCCAGCGGCTTGACTTGCCGAGCATGCTGGCGCAGCAGGCCCAGTCGTCTCGCATGGTCGCAGCGGAACCGGTGCGACGATCTTGTAGTGCGGATCGGGCGATGACGAATCGCCGCCGCCGCCGCCACAAGCTGCCACGAGTGCCGCAAGCGCGGCGATCAGTACGTATTTCATTATTCCTCCTTCGATCCAGCCTGAGCGGCGATGACTTCCCGCGCGCGCTTCAGGACGACATTGCGGTCATGAGCCCATGGCTCGGCGTAGTAATAGACCGGGAATACTCTGACGAACTCGTCAGCCATATCCTTAAGATGGATGGCCAACTCCGCGCACTTCGCCTCTAGCGCTTGGATGCGCTCGGCCTGTTCCCGGATCAAAAACGCTGCTGCTATCGCGTCGTCGTCCGATACGTCCAGATCGTTTAGAAGGCGCTCGGCCAGCGCTTCAACATCGGTGGTCATGATTGCTCCCCCCCCTTAGTCTTAAGAGCGCGGATGGCGTCAAGCTCTCTTTGTAGCTCGTCAATTCGCACCTGAAATTGATGTGTTGTTCGCCCTCCTCCCCATGGCTTAGGGCCGGACAACCTATATCCCGTCTCGCCATCCCCAATGCTTAGAGAGGGGCCTTCGCATCCTGCGATCACCTCAATAAAAACGTGTCCGCTATTGAGTTCCATCATCCCCCCTTGGCCTGAGCGCGGGCGAGCAAGCCACCAATCAAGGTAATCAACGATCGCGGGCTAAAACTGTACATCGTGCAGCCGTTATAAGTTGAGTAGCGCCACCCCTCAGCGGCTTCCAATATTTCAGCATCCGTCATTTCCACCCGCTTGATCTCGGCTGGCTGCGAGACTCCGGCCATCAGGTCATTCAATCCGTCATACGGGACTCCGAATGTGCTGTTAGATGTGTTTTGTTGAAGCGCTTGCTGCGTCAACGAAACTTTAGAGCCAGAATCTTTAGCAAGCGATGGCGCTGTTAAGGTTTCTTTCGCCCCGTTATCGCCAATGGGGGCGGCATAAAGATTCGCTCCGATCAGCTCGACCCAATGCTTTTCCCATTCAATGATCGGGCCATATTCGTCCGCATCCTTGACCGTCGCGACCGGCTCCTGCCTCGTCGCACCGGCAGACTGGCGGGCGGCTCTCCATGCAGCGTTCCAGATCTTGCGATTGCGTCGCTCTATGCCAGCCGGATAAGGGTCGGCGCTGCCGACGATGCACTTGGCTTCCTCAGTCATCCAGCGCACAAATGCTGCCTCTCGTTCTTCACTCATCGCTTTCTCCTTTCTGTGCCTTAGCCCACGCGTTGAACTCGTTCGTGAGTTTGTCGATTGGATTGTCGAACAGAGGACCGCGAGTGACTTGCAATTCGCGGATGTAATGCCCTGGTCCGCTCAGCGCCACCAGAATTATTCGCAGCGCCTCCGCATCCACTTCGATTCGATCACTCATCGCTTTCCCCTTTCGCAGCGGCGCGGTCGATGATGAGCCGCGCTTGGTCGAATAGCACATTAGGTACGTAATCCGAGTCGCGATACTCCATGAACTTGCGCAGCAGTTCGATTGCGGCGTCTTCCTCGATCATCGTCGGGGCAGTGGCGAGGCAAAGAGGCTCCCAGTTCTCACGACCGCTGTCGCGCCCCAATATGCCTGGTAGTCCTAATCTCAACTTGTCGGCCTGGGGGCCGGCCGAGTAATACCCCCAACCAGATTCTTCGCTGTTGGTCCATTTATGACGCCACGCCACTATCTCCCGCCCCTCAGCAGGCGCAGCGCTCTTAGGAGGTATCTCGTCTACAGCCGCGTCCAAATCGCGGAGAGCTATCAGCAAGTCATCGCGCGTCGCCTCGATACCAGGATTGCCGCCAGCCGCTTCCCATGCCTCTTGGATGCTGATCGAATTTTCAGCAGGCGCAGCGCTGGCGGCCATAACTCGCTCAAGATCGACTATGCACCCACGGATACCGGCCGCCACGCCAACGGCATCAATCGTCCGTTTAGCCGCTTCTTCGTTGGCGCTGCTCCTCCATGACGCGACCAGCAGTTTCAAACGTTCAGTCAGCATGACCGTCTCCTTTGGCGGCGAGAAGGGCGCGAGCGCTCACGATCCGTTCGCCGCGCCATACGACTTCCCGTGCTTTGAATTCGCGCGACGCGGCGTACTCTTCCACGTCGTCGATAAAGTCTTGAAGCAACTCTCGGGGTACGAGAACATGGTTCGCTTTCTGCCCGCTGGCGGGTTGCGGGGCGGCATAGAGCGGCACTACGCAATCTTGTCGCAACGCCTCCGTTTCGCTCTTATATAGCGTCACCTCGCACGGCTTTCGCGTGTTCGCTGCTAGTACCATCCATGCTACCGGCTCCCCTCCTGCCGCCTCGGATGCGCGGGCAATCCTGGCGCTGTGGTGCCACAGCATCATGCACAAGTTCGCCACGTCGCGCGGATCGCCCTTCTCGATGTGTTCACGCAGCATCCGCGATAAGTCCGCAGGGTCCACCCCCTCCCAGCCGCTACGGCCTTTCGCGCGGGCCTGCGCCATCTTGGCTTTCATCGCGCGAGCGAACGAATCCACAGCTATGTCGTCGGTATGGGTAGGCTCGGATGCGCTGGCGAGTGCGGCGCGGGCTTCGTCGTCTTCAGGCATAGCGAATCGATCAAGCGTCGCTCGGACTACTTTCGCGCCCTCCTGAAACGCAGCGTGAACCTCTCCGGGAAAGCCGTTGCCAAGGTCATCCATTGCATCAAGCAGTCGGCATAGGGTGCGCATACGCCGAGCATCATCCCGCGCCCGCGCGTCGGCGGCCGGCGCTTGCTTCGTTTCCTTGTTGTCGCTCATGTCATCTCCAAATGCCGCCCATTGGACGGCCCAAATTATTAGCCGTCGCCGTAGCCGTCGCCGTCGCCGTCGCCGTCGCCGTCGCCGTCGCCGTAGCCGGAGCCGGAGCCGGAGCCGTCGCCGTAGCCGGAGCCGTCGCCGTCGCCGTCGCCGTAGCCGGAGCCGTAGCCGGAGCCGTCGCCGTCGCCGTCGCCGGAGCCGTCGCCGTAGCCGGAGCCGTAGCCGTAGCCGTCGCGAAACACCTTATTTGTACCCATGGATTTTCTCGCGCACGCCATCGGCAACAGGAATCAACTCGCATACCCCAGCAAGGTAGATCAGCGGGTTCACCACGTCGAGCTTCGACCCAGCTTTGATACCGTGCTGTGCGACGCCAGAAAGAGCGATCCCATCGGCGGCTTTCCACCCCCACAGCCGACGAGAATCCTTGAGAATGACGTTTTCTCCGTCCACTGAAACCACTTCGCCCGCATGCACCCCGGCCGCATAGCGCCGAGCAATGCAGTACATGCCTACGAAATGTTTTCCGATGCTCACATGTGACTGCTGATTCGAGCCGAACATTGCCACCAATTCGCGCGCTTGTTTGATCGTGAGGTCTTCGAGATTCATGTGTACTCCATCAAGTGAGCCGGGACGGTGCCCGGCGTGGTTTTAGGCGGCCACGTTGGCTAATTCGTGCTGACCTTTTGCTCCGTCGCGCCTCTTACCGCATGCGTGACATGCAATCGCAGGGATAACCTTCTCGTGATAGTAGGCGTCGTGGTATCCATTACCCAGCTTTTGCGTTGACTCGCAGTGCTCGCACTTGAGCGACGCGGTGAAGTCATTGCGGTGCTGGCTCAGAATCTTTTCGATGAACATTTCTGCCTCTGTTGGAGTTGCGTTGTCGATGGCTTCATCATACGTCACCGTAGATACGAAATCAAGTGGTTTGCGTATCTACTCGGATGAAGTAGAATTGAGCCATGGACAAGAAACCACCCAGCGACCGCGGCCAGGGCCGCAAGACATTGAACCCGGACGGTGAGGTTATGAAAGCTCGACCTGTCCGCATGACCGATGCCGAGTGGGCTAAGTGCAAGGCGCTTGGCGGTGCGGCATGGGTCAGGGAGCGCATCAGGGTTGGCAAGCTGAGGAAGTAAAAACGGCCGTCGTGAGGACCGGCCAAAGCCGCACGCCGAGGGGTGAGCGCGCGGCGAGAGATTAAGCTAGGCCATCATAGCCTTGCGGCCCCGGGTCGCTCCACACGATCCCATGATCCGCGCCCCATGCCAGCATGTATTCGATGAGGCTCGCCATCCGTTTAACGCCCATCTGCGCGCTGCTCTCACGGATATTGACGAACTCCCCTTCGATCCCTGGCAATACGTCGGCACCGATTCCGGTTGCCACGGCATGGCCCGAAATGAAGATGACCTTCCACTGAGCGGCGGTCAGCTTGCGACCGTGAAGCGTCGCTTGCTTCGACACATCGCCGAACATCGCATGCAGCTTGGCATTCTGATCCGTGCTGCGCGTCGCTGGCTTTATCTCGACGATCATTCCATCCTGGGCGCGCTCGACCGCGCTGATTGCGTTGCGGCGCGCGGCTTCATGCACGAGGCGGAAGGTCTGCTTGCTCATTTCACATCAAGACGCTGACCGCGCTCCAAGTGAGCACCCGGAACCTCAAAGCCATCCTTAAGGGCCTGCGCGATCAACTTCTTATCCGGCTGCGGTGCGGGCGGCGGCGGATCGGTGAGGTAGGATGCCGGCAATTGCTTCTCGTCGTCGATTACGACGCTCGGCGGGTTGTCGCGCACCGAAATCTTGAACAACGGGCATTCAATCTTCTGGATGCCGGCGAAGATCATGCTATCGAGGACATATTGACGGACCCGGGCGGCGCGAGCCTCGTACGCCTTCCGGCGCTCGGCCATTGCCTTCTCGGCTTCTTTGATCTGCGCCGCCGTCGCTTCGAGGTTGCGCACGAATATGATCGTATTAATTGCCTTCGCTTCCAGGTCGCCGGAAAGCGATTCGAGGGTATCAGCAATCGTCTGTTCGTCGAGATCGAGTTCGGCCAGCTTGTCGGCGGCTTCTTTGTACTCACCGACCATGGCGTAAAGTGTGAGTGCGGTCATGCTGTAGCTCCTTCGAGTTCAAGTTTCCTGGCGTCCTTCGTTTCTGCGAGGACTTCCTCTGCAACCGTGTCGCCGATGGCGTGAGCGGCCCGGTATGCAGCCGAGTAGGCCGTTTTGAGGTCAGCGGTCGTCTTGGCCGCGCGGATCGCGTCAGTGTGGCGCTTCAATACCGCAGCGGGCAACGTGTGCGGCGGCGTGGCCGCAACCTCATGCGTCGTCGAGTCGGCGTCGTTATCTCCCTCAGTCGGTATGCAAAATGTCTGCATGGCTGCATATTTGAACGCCGCCGATTGAGCTTTGTTCGTGGACTTGTCGGCGCTGTCCATCGCTTCGCCATCCATGGAAATCGTATGCTTCGAGCCATCTTCTGCGCTCACTAGGTCGAATTCCATATGAACGGTCGTGTAGAACAGCGCGCCGCCGTTCTTCGTCTGACGCTCCGTTTGCTCGCGGCCGATCACGCGCGGCAGCATCAGCAGCTTATGCTTTACGAGACAGCCGCACAGCGCGTTGTACACATCGTCAATGCCTCGGAACGCGTACCCCTGCTGCTGGTTCTTGCGGTCCTTCGAAATCCCCTCCCGGCTCATTTCCTGCATGACGGCGGAGATTGCTTCGTACACCTTGGGCGTTGTCATGGTTTTCCTCTATCCATTCTCTGTGTTCTTGCTCTTCCTGGGCTTGTCGCCATGAGTCGTCGTTCATAGATGCCTCAAAACGGAAGCGGACGTTCAAAACAGACGCGCTTCATGTTGTCGACAACGCGCATCGCTTCGGCGCCGAGAACGTAGAATTCTTGGCCGGGTGCATTCGTGGCAAGTCGCTCGGCTTCCCGCACCGCCTCTTCATAAGTCGAATGCCTATAGGATGGCGGCTTGTCGCCCGTTGGACTCCAAACGATCCAGAAGCAGTCTTTGGTTTCTTCGATCACATCATCACCTTCGCAAGCATGTTGACAATGCACGCTCATTTAGCGTGGTCTATTTCTTTTTCGTGCGAAAACTCGTCGCCGCAATACATGCAAACAAGCCTCTTTGGAAATGTGAAAATTTCCTTAGTATCGCGATCACGTACCAAGCCAGCGGCAATATGCGCGTCTGTCGGGTCTTTTAAATCGACGTGCCACCCATTGGAACAACTATTTTCCGAGCGCATCTTGTCCATGCCACTACTTCCAGCCCGATAGTTCAGATGGCGTTCTCGGCCCCAATCTCCACCCCACTCGGTTTCTCCTTCGCGCAAAACGTAATGCCATGGATTCGCGTTCGGGTGCCGATTGTTGCGGCATGACCAATGGCTCGTTAGCCACCCTGCAACAATGTTGCGCTGGTATGAATGCTCGACGTATAGACAAACTGGCGCCCAGCATTGACCAATGAACGCAATGTCGTATTCGCCGTCGTCATCGATCCACTTCCCATCTGCGTATCGCCGCACCGGACCCTTGAAAACATCCGAAAGCGGACGAAATTCGTAGACCGGTCTTTCAACTTTGCTCATTACCAAGCCCTCACCATAACGTTCACAATCCAAGCGGTCATAAACACAACACCAGCCATCGCAGCACAGTAGGCTGCTATTTCACCAATAGCCGATGCCTCGGTCTTGCGCTTGAGGGCATTGTCGTTGGCGGCGCGTCTGAGGCCCTCTCTCGACAGATGAACTACGACGCCCGAATCTGTGTGGCGCATGGCTAGGCTCCTTTGGAGGCGAGGATCGAGCGCAAGATATCGGCGGTGCGCCCATCGCCAAGATAGTTGGCCGCAAGCTCAATCGCTTCGCGTTGCAGATAGGTCAGACCGCGCGCAGCAAGCGGCGCGCCATCTGGTTCTGGGGCAGCCTCTAGCATCTTCTTCCAGGCATGACGCCCGATGCAGTTTTCTCCTGAGATCACCATCTTAAGATCGGGCTCGATCGGCACGATCTTCCAGCCTGCTGGAATCGACTTTGCCTCCGATTCGGGTTCATCCAATCGTGCGGCATACTCTGACATCCCAGAGCCGTTTAGCATGCTACGCGCAAGCTCAAGCACACTTTCTTGTTCATTCGTAAGCACCTCACACCCCCTTAATCACATCAGCCACATCGCGGCCGGTCGCCTTCGCTATGGCCGCCGCACACATCACTTGCAAGCCCGATTGCAGTCCGGGCGTTGCGAGCACTTCTTGTAGAGCGGTGAGCATGTCGCGGAACGTTTCATTATCAGCAACACACAAAGCGCGGACCTCGCAGCGCGGACCATTCTCGTAGCCCGCATACCGACCCGTTGCTAGCGTCGCGTCGTATAGTTCTTTCGTGCAGTCCTCCCACTGGATCGGCTTATCAGTCAGCCGGGTCAGTCTGCGAACTTGCCAAGCCACCGGCTCCTGCCCCGCCGCACCGGCAGACTGGCGGGCGGCTAAAAGGAGCGCAGCAATGTCTGAGGCGCGCAACTCTTTGTCATTCATGCTGTGGATAAATTCTTGATCCAGCGCTCGCACCCGTGCGCGCTCATTCAGGTAAGCCTGAATGCGATCCATCGCCTCTCGTTCTTCACTCATCTCCACATCAACCCCCAATAATCGCCGCCAGCAAGCGGCCGTGTTTGATAAAAGGCGCGGTCACGATTGCTGCCACGGTGCCGTGCCCTCGCACATGCGGATGAACATTTCAAGTTGAGCGGCCCTGGCTGCGGCCATGGCTGCGTCCCAGGCTGCGTCCCTGGCTGCGGCCATGGCTGCGTCCCTGGCTGCGTCCCTGGCTGCGTCCCAGGCTACGTCCCTGGCTGCGGCCATGGCTGCGGCCCAGGCTGCGTCCCTGGCTGCGTCCCAGGCTGCGGCCATGGCTGCGTCCCAGGCTGCGGCCATGGCTGCGTTCAATTCTTCATCTGTCGTCTCGCCATTCGCGAATCGCTCCGCAACATTCAGCGCGTCTTTGCTGCGTTGGTCCGTCATCAGATGCTCGACTTGACGCGCGCACCAAACAGCGAACAGGCGTGCATCCCGCTCGCAATTCGGAACGCATCGCAACGCCCACAGCCCATCGTCAATGCCGTTATTGCGCGCGATCGAGACAAGCGAAATCGGCTCATTGTGCGCATGTCGGAGGTAGCTTTCGCGCTCAGCGTCTTTTTCGCTAAACGGCTTGCCTTGAAGCATTCGAACGACTTTGTTATAGCCATCGAAGCAAGCGCCAGCCTTGCGAAGATCGGGGAGAGTGACGGAATAAGTAGGGTTCATGGTAAAGGGTGTCGGGTGAGAAATACGGCGCAGTCAGTGCGCAAAATCCGTCGAGTGGTTTTCGAGCGCCGCTTCGAGCAAGTCCGCACGTTTGAACATCGCGCGAGCCCTGGCGCGAATCGTGTCGATCTCGGCTTTCAAAGCAGCCCGCGGCGCCATGTCGGCATCCACAAGCAGCATGACGTGATCGGTTTCGTCGTCAACTATTGCGAAACGATCCGATCCGGCGATGCGGAATTGAAGCGTGGGCGTGCTCATGTCAGATCTCCTGCGCCATCCGGCGCTTGATGATGCGTTGTTTGGCTTCGGTCAACGTGCAATGAATCATGTGCAAATCAGTCCAGTCTCCACGTGCGAGTTGAGCCATGAAAACGTCGCCGCAATAGAGCATCGGGGTCTGGGCCAATTCCTCAAGCAAATCATCGAATGTGACCGCGCGCTCAATCTCCTGTTCACGGTCGTACGCCGCATCGGCCGCCGCGTCGCGCTCCGCCTGTTCTCGCTCTGTGAAGTATTCAACCTCGGCCGCGATGCGGGAATAGACAAAGATGCTCATGGATTCCTCCGGGTTGTGCTCCGTTGTTCGATGACTGAACTATAGTCGCGGCCATGAGACATGTCAACAGCTTTCGGTAGAAAAATTGAGATTGCGCGTTTCGCTGCTATGAGATACAGTACACCTCATTCGCAACGGAGATTGAGATGAAGACACCACAGGAACTGATTTCGGAGATCGTGGCGGCTGGGTTCAAGCAGACCCAGATTGCCAAAGAGACTGGAATCCATAAAGCGACCATTTCTAGACTTTCCCTTGGCACCAGCCAAAGCATCTCGTTTATGCGCATGAACGCCTTGATCGAGTGCCATCGAAGGCTGATGATGAAAGCTCGTCGCTCGGCCGCTATGGCTTCTCGCCGTCCTCGGGGCGAACAATCGGAGGTGTCGTGATGGAATGGACCTTCTTAGCGCTGGGCTTCGCGCTCGGCGTGTGCGCTACGTCGATTGTCGTGCGCGTGGCGACTGATCTCGGGAGGCGGGCATGAGCTACTGGCTATTCGACGCTTGCATGTTGGCGATCATCGCCCTGGCGTTTGGCGTTCCGTTTTGGCTGGTGAGGTGACATGTCGGAACGCGAGCCAATCTCGAAGAAGAAGCGCTTCGATGTTTTCAAGCGCGACATGTTTTGTTGCCAGTACTGCGGGCGCACGCCGCCGGCAGTCGTGCTTGAGGTCGATCACATTCTTCCTGTCGCCAGTGGCGGAAAAAGTTCGATCGATAACTTGGTAACGGCGTGCTTCGACTGCAACCGGGGAAAGGGCGCGGATTTGCTGAGCGTCATTCCTGAGACGGTTGCGGCAAAAGCCGAATTGATGGCCGAAAAGTTGGCCCAGGTGAAGGCCTTTGAGCGCCTTGTGAAGTCCATTCGCCGGGAAGAAGAAAAGGCCATTGATGACGTTGAAGAAGCCTTTCGCGCGTATTTCGAGGACTATGGATTCAGCCCCAAGTTTCGGCAGTCTGTGCGGTCTTTTTTGAAGTCGATCCCGAGGCATGAAGTAGTCGATTACATGCACATGGCATGTTCCCGCATCGGCCGCATGGAGGATTCGATGAAGTATTTCTGCGGAATTTGCTGGAAGCGCATCAAGGAGGGGCAGTGAAGCGTCCTTCGTTTCAGTTCTATCCGGGCGATTGGATGAACGATGCGGCTCTTCGCATGGTGTCTGTTGGCGCTCGGGGACTTTGGATCGACATGATGTGCATCATGCATCAAGGTTCAGAGTATGGTTATCTTAAGGTTAATGGAAAGGTTATCCTTTTGCCCAACCTTGCTCGAATGACCGGTTCAACCTTGGAGGAAACGGAGAGTTATCTCGGGGAATTGGAATCGGCAGGGGTCTTTTCCAGAGACGAAGAAGGATGCATTTTTTCGCGACGCATGATCCGAGACGAAAGTGTTCGAGAAGCCCGCGCGGCGGGCGGTTCGAAGGGTGGTAACCCGGCTTTGATGGCGAATCGGAAGGATAACCTTCCGCCCAACCTCGGGCCAACCCCTTCATATTCATCTTCTTCTTCTCCTTCAGGTAACTCTTCTTCGAAGAGTAAAAGACAACGCGTTCCGCGCTTCGATGCGCAAGCGCATCTCGAATCTTTGGGAGTCGATCCGGCTGTCGCTCGTGATTGGCTGACGCTTCGCTCCGGCAAGAGGCTCAAGCCAACGGAAACGGCATTTTCCGGCGTGCTTCAAGAGGCTCGGAAGGCTGGATTGTCGATGAACGATGCTTTGCGGATGTGCTGCAAGCGTGGTTGGGGAGGGTTCGAATCGTCCTGGGCATCGCAGCATTCGCCGCCTCAATCCCGCGCGTCGCCGTCTGGCTGGCAGGAAAAGAACGAGGCAACCATCGCAGCATTGACCGGAAGAGATAGGGACCATGACTCAATCGAACGAACTATCGATGTCTGACAGGCCGGAATGGCCGTTGAATGCCGTTCCGAAGCATTGGATCGAGGCGTTATTCGCGAAGATGAGCGCGTTCTACGGCTCGCGCTTTGCGGCCATGTGGGCCGGGTCGAAGGCCGACGAGGTTCAGAAGGCATGGGGTATCGAGCTTGGCAAGCTGACCCGAGAACAACTCAAGGCCGGTGTTGAGTCGTTGACAGCATTCTTGAAGCCGCCATCGTTGCCGGAATTTGTCAATCACTGCCGTCAGACGAGGGCGCAGGAGGTTGATTTATCGGTGCCGCGCCTGGAAAATTTGCCGCGAGCTACGCCCGAGGAGGCTGCGCGAAACATAAGCACGATCAGGACATATGCCTCCAACTATCGACCCGAGGGTACGGCGCAATGGGCGTTTGAGGTGATCGAGCGCGGAAAGTCGAAGGGGGGTGTAGCGCTTTCAAGCGAGATTCTTCGCTGCGCAACCGATGCGATCACGTCGAGCGCTGGCCGTCGTGTGGCCGAATCGTGCGCTGACCCGGAGCGAAAGGAAAGGCTCGCGGAGATGCGTCAACTAATCGTCGATGACTACCGGGCGCGCGGCATCCGACTTTGGGAAGTCCGCTGATCTTGCAGCACTACACGGAGAGAGGTGAGGAATGAAGGTGAAGCTTACGGATTGGTACGGGCCAGATCAAAAGCCTGTGCGCGCTGGATCGTATGAGACTCGGTTCAAATGCGAAAACAAGTGGTACAGAGGGTATAGCCTCTGGACCGGCGAGTTTTGGGCATGTCAATTTGAAACGCCTGAGCGAGCTATCTATGACAGTTTGCGCAGTCGTCAAACGAAGGAATGGCGCGGTCTTGCCAAGGAGCCGAAGAAATGAGCGGAACGATTATGTCAGAAATAAAGCGTGAGGAAACGAACTCATTGGTGATAAACGCTCTTAAATCTGGACCTCTCACACGAAAGCAAATCGCCAACGAAGTAGGTAAAAGCGACGCAGCGATTTGGCTATGCATCCGTCGGCTTGTGACCGCCCATCGAGTCAAACTTGCTGATGGGCAGAATGTGAAGAATGGTGGGCGTAGTGGGCGAGCGGCATTTTGGACGCTTGACACAGAGCCCGACATCAAGCAACAGGTCGTCAAATCATGGAATTGTGCAGTTCGCCGACATCCTCAGGATGTTGCGCTCTTTGGCGAGTATCGGCGGGAGGCGGCATGATTTCGACGGAAACCATCGGGCAACGCATCCGACATGCACGCAATGAACGCGGCATGACACAGCGCCAACTCGCGAAAGCTTGCCGGTCCTCGAAGTACACGATCATGTGTATAGAAAACGATCGGCGCGATTTCCATGCGTTTTTGCTGATAGAGATAGGGAGAGTGCTGAGAACGTCGCTCGATTGGCTGGCATTTGGGAAGTCGGAGGCCGCATGATCCCGCATATCTGGAAGCGCAACGGAAATTGGCATTGCGGCGTGCCGATCATCGAAGACGGCCTGCGCATTGTTTGGTGGCCCCGCGGAGTTGGAGATAGTGCGGTGGCGGCATACGCAGATTACGCAAAGAGAGCGAAGGAGTGGGCGTGAAGCCGCGTAAGTGCAAATCCTGTCGAAATGCTTTCACGCCGACTCGACCGATGCAAAGCGTGTGCTCCATCGCCTGTTCGCTCGCGCTTGCGACCAAGCAGCGCGAGCGAAAAGCCGCTCAGGACGCACGAGAACAGCGCAGGAGCCGCCGCGAGGCATTGGATAAGGTCAAGACAAGGGGCGAGCACTTGCGGGAGGCTCAGGCGGCGTTTAATGCTTGGGTGCGCCTACGGGACGCTGGGCAATCATGTCTAGCCTGCAAGCGGCATCATGGCGGGCAATATCACGCCGGCCATTATCGGAGCGTCGGATCGTGCCCCGAACTGCGCTTCGAGCCGGACAACGTGCATATGGTCTGCCAGCCTTGCAACGTCCACCTGTCGGGGAACTTGATTCAGATGAGGCTCGGGATGGTCGAGAAAATCGGGCTTGAGCGCGTCGAATGGCTGGAAGGGCCACATGAGCCGAAGAAGCTGACTGTCACCGAGATTCAGGAATTGAAGGCCAAATATCGCGCCAAAGTGCGCAGATTGAAAAAGGAGGCGGAGTGAGATACGGCAGCGTTTGCAGTGGCATTGAAGCTGCTTCGGTAGCTTGGCATCCGCTAGGGTGGCACGCTAGCTTCCTGAGTGAGATCGAGCCGTTCCCCTCCGCCGTACTCGCGCACCACTATCCGACCGTGCCCAATCGCGGCGACATGACAAAATTCAAGGATTGGCCTGATGCAACTCTCGATCTTCTCGTCGGCGGAACTCCCTGCCAAAGCTTTAGCGTCGCCGGACTCCGAAAAGGACTGGCTGATCCGCGTGGCAACCTCATGCTCACCTATCTTGCCATTGCTGAGCGCTACGCTCCCCGCTGGCTGGTCTGGGAAAATGTCCCCGGCGTCCTGTCATCTAACGGAGGACGGGATTTTGGAACCCTCCTCGGAGGGCTGGCAGAACTCGGGTATGGGTTCGCCTACCGCGTTCTTGACGCTCAATACGTCCGAGTGGAATCACACTCTCGCGCCGTCCCTCAAAGACGAAGGCGTGTGTTCGTTGTCGGACATCTTGGAGACTGGCGACGTGCCGCAGCGGTACTTTTTGAGCGCGAAAGCCTGCTTTGGCATTCTGCGCCGCGCCGAGAAGCGGGGAAAGGAATTGCCCCTACCCTTAGCGCGCGCACTAAAGGCGGTGGCGGACTCGGAACAGATTTCGATTGCGACGGTGGATTAGTCGCGCATTCTCTGCGCGGCGAGGGATTTGATGCAAGCGAGGACGGGACTGGGCGCGGTACGCCGATTGTGCTGGTTCCGTTCGACACAACGCAGATCACGAGCCCTGCGAATCGTAGTAATCCACGCGCTGGCGATCCGTGTCACCCGCTAGCAGCGGGAGCTCATGCGCCTGCCATCGCATTCGATTGCAAGGCATCCGGCCAGAACGGTTTTGGTGTAGGTGAGATTGCCTCGACTATGCGCAGCATGGGTCATTCAAATTCGCATCAAAACGGCGGCGGGCACTTAGCAGTCGCTTTTGACATGCGAGGCCGTGAAGGTGGCGCGCAATTCGAGGAGCCGCATGAGACAGCGAACATCCGCGCAGCTAGCGGTGGCTCATCAAAGAGTTACGTTGCTACCGAATGGGCTGTGCGCCGCCTTACTCCGCGCGAATGCGAGCGATTGCAAGGCTTTCCTGACGACTATACCCGCATCATGGTGCGCGATAAGTCGGCCTCCGATGGTCCGCGTTACAAGGCACTGGGAAACAGCATGGCCGTCAACGTAATGCGTTGGATAGGAAATCGGATTCAAATGGCCGATTGCCTTGATGTAAGTTTTACCGTGCCGAAGTCCGGCGATTGAAGAAGGTCAATTAAGCGGCGCTTCGGCGCTGCTCAATTTGACGTGAGGGGAAGATGAAGAAAATCATCTCGCTGTTCCAACGTAACTACGACGGCGACCGACTCGTACGCGACGAGGTTGTTCCGGGCGCTGAATGGGTGATTGCCGGCGAAGGTCGGGCAACCGTGAAGCTCGACGGAACCTGCTGCATGGTGCGCGGTGGCATTCTGTACAAACGCTACGACGCCAAGAAGGGCAAGACGCCGCCGACAGGATTCGAGCCGGCGCAAGAACCCGATCCGGTAACGGGACATTGGCCCGGATGGCTTCCGGTCGGCGATGGCCCCGATGATCGGTGGCACCGCGAAGCGTTTGAAGCCGACGGCCCTCAACGCGAGGACGGCACATTCGAACTTGTCGGGCCGAAGATCCAGGGCAACCCGGAGGGGCTGGATCGTCATGCGCTACTACGGCATGGAGCGATGGAACTCGAAGACGCACCCCGCGACTTCGAAGGGCTGCGGAAATGGTTGCGGGGCTCTCCTTGGGAGGGAATCGTATGGCATCACCCGGACGGCCGGATGGTGAAGATCAAGGCCAAAGACTTCGGCTACAAGCGAGGTGGGCGATGAAACTCTGCAAGGACTGCAAGCACGCATACATGCCGCATCCGCTGCAACAGCTTTCGGGTTGCTATTACGGCGTGCCCATGTGCGCTCACCCGGAGGCCCCGCGAGATTGCGTCGAGGGGCGACTCGCGGCGACATGCGCCGACGCGCGCGGGATTGTTCAATTGCTCCAAATCCGCCCGTTTTGTGGCGAGGACGCGAAGCTGTTCGAAGAGAAGCCCTCGCCGGAGCCTGCGCCCGATGCTGGGGCAATCGTCCATGTCCAGCCAGAGCCGGATTTCGGCTGGTTCACTCGACTCTTCCGCAGGTGACGCCATGAAGCCCGTTGCCCAAACCGACCTCGGAACAACACTCGACAGCAAATCAGACCTCATACGGAGAGCAGGGAATGGAGGCAGCGGGCGACAGCGCAGATGCACAGCCGATGAAGTGTGGGAACAAGTGATCAACGACAGGGCAAAAGACAAATCGCCGTGGGATCGTTGCGAAAATTTAAAGAACTCGTTGAGAAAATATCGATAATGTGCTAAGGTCTTCTCGACATTCTTCGGATAAAGTATGCACCTGCCTAAGCACAAGATCGTTGCCATCGTTGCGTTCTGCTCCGACATTCGCAATGCAGACGCTATGGCTGAAATGGCCGAACGTCAGCCAGTGCCGATTCCGCGCGTGATCCATTATCAGGTGACGATCGATCCTTCCCGTGTATCGCCTACTAGTGAGTACATCCGCTTTGGTCCTGCCGGCGACGGACTGGGCCAGGGCGACGAAATCACGGGCTGGATTGGCGTTCGCGAGCTTGAAATCATCGAAACTCTGGCGCATGAGGACGAGAGCGGCGCTCTGCGTTCCAATCTGCCACAATCGAAAGCGGCTTAAGGTTATGGAAAACTGCATCCGCTACCAAGGTAGATTTTTCACCCAGCACGGTTACGGCAAGACGAGCTATGAGGGGAGGGCGGGAGTGCTTGCTCATCGAATCGCGTATGTGAAGGCGCATGGGATTAGGCTTTCAGATATTGATGGACTTGTAATCCGCCATAGATGCGACAACCCATCTTGCGTTAATCCCGATCATTTGGAAGTTGGGACACAGATTGATAACGTGCGGGACGCGGTGCAACGCGGAAGAATTCAGAAGGGGAGTAAAAGGTGGAAGGCGGTGCTGGTTGAATCGGATATCCCGTTCATCAAATACTGGCATGACGCCGGCTTCCTTCAGAAGGATATTGCGTCATCGTTTGGGGTTGCACGAAGTGCAATTTGCATGATTCTCAAGGGAAAAGCGTGGAAGCACGCGTAAGGAGAAAATCATCACTACGATCAAGAACCTTATGGGCTTCGGCGTGCCAGCCGGTCAGGCGACCGCTACGGCGACCGGTGTTCTCTCCAATACGCTGACGGCAACGGGCAATAGCCAGGGCACAGCGCTTCAGCTTCCCAGCGACTTCTGCGTATTTACGACGGTGGCGGCCAGTACGGGCGCAATCATGCCGGCAACTTGTAGCCCGGGGGACTGGTACACGGTCGTCAACCACGGTGCGAATACCCTTTCGCTTTACCCGCCCAGTGGCGGCAAGATCAAGAACGGCTCGACCAATGCGGCGGCGAGCGTGGCGGCTGGTGTAGTGGCTCAGGTGCTTTGCATCGACCCGCTCACATTTGCGTGCGCAACGAGCAATTAAGGGGCGATCATGGCTAACTGGATTCAAGGCGCGATTTCAAAGCCAGGAGCATTGCATAAGGAGCTTGGCGTCCCGAAAGACAAGCCCATCCCTGCGCATGAACTTGCGGCGGCAGCGAAGAAACCCGGCAAAGAGGGCAAGCGCGCTCGGTTGGCGATGACGCTCAAGGGTATGCATAAGTAAAAGCAGGTTGCGCCATGACAAAAGGCGTCATCAAAGACCCCAACAAGATCGACGGTCGCAAGAATAACGGCTGCAAGCCGGGTGAGAATCGAAGCAAGAAAGCGGGCACGCAGAATCGCGGTACGTCCAAGCGCATCGCCATTGCCAATGAGCTTCTGGCAAAGGCTGACATTACGCCGCTACAGGTCATGCTTGAGGCTATGGCTGTGACCTATTACGGCGAGAGCGGGGACGAGCGCAATGCTGTCGCCGCCTTCCCCCTGGCCAAGGAAATCGCGCCCTACCTGCACCCTCGCCTGCAATCGGTCGAGGCCAAGATCGATACCGAAGTGCATTTCGTTGTATCCGGCGCTCCATTGTCCGATGAGGAATGGTCAAAGAAGCATGGAGTCATCATCGACGCCACAGACGAAGGTAATCTGGTCGCCCCAGCCGGGGCCGCAACAGGCTTTGATCGAGTGTCCGCTCCCTGAGATATTTTTCGGTGGTGCGCGTGGTGGCGGCAAGACAGACGCAGTGCTTGGGAAATACGCCATTAAGGCGGGCATCTACAAAGCGCAGTTCAATGCGGTGTTCTTTCGCAAGGAAATGCCGCAGACGGATGACTTAATCGAGCGGTCCAAGCAGATTTACCTGCCGCTCGGCGCAAGGTGGCAAGAGCAGCAGCGCATGTTTCGTTTCCCAGGCGGCGGCCGTGTGCGTTTCCGGCCATTGGAGAGCGTCGATGATGCGGAAAAGTATCAAGGTCAAAACCTGTCCGACGCGGCCGTGGAGGAAGCGGGTAACTATGCTGATCCCGCACCTATTGATCGGCTTAACGGCTGTCTTCGTAGTGTTGGCGGCGTACCTACTCAACTGATTCTGACGGCAAACCCTGGCGGGGTAGGGCAGCACTGGATCAAAGCGCGCTATATCGACCCTGCGCCGCGTGGAATGAAGCTGTTAAAACGGAAACTCCCGAACGGAGCCGAACACCGGTATGTCTACATTCCCTCTCGCGTCCAGCATAACCGGGTGCTACTCGACAACGACCCCGAGTACATCAATCGTCTTTACCTCGTGGGTTCGCCGGAGCTTGTCAGAGCATGGCTTGAGGGTGACTGGAATGTTGTATTCGGCGCATTTTTCCCTGAATTCGGACCACAGCACGTCATCCGTCCATGCTCGCTCCCTCCTGAATGGACCCGCTATCGGGCGATGGACTGGGGCAGCGCAAAGCCATTCAGTGTTGGCTGGTATGCGGTGTCGGACGGCTCTCTACCGGCGTTTCCGCGTGGCGCACTGATCAAATACCGAGAATGGTACGGAATGGCTGAGGGTCAGCCTAACGTGGGCCTAAAAATGACGGCCGAAGAAGTCGCGCACGGAATTGTGATGCGCGATTGCGGCGAGGAATTGGGATCGCTCTCGGTGATTGACCCGGCCGCATATCAACAGGATGGCGGACCGAGTATTGCGGAAAGAATGTTCACGGCTACGGACGGTAAAGTAGTATTCCGCCGAGCGGACAATAAGCGCATTGGGAAATTGGGCGCATTGGGTGGCTGGGATCAGTTGCGAGCGCGGTTAAAGGGAGAAGAAGGCCGGCCCATGATTTACTTCTTCGATACCTGTGTTCACACGATCCGTACACTCCCCGCATTGCAGCATGATCGAATGCGGGCGGAGGATGTGGATACGGAAGGTGAGGATCACGCAGGCGACGAAACGCGTTATGCCTGCATGGCTCGACCCTATACCACTGACGTTCCGCAAGTCATGCAGCAAGATTGGTCGCAAGCTGGCAGGCAGACCTTTGACGAGATTTTGGAAGATCACATGCGCTCGCGTGGCGGGCATCGGAGATTGTAATGGCAGCGATGATTTCGGGAACGGGGCAGAACATTACGGCCTCGGCGACGGTGGCCAAGACACCGGGTATGACGCTGATCGGTATTTTCGTATCTGCTGCATCCGCTACGCCGACGATCACGGTCTACGACAGCAATGCGGCGAGCACATCGAACAAGGTCGTCGACACGTTTACGCCGAGCGCCGGGACGTTCTACCCGCTCTACTGCAACTGTCAGCAGGGCTGGTACATCGTCATCAGCGGCACGGTGAGCTGTACCCCTGTCGTGGGCTAGTCCATGCGCATGCTGCGTTGGTTCCCTCTATGCATCCTGGTTGCCTTGGTGCCGGCTTCCGGGCAGACGACGCGATTTCAGAACATCAACGTTCTCGGGACCGGGGGAATGCCTCTCTATTCCGCTTCAGGATCGCCGATCAACGCGCCCCACGCAGTCAGCGGGGGCGTTTCTCTTTCTGCCGGCTCCGCGACTGTCACGCTAAGCGGATCGGCCGTATTTGCCGCGTCGAATTCGTATATCTGCGCGGCCAATGATTCGGCCGCTGCTAATGCGGTGAAGGTGTCGAATACGTCGTCGACACAATTCTCACTGGCCGGGACAGGCTCGGATGCGGTGAATTTTTTATGCATAGGTAACTGAGCTATGGCAACCGAAATTGAGCGCTCGCCCGATGTTCAGCGCTACATGGGCTATATGGCGGCCTATGAGAAGGCGTTTGACAAGTGGTGTGATCGGTCTGAAAAGATCGTCAAGCGCTACCGGGACGACGCTAAGCAATACAGCTATGACAGTGAAACGGCCCGGTTCAATATCCTTTGGTCAAACGTGCAAACGCTTGTCCCAGCCACATTCTCGCGTATTCCCCAGCCTGACGTAAGCCGGCGATTCCGCGATTCCGATCCAGTTGGCCGCGTCGCCTCGCTCATTTTGGAGCGCGCGCTGGATTTCGAGATTCGGCACTACTCGGATTATCGGGAAACGCTGAAAAACTGCATTTTCGACAGGTTTCTCGGTGGGCGTGGGGTGGCCTGGGTTCGATACGAGCCGAAGACAAGCACGCAAGAGCCAATGGATGCCGAGGATGGCAGCGAATACGTCGCCGAAGTCCCGGACCAAGACCCAGATATCGGAGATGCCGCTCCATTGGAGCAGATCGACGACGAGAAAGCGGCTGTCGACTATGTGCATTGGCGCGATTTCGGCCATACGGTGGCCCGCACGTGGGAAGAAGTGACCTGCGTGTGGCGCCGCGTGTATATGGGCTACCCGGAGCTGTGCGAACGCTTTGGCGAAGAAATGGCGATGAAAATCCCGCTCGACGCTACGCCCCCCGGGGAAGACGGAAACCGGCGCGATATGAGTTCTGGCGTCGCGCAGATCAACAAGCAAGCTGAGATTTATGAGATTTGGGACAAAACGAGCAAAACGGCCTGTTGGCTATCCAAGAAAGTCGGAGACTTGCTCGATGTGCGCGACGATCCGCTTGGTCTTGAGGACTTCTGGCCGTGCCCTCGGCCTATCTATGCGACGATCACCACTGATTCACTCGTGCCGGTGCCTGACTTCATCCAATACCAGGACCAAGCCAACGAGCTAGACGTTATCAGTGACCGGGTGGACGGTCTGATCAAGGCGCTTCGGGTGCGGGGCGTCTATAACGCGCAGTTCAAGGAGTTGCAGCGGCTTTTCACGGAGACGGGCAATAACGACCTGATCCCGGTCAAGGATTGGATGGCGTTCGCCGAGAAGGGCGGACTAGATTCGGCGATTGGCATCGTCGATCTGACGCCCATTGCCGGGGCGCTCCAAACCGCCTTCGAAGCCCGTCGCCAGATCATCGATCAGGTGTACGAGATCACTGGCATCAGCGACATCATGCGCGGGGACACGGAAGCGCAGGAAACGGCGACCGCGCAAGGCATCAAATCACGCTTTGGCGCCCTCCGACTGCGCAACACGCAGGAAGACGTTGCTCTATTCGCCACGGACCTCTTACGCCTCAAGGCTCAGGTCATTTGCGGCAAATTCAGCGACGAGACAATCCTCAAGATTGCCTCCGTGTCTCAGCTTCAGCCGGAGGACCAAGCCCTTGTCATGCCGGCGCTCGCCATGCTGCGCAACAGTGTGGTTCGGGATTTCCGTATCGAGATCGACGCCGATTCGCTTGTCCAGATGGACGAGCAGCAGACCAAGCAAGAGCGACTGGAATTCATGACAACGATTTCAGGCTTTCTCGAAAAAGGCGTCCAGGCGGCAATCGCCATTCCCGAGGCCGGTCCCGCCATCCTCGAAATGATGAAATTCGGCATTAGTGCGTTCAAGGCCGGGAAAACGTTAGAGGGGATGCTCGACAGTGCCTTGCAAAACCTACAGAAAGACCTCGCGCAGCAGCAGAGCCAGCCCAAACCGCCCCCGCTACCCCTCCAACAAATCGCAGCCGAGACACAAGGACGAATGCAGGAATTGCAAGCCAAGGGGCAGCAGGACGCCCAGCTTGAGCAAATTCGAGCCAGTCTGAAGCAGCAGGAGATTGCCGCTCAAGTGCAAGCGGAACGCGAGAAGGCGCAGATCAGCGCTCAGGTGGAAATGGCCACGCAGCAGATGCAGGCGGCTCAAGCGCACCAGCAGAACCAGCTAGAAGCCGCACGCGAGGCATTGCAGGCACGCAATGAGGCGTCACTCGAAGCTATGAGAATGCAGATGGATGCCCACATGGAAGCGATGAAGCAGCAGGTCGCCGTGCTAGTGGCCCAGATCGCTGCGGCTTCTCGCATCGAAGTGGCCGAAACCATGACCGGCGCGCAATTGGAAGCGGCCCAGATCGCTGCGGCGAATCAAGCCGAGACGACGGAGGAATAACGTGCCAATTTATCATGTCGGCTGCGGCCATTGCGGATCGGAATATGACGTTTATCTGCCCGTCGCGCAATACAACGACACGCCCCTGTGCTGCGGGAAGCGCATGCAACGGCTTGTGACGGCTCCGTACGTGGCACCTGACATTGCGCCGTACCGCTCGATGATCACGGGAGAAATGATTACTTCCCGTTCGCGCCATCGTGAGCATTTACGGGAGCATGGCTGTATCGAAATCGGAAACGAAATAGAGCATTTGAAGCCGAAAACGGAAATCGACGTATCGCTCGAATCCAAAGCCAAGCGGAAAGAAGAAATCATCCGCCAAGTCAACGCACTAAAGGGATAACACAATGTCCAGGCAAGAATTTCTGGCGGCAGCGCTCGCCAACGTGGAAGAGAATGATGGTCAGCTTTCCGACGAGTTCGTGAAAGAAGCGATTGCGCCGCCCGATCGCGAGGCTATCTCCGCTTCTGTGGAAGAAGTTGCGCCGGCAGACGGTCGGCCGCGGGACGAGTCGGGCCGCTTTGCGGCGAAGAAGCCGGAAGCGCCTATCGAAGCGAAGTCCGATGCGGCTCCTGCCAATCCGACGCCGACAGCAGAGGCCGCGCCTGCCGCTGATCGCCCCGCGCCCCCGAAATCATGGGCGGCAGATAAAAAGGCGCATTGGGATAAGCTCGATCCTCAGATCGCTGCCTATATCAATCAGCGCGAGGAAGAGCAGGCGCGCGGCGTTGAACCCCTGCGAAAGGTATGGCAGGGATTGGCCCCGCACCTGGATCTCATCCAAAGTAAGGGCCTCACGCCCGAGTATGTCGTCAAGGATTTGCTCGATACGGCCGTCTCGCTTGACCGCGCAGCCCCGCAAGACAAATTGGCCATTTGGATGCGTGTCGGTCAATCCTATGGCGTGCCGGTTCATTTGCTCCAAGGAATGGCGCAACAGCAAGGACAGCAACCCGGGCAAGTCGATCCACAATCACTGGCCTTATGGCAAGAATTGCAGGGTGTTAAGCAGCACTTGACAATGCAGCAACAACAAGCTGAGATGCGGGTACAAGCGGAAGTGGATTCAGAAATCAGCGCTTTTGCGCAATCCGATTCGCATCCGCACTTTGAAGCGTTGAAAGATACGATGGCCAACCTTCTACAATCGGGAATGGCATCGGATCTCGATTCGGCCTATTCGAAGGCCCTCCGACTCCACGACGATCTGTGGCAGCAGGAACAGGCGGTACAACGCCAGAATGCTGAGGCACAGGCGAAAACGGAGAAGGATAAGGCGGCGAAAGCTGCCAAAGCGAACGCGGTTAGCACGCGGACGGCCACACCCGGCGCAGTAGCGGCAGCGACGAGCGGCGCACCGAAAGGGCGGCGAGCAGCGCTTGAGGAAGCATTCTCAGGGGTCAATGCAAGCCGTATTTAATGCTGACTGATGGGAGCTAAAAATGGCCTTTGCCAATAGCGCAATCAGCGACATTATCGCGACGACGATTCAGAGCCGGTCCGGGGAACTGGGCGACAACGTGCTCAACAACAATGCGTTGCTGATGATGTTGCGGGAACGTGGAAACGTGAAGCCGTTCGGCGGCGGTAACGTGATCCTAGAAGAAATCATGTACACCGACACGACGACGCAGAACGCGAACTCGTATTCGGGTTACGAAGTCCTCAATATCAGCCCGAACAGCCCGATCACGGCTGCTCAGTTCTCGATCCAGCAGTATTACGCTGCGGTCACGATCTCGGGCCTCGAAATGCTGCAAAACAGCAGCAAAGAAGCGATTATCGACCTGCTCGATAGCCGGATGGACGTGGCTGAAAAGCAGCTCGTCAACCGCATCGCGGCCGATATCTATCTCGACGGTACGGGCAATGCCGGCAAGAACATCACGGGCTTGGCTGCGGCGGTCCCCGATTCGCCCACGAGCGGCACGTACGGCGGCATCTCGCGCTCAACGTGGACGTTCTGGCAATCGCAGGTGTTCTCGGGCACGACGAACGGCGGTGCGGCCGTGTCGGCCGGCAACATCATTCAGTACATGACGCAGCTCGCGTTGAAAACAGTTCGTGGTCGTGATCGCGCCAATCTGTTCGTGGCCGATAACAACTACTACTCGTACTACATCAACGCCCTGCAAGCGATTCAGCGTGTGCAGTCGGAAGGCAACACGAAGCTCGTTGGCGCCGGCTTCCCGTCCGTTAAGTTCTACGGCGGCGGCATCGCGGCGGACGTGGTTCTGGACGGCGGTATCGGTGCGAATGCGACCGCAAATCACATGTGGGCGCTCAACACTGATTACATCTATTTCCGCCCGCACCGGGATCGTAACTTCGTTCCTATCGGCGGCGAGCGTCAGGCGGTAAATCAGGATGCTATTGTTAAGCTAATAGGTTGGGCCGGAAATATGACAAGCAAGGGACCGCAATTCAGTGGGGTCTTGATTGCCTGATTGATCAAGTCCCGATGTGTTATCATAACACTTCCAAAACCCGATGAGGAAGAAATTATGAAGCGCATCGATAGGACTGGCGACAGGTACGGAAGACTGTTGGTTTTGGAGCACGTTCCGAATGCTCCGGGCGCAAAAGACACGAATGCCAGATGGCTCTGTCAATGCGACTGCGGCAAAACGAAAGTGGTCTACGGACAGGATTTGAAGAGAGGCAAGGTCGTTTCGTGCGGTTGTTGGAATGATGAAAAGCGATTCAAGCACGGCATGTCGCGCACCCATGTGAATGCCGTATGGCGAATGATGCTTGACCGCTGCCGGAATCCCAACAACCAAGCCTATAAGAACTATGGCGGTAGAGGAATAAAGGTTTGCGAACGTTGGCAGTCGTTCGAAAATTTCCTCGCTGACATGGGCGACAGGCCGGTCGGATACCAGATCGATCGCATAGACAACGATGGCGACTACGAACCCGGCAATTGTCGTTGGGCGACAGTCGAGCAGCAACTCAACAATACCCGGACCAACGTCAACCTGACGCTGAATGGTGAAACGCATACGCTGGCAGAGTGGTCGAGAATTACTGGAATTGGTTGGTTCACGTTGCGCGCTAGACTCAAATACGGTTGGAGCCCTGAGCGCACTCTCACGGAACCTGTGAAATCTAAGGAGTAGCAAAGTGGCATACACCATTCAAGACCCGCTCGTCGGGATCACGCCCATCGCCAACAACGATGCTGGCGTACAAGTCAACGGCTCCGGCGCCTACCTGCCGCCTTCGGGCGTCATGAAGCCCGGGATGATCGTTCGCGCGGCCGATCCGGTCTACGGCGAAGGCGAGTTTATCTACCTGCAAGGCGTGGCCTCGACGGTAGTCGGCTCGGTCGTCACGTGGTCGGGTGTCAACGGCACGACGGCGCAGACGTTCCAAACCGCTCTCGCGCCGTCGACGGCAAACTTGGCCCAACCGCTTGCGGTCGCCATGTCGGCGAATCTCGCGAATTCGTGGGGCTGGTATCAGATCGCTGGCAATGCGGTCGTTGCAACGAACGGCACGCTCGCCGCAGGTCCGGGGCCGGTCTATCTGGCCGGCTCGGGTCAAGTCACGTCGACGGCGGCAGCGGGCAAACAGGTCGTCAATGCGGTGAACGTGTCGGCAACCGGCACGCCTGCAAGCGGTCAAGCGATCGTCAATATCGATCGTCCGTTCGCTCAGGGCGCAATCACGTAATCAATTATCTCTTCCTCGGGACTTTGGGCGGCTTCGCGCCGCCCTTTTTTTAGGAGCTGCCGTGGTCCTTACGCAAGAAATGGAAAACCTCGGGCGTGTCATCGCAACGGCGATTGCCCGCGCGTCCAGTCATCCCGGCCCGATCGAGTGGTCCGAACAAGTCGTCGCTTATATGAAAGAAGAAGCCGACAAGCTCGGCGAACTGGCGCATGCGGCTGTCTCGGAGGCTGAAAAGATTCCCTCAGAAATGAAGGCCGAAGCGCAAAGCGTGCTCGAAAAGGTAGAGGGCTTTGTCGAGCATTTGATCAATCCCTCGTCCGATGCTGCGCCGTCTTCGAGCGAGCCGCCCGCGGCCTGAAGGAGAAACAATGTATCAAGCCCTAGAAAGTGACGTTCAGCGTCCGAATACGCAGCTTTGGGTAACGTTCTACCCGGGCAAGATCCCGAACGAATTTCGCAGTGGTCAGACTGGCAAGCCCGAGTTCGATCTTGTCGACTTCGTGCGCATTGCGGTTCCTGGCGATCCGACGAACGTGATCGAGCGTCCGAAACGCGATTCTGACGAATACGAGTGGCCGGGTCAATGGAATGCATATAAGCGCGCGACGACCTACCGGCCCGAGAATGGGACGCCGGTTGAAGACTGGCCGCGCCTCGACGTGGCTACGGTGGCCAAACTCAAAGCGCTTGAATTTCACACGGTCGAGCAAATCGCCGGCGCTTCCGACGCCCAGATTCAAAAGATCGGGATGGGCTGCTACGAATTGCGCACAAAGGCGATGGCGTATATCGAACAGGCTAAAGACACCGCTCTGGCTCAGAAGCAGGCCGAAGAATTGAAGCTGCGCGAAATGGAGATCAACGACTTGAAGGCGGCGAATGCGGGTCTTGCCCAGCGTATGGCCCAACTGGAAGCCATGCTCGGCGATGCGCCGGCCAAACGCCCGGTCGGTCGTCCGCCGAAGCAGCAAGAAGCGGCCTGATCATGCAAAAGTACCAAAACAACGTCATCAACAGCCTCGGGCAACCTGTGTCCGGGGCTTCGGTGCTCGTCTCGAACTGGCCGGCCGGGACGACTGCGACGATCTACAGCGACAACAGCGGGACTCCACTCGCCAATCCGATGACTGCGGATAACTTGGGGTTTTTCTCGTTTTATGCCGCTGACGGTCACTATCAGATCACGATCACGGCAACTGGAATTCTGCCGATCGTGCTCAATGACGTTCTTTTGGTCGATGTATTGCCGGCCGATCTTTCTACCTCTTTGCCTTCCTCGACTGGGAAATTGTGGAACGACGGGGGCGTCATTTCGACGACATGAGCATGCGCGCAAAAATCCGATTCGCACTCGCTTTTGTGCTCATGGCGCCCATGTTGGCGCTCGCACAGAGCTACCCGTCTCCTACGTTTAATAACCTGACCGTCAATGGGACGTTCACGCTCTCGGGCGGCCTTCCTCCTGCCAGTCTTGCGGCTCAGGCTGCGAACACGATCCTTGCCAACGCGACAGGATCACTTGCTTCGCCGACCGCTGTCGCGATGCCGACCTGCTCGGCAAGCGGTAATGCGCTCAATTGGACGAGCGGCACCGGCCCGACGTGCCAAGCGCTGACCGCTCACACGTTCGGCCTCGGCACGACCGACACGCCGACTTTCTATGGCGTGACGCTCAACGGATCGACGCAGCACGGGCTGATCGTTGGCGGTGGTAACGGGAACCCTGCAACGTACACGAGCGCCGGCATATCAGGCTATGTCCTCACGTCGAACGGCGCGAGCGCAGATCCCACTTTTCAAACGCTGCTTTCGCAACTTCCGGCCTTTACCGGCGATTGCACGACGATCGCAGGCACGGTAGCAACCACATGTGCGACCTCGAACGGCTCGCCGATTGTACCGACCGTCGCGACGATCAGCGCTCTTAAGGCGTTGTCGACGACTGTCTCTGCTGCGATTGGGCGCGTCTATGTGGCGGGTTATTACGCCGCGAGCGATGGTGGCGGCGGATATTTCACCTGGAACGGGGCGAGTTCGACGGCCGACAACGGCGGCACCTTCATTCAGCCTTCGTCGCTGCCCGCTTCGGGCCGATGGGTGCGGGATGGCTACCTTGCCGGCCGCTACTCACCGATCCAATTCGGGGCCTACGCCGATGGCACACACGACGACGCGGCGCCGATTCGGGCGGCGATGCTCGCGCTCTCGGGACTGACCGGTGGCGGCACGCTGCAACTGACGTGCAACACGACCTATAACCTGGCCTCGGATGCCGGCAACGGCTTACGTTCGATTATCTATCCATATTCGAACGTCAATATGGTCGGCTGCGGTGCCAGTTCCGTCCTGAAGGTCGCAGCCGGAATGAACAATTCGTCGACCGGGTACTTCGTCATCTACCCGCAGGACAGCAGTTCGTCGCACCCGATTAACAATGTGCAGTTTCGCGAATTCAAGATCGACGACAACGGCACGAACAACTCGTGCTCTAACACCTGTTACTACAACAACGTAAATATCGGCGCGGCGTATGGGGACGGAATCCTGGTTGATGGCGTAACGGTCGTCAATAACCCTGGGTCGCAGGACTTCTCGTTTGGTGCGAACACATCATTTCCGGTCCTTAGCAACATCCGCATCGTCAATAGCCGCGACGAAAATTCATGCGACCTAGTCAACACCGCATGCACGGACTTTTCGGGGACATACCTGGATGCGGTTAATGGTGTCGTTGCCAACAACACGTTTTATGAGCCGTCGCAGAGCACGAAGGCCACCGCCTTTGAGTTGCACGGCTTTAATCTGACGGCAACAGGAAATACAGTTTGGAACTACAACACTGGGACGAATGTCGCTGCTCAGGGCGGCACGACGAATAGCGTCTCGGTGGTGGGGAATACGTTCGTCAACGTGTACACCGCAGCTCGCATGTGGGCCAACAGCGGCAACATTTTGGCGAACGTGACGTTCGCCGCGAACGCGGTTCAACTGACGGATGAAACGAAAGGCCCTGCGCTCGATCTTGATCAGGACATTCTGAGCGGTTCATCTGCTCAGGAAATCACCGTGTCCGGCAACACTTTCACGTCCGGCCAAGCAACCGGCACGACGAACATATTCGGCGGCGTGCGGCTCGGCGAATGGGTGCATCAAAACATCGTTGGCAACACGTTTCGAGGGTTCTCCGGGCCGGCTGTGTATATCGGTTCAACGGGGACTGTCACGAACAATTCCGTCATCAATATTTCTGACAACACGATCACGGACGCCGGCTCTACGTCGACCACAGCGAGCAAGGTCGCCATCCAGCTTAACAGCGCGACGAACGCCGCATCTTTCAGCGTGCATGGAAACGTCATTCAAAGCGATACGGGATACGCCACAACGGGAATCGGTGGGAACGTAGGTGCCCAGGTCGCTGGCATGGTCTATGGCAACCCGGTCGGCGGCACCGGGATGACGACGGCGGTGAACATCACCGGCACGAATACGAAGGTTGGCGTGACCTGCACAACCGGCTCTCCGTCGGCCAACTTCAGTTCATACATGGGCGTGCAGACTCACTGTTAAGGATAGGCTAAATGACCATCATCGCCCAGGTCGTCCAAACCCCGGTAGGCACCGGTTCTACGCTTCTGCAACTCGTGCAGCAAGCGACGGGCGAACTCGGGCTGACGAAGCCTAGCGCAGTGGCAACGAGCACGGCTCAAGACACGATTCAGCAACTCGCATTGCTCAACGCCGTTGGCTATGAGGCGATCATCGGCAACAAGGACGTGGCGCCGTTCAACTGGCAGGCGCTGACGACCGAGTATCGCTTTACGTCGCAGTGGGTGCAGTACACCGGGACGGTTACGCAAGGCTCTCCTTTTGTGACGGGTCTATCGTCGACAAGCGGGATCACGGCCGGGACGTATATGGTCACGGGAACGGGCATTCCGCAGGACTGCTATGTCGTTTCGGTGCAGGGTAATTCCCAGGTCACGCTGTCGCAGAACGCCACTTCGTCGGGCACCGGGCTGCTGACATTCGCGCAGACCAAATATGCGATGCCGTCCGACTACAAGCGCCTGATCGACCGGACGCAGTGGGACAAAAGCAAGCATTGGGAAATGCTCGGGCCGGAGTCACCCCAACAGTGGCAGTGGCTCAAATCTGGCTACATCGCCACGGGTCCGCGCATTCGTTGGCGTATCCTCGGAAGCTATTTCCAGATTTGGCCGGCAGTCAGCACTAGCGAATACCTCGGGTTCGAATACATTTCGTCCAACTGGGTGCGGGATGCGAACGGCAATCCGAAATCGAGCTTCACTGCGGATACTGATACATGCATCTTCGACGATCGCATGATGGTGCTCGGCCTGAAGCTGAAGTATTGGGAGATCAAGGGCTTCGACACGACCTCACTGAAGGCGGATTTCGACGCTGTAGTGTCTGCTCTGCAAGGCCAGGAACAGGCCGCGCCGATGCTGTCGTTTGCGCCTCGCCTTAGCCAAGTGCTGCTCGGGCCGGAGAATATCCCAGATTCGAATTACGGAGTGGCGCAGTGAGTCGCGTCTCATCCATCGAAGCCGCTCGCCTTCAACAACAACGACGGGCGCAGGGAAAGAACGCTCGCATCGTTCAAATCCCGGCGCCCATCGGT
>Ga0068856_100000581_pt1 | contig 39928 bp, 38 predicted proteins | sample KBSCornC62_FD_66595 | JGI IMG/M metagenome (GOLD analysis project Ga0068856, IMG submission 66595) | Corn rhizosphere microbial communities from Kellogg Biological Station, Michigan, USA - KBS Corn C6-2 | ecosystem: Host-associated > Plants > Roots > Rhizosphere > Soil ...
ACATTCGTTACTGTCAAAATCGAGTAGGTGGTAACGATTGTGTGTCAAGCGCCCTTATGCAAGCCTAGGCCATGCCTGAGCATCGTCCCGGGACGCCTGCCGCGTTCATCATGCTGGAATCGTTCCTGTGGTGGGACTTCCAGGATGCAGCCGATTGGAGAAAATGGGCGAGGAGGTGGGGACTTGCCCGGAGTAGTAGCGCAGCTCTCCCCGCTTATGATCTCGCCCTTGCCGCGCAACGCGCCCTCCGGCAGCTCGAGGCGGTGAATAATGGCGCGCGGCCGGATCGAAAGGCCGTCGAGGCCTTGAACCGGCTCATCGGCGAGCTTGAAATCCGCCCCGAAGTGTCGCCGTCGGGCAGCATCGCTTTATCTTCGGGAGGCCGTTCGGCGGCCCGGCCGGTGGCCGCGCTGCTCGTCCTCGCCCTCGAGGCGATGACCGCCGGACTCTGGCATCGCTTCAAGCTCTGCCGCGATCCGGCCTGCAGCGCGTCATTCTATGACGCATCGAAAAGCGGGACCAAGATCTGGTGCTCGATGGCAGTCTGCGGAAGCCGGAACAAGATGCGGCGCCTGCGCCAGCGCCGCAAATCCTGATGATTGCGCCCATGGCCTCATCACGATCCGCATTCTCGCGCGCGGCCTGGGCGCGCCAGGGACGGTCCATGCTGGCTTCCTTGGCTCCATGGGCGCGATGAAAGCCTGGAGCAATTTCGCGCCTTTTGCTGCCGCATTGCCTTCACCGATGCTTATCGCTGCGTCCTGCGCCCGGAGCGCTGGTGCGGCTCGAGCGCAAAGGCGACGACCACGTCGCTGAGAGTCTCCTGGTCGACCTTGGCAGAGCCGCCGGCCGCGATCACCACGAACTGCCTGCCGCCGGCCTCGTAAGTGATGGGCTGGGCATGGGCGCTGGCGGGAAGGTCCGCGGACCAAAGTTCCTCGCCCGTCGCGGCGGACAAGGCGTGAATTCGATGGTCCATCGTCCCGCCGGAGAAGACCAGTCCGGTGGCAGTGACGATCGGTCCCCCGAGAATCACCGATCCTTCCGTTCCCTGGATTGAATTGTGGAAGACATCGCGCATCGAGCCCAGCGGGCGCCGCCATGCAATGCGGTCCGAGGCGGGGTCGAACGCGATCAACTCACCCCAGGGCGGAGGAGAGCAGGGCAGGCCCGAGGGACCGAGCAATGGGGCCCTGGCGATGGCGTAAGGTGCGCCCAGTTGCGCAGCGACGGCGGCCCGGAAATTCCCGCGGTCGCCGGCCTTGAACTTGTCGGCCGGGATGAGCTGGACCTTGAACGGCAGGTTCGAGCTTGCGACGATCAGTCGCTCGTGGGTCGCGTCCCAGGCAAATCCGCTCCAGTTGATTCCGCCGAACGCGCCGGGCACCTCGAGCGAGCCCTTGAGGCTGGGCGGGCTGAACAGACCTGTTCCGGTGGCCTCCGCGATGATCCGCCGGCAGGAGTCCCGGTCGCCGGGCGTCGGCCCCCACGCGTCCTGCGGCCGCAGCTTCTGCCGTGCGAGGGCCGGCATGCCGACAGGGAACGGCTGGGTCGGCGACGCAAGCTCGCCGGGAACCGTGCTCGGCGGCACGGGCCGTTCCTCGACCGGCACCAGGGGCTTGCCCGTGTCGGGATCGAGCACATAGATCATGCCGGTCTTGTTCCCGACAAGCAGCGCCGGCACCTTGCGGCCGTGCAGGGTGAGCGTCGTGATCAGCGGCGGCGCGGCCGTGTCATAGTCCCAAAGATCGTGATGGACGAGCTGGAAGCCCCAGACCAGTGCGCCCGTCTTCGGGCGCAGCGCGACAACCGAATTGGCCCATCTATCGTCTCCGGCGCGAAGGCCGCCATAATAATCCGGGCTCGCGCTTCCTGTCGGCACATAGATGAGGTGCCTGGCACGATCTCCGCTGATGATCGACCAGGCGTTGCCCGCGCCCGTGCGCCAAGGGGCTGCAGCCGCTCCCTTTGGAACTTGCAGCGGGTCCCATTTCCACAAGAGCCTGCCGGTGATCGCATCATAGCCGCGCACGACGCCCGCGGGCATGTCGGCGCGCGCATTGTCGTCGATCGCCGAGCCGACGATGACGACGCCGTCCATGACGATCGGCGGCGAGGTCATGTGGTACCAGCCCACCCGATAATTGCCGACGCTTCGAAGATCGACCGAGCCGTTCGCCCCGAAACCGCTGCAGGGGCGGCCGGTGAGGCCATCGACCGCGACCAGCCGCGCGTCGAGAGTCGCTTCGAACAGGCGAAGCGAGCAGACGCTCCTGGAGCGAGGCGCGAAATAGGCCGCCACGCCGCGATTGATGAGGCCGTCGCCATAGGGCTGGCTGCGGTCGATCTGCGGATCGAAGGACCAGAGCGCCTTGCCCGTTCGTGCATCGAGCGCGACGATCCGGTTGAACGGCGTCGTCACATAAAGGCGCCCGTTGATCACCAGCGGCGTCGATTCAAAGCCGCTCCGGACACCGTTGGTGGCGCCCTTGGCGATGTCTCCTGTGTGAAAGATCCACGCCGGCCTCAGCCGGCTCACATTGTTCGGCGTGATCTGGCCCAGCGGCGAAAAGCGCGTGCCCTGCTGGTCGCGGCCATAGGAGGACCAGTCGTCGGCAGCCGCGGACGTCGCGAGGGCGAGCGAGGCGGCAAGCACCGCCGGCATGCTCCATCGCCAGCTGCGGCCGGCAATTCGCGGACGGAGCACGCCGCGCATTTGCCGCCCGAGAGCAACCCGAGCGCGGGCCGGCATGCAACAAGGCACAGTTGCGGGACGGTCAGCCATCAGCAGCCTCCGATGAGGACATTTTGCAGGCGATGGATGTCGTAGCGCATTCCGATCCGCGCGATGATCGCCGGATCCATCGACATAATGCTTTGTGCTTCAGCTTCGCTTCGAACGCGCAAGATCAGCACCCCCCAAGTGCTGGTCCCATCCTCGACCGCGGCGAAAATGGCGGCGCGCCCGGCCTCGGCTTGCGCTTCCCAATAAGCGACGCGCATTTTCATGACATCGCGTTCTGCGGGAGTCATGAACTGCAGGAAGGTCGCGCGCGGCAGGACCAGCCTGCAAAGGAAATAATCGACCTCGGCGTCGGCGGCAACAGGCTCGGGCATGATTGCCGCAACGGCTGCCGCGACCAGCAAGGCTGCTCCGGCAGCAATGCCTCCCGCCGTCAGGACAAGCTCTGAGATGCTCGATTCCAGCAGCATCTTTCCCCCTTTTTGAAGCAATCGAGGAACGCCCGCGAACAATCGTGACTGGCCGTGACAATTTGGGAGCCGGCGGCCTTGACCGGTTCGCTGATTACCATCTAACCGAATTGACGGTAACGAGCTACAGATTTGTCGAATCCAGCCGTGATGAGCCAGGGGATGATCAGCCTGCGAAAGCCGGTGCCCGCCGACGCCGGACGTCTGGCGCAAGCGGGCAACCATCCCGCAATCGCAAGCACCATGATTTCGCTGCCGAGCCCGTTTCGAAGCGAGGACGCCGAAGCATGGATCGCCGGCCTTGCCCAACGATCCGACGTGGATGGCTATCTGATCGTCGACCGCGCGCGGCAATGCCTGATCGGCGCCGCCGAGCTTCGCGACATCGATCGCGAGCACCGCCAGGCCGAAGCGAGCTTCTGGCTTCATCCGGCATCCTGGGGACGGGGCTGCGGTTCGGCCGCGCTGCTCCAGCTGACCCGGATCGCTTTCGATCGGCACGGGCTGAACCGTGTCTATGCCTTTCACATGGCGCGCAATCCCGCTTCCGGGCGAGTGATGGCCAATTGCGGATTTCAGTTCGAGGGCTGCCTTCGGGAGCGCGTGTGGAAAGGCGGGCGCACTGAAGATGCAATATTATGGTCACGGCTGGCGAGCGATCCGCCATGCAGCGCCGAACGGAGAGGCTGAATCGGGCCGAGCGGCGCAGCGCCTTTCCAATCTTTCGCTTCATGCGAACGGGCGCGGCGGGCGCTTTTCCGGCGCCGGTCAGGACGACGAAGCTGCGCTTCTTGCACAATTCAGCCTGTCGCCAAGCGCAAGCGGGGCATTGCCGCGGCTCACCGACCAATCGACCTGGAGCGCGTTGGGCGCGATGATCCGATAGGCGAATTGCTCGGCGGCCTTGCCGCCTTCGAACCTGGTCCAGATCAAGGCAGGCCCATCCCAGCCGGCCGATTCAAACCAGCGCGAGCCGTCATAGGAATCCGCGATCGTTGCCCGAAAGCCCCCGCGCGCATTAGCGGCGCTCCACAATTCAAGCGCGTGATAGGCGCCGGGCGGACGATCGTCATGCCTGACGATCAGCGCGCCGCTTGGCGGGTCGATCGAGAAATCGAGGTCGGAGGAGAGCGGCTTGCCGCTTGCGACAAAATAGCCGTCGCATTGCCAGCGTCCTTCGAGCGCCTTGAACGGATCGGTGCCGGCCGCCGGATTCGGCGCCGCGGCGGAATGCGCCGCGACCGCTAGTGCAGCCGCTCCCATGAGTCGCGCTGCGAGCCGCACCCGTCCTGTTTCCGGACATTTCTTCGCCGGTGCCCTCATCGCTTCTTGCTCCACCAGATTTGCCTTCGCGAACTTGAGGGTTTGCGGCGCCTTTTCGCTGCCGGTCCGACACCCGCCGTCAGCTCGCCTTTGAGGTCCATCCATCATCCGATCGCGGCGAGTGCGATCTTTGCAGCCGAATCGATGCGCCGCCGTTCCGCGCCGGCGCGAATCAGGACCTGCAAGCCGCTGAGCGAGGCGACGATGAAGGATGCGAGCGCGCGCGGGTCGTGGGTGCGCGTCATCTGTCCGGCCTTTTGCGCGCGCTTGAATGCGTCTTCGAAGATTTTCTCGAGGCGCCGGTGGTGACCGGCGACAAGCTTGGCGATTGCGCCATCGTGGGGCGCAAGTTCGACGGCGGTGTTGCACGTAAGGCAGCCCCACGCTTTTTCCTGGCCGGCTCCGGCCCGCGTGAAGCTTTGGATCAGCTGTTCGAGCGCGCGCTTGGGATCGGCCTCCGCCTCGAGCCGCCGCGCGATTTCGGCGGCCTGGCCGTCCTGGTAGATCTCGAGCGCCGCGGCGAACAGCTCGGCCTTGCTTCCGAACGAATGATAGAAGCTGCTCTTGCTCAGGCCCGTTGCGGCAAGCAGCTGTTCAAGCGACGAGGATTCATAGCCGTGCCGCCAGAACAGCTGCAGTGCGCGCTCGAGCGCTTCGCTTTCGTCAAACGCGCGGGGACGCCCCATATCGTGATTCACTCTCGTTGGCGCAGTTCGCGAGCCCCGGCCAAATGCGGCTCAATTGAGGAACTCCAGCGCCGGATAATCCGTATAGCCGCGCTCGTCGCCCCCGTAGAAGCTGCTGCGATCGCCCTCGCTTAGCGAAACGCCCCGGCGCAGCCGCGTGACGAGGTCGGGATTGCTGATGAACGGCTTTCCAAAGGAAATGAGGTCGGCATGGCCGCGGGCAAGTGCACTGCCGGCGCTCGTCCGGTCATATCCCCCATTGGCCATATAGGTGCCGCGGTAAGCACGCCGGATCGGTTCCCAGTCGAAGCCCGGCGCCGCCGATTCCTCCACCATGTGAAGATAGGCAAGAGCGCAGTCCGAAAGCATCTCGGCAAGATAGCCGAAGGTTGCATGGGGATCGCTGTCGCTCATGTCGTTGAACGAGCTTGCGGGCGAAAGGCGCACGCCGACTCGCTCGCTGCCCCAGACCGCGCAAACCGCCTCGAGGATTTCTCGAAGCAGCCGGCCGCGGTTCTCGGGCAGCCCACCATAAGAATCGGTCCTTTTGTTGGTGCCGTCGCGGATGAACTGGTCGATCAAATAGCCATTGGCGGCGTGCAGTTCGATCCCGTCGAAGCCCGCGGCCATCGCCTGCTCGGCGCCGCTGCGGAATTGCTCGACGATTCCCGGGATTTCCTCGATCCCGAGCGGCCGTGGGAGGACGTAGGGAACGCGCCCTTCCAAGGTCAGCACGTCGCCCCGCGGGAGCACGGCGGAGGGAGCGACCGGCAAGCTGAAGCCCGCCTGGAAACTCGGGTGCGAGATCCGGCCGACGTGCCACAGCTGGAGGAAAATCCGTCCGCGCTGCGCGTGGACGGCGTCGGTCACCTTGCGCCAGCCGCGGACATGCGCGTCGCTGTAGCATCCCGGCGTGTTGAGATAGCCGGTCCCCTGCCGGGATATCTGCGAGGCCTCGGTGACGATCAGGCCTGCGCTTGCGCGCTGGCGATAATATTCGGCCATGAGCGGCAGCGGCGTGCCATCGGCGGATGCACGGTTGCGGGTCATGGGTGCCATTACAATCCGGTTGGGAAGCGTCAGCGGGCCCATTCGGAAGGGATCGAAAAGCGTTGTCTGATAGGCTGTCGGGCTGAACATTGGCGAAGTTCCAGTCGGTCTGCTGCGGCCAGGCCGCAAATGATCGCTGCGCGATCGTTCGGCCGAACCAGGCGCAGGGCCTGCAGGAGCCTGTCCGATCCGCAACGCGCATCGGCTAGCCGTTTTGGACCGATCAGTCCAGAATATTCTTCGAGCGGCCGAATTCATGGGCGCGCGCCCGATGCATTGCTTGCCGCCGCCTTGCCGGCCGATCGAGGGTTTGCCGCCCTGGCCACAGCTGCGCCCTTCTTCCACACCGCGACGATATTCTTGATGTCCTCGATATTCCTTGCCGGGTTCCCGCTGACGAGCAGGAGGTCGGCGCGCTTGCCGGCCCTGATTTCGCCGCGGTCGTCGAGGCGGAATATCCTGGCAGGCGCTGAAGTGGCTGCGACCAGCGCGTGCAGCGGCGTGATTCCATCGCGAACGAATAAGCTCATCTCGTCGAGCGTCGATGCGCCATAGGTCGAGCCGGGAACCGGGGCATCGGTTCCGATCAACAGCGGCACTCGAGCGCGGTCGAGCTCGACCAGCGCCTGGTCCGTTGCCGCGCAGGAGACGCTCGTCGGCCGCTGTGCCTGCCTGAGAAGCGCGGTGAACTGCGCATAGGTCTGCGCCATCATCCGCCCGTCGCTCGCAATCGCAACGCTGTCCGATCGCCCGCAGGCGAAATAGTCCGCCGCGAGCGTGGGAATGACGAAGATATGGTGCGCCGCAGCGAGCCGCGCAAAATCCGGCGATGCCGACGCGCCGATGAACAGATGAGCCAGCCCGTCCGCGCCGGCCCCGAGGGCCATGCGCGCATAAGCTTCGGTCTGCACATGGACTGCGACCAGCTTGTTTCGCCGGTGGGCAGCGGTGACCAGCGCCCGCAGGGTTGCCTCGTTGAGAGTCGGCATTGGCTTGACCTTGGGACCGAGCTGCCTTGCGTCCTCGAGGATGATCTTGATGAAGTCGGACCCTTCTTCGATCCGGTCCTGGACGAACCTGTCGGCATCTGCAGCGCGCGAAATGGTCGGGAAGGTCCCGCCAAGCTCGCTCGGATGGCCGCCCGGCGCGGTTGCTCCGACTCCCGCCGTCCTCAGATCGGCAAGTCCCGGCCCGTCGGCCGCTTCGAGCCTCTTCAGCACCCTGAGCGTCGGCTGATCCGTGAACATGTCGATGACCGTCGTCACGCCAAGCCGGGCTGACTGGCGAAGGGCATCTTGCGTGTGGACATGGGGCAGGTGGACGTGGCTGTCGATCAGCCCCGGCAAGAGCGTTTTGCCCCTTCCGTCGACCATGAGCGCGCCGCTCGAGCGAAGCCGGGCATTGCCGATGCGCGCGATGCGTCCCTTTTCGACCAGCACCGATCGGTGCGCGATCATCCGGTGACCGTCGAACAGCATGACGTCGCGAATGAGGAGAGGCTGCTCATTGGCCCGCGCAGCGCTCGCCATGTTGAGGGCGATCGGCGCCGCAAGAAGGCCCGTCCATCCGCCGCGCCATGCGTTGAGCAGAGCTTTCCGGCAAAGCTGCAGCAAGGCCGGGCCGCGGGCATGGCGCACGGGCGTTCGAACGGATGCCATTTGTGTCATGCGGGGGAAGCGTCGTTGCGGCGCAACCCTCGCGCGTCGCGCGGTGCCGGGGCTTGCACGCGCGCCGGCAGGCCAATGTTCGGTTGGCAAGGACCGGCACGAGCGGTCATCAGTAGAGGCCGGCTGGTTTGTCCGAGTTTCGGCGCAGAACGGTATCGCGACCGGGCTCGGTCGACATGAGCTTCGAGAATCTTTGGAATGAATTGAGGATGTCGCGCCATTGGGCGGTCACCCGGTCCGCGATGTCCTGGCCTGCGCTTCCAAGCGCTTCAAGGCGCGTGTGGATGATCGTCAGGTGCGAGCTTCCGTCGCGGTTCTGCGCGAAAAAGACTTCAAGCTCGCTGGTCAGCGTGGGACTGGGAACGAACTGAAGATCAAGCTTCCAGTCGATGATGATCGTGCGCGCTGGAACAAAGGCGACCACCGTCCCCCATTCTTCCTTGAGTCCGCGCGGACCGACTTCGAAAAAGGCGCCGTTGACGCGCGGCTCGATCACGATCTCGCGCCTCGCGGTCGTGCCCGCGGCTCGGCCGACGGGCCACCATTTGCCGATCTCTTTCGTGAACAGATCGAAGCAGAGAAGCGGCGCGGCGTGGATATCGACGGAGCAAGCGGCAAGCGAGGGACGATTGCCGGACTGCGCGCGTTCGAACCTGGAGAAGGCCTGCGAGCTGGTCATGACGCAAGGCTCGCGGCAAAGGCGCGCAGGTCGGACGCATAGAGCTCGGGCTGTTCCCAGGCCGGGAAATGGCCGCCGCGTTCGAACAAGGTGTAGCGCTGCACATTGTACAGCCGCTCGGCGAGTTCGCGCGGAGCGATCCCGATGTCTTTCGGCCACATCGCGACCGCCGTCGGCGCCTCGACATAATCGCTGCTGCGCAGGTGGGGCCGCAGGCGCGAGGCATCGTAATAATAGCGAATGCTGGACGCGATCGTGTTGCTCATCCAGTAGATCGTCAGATTGTCGGCGAGCATCTCCAACGGGAAAACCGATGCCGGATCGCCATCGCAATCCGACCAGCCCCTGAATTTCTCCAATATCCAGCTCGCCAGCCCGGTCGGCGAATCGGCAAGTGCAAAGCCCAGCGTTTGCGGCTTGGACGACTGGATTGCCTGGTAGCCGCCCTCGTCCTGGTCCCAGATCGAATCGCGCCGGTGGTAGGCGTTCTCGGCTTCCGAAGGCGGCGGATCGCCGGGCTTGGCGGGCCGTTCGAGCGCTTCGGCGACATGCACGCCGGTCACAAGATCGGGACGCCTGAGAGCGATCCTCGTTGCCACTCCGGCCCCGATGTCGGTTCCCGCAACGAGGAAGCGACCATAGCCGATGCTCTGCATCAGGGCCGGATAGAGATCGGCCGGCTCGACCTGATAGGGGCGGCTGGGCCGGTCCGAAAAGCCAAAGCCCGGATGCGTGGGCACGACGACATGAAAGGCCGGATTGCCGGTCGTCAAAAGCGGCGCCAGACGCAGATATTCGACGAAGCTCGACGGCCAGCCGTTCATCAGGAGGAGCGGCGCCGCATCCTTTTGCTGCGAACGGAAATGAAGGAAATGGATGCCGAAACGGTCGATCCGCGCGCGGTAGTGCGGGAGCCTGTTGAGCGCCTCGACCCGGCGCTCCCAGGAATAATGGTCCTGCCAGTAGGCGATGAAGCTGCGGAGGAACTTGAAGTCCGTTCCCTGCGACCAGTTGTCGACGATGGAATCGGCCCAGCGAGTCGCCTTCAGCCGCTGCCTGAGGTCGAAAGCGGCGCGGTGATCGAACGGAATGCGGAAGGCTTCCATGCGCGCGCCGGGAGCGCCGCGCGCCGGCACGGCGGCGATCATGGCTGCACCGGTGAAGAGCTGTAAGGCGTCACGCCTCGTCATGCGCTTTGCTGACGGGCGCGGCTCATGCTGCTGGCAATGAGCAACGGGTTCGGCATGAATTGAACTATGTCCCGGCCGCCGGTCCACTCAAAGCGAACAATGCTGCCCTTAACTTCAAGTCTGGCTTAATATACGACGATGCGCTCCAAGCTTCCGCCGCTCGAATCGCTGCGTTTCCTCGAAGCATGCGTTCGCCACGAGAATATGACGCGCGCGGCGCGCGAGCTCGGGGTCACCCCGGCCGCCGTCAGCCTGCGCATCCGCGACCTCGAGGCCGAACTCGGGACGCCGCTGTTCATTCGCGCAGGCCCCCGGATCACCGCGACCGAGCGTGCAAGGATCCTTGCCGGCCGCATCGGCGAGGCGGTCGGCGAGCTTCGCCAGGCTGTCGATGCCTGCAGGGCGAAGCCGCAAAGGATCCTCATCACCGCAGTGCCGACGCTCGCAGCGCGCTGGCTGACCAACGCGCTCACCGACTATCATCGCCAGCATCCGGCGACGGAGGTCATTGTGAACGCCAGCGACACGCTGACGCCGATCGGAAGCTTCGATATTTCGCTGCGTCACGGGCGCGGAAGCTGGAAGGGCATCATGGCGCACCGCATCTTCGGCGGCGAGGCAACGGCAATGCTTGCGCCGGCGCTTGCAACAGCCATTCGCGAACCCGCCCAACTTGCAGACTTGCCGCTCATCCCCGACCGCCGCTGGCGCGGCTGGTTCGCGCAGTTTCAAATCCCGATGAGGGAAGCGCGCTTCACCGCCGATTATTCGAGCCAGGAGCTGGCGGCCCGCGCCGCGCTCGCCGGAGCCGGAGTCGCGCTCCTTTCGCCGGTGCTGTTTGCGCGCCTCCTGGCCGAAGGCAAGCTCGTCCGTCCGTTCGGGAACATCGTGACGGAGGCCGACAGTTATTTCGTCGCCGTCGGCAGGGACGAGCAGCGTTCCGCGGTTCTGGAGATGCGCGATTTCCTGATCGCGCACGCCCATCGCCTGTCCGAATCGACGGGCGGGCTGGACAGCGGCGCCGGATTCGATCACTCGCGCCTGGTTCGACACGCACCAGTCAATCCCACGCGCAGCATGCCCAACGGCGGAGATTCGAGGAAGGCGATAGACCCGACCCAGGCTTAGCGCCCGATGCATCGGGCATCTGAACCGCCGTCAACGCCGCCGGAGCCGACGCATGCGTCAATGGCCGGGCGGCCCGCATTGCGCAGGAACAATCGAAAGGATCGCAGGAAGAATGAATCGCACAGGCTGGACTGTCGAGGAAGTGGCGGAGCGGTTTGAGCGGCCATTGCTCGACCTGTTGTTCGACGCCCAGCAGGTCCATCGCAAATGGCACCGGGCCAATGAAATCCAGCTCTCGACCCTGCTGTCGATCAAGACCGGAGGCTGCCCCGAAGATTGCGGCTATTGCAGTCAGTCGGTGTTCGCCAGTTCAGGTCTTGCCGCGTCAAAGCTGCTCGGGAAGGAAGAGGTTCTCAAGGCCGCGCGCGAGGCCAGGGCGGCCGGCTCAACCCGCTTCTGCATGGGTGCCGCCTGGCGCGAGCTTAAGGACCGCGACCTCCCCGCGCTTTGCGCGATCGTCGCCGGGGTGAAGCAACTGGGCCTTGAGACCTGCATGACTCTTGGCATGCTGAGCGCAGGCCAGGCGGTGCGGCTCGCCGAAGCAGGCCTCGATTTTTACAACCATAACCTCGACACTTCCGAAGACCATTATGGCAAGGTCGTGACCACTCGCCGCTACAGCGACCGGCTCGAGACGCTCGAGCATGTCCGCGCCGCGGGCATGGCCGTCTGCTGCGGCGGGATCATCGGAATGGGCGAAAGCCGTGGCGACCGGGTGAAGCTGCTGGTCACTCTTGCCAATCTGCCACAACCGCCCCAGTCGGTCCCGATCAACGCGCTCGTGCCGGTCCCCGGAACCCGCCTTGGCGACAAGGCGCTTGCCGAATCGCGGCAGGCACCCGACGAGATCGAATTCGTTCGCACGATCGCAGTTGCGCGTCTCGTGATGCCGCATTCGGTGATCCGGCTTTCCGCCGGGCGCGAATCCTTAAGCGAGTCCGGGCAGGCGCTGTGCTTCCTTGCCGGCGCCAATTCGGTCTTCACCGGCGACACGCTCCTGACCACGCCCAATTGCGGCGCGTCGGCCGACGCCCTGCTGTTCAAGAAGCTGGGCCTGTCGGCCGCGGCGCCGTCCGACACCGGCGCCCGCGCCCAATAAGCCGATGGAGCTTTCAGGCGGCGCGTCGCTGAGCGCCGGATTCCACGATCAGCTGATGATGCTCGAGCGGAAAGGCCGCCGCCGGCGGCTGATGCTTGCAGGCGGCCATGACTTTGCGTCCAACGATTATCTCGCGCTCGCCTCGAGCGCGGAGCTCAAGACGGCGATCGTCGAAGCGCTGTCGCGCGGCGTTCCGGTCGGCGCCGGCGCCTCGAGGCTCCTTCGCGGCAATCATATCGAACACGAGCTGCTCGAAGAAGAAGCCGCAATCTTCTTTGGATCCCAAAGCAGCTTGTTCTTCTCGAGCGGCTTTGCGGCCAATTCTACGCTCCTCTCGACGCTTCCCCAGCGCGGCGACATCATCATCCATGACGAACTGGTTCATGCGAGCAGCCGGGAGGGCATTCGCCTCGCGCGCGCGCCGGCCATTGCGGCGCGCCACAACGATGCCGATGCCTTTGCCGATGCACTCGCTGCGTGGCGGCGGGGCGGGGGCAGAGGAGCCCCGTGGCTCGTTGCCGAAAGCCTCTACAGCATGGACGGGGATGTCGCGCCGCTCGACGATCTCTTGCGCCTCGCCGGGGCGTTCGACGGCTTCCTCATCATCGATGAGGCGCACGCGACAGGCCTGTTCGGTCCCGGCGGACGCGGCCTTGCTGCGGGAATGGACGGGCGCGAGAATGTGATCACCGTTCGAACCTGCGGAAAGGCGCTCGGCTGCGAGGGAGCGCTGGTCTGCTGCCCGGCGACCATCAGGGATTTCCTGATCAACCGCGGCCGCCCCTTCATCTTTTCGACGGCGCCTTCGCCCCTGATGGCCGCCGCCGTCCGCGCCGCGCTCAGGATGCTCGATGAGGACTGCGGCCGGCGGCAGCAGCTGCAGGACCTTGCGGCTTTTGCGGCCGACTGCCTCGAGCCGTTGGGGGCAAGCGGCCACGGGACGCAGATCCTGCCCCTCATCGTCGGCGAAGATGCCCCGACCATGGCGCTTGCACGCAAGCTCCAGGCGCAAGGCTTCGACGTCCGCGGAATCCGTCCGCCGACCGTGCCCGATCATAGTGCGCGCCTTCGAATCTCGATCAGTCTCAACGTCGACCGGCGGGCGATTGCGGCCCTCGGCGCTGCTCTTGGCGAGGCGCTCGCGTGAGGATCTTTGTCACCGGCACGGACACCAATGTCGGAAAGACCGTCTTTGCCGCGGCGCTCGCGGGCGCGCTTGGCGCCTCTTATTGGAAACCGGTCCAGGCGGGCGACCTCGACATGACCGACAGCGATCGCGTGCGCTTGCTGTCAGGGCTGCCGCCGGAAAATATCCTTGTCGAGGCCCATCGCCTGAGGACGGCCTGCTCTCCCCACCGGTCGGCCGAGCTCGACGGCGTCGAAATCGCATGCGGTGCGATGTCGCCGCCCGATGCCGACCCGCTCGTCATTGAAGGCGCCGGAGGCCTGCTCGTTCCGCTGACGCGCGACATCCTGTTCGCCGACCTGATCGCGCGCTGGAAATTGCCTGCTGTCCTGGTCGCGCGCACGAGCCTTGGAACCATCAATCACAGCCTGCTCTCGATCCACGCATTGCGCTCCTGGACAATTGCGATCCACGGCATTGCCTTCGTCGGCGACGAGGCGCGCGACAGCGAGGAGATCATTTGCGCGGCATCGGGCGCGAGGCGGCTCGGGCGCCTGCCCCTCATCGACCCGCTCGAGCCCGCCAGCCTCAGACGCGCCTTTCTCGACAATTTCAGGCTTGAGGATTTTCGATGAAATCTCCCGTCTGGCACCCCTTCACCCAGCACGGACTTCATGAGCCCATCCCGCTGGTCGAAGCGGCCGAGGGAGCTGCCCTGTTCACTGCCGACGGCCGGCGCATCGTCGACGGGATTTCCTCCTGGTGGGTGACCACCCACGGCCATCGCCACCCGACGATCATGCGGGCGATCGCCGACCAGTGCGAGCGGCTCGACCAGATCATCTTCGCCGGCTGGACGCATGAGCCGGCGGAACGGCTTGCCGGTGAGCTGTTGAAGCTCATGCCGTCAGGGCTTGCCCACGTCTTCTATTCCGACAGCGGATCGACGAGCGTCGAAGTCGCGCTCAAGATGGCGCTCGGCTATTGGCTGAACCGCGGCGAACCACGGCACCGGATCGTCGTGCTCGAGGGGAGCTACCATGGCGATACGATCGGCGGCATGTCGGTTGGAGCGCGCGGAGTGTTCAACCAGCCCTATGCCCCCTTGCTGTTCGATGTCGACGTCATTCCCTTTCCCGAGCAAGGTCGCGAGCAGGAGACCATCGACGCGCTCGAACATCTCTGCCGCAAGTCTTCGCCGGCAGCATTGATCGTCGAGCCGCTGGTCCTCGGAGCCGGGGGAATGCGCATCTATCCCGCCCTGGTCCTCAAGGAAATGCGCCGCCTGTGCACGAGCGCTCAAATCCTCTTCATCGCCGACGAAGTGATGACCGGCTGGGGCCGCACGGGAACCTTGCTCGCCTGCGCGCAGGCCGGCATCGTGCCCGACATTCTGTGCCTTTCAAAGGGCCTCACCGGCGGGTCGCTCCCGCTTGCCGTCACCCTCGCAAGTCCGGCGATCTACGACGCGCATTATTCCGCAGACCGTCGGCGCCAGTTCTTTCATTCGAGCAGCTATACGGCGAACCCGATCGCCTGTGCCGCCGCGCTCGCCAATCTCGCGGTGTGGCGCGACGAGCCCGTGAACGAGCGCATCGCGGCCTTGGAGCAGCACCAGGAGCAGCGCAAGGGGCGCCTCGGCAAGGCCAAAAACGTCCGCAGGATCGGCACGATCGTCGCCTGCGAGCTTGGCGAGAGCAACGGCAATTATCTGTCCACGCGCGCGCCCGGGCTGCTCGCGCATTTCCGCTCGCGGAACCTGCTCCTGAGGCCGCTTGGCAACACCATCTATGTGATGCCGCCTTATTGTATTGGCGAAGCGGATCTTAACGCCATCTACGAGGGTATCGAGGAAGCGCTCGACTGTTTCTGACAGGCCTTGCCCAAAGGGTCAGATGGGTCACCGAAGAGGGCCGGCCCGCTTGGAAGCGCGTCGCCGCCCGCCGGTCTGCAGAGCCTGGATGCACGCCTGCAGATGAGCGCCCGGACGCCAAGTTGGCGAACATTGACTTGCCCCTGCCGATAACGCTCGCAAGTCCCCGTCGAGGCGGCTTTCCGCCGACCCAGCGCAATTCATCTCACGAGAAAGGAATCCGCAAGAATGGCCACCCGCGCGCCGAACTTGTTGAGCAGCGGAGCTGCAATCGTGCTGCTCCTCGCCCCGGGCGCCGCCGTCGCTCAGCCGTCGGCGCTGCAGATCGTCGAACAATCGATCGGTGTCGTTCAGCGCGGTCGGGATCTTTCCGCGCTCAGGAGCATGGACCTCAAGGTCCGCAACGCGATCAGCCATCTGACCGACACCGATCACTCGGATAGCGCTCCATGGATACTCGATTATTCGGACACCGAGTGGATCGAGGACCTGCCGGGAGACCGGCGCCTGGAATCTTCGGCAATCGTCTCCGCGACCGGAGAAAGGATCGAAAGCAACATCCTTTCGACGCCGCAAATCGTTCAGGCCTCGGGAAGCACGGACGGAGTTGCGGCTCCAATGAGGGTCGATGCGGCTCCGCCGGACTGGGAACTTGCCAATCCGGTGCGCAGCCTTCTCATTGCCCGGTCGGCACCGGATCTGCGCGTGCTTGGGACTGCAAAAGTGCATCTTGTGCCGGCTGACATTGTCGGATTCACCTTCCACGGCTTTGCGGTGAAGCTCTTCATTTCGCGGGACAACCGGTTGCCGATGGCCGTGGAATCTTTGGTCGATCTTCCAGGGAGCATCGCCTGGGGCTCACGCGGCGATCTTCTCGAGCGGACCGAATGGATGAACTGGACGCTTGTCGATGCAGTCCGCCTTGCGACCGAGTGGGATATGACCAGGAACGGCAAGCCGCTCGAGACGACGAGCGTGCTTGCCGCCAAGCTCGACGTTCCGCTCAATGAGAAGCTGCTGACTCCTGACCCGCAGGCCGTTGCGCAGCTGTCGCTCCCGGGCCGCAGGAATGTCGACGAGATCCCGCTTGGAGACACGGCTCGGCCGATTTCCGAAATCGCGCCCGGCGTCATCCAGATTCCGGGAAGCTGGTACAGCACGTTGGTTCGCCAGGATGACGGCATCGTCGTCATCGATGCGCCCATCTCCAACGGCTATAGCGCGAAGGTGATCGCCGAAGCCGCCCGCCGCTTTCCCGGACTCCCGATCAAGGCGGTCATCACCACCACCAACTATTTCTGGCACACCGCCGGCTTGCGCGAATATGCGGCGCGCGGGATCCCGATCTACGCGCTCGACCGCAATGTTGGTGTCGTCCGCGACCTTCTCGATGCGCCCCACCGCCTCGCACCGGATTCATTCGCGCTGAGCCACCGGAAAGGCGTGATCAAGCCGGTAACCGAGCCGACCCTCCTCGGCGCTGGCGACAACAAATTGTTGCTCATTCCAGTGCGCCGCGCCTTCGGACAGATGCTGATGGTCTATTTTCCCAATCGTCAGATCCTGCATACCGCGGAACTGGTGCAGCCGCTCGGGCCCGGCGGATCGATCCTGTTCCCCGAATATCTCCAGGAAGTCAGCGATGAGGTGCGGGATTCGGGCATTGCTCCTGCAACCATGATCGGAATGCACATGAGCCCGACTCCCTGGAGCAGGGTTGGCGAAGCGATCCGCGAGGCGGACGGCGGCTAGGGCGGGCGCAGTCTCCTCTCAGCAACCCCCGGTGCGCCGAAGGGAGCCTGTCGCGGGGTCATTGTTTCGGTGGCGGCCGAACTGTTCGGGCAAGACTTTGGCCCGCCGCATTCCTAAAAGGCGCGCCATGTCCGACGGACCCTTTATCGCGGAATGCGCATCGCTGATCGGCGATCCTGCGCGCGCGAACATGCTTGCGGCCCTGATGAACGGCCGCGCGCTCAGCGCAACCGAGCTTGGGCTTGCGGCGCGGGTCGCCCCCTCGACCGCAAGCGGGCATCTCGCCAAGCTGGTCGACGGACGTCTGCTTTCGGTCGTTCCGAGCGGCCGGCACCGCTACTTCAGGCTTGCTTCACCCTCGGTCGCGCGGGTGCTCGAGGAACTGATGGTGCTCGCAGGCGAGGGGCCGCCCCGGTACCGGCCGCCATCGCGCTGCGACGAGGAAATGGCGCGGGCGCGCACCTGCTACGATCATTTCGCCGGCAAGCTCGGCGTTGCCATTGCCGACAGCCTGTCGAGCCGCGGCTTCGTTCGGCTTGGCGACGACGGTGGGATCGTCACAGACGCGGGCAGGACATTCCTTGCCGGACTTGGAATCGCGATCGATCATCAAAAGGCCACGCGCCGCCCCTTTTGCAGGCCCTGTCTCGACTGGAGCGAGCGGCGCTGGCACATCGGTGGGACCCTTGGCGCCGCGCTGACGCTCCATTGCTTCGAAGCCGGCTGGGCCGAAAGGAAGAAGAGCAGCCGCGCGGTCGCCGTGACTGCGGCAGGCGCGCGCGCATTCGACCGATTGTTCGGAGTGCGCGTCTGACTCGCGGGCGTGGGTTGAAGGCAGTGCGCGACGATGCGAGTAAGCGGCGTCTCCCTCGCGGCTGAACTTCGGCCGCATTTCATCATTTCTGCCTTCACGCCGGCGACTAAAAGCCGGCCTGCGCTTATGCCGCCTCAGGCGGGATGTCCTGGAGCCGGCGGGAGCTGTGCCGGCCGCAGTCACTTGCCGATCATCCTGCAACCGAGCTAGTGAGGTACGAAACATACTATTATTCTTCTAAAGAACGGCTATGAGGCGGCTCGGACGAACGACCGGAGCGGCCAATGCCTGCCAATGATGACGAGCCCTGGGCGCTTGTCGATCCGCTTGCGCTCAGCCGCACCATCACTGATGGCTATCGCAACATGCTGATTGGGCGCGTCAACGATCACGAGATCAGGATGAGCGTCGTCACCCGGCAGTTTCCCTGGCACATCCATCCTGATTCGGACGAGACATTCTGCGGCGTAGACGGTGAGCTGCTGATCGAGTTCCGCAATGGCCAGGCAGTGGTGGGCCCGGGACAGATGGTGACGGTGGCCGCAGGCACTCCGCATCGCACCCGGCCTGTCGGCGAGCGGTGCGTCAACCTGACATTCGAACGCGCCAGGGCTCCGACCGTCTTCGACGAATAGGCACCATCCCGCGCGACCACGGCCGATCATCCGGCTGGATCGAAACGAACGATTCTTTCGACGAGGCGGTCTTTGGATTCGACCGGCGGACCGGCCCGCGGGCCTTCGGCCCTCTCATTGCGGCCCCGTTTCGAATAAGCCCCCGCGCCGCCAACTTGCCTCGAGGAGCAGCCATGAAGAAGCACGTGATTGCAATCGTCGCCGCCGGCCTCCTGCTTGCCGCACAGGCGGGCGCAGCCGTGGTTCATGTTGAAGTCGGCCCCAAACTGGCGCGATCGTCGCTGCTCGTCCCGGGGGCTCACCGATATCTGAGATATATAGTCAAGCCCGACGGCTCGCGGCGTGCATTCGAAATCTGGAGCCGTGTCCTGAAATTCGAGACGGGTCCCGACGGGACCCCGGCAATGCATATCCAGCAACGTTGGGACCGCGCCGACGGCTCGCGCGTCCTCGTCCAGGACAGCTGGTTCGAACCTGGGACCTTTCGCCCGTTGACGCATGTCCGGCGACTGGAGCAGGACGGCAAGACGGCCGTCTGGGGGTTCCGCTTCGCCGACAAGCATATAAGTGGCATGCCTGAACTTGCCGCCAATGAACGCGCCGGGTTCGACATGCCCCAGGGTGAAGCCCACTATAATTTCGAATATGACATGGAGCTCCTCCAGGCGCTGCCGCTCGCGGCGGGCCGGACGTTCGACATTCCGTTCTATGATGCGGGCATCGACAAGCAGCCGGACCGCTATGATTTCACGGTCGCCGGTTCTGCGAGACTGAAGGGCCCCGACGGCAAGGACGTCGACTGCTGGCTTGTAACTGCTGACTATAAGACCGGGAAGGTCGTCAGCCGCTTCTGGTTTTCCAAGAAGAGCCAGGTGCTGATCCGCGAGGAAGCAATTACCAAGGACGGCGCGATTTCGATCAAGACCCTGCTTCCGCCGGAGGCAGCCGATGAGGAAGCCGGCCCTTCTGCGGTGCCGCCAGCAAGATGAGCGGCGCGCACAAAGCATGTTGCGCCGCGGAACGGGCGCTCTCCGGCTCGGGAATGAAGAAGCTTTCGCTGCTCGTCAGTGGTCAGGCCGGCCGCTTGGCCGGCGGATGATATTGGGGGGCCTCGGCCCGCTCGAACATCCCATAGTCGCGAAGCACTTCAAGGATGCGGACGCGTATGTTGGAGGATGGATCATCTCCGGCCCGGCTCGCCCGTTCGATCGCCGCCTGCCAGCGCTGCGCTGCCTTGAAGCTCGCAAGGTCGAGGAGATGCGCGGTCCTTCCAGGCTTGGTGAGGCTCGAAAAGGCTTCTGCCCTTCCACCCCGGAAGCGCGGGCTCAGCAACGCGTCGAGGGCGGTCGCCGGCGTGCCGTCGATCTCGACCAGGCCGACATAGGCGACTGGCCGGCGGCTTGGATCCCTGTAGGCGCTCGGACAGATCGGCTGGCGCTCCGGCCCGACAGCGCTGTCGAAACGCGCATGCGCGACGCGCAGGCGATAGTCTTCGAACACGCCCGAGCGGCCCTTGGCCTGCGCTTCATGGTGCCGGCCGCGGCTGCGCCACGCAGCAACCGCCGCATCGTCCGACCAGGTCGACAAGGAGAGCAGCCAGCCCTCGCGCGACGAGGACTGGAACCGCTCGATCGTTTGAAAGCCCTCGACTTCGTCGAGCAAGGGGCGAAGCGCCGCGGCGCGCGCCAGATATTCCGCCCGGCCCGCTTCAGCCGGCTTGACCTCGAAGATCACTGCATGGGTGTCGATCCGCGCCTGCTTGCTCTCGGCGAGCGCATTGCGGGTTGCGGCCCAAAGGCGCGTCCGGCCGGTCTCGAGATGCATGAGGTGCGTTCCTCGCTCGAGCTTGGCGTCGGTGAACGAGGGGCAGGCGCTAAGCTCGGACCTGAACGCGGCGACCTCCTTGTCGGTGACGCGGCTGTCCCAGGCGCCGCGCACGATCGCGACCGGGCAGGTGATTCGTTGGGGATCGTAAGGGAGCATTCCGCCGCGCGCGGCGAGGATGTCGGCGACGGGCCCGTTCGGGACTGCAACGGCCGGAGGATGCCGCGCCGATGCGCCCGGATCGCTCGCAAGATAGGCAGCGCCCCACGGAGCAAACATGTCGTCGGTGATCAGCTGCTCTTCGCCGGGCGGCACGTCCTCCCGGAAGCGCTTCACCTGCTCGTCGGTGGTGACGAGGCTCCAGCCCGGCAGCTGGTCAATGCCGGCGGTGTCGCCGCCGCTGCGCCTGAGAATCGGCCCGAAAAGGACCAGCCGCTCGACAAGCGCAGGACGTTCGGCGGCAAAGCGGGCGGCAACGATGGTTCCCCAGCTGTGGGCGAGCAGCACCGCCCGCTTGGACCCACTCTCGCGTCGGACATGGTCGACGACGGCGGCGAGCTGCCGGCAGGCCGAGTCCGACCGGCCGAGCGGTCCCGGCGCGGCCGCGACAGCCATTTCGCGATAGCGTTGGGATTTCCCGTAGCCTGCAAAATCGAAACCCCAGACGTCATAGCCGGCCTCGACGAGATTGTCCGACCATGAAGGCTCGTCGCCAAAGCGCCAGCCGACGGCGAGGGAGGAGGGAAAGGTCGCGCCATGCACATAGATGACGGGAATCGATGCTGGCGGCGCGACCGCGTAGCGCGCCACGTGGATCCAAAGGCCGTCGGCGCGAAGCGCGTCCCGCCGAACGGTTCTGCCATGCGCCGCTCCGGCCGTTGCCACCCAGCTTGCCGCAGCAGCACCGGCAAGCACTTGCCGCCTCGTTCCACGCATTCGCCGCTCCTTGATCAGACGCAATTTGCGGTAGCGCAGCTTCAAGGGCCGATGTTTCGCCCGCGGCCGAATTGTCGCCTCCTGCCGGGCCTGCGTCGTCACTTCAGGCAATTGCGGGAGAACGCACTGGCCTGAATGCGCCGGTCATCGCTTGTTGGCGAGCCGGACGGCCAGGGGAGGCGGCTCTTCTTCCGCCAATTCGAGATCTGCTGCTCGTTCTCGTTTCGATAATCATCGAAAGGGACTTGACTCCCGCGCCCGGTACAGTCATTTCGACATTTATCGAAAGGGAACAGACGATGCAGACATTGAGGAGAGTCCTGGCGCGGATTGCAAAAGACCTTCGCGCGCCGCCGCCCGCGCCCTGCTGTGCGGGCGCGGTTCATTTCGCGAATTACCGCTAATGAAGGCCGCGAACGCCGTTGAGGCTCTGGGCGCGCTTGCGCAGGAGCACCGGCTCGCGCTCTTCCGTTTGCTGGTTCAGGCCGGCGACAGGGGCATGCCGGCCGGCGCCATTGCGCAGGAGCTCGGTGTCCCCAACAGCTCGCTGTCCTTCCACCTCGCGCAGTTGAGGAACGCCGGCCTCATTCTGCAGGAACGGCAGCATCGTTCCCTCATTTATCGCGCCAATTATCCCGCGATGAACGCGCTGCTCGACTTCCTCACTGAGAATTGCTGCGGCGGCAACGTCTGCACGCCGGCAGCGTCGCGCGAGGCGCCGGGGAGCAACAGGAAGTCGGCCTGACAGCTGTCCAGGCTCGCCTCAGCCGGGCTGACCGAAGCACTCCTGTCGATTCTCCCCCCAAGGGGCGAGGTCATCCGCAACAACCAGTCTTCGCAGGGCGTCGCCGCGATTGAGTCACAGGAGATCGCGAAGTTGCAGCTTCGCCTCATGCTCGTCAGCACCGCGCCTGTAGGTGACGGTGAGGATTCCGCTACCCGGCCGCCGGAGCATTTGCCTGAGCCCGGCGAGGCCCGCCTTGCCGACGCTTTCGCCGTCGATCGCGATGATCTCATCCTCAGGCAGGAGCCCGGCTTGTTCGCCCGGACCGTCTTTCAGGACTTGCCGGACGATGATCCGCCGGAGCGAATCGCCGGCCGCGACCAGGAACAAGCCGCTCCGGTCGAATTCGCGGGGCCGCACCTCAGCCCGTCCCAGGAACAGGCGCTTGTGCCGGTAGTCGAAGCCAATGCGGAAGCTGGACAGGAATTGGGCGCCGAGCAGGCCTTCGTTCCAGGTCGAGCGCAAGGTGCCGCCGACGGAGAGACCGATCACCGGCCGGTCGACGCCAAGCGCCGGAGCGGCGGCGAAGCTGAGGCGCGCTGCCCGGGCAAAAGCGTAGAAAGTATCGCCTCCGACGCCGGCGCCAAAGCCCGTGACCAGCGTCGGGCCGGCGCTTTCGCGCAGCTTCTCGCGGGCGATGAACGGTTCGGGAATCAGGAACGTCGACTTGGCGCCAAGATCGACGAGTGCGTTCGCCTCGACCCTATGGCCGGCCTTGAGCTTCAGCACGACATGCGTGAGGGGCGTTTGCTCGACAAAGGTCAGCGGGACCCACGCGGAATATAAGCGCCTTCGCGCCGCTTCGGCCGGATCGACCACGATCCGCCTCGCTGCAAAGTCGATATCGACGAAATGCTCGCGGAAGAACTCAGATCCGATGATCCCGGCAGGAGCCCTTCCGCTTGTCGGCCCGAGCAGATGCGCAAGGTCGAGGACCGCAGGGCTCATGATGTGCAGGGGCACGCCGCCGAGCTTGAGCTCGACGCTCGAGCCCTGTTCCTCGTCCGAACTGCCCGACCCGGCGCCCTTTATGGTTTCGTTGCCCTCGACCCGCAGATGTTCGGCCCTGGCGACCGATGTATCGAGAATCGTCGAGCTGGCGCCCGTATCGAGGATGAACCAGCGTGGCGCGCTCGTGCCGATGCGCACGGGAACGTAGATGCGCTCATCCTCGAAGAGGAACGGGATCTGTTTCTGGGCCGCGCGCCCGACCGCCGCTGTGCCGCTATGCGCTTGCGCTCCGGCGATCGACGAAGCTCCAATGAGGACAGTCAGCAATTTACCAAGCGGCATGGAATTCCCCGATCCTGCGTCGAAGGAAAGGACTTTGGAGGCGGCAGAATATCGGGCGCTTCGTCTGCAGGCCCGGCCGCGTGCAAGCTTCAAGGCCCATGCATTTCGATCGCCTCGCAAAGCTCATCTTATGGCGAGGAGCAGGACGCCGGCGATCAGCACGCCGCAGCCGGTCACACGCCAGGGGCCGACCTTTTCCTTGAGGAAGATCATGCCGAGAAAGGTGCCGATCATCATCGACATTTCGCGCATCGGAGCCACCTGGCTGAGCGGCGCGCCCGACGAAAGGGCCGCAAGCACGAGGATATAGCCGAGGGGCGACAGGAGCCCGACTGCAACTATTTCCAGCCAATATTGCCGCAGGCATGAGGCGGCCGCTTTCCTGTTCGACACGGCAAGCGGCGCAAGGACAAAGAAACGCAGCAGGTTGGAGGTCCAGTCGAGGAAGACCGGCGCCAGTCCGATCGATTTGACGCCATAGGCGTCGACCACCGTATAGCAGGCAATGAGCCCGCCCGTCTTGCTGCCGTAGCGAACGCCCGCCTGTCCGCCGGGCCGCCGGAATTGGGAAAGATCGCCCTGGGTCGCGATGAGACCGATTCCGAGGACCACGAGCACCAGGCCGCAGACGCCAAGCGCATGAGGCGCTTCGCCGAGGACCAGGACCGCAGCGACGGTCGAAAGCATCGGGCCGGTACCGCGAGCGACCGGATAGACCACGGAGAGGTCCGCTTTTTGATAACCGCGCTGGAGGAAGAGGCTGTAGGCAAGATGGACCAGGCCGCTCGCCATCAACACACCCGCCGCGGCCCAGCTCCACTCGATTCTGCCCGCCGCCAGCTGGTACAAGACGAGGGGTAAGTAGGCGATGCAAGCAACGATATTGTAGGCGCAGACGAAAATGGGGCCGGCCGGCGCTGCTCTTTTTGCAAACAGGTTCCAGCTTGCGTGAGCCAATGCTGCAAGGATGACGAGCAAGAGGGGGGAAAGGACCAAGTGAGACCTCCGCGGCGCTGCCCAGCACCTGTTGATCTCGACGTCTCCTCCCCTGGGATTTTGCCCCTTGGGTGCAGCCGCGGAAGTCCCGCGGTTTCTGCAACGCTCGGACCAGCAGCGGCAGAGCCGCCCGGAACCCTAGTTGCCACTCAGTCGATGGCCGGCTGCTAGCGCGAAGCGGCACTGAAAATCAACATCGGCAGTCCCCTTCAGACGGCGGAATAGTACGAATGATAAGATCACGGATTGGTGTTGCTGCGCTGAGCAGGACGACCGGTGGCCGTAAGCCCGCCGTCGCAAGTGAATGTTGCCCCCGTCACAAAGCTTGCATCGTCCGACAGAAGAAAGGCGACAAGCGCAGCGGCTTCATCAAGCTCGCCGTAGCGGCCAAGGGGCGTGTTCGCTTCATACCAGCCTCGGACTGCGGCGGCCCTGGACCGCTCTCTATGCTCGAAGCGCTCCATCATCGGCGATTGCAGCGGGCCGGGCGCAACGCAATTGACGCGAATGCCGAACCGTCCCGCTTCGGCGGCGGCGGCGCGTGTCAGGCCGATGACGGCGTGCTTGGAGGCGACATAAGCGCAGGCGTCGGGATTGCCGATCAGCCCCGACGTGCTTGCTGAATTGACGATGCTGCCCCGCTGCATCGAACGCATGTGCAAGAGCGCATGCTTGAGGACCAGGAACGTGCCCCGGAGATTGACGGCGAGGACCTCGTCGAAGGCCGCCGCCGAATAATCCCAGAGCGCGGCGCTGTCCCCCTCGATGCCGGCATTGTTGAACAGCATCGAGATGTGGCCGAACCGCTCCCGGCCGGCATCGATCAGGCGCTCGACGTCGCTTTCCCTGCTGACATCGGCTTCAACCGCGAGGAGGCTCATCTTTTTGCTCCTCAGCGAGGCGGTGAGTTGCTCGAGCGCGGCGCTTGCGGTGTCGGCAAGGACGAGCGAAGCGCCTTCGCCCCCGAGCCTCTGCGCAACAGCTTGGCCAAGAGCGCCCGCCGCGCCGGTGATCAGGGCAATCTCGCCGCCCATCCTTTTCTGCCCGCTCATTTGGATTGCGGCCCGCGGGGGGCGGCCTTTGCGAGCTTTCGCGATCGTCACCGGCCGCCGGTCCATTCGCTCCGAGCGATCCTGAACATTACATAGGGAATGCCGTTCTTGAGGAAGTTGTGCGCGCGCTTGGCGCCGAGCTTTGCAAGGGCGGCCTGGGAGCGAAGATTGCCCTCGCTCACCGCAAAGGCGACGCTTGTTGCGAACCGGAATGCATGCTCGATCATCAGTCGCTTCATGTCGCCATTGTAGGCGCCGCCCCAGAAGCGGCGGGCGAGGAAGGTGGCCCCGATCTCCATCTCGAGCTGCCGCGCGTCGAAGCGGTGGAATTCCGATGCGCCGGCGACCGCGCCGGACCTTCTGTCAATGGCGATGAGCGCGCCGCCGCTTGCGATCCGATCGTTGAAATATGCATCGAACACGGGCTTTTGCCACCGGTCCCGCGCGGGGTGCTGGGCCCAGATCAAGGGATCGGCCGCTGCACGGTACAAAAGATCATGATCCGAGCGCAGAAGGGGCCTCAGCTCGAGCAATCGTCCGCTGAGGACCGGCTGCAGTTCAAAGGACATCGACTTGCGCCACCTTCGACCGCGGCAAGGAAGCGGGTAAGGCCAGATCTGCCAACTATCTTGCTCCCGCGGCGAGCATCCGGACGGCAAGGCCGCCAAGCACGCTCCCCATCAGCCAACGCTGGAACAGAAGCCATGCCGGCCGTCCATCGACCTTTGAGGCGAGCGTTGCTGCGGACAAGACGATCGCCGCGTTGACGGTCATGCTGATTGCAATCTGGGTTGCAACCAGCATCATCAGCTGCTCGAAGAAGTGCCCCTGCGCGGGCGCGATGAACTGGGGAAGAAGCGAAAAATAGAGGACCCCCGCCTTGGGATTGAGCAAATTGGTCATGAAACCCATGGCGAACAGCTTGCGCGGCGACTCACGGGGCAATTGCCTGACCTCGAGCGGCGAACGGCCGCCCGGGCGAAGCACCTGCCAGGCGAGGTACAGGAGATAGAGGGCTCCCGCGGTCCTCAGGACCTCAAATGCGAGCGGGAAGGCGGCGAACAGGGCCGTAATCCCAAACAGCGCAAGGAGCGCGAACAGGATGAACGTGGCGGCGATTCCGGCCAGCGACTGGAGGCCTGCGGACGGTCCTTGCGAAATTGACCGTGACAGGAGGTACAGCATGTTCGGGCCGGGCGTGATGACGAGCCCGAAGGCGATCGCGGCAAAGGCCATGAGGTGCGTTGCAGTCGGCATTTCTTCTCCGGGCAGGCGTGGGCTGTGTCGCAGCGCGCCGGTGCGATCTTGGGGGAGCAGCGATGTTCCGGACGCAGGTGAGCCCTCAATCCGGCCCGTCGAATCCCGCCTGCATTTCGTCGAACAATCGGCTGCAGTCTCGCCGCTGGTGAAGGCGCAAGGACCATCGCAGTCTCGCTATGGGCGCACGCGTGGCTGCGGCGGTCCGTGGCGGACGCGCGGGGCCCCCCGCAAGCCACTTTTGGCTCGGTCTAAGCGGCCAATGGAGCGGTGCGCAAAATTTCCGGCGGTTGCGTCGCAAGGAAGCTCTGCCGGGCCGTCATTCGTTCCAGCCACGGCTCGAGACGAGTGTCGCAAAGCAGGTCTCGGCCTTCCCGGCAGAAGCTGAAGATGTGGAGTTGCGCCGCCAGCATGAGGTCCGCAAGGGACACGCTTTCGCCGGTGAGATAGGGCTTGGAGCCAAGCAAGCCGTCGAGCGTCGCAATGGAGGTTCGGGCGAAAGGAAGGGCTTCGATGATCGCGTCTTCGTCCGGTGCAAGGCCAAGAAGCACCGGACCGATGATGCGGTTGAAACCGATCGGCGCCGCGGCCTTGGGAAAGAAGTACCATTCGATGATGCCGATGATCTGGTTCATTCGCGCGCGTTCCCGCGGCGTAGCTGGCGTGAAGTGCGGGTGCGCGAACGTGTCGTCGAGATAACGGATGATCGCCTGCGTTTCGAAAATGGCAAAGCCGTCATGCTCGAAGGCCGGCACCCTGCCGAACGGGTGGCGTTTGAGATATTCTTCCCTCTTGTGCTCGCCCGGTTCCAAGGCGTGCAAATGGTAAGCCACTTCCTTTTCCTTGAGCACGATTTCCACGGTTCGCAGGAAGGGACTTCCGGGAATTCCATAGACGCTGATCTGCGACATTTCGGTCTCTCCTCCGCGGGCGGCAGTTTCGGAATAGAGCTTGAGCAAGAGCGCCCAGCCTCCGGTGAATCGATTTGCAGTCTCAAGGCGTCGGCATGTTCGCCGGGCAGTCTCGGTACTGACCATCACTGATGGGTTAGTAGGGACTTACCAACGCGTCAATCATTTTAGTACGATAAGCACCTATCTTCGCTGCGAACAGCCGCGATGCGCGCATGAGCGGTTGCGAACAGCCTCGCCGCCTGTCGGCGCATCAGCGGCACAATGGGTACTTGCGCCGCATTGGAAGCCGGCATGTTGCGGAACGGCAGCGCGCCGGGCCGCAGCAGATCATTCGGGATAGGCGCGCCAAGACCGATTGTGTCGGCTTGCCCGCTCCCCGGAGCCAACCTATCGGGGCTGCACAAGACGGGAGGGTTGCAAATGAACAAGAGAGTTTCAGCGTCGATTGATTCCAGGATTGTGGAACGCTCGATGATTGATCACCCTTTTTATCGGGCGTGGACGGAAGGATCGCTGCCGAGCGAAACCCTGCGGGCTTACTCACGCCAATATTTCCATCATGTCGAAGCATTCCCGCGCACGGTCAGCGCGGTCCATAGCGCGTGCCCGAGCCGCGATGGCCGGCGCATGCTGGCGGCAAATCTTGCCGAGGAGGAGGGGCTCGAGCCCGGCAAGCAGGACCACTCGACGTTGTGGCTGATGTTTGCTCAAGGCCTGGGAGAGAGCGAGGCTTCCGTTCGCGCGCAAGCGCTCAACCCCGAAACGGAGGCTCTGATCGACGCCTTCGCCAGGCTTGCGAACCACTCCTATGCGTCGGGCCTTGGAGCGCTATACGCTTATGAATCCCAGCTCCCGGTGGTCGCGCGCGCGAAGATCCGGGGCCTCGCCGAGCATTACGGGATCGACGACGAGCCAACCTTGCGTTTCTTCAAAGTGCATGAGAGTGCCGACGCCGAGCATAGTAAAGTCTGCCGCGACTTGCTCGATCGGCTGCCCGGGGACGAGGGCGAGGAAGCGATCCTCGCTGGTGCGGAGATCGCCGGTTCGCTCTGGACGTTCCTTTCCGGCGTCGAGGCGTGCGCGGCCGTCAGCTAGTTCGGCGCAATGGCTTTCCCCGCCGATTATCGCGGCGCATCGAACAGGAAGCGCGCGACCACTGCTCCGAGGCCCGCGCCGAGCAGCTGCGCGCTGATGAACAGCGGAACGTCGGAAGGCGCGATGCCGGCGAAGCTGTTGGTGAGGCTTCGCGCCACCGTGATCGCGGGATTTGCGAAGCTGGTCGAGGAGGTGAACCAGTAAGCCGCGGTGATGAACAATGCGACCGAAGCGGGCACCCATTCCCGCCGGAAGCGCACGGTCCCGAGGATCGTCAGGATCAGCCCGAAGGTCGCGATCGCTTCTCCGGCCCATTGCCCGAAACCGCCGCGTGGCTTTGTTGAAAGCTCGAGAAGCGGAAGGCCGAACATCAGGTGCGCAGCCCAGGCGCCGAGCACCCCGAACAGCGACTGCGCGAGGATATAGGCGAGCATGTCGCCAGGCCGAAGCTCACGCCGGCAGGCGGCAACGAGGCTCACCGCCGGGTTCATGTGCGCGCCCGAAATCGGCCCCAGCATGGCGATGAGCACGAACAGGATAGCGCCCGTTGCAAGCGTGTTGCCGAGAAGCGCGATTGCCTGGTTTCCGCCGGACAGGCGCTCGGCCATGATTCCGGAGCCGATGACGCAGGCGAACAGCAAGAAGGAGCCGATACCCTCGGCCGCGATGCGGCGCCGGAGAGAATGGGTTTCGCGCGAACCGGCCAATGTGCTTGCGGCCGGCCACCTCGGGCCGGCCGCGAACGGGGGTCGGGTATCGACCATCAAGCTCATGCAGCAATCTTCGGGACGCAGCATTGGTCGCCGCTGCTCGCGCCGTCCGCGGCGCGAGGGTCGCGGCTGTCGCCATAGGTTGTCGCTGCGCCGTCGGTATAGAAGGCTTCCCACATGACCCCGTCGGGATCGCTGACCCAGCTCTTTTCGGACTTGGCGTAGCAGCAGGTCGTGCAACCTTCTTCGAGCACCGGCCGGTCGGCTGCCTTGAGCCGCCCATAGACTTGCGCGAGCTCGTCGCTGCTCTCGGCCTGGATGCCGAGATGCTCGATCCCCTTATGTTCATTGCGCTGAGAGATTGCGAAATTCACGCGCGGATCTTCGAGCATCCATTTTGCATAATCCTCCTTGAGGACGCTCGGCTCGGCTTCGAACAGGGTGGAATAGAAACGGATCGACTGTTCGAGGTCGTTCACTCCGACATGGACGTGGAGGCGTTTCATGCTGTTGTCCCTTCTTCGAGTTACTGAGGCTCCCGCGCGGCTTTGGATTCCGCTCTCTTGCGGCGTCCCGACGGCAAAGAGTCTACCTTTCGACATTCATCGAAATATCGAAGATACATTGTGCTGTCAACGTCATTTTTAGAATAATAGAAATATCATTCGAACTACGCCGGTCCGGCTCCTGGGACTGGTCCGGCGGCGATGCACGCTCCGGCGGCTCTTCTGAACGTCTGTTTGGGGATCCGGAACTGAGTGCGTGAAGGTCCGGCGGGCAGCGCAATGCAAAGCCGCATGGGTGCTTTCATGTTGAACTTTTTGTGAGGGGCCACCTATGTTCGTTGGTCATTACAGTGCATCGCTTGCAGCCAAGGCGGCCGACCGCAGAGTGCCGCTCTGGGTCTATGCCGCCGCCGCCCAATGGCTCGACGTGCTTTGGTCTCTCCTCCTCCTTGCAGGCGTCGAGAAGGTCGCGGGCAACCCGTCGCGCATCGAAGGGCTCGACTTCATATATTACCCCTACAGTCACAGCTTGCTCGCCGCGCTGCTCTGGTCAGTGATCGCCTTCGGCGTCACCAGGTTCGCGTTGAGGACGAGCTCCAGGTCGGCCATGCTGGTCGCAGCCGTCGTCTTTTCCCATTGGCTGCTCGATCTTGTCGCCCATCACCCCGATCTCCCGCTCTGGCCGGGAAGCAACGCTAAGGTCGGCCTGTCGCTCTGGGACCTCGGACCTGGCGAGCATCTGCTTGAAATCCTCCTGCTTGCGATCGGCGGCGTCGCCTGGGCTTTGAGCGAACGGCGGTGGATCGCTCCGGCCATCTTCGTCGCCATCGCTACGCTGCTCATGATTGGATCCGGCGCTACGAAGCCCCGGAGCACATCGGTCGATTCCGTCCACATCGCCCTTGTCAGCCTCGCCAGCTATCTTGGCATCATCCTTGTGGCCTTTCTTCTCGACCGGAGATCGCGGCGCGCATCCTAGCCTCGCGCCGTCTTGCCCAGGCCGCTCCTGCCGCGGATTGCTCCCGTTCGCGAGACAAGCAGGAGGCGTTCGGTTCGGCAGCCGGCCGGGAGGGCAGGGGATTTCCTGCCAATCGCGCGCGGCCGCCGCCGCGAACCGGCCGCTTCCGGGCTCCTTCGATGCTCACAGCTTTCGAGCCTCCCCGCAGAATCTCGCGGCCATAGCAAGCCAGCGATCTCGCGCTTCGATGCCGGTTTGGGCCTTCACGTGCGGCCCCCATTTCAAAGCGCGGCAAGGCGCTTGCGCCTATGACCGCCCGGCTGCAGCCCTGAGCTGCTCGCGCACGTTCGCAAATGGAACCGACCAGATTGAATTGTCGTGGGCAAAATAGAGCCTGCTCTCGTCGGGTGAGAGGCGGAGCTCGGTCACGTCGTTCGCGGCGTTCAACGCCTCGGGGAGCCGGCGCGGAACACTCCACCCGCCGTTCGCTGTTCGAAACGAAATATAGATGGCGGAAAGCGCCGGCTCGTCACGGTTCGAGCAGAACAGGAGGTAGGAGCCGTCCTTGGCGATCGCGGGGTCATAATCGGAGATTCCCTCCTTGGAAAAAGGCAATGGCTGAACGCTGTAGCTCGCACCCCGCGGGTGCGCTTCAAACAGGTGGAAAAGGCGGTCCGCACCGGGCTTCATGAACAACAAGGTGCCGTCGTTCGAAATTGCGGGCGCGTACACCGAAGTGCCCTGATTGACCTCGGCCGGAAGGCGGCGGGGAGGGGACCAGCCGTCGGCCGTTCTGTCGGTTCGCCACAGGTTGCCGCCGCGGCCCGGCTTGAGGCTAGTCCCCCAATAGCCGTCGAGAATCTTGCCGCTGCCGTCGATCGGCCGGTTGGACGCGAAGACCAGGTAGGAGCCATTGGGCGCGATCGCGGGCTCGATGTTCGTCCATTGCGTAGCGAATGATGCAACCGTCGGCGGCGACCAGCTGCCGCGATCCTGACGCGACATGTAGATGGTGCGCTGCTCATATTCCTTGCGATGGAAATAGACCTCTGTCCCGTCGGGCGTGAATGCCGGCGCAGCGACGCTCACCGGAACCGAGATGATGTTCTTTGCGAATATGTTTGGAGGCGTCGGCTGAGCCGCGGCCGGAGGTGAAAGGGCAAGCGAAAGCAAAGCCGCGAAGGGGGTTCGAACCAGCATCAGGATCTCCTTCATGCCCTATTTGAAATGACGGCGGCAAAGCGGGCGCAAGAACAGCCTCCGATCCGCAGCGCCGATGTTCGATCAGCCGGTCGTTGCGTTCGACGAACAAAGCCGGCGAACCGCACTTCCGCCGCGCCCGCGCAAAAAGCTGCTGGTTGTGCGGCGGTCCGATGGAGAGCTTCTCCTCGTCGCGCTCGTGGCGAGGCGACTCCTGGCCGGCCATGAACCCCGTGCCGGCAACAGAATGCTTCATTTCGGACTATTGGTGAAAGCTGTCTTTACCATCTGCCGTTAGCCAGCGGCCGGTCGAGGGCCGCCTCCATTGCCGACGGAAGATCATTCTTGATGAACGCGCCCTTCCCAATGGAGCAGGTCCAGGCTGCCGAGCAGCGTCGGCGAATCTATCTCCCGATCCGCCTCAAGTTCATCATCGCTCTGGTCGTCGCATTCGCCTGGCTGACCTTCAGCATCGATCTCGCGCAGGCCTGGCTGCACGATCTTGCGAAGGTCACGCATCCATTGTTCGCGATGTGGGCGCTGACCTTCATCGCCTTCGTCCCCGGGTTCATGAACGCATTCCTCGCGACGTCCTTGCTGCTCGACAAGAGACCGCCGCGGCGCACGCCCCTGATCTACCCCGGCGTCACCATTCTGATTGCCGCCTATAATGAGGAAGCAGGTATCGCCGCGACGCTGGAGAGCATCGCCCGACTTGCCTATCCGGGGCCGGTCGAGGCGCTCGTCCTCAACGACGGGTCCACCGACCGGACGGCTGCCGAAGTCAAGGCGGCTCAAGCAGAGCTGCGCCTCCCGCCGAACATTTCCATCCGGCTTCTGGGCTATGAGCGAAATCGCGGGAAGGCCGCCGTCCTCAACAGCGGCCTCGACGAAGCCGCGCATGACCTCATCTGCACCATCGATGGCGACAGCCGCCTCCGCTCGAACAGCCTCGGCGAGATCGTCGAACGTTATTTGTCCGACCCGCCCGGGACGATGGCGGTCGCCGGCGCGGTCCTCGTCCGGAACTCCCGCGCGAGCCTCATCACCGCAGCCCAGGAATGGGACTATTTCCACGGAATTTCGGCCGTCAAGCGCATGCAGAGCATGTATCATGGCACGCTCGTCGCCCAGGGCGCCTTTTCGCTCTACAACAAGCAGGCTCTGAAGACCGTCGGCGGTTGGCCCCACTCCGTCGGCGAGGACATCGTCATGACCTGGGCGATGCTCGAGCGGGGTTACCGCATCGGCTATGCCGAGGACGCGATCGTGTTCACCGACGCTCCGGCGACCTTCCGCCAATTCTACCACCAGCGAAAACGCTGGTCGCGCGGCCTGATCGAAGCGCTTCAGCATCACCGGGCCCTGCTCTTCAAGCCGCGCCTCTCGACTTTGTTCATCTGGTGGAATTGCCTGTTTCTGCCGCTCGACCTCACCTTCACTTTCATCTTCGTTCCTGGCCTCGTCGCGGCGCTGCTTGGCTATTACTGGATCGCCGGTCCGCAGACGCTTCTGCTGCTCCCGCTCGCGCTCGTCTGGAACGGCGTCATCTTCAACATCCAGCGCAAGATGTTCCAGTCCAAGGGGCTTCACGTCCGCCGCAACATCGGCGGTCTCATCTTCTATGTGCTCGCTTATGCGATCCTCATGCAGCCGGTATGCCTGTGGGGATATGTCTCGGAGCTCGCCGGCGAGCGAAAGAAATGGGGAACCAAGTGAGCGGTCTCGCCCGGCGGCGCGCCCTTGCGCCCATCCTTGCGCTCATGGCATTTGCGCCGGCGCGCGCCCAAGGCGGCGGCGGACCGCACCAGCGCGATGCGACGTCGCCAGCGGCAGGGATCGAGCTCTGGATGAGCACCGATTCGGAGAAGACCGATGTGGTCAAGCTGACCGCGCGGGCGCTGTGGAATTTCGAAGGTCCGACAAAATATCAGGGGATCGACGTCGAGCATGCGTGGTTCCGCCCCCAAGGGCAACGCGCGCGCGAACAGACACGCGCCTATGTCGACATCGCCGGAACCATCGATGGACGGTCGAACTGGAGCGCGAGAGTCGGCACGAACGGCCACACGGTCGTCGGCTCCGCTTCGGTTCGAGCGCCTGACTGGTCGAAAGAGCTGTTCGCCGAGCGCGAGATCGTCGAGACACCGCGCGGGCTTGACGAAGGAATCTATTATACGCTCGTCGGTGCAAGCGCGGATTTCATCTCGGCCAGGCAGGACACGCTGAATGCGATGGCCGGCGTGCAGAAATTCACCGGGAACAATGCCAGGCTGCATTTGCGCGGAACCTACGTCCACGTGGTGGCGCCGGGGCTGGGACTCAGCATCCAGCTGCGTGTTCGCTATTTCCATTCGACGGTTCCGGGCGAGTTCGATTATTATTCGCCGCGCGATTTCGTGCAGGTCGTCCCCGTTGCGCAGGTGCGCCGCTTCAATCATTCCGGGTGGATGTTTCTCGCGGCCGGCGGAATCGGCGCCCAGAAGGCCACTGCCGCAAGCTGGCAGGCTGCACGGCTCGCCGACCTTCGAATCGAAAGCCCGCGATCGCTGAAAAGCCTGCAGGCATTCGCCGAAATCCAATATGCCAACAGCTCGCTCGTTAGCGCCGCCGGCAATTACAGCTATGTTCTGGCGCGGCTCGGCCTGACGCGGCGGTTCTAGGCATTCCCGGCGCTGTTCAGCAGCGCAATCGGCGAGCGCCATTGTTTCGCGCAATCCAATTGGCGCAAGCAGGGTTGAGTTGCCGTAGCGCGCCGCATTGCTGCATCTCCAATGGCGCCAGCGCCCGCCTCAGCGCAACAATCAGCCTTGCAAATCGCTCAGCTTGCAACCGCTCGGTCAAGTTCGGCGAAATATCGCCTCATCGCCCGGCTCGCCTCCGGTGCGAGCTCGACGAACACGCGACGCCCATCGCGCGGATCGGCGTGGCGGATGAACAGTCCTTTGTCGACCAATGCTCGCAGCCACCTCAGCGCGGTTGTCGCAGGGACGGCCGCGGCGATGCAGAGGCTCGAAACCGGCACCCGCAGTTGCCCGATCTCCGCATGGAACAGGTCGAGCAGCATGTCCCATGCCGGGTCGGCGAACAGCCCTTCGGGAAAATATTGATCCCGAAGCCGCCGCGCCTGAATGGCAGCCCTGACCTTCGCGGCCGAAACCGGCGGCAAGTCCGCGCCGTCGGAGATTTCGACGGAAGCTGGCGCCGCAACCGGACCGGCGGACAGCCGGGCGAGGGTGGAGGCGATGCGGTTCACTTCCTCGCTGAGCTGGCGCAGTCGTTCGGCGCTCGCGTCGCTTGCCACATCGCAGAGCCGAGAGGGCAAGCGGGCCTTGGTCATCGCGAGCGCAAGCGCTGCAACGCGCTCGGCCTCCCCTGCATCGACGATCAGCTCGACCGCATTGTCATCGGAACGCGCAGCGACGGCGTCCAGCAGTTCCGCAGTTGCCGATACGACTGCGGCATAACATCCGCGGCCGGCGCCTAGGCTGACGCTCGTCAGTAGCTCATCCATCGCCGGGCCGAGGTCCGTATCGAGTTCGATCCACAGCGCGCTTGCCGCGGCCTGTTCGCCGATGCGCGCGCTTGCGCGCTCGATTCGCAGCCTCGCCCCGACCCGAAGTCCGGCCGCTCCGGTCGTCCTTTCGGCTCGGGCCATTGCAGCTTCGCTGCTCGCCGCTAGGAGCACTGGCGGTAGGCCGCAATAAGCAAGGTCGGCGGTGTCGGTCAGAATCGCATCCATGAAGGTACGCCCTGCAAAAAGGGTGGACCGAGCACGAGCACGATAGCTGGCATTATGGAGAAAAGTCAGGGCGGATCCACCGAAATGGACCGGATTGCCGCGACCTGCACTTCCCAGCCGGAGGTGCGTCTACAAGAGCGCGCTAATGGAGCCGCCCCATGCGATCGGCTTCCTCTCCATCCTAGGCGGCCTAGCCTGCTCTATCGCTGCCGATCCGCATCTTGGGATCTTAGGGCAAGCTCAGGTTGCCGCCCCGAGACCGGCGGGGAATGCCTGCTTCTGTTTCCTGATGGCGTTGAGCAGCGCATTCCACGGCGTCTGGGCGATGTGCATCATCACGAAGGAGCGCGGATGGAGGTGCTCTCTTGCAACCGCGTCGATCAGCTCGCTGATGGCTTGCGCCGTCTGATAGGATCCATTGCCGTCCTGCTGGAACGGATCGCTTCCATAGAGAATGGCGGGCCCGGGAAGATAGGCCATCATCTGCCGTTCGCTCGTTTCGCCGCGAAGCGGGAAGAGCTCGATACGATTGTCGCCCGTTCCAATGCTGAGCCGCGCGCTGACGGTGACAAATCGAGGAGGTCGCGGTGAACGCGAAAGCGCGTCCGGATGCGCTGCATAGGACATAGCGGCGAGCCGGGTCAGCGCCGGCTTGTTGAGGTCGAGGCAATAAACCGGAATGCCGCGGGCAACATAGGGTCGCAGACCGGCGATGTGCGGCCAGGAATCGGACGTACTGATCACTGCCTTGACGCGAAGCTGGGGATAGCGGCGAGCGGCCTCCTTGAGGACCAGTTCGGAATAAGCGCTCGATATCGGCGCCTCGATGACCACGACTCCATCGCTCTGCCGGACGAGGGTCACGTTCCACGGACCTTGGATGAAGGTCACTCCAGGAGCGATGTCCACGCTTGTTCCAAGGCTTTTGAATGGCTCGGCTGTCTGGGATCCGGCAAAGGCCTTCCGGAGCGCTTGGGGGATTTCCATTTCCGCTTGCGGAAGAGGCGAATTGATCGACATCGAATCGACGACGAAGGTGCTGTCGTGAAGCCCGTTGCGGTAAATGTCCCACTGCATCGGCAGACGGATGCCGTCAGCCAGCCACCAGAAGCTGAAATAGGTGCGCATGGCCGTGTCGCCGAGGAAGCGCCAATAATCCTGGCGGGCGAGGGGACCGGCATAGTCGAGCGCCGTCGGAAGATGTGTATATGCGTTCAGGTAAAGCCGCGCCCTTGCCTGGTCGAAGGTGAAGGCGATCACATCCTGGGGAACCGATTGCAGCACGGTGCGCGGCTCGAGCCGGACGTCGGGCGCGTCGATTGCCGTCAGCAGCAGGCGTTCCGGGCTGAGCGCCAACGCTTCGCGCGCGCTTGCAAGCCCGTCTGCATTGCCAGGGATGCTTCGGCCGGACAAGATTCGCACGGCCGCGGATCGATCGGCAAGAAGACCCACCGAGCCCTTGAACTCCGGATAAACGGAAAATTGGGCAACGCTTCGAAAACGTCCGTTTGCCTGATCATGTATTTCGGCGATGTCGCGGAAATCCGGAATATAGGGTCCTTCCGGACGCTCTGACTGTTCAAGCATGTTGCGATAGCCGCGGGCCCGCCACTCGACGGTGGAGATATGCCGCAGCGCGTCTTCGCCGCCCTGCGCGTCGAGCGCCTGGCGCAACAGCGCGATTGCCGGCGGCTCGGCTGCTGAAGCCGCGCTGCAGTCGAGCAATGCCCCCAATGCAATGACGGTCAGGATGGGCCGAATCATGCCTGTTGCTCCCGGACTTGTTGAACGGATTCGCGCTCCGCATGCGCCATTGCAAAGCAGCGATCGCAGCCGGTCGCCAGCAAGCTCGTCGAACCACGCCGCTGCTTGATCGAAATGTCCGGCCTCCGCCAAGGAGAGCGGTCGGACCAAAGCTTCCTCCTCGTCGGCGACAATGATGCTCAGCGAGGGGCGAACGTCAGCGGGTCGGCCCGCTCGTCCGAAACGGACCCGCTTGCAAGCTTTCCTGAAGCATTGATCCTTAGCGCCGGATCCACACCTGAAAGGCCTCAAAAACTCGTGCGTTTGGAATTGCATTCAGCCGGCAAGAAGGCGCCAGAAAGGCGCTTCATCATTTCCTTCAGCCTGATCGGCTGCCTTGCCGTCCTGGCGTTTGTTCGCGAGCTCCTCGAGCGCCTTGGAATGCTGTCGGGCGATCTCGAATCCTTTTCGTCGAACTCGGAAATCGCTCTTACTGTTCTGCTTCTGCTCGTCGTGTCGGCGGCATTTCCGCAAGTCCTGCGGGAAATGAAACGGCGGCGCAATTCGACCGTCGATGCCGAACGGGCGCTCAGCCAGATCGAATTGCTGTTCAACATGACCGACATGCTGCAAAGCGCGCTTGGTCACGCTGACGCCAACTCGGTGCTTCGCGCGACGGCGTCAGCGCTGCTGCCGGATTTCGGAGGAGCGCTTTACATTTTCAACAATTCCGGAGACCGGCTGGAGCTGTCCGCATCGTGGCAATGGCCCGATGGCAGCGCCCCTGGCGAGACGATCTCGCCGTCGGAGTGCTGGGCGATCAAACGCGGCAAGAACCATTTCAACCTCATCGGCAACAATGCTCTTTGCTGCGAGCACCAGCAGTGCTGCGTGACGACGATGGAGATCCCGATGATGGCGCGCGGCGAAATTTACGGGCTGCTTGTGGTTCAGCGGGACGGACCCACGGCCGAAAAGGAGCTCGGGCTTATCGCGCCCGCTGCAAATGCGCTCGCCGATGCAATGTCGCTTTCGCTGTCCAACCTGGCGCTTCGCGAGCGGCTGCGCAGCCAGGCGCTGAGAGATTCGCTCACCGGACTTTATAATCGTCGCTACATGGAAGACGCGCTCGACCGCCTCTCCGGCGAGGCCGTGGCCAATCAGTCGCCCTTGTCGATCGTCATGATCGACCTCGACCACTTCAAGAAATTGAACGACGAACATGGACACGCCATGGGCGATTCGGTCCTTGGAGAAGCGGCCTCCGCGATCCTTTCGGCGATGGGCCCCCGCGACATTGCCTGCCGTTACGGCGGCGAGGAACTGGTTGTGCTGCTTCCCGATTGCGGGCTGGAGGAGGGGGTCGCCAGGGCGGAGTTGCTGCGCGGCAACATCGAGCGCTTGTCGGAGCTTCACGGCGTCTCGGTCAGCGCCTCGTTGGGCGTTGCGGCAATCACCGAAACTTCGGATGCGCAAAATGCGCTCGATGATGCCGACAAGGCTCTTTACAGGGCGAAGAAGGAAGGGCGAAACCGCGTCGTCGCAGCCCCGTCCTTGCGCCGTCAGATATCTGCATCGGCCATAGCGAGGGCTGCCTGACTTCAGCTCCGGCGCCTCACGAAAATACCTGATTGATCCGGCCGCTACGGCTCCCCGCAGCAGCTCGCGCGCACCGAGGTGCTCGAGACCTGGGTCGGCGGCAAGAAGGTGTGGGCAGACGCGGCTAGTGCGGCGCGAGCGCCCGAGCGCGGGAAATGAGCATCGCGGGAGTGAGCACCTGCGGCAGCTCCTCCGGCGCTTTCCCCGGCGCGTACCACAGATAATAGGGCACGCCGGCTCGCCCGCGGCTTTCGAGGAACCGGGTGATGGCCGGGTCGCCGTTGGTCCAGTCGCCGGCGAGCACTTTCACCCCCGCCTGCTTGAGTGCGTCACGCACTTCGCCGCGGTCGATCGACGTCGCCTCGTTGACTTTGCAGCTGAGACACCAGTCGGCTGTGAAATAGACGAACACGGGCTTTCCCTGCTGCACGTACCTCGACGCGCGCGCTTCGCTCCAGGGTTCAGCCCCAGATGCGGCACGGACGCCCGCATGCGACGCCGGAGGGACAACCGCGATCAGCAGCGCCGACATCGCGAGCGTAGCGGCGAGCGCCCAGGAGATGCGCTGCCCGGAACGCTGCCGCTGGCCTGCCCCGAGCAACAACAGAAGGAGGCCAAGCGCCCCGGCGATCCCGAGCCAGAGTCCTATTGTACCCGCCTGCCGATTGAGCAGCCACAGCGCACCAACCGCACTCGCCGCCATGGGGATGGCGAGGAAGCGCTTGAGTCGATCCATCCAGCGGCCCGGCTTGGGCAGCATGCTTCGCAGGCGGGGGACAAAAGCGACAAGCAGGAACGGCAGCGCGAGGCCAAGGCCCAGCGCCGAGAACACCGCGACTGAGCCGGCGGCGGGAAGCAGCAGCGCCGTACCCAGCGCAGCGCCGAGGAACGGGCCGGCGCAGGGTGTCGCGACGAATGCCGCTAACGCCCCGGTGCCGAAGCTCCCCGCCGGCTGTGCGCTGCCGCCGAGCACCGGCAGCTCGAACAGGCCGAGCAGGTTCGCGGTGATTGCGACCGCCAGCAGCAGCAGGAGCATGATCGTGCGCGGGTCCTGCAGCTGGAACGCCCAGCCGGCCTCGGCCCC
>Ga0068856_100000583_pt1 | contig 39912 bp, 22 predicted proteins | sample KBSCornC62_FD_66595 | JGI IMG/M metagenome (GOLD analysis project Ga0068856, IMG submission 66595) | Corn rhizosphere microbial communities from Kellogg Biological Station, Michigan, USA - KBS Corn C6-2 | ecosystem: Host-associated > Plants > Roots > Rhizosphere > Soil ...
TTCCGCAGGGCCAAGGTTCGCCCGTCGACATAGCCCCTCGCAGCCAGCGCGTCGACGATCCCTCGCACACCATCGTCGAGGACGGTCTGCGATGCGGGCTGTACGAGCGCCACCCGCGCCATATGACTCCTCTTTCCCAAAACAGGCGCCTGCTGCTCCCGCGAACCGAGGTCGGAGACAAGCAGCAACGTGCTCGCGCCTACGATAAGCGCGATGCCAAGTGCGAGGCGTCGGAGAGTAGCCAGCATGGATGGCGGCGGAGCCTAGCCCTCTCCGAAGAGACTGGCAAGCCGTCCGGCAATCTTGCGCCGCGCCACCGAATACGAAAAGAACTTCAACCCCAGTTCGTAATTCCGCGCCGCCCACTCGCCCCGGAGATCGGGATTCTGAACAACTTCCCGCGTCTGCTCGACGACTTCATTCGTCACGAGCTGCGACATCTCGATACATTGGAACCCCAAGGGATCGATATCCCTCGCGTATACGGCATACGTATTTACAACGACGGGCTTCCCAAAATAGACCGCCTCGAGGAATGCATTCCCGAATCCCTCGTAGTGGCTGGGATAGGTGACCAGATCGGCGTGGGGGTAAACGTCATATAGCGTATAGACCTTTCGTCCGGCGGCATTCAGCCCTCGGCGTTCTCCCACGCGATCCCAGATATAGATTGCCTGAATCCCCGCATCGGCGATGCGTTCCTCGACGAGCCGGAAATAGGCATCTCCCTCGTCGCCGGGCGGGTGCGAGAAGACGAGTTTGAACCGGTGGTCCCTCATCCGCCGCAGCAGCTCGATCGAGTGCTCGATGCCCTTCCGCGCCACGATGCGGGTCGGCTGCAAGACGAGAACGTCGCCCGGGGCAATGCCGATCTCGGCCCGGAAATCCCGGGTGTAGTCATCTATACCCGGCGGTGGCGTTTCGAAATCGATCACGTTCGGCACGACGGATGATGCCTGTCCATACCTGCGGGCGAGCTCCTTTTGCTGCATGGAGTTGATCACGACATGCTCCAGATTCGGAAGGGTGGGAGGAAATGCCGCGGCGAGATAATCGGCTCCGCTGCTGATAGTGAAGCGCTCCCTCTCCCAGGTGAAATCATGGTGATGAGCAATCGTCGGGATGCCTGTCTCGGCGATCACCTCGGTCATCGCCAGGCCGAGGGGGACATGCATCGGAATGGCGAGAATGTTCTGCGGAACGAGCAGCTCGAGGCTGTATCGATCGATAAAGGCGTAGATTGCATCCTTGAGCTTCTCCTTGATCGCATTCACGCGATTGGTCACCGCGCGCGAGCGGGTCGTCACCGCAAAGAGCTGCCGTTGGACATCGAGGACCTCCGGATGATTGAAAAATGCGAGAGGCTCCAGATGACTCACGTCGGGCGGCTTGTCGAGGAGGCCGGCCATCCAGAAGCATGTCGCGCCCTCCTGCTCGAGAATGTGCGCCCACTTGGCAGCCTCCAGGGTCACACCATCGGTCCCATGGAATCGGGTGGAAATGAAGCCGATACGCTTCGGCACGCGGGTAAGGGCGACAGTCAGGCTCACGGGTTGGCGCTCGTTGATTTTGGGTTACCGTAGACGCGTGAATCAGAGCATACGGGATCATCTCTCATTTCTCTATGGTGAATCGCGCGCCGAGGAAGTTCGGGACGCCATCGATGCGCTCCTCGAAAGTATGCGTCCCCAGCTGGCCGTGCGAGAGAGCCAGCCAAAGGCGCTGTCCGAGCGCGATGCGATCCTCATCACCTATGGCGACCAGGTAAGGAAAGAAGCCGAGTCACCGTTGCGCACGCTCGACACATTTCTCTCCGCGCGGGCAGTCGGGGTCGTGAGCGCCGTGCATATCCTGCCCTTCTACCCGAGTTCGTCGGATGATGGCTTTTCGGTAATGGATTACTTCTCGGTCGATCCTGCGCTCGGGAGCTGGGACGACATCTCGGCGCTGGGCGAGCGATTCGACCTGATGTTCGACGCCGTGTTCAATCACGCGTCGGCGCGCGGCGTTTGGTTCCGAAAGTTCCTTGCACAGGAGCGCGGCTGGGAGAGTGCTTTCTATGAGGTCGAAGGCGATCCGGATTTGAGCGCCGTCGTAAGGCCGCGAGCTCTGCCTCTGCTCACGTCCTTCTCGACCATGGCTGGCCCGAAGCGAATCTGGACGACCTTCAGCGCCGATCAGGTGGATATTAATTTTGCTGACCCGCGCATGCTGCTCCGGGTGCTCGAGGCCCTGCTTTTCTATGTCGAGCGCGGCGCTCGGTACATTCGCCTCGATGCCATTGCCTTCCTGTGGAAGGAGCCAGGCACAGCCTGCATTCATCTGCCCCGGACGCATGCCGTGATCCAGCTCATGCGGGCAGTCCTGGACGAGGTCGCGCCATGGGTGGTGCTGATCACGGAGACGAATGTCCCGCATGCCGACAATGTCTCCTATTTCGGTGATGGGTCGAATGAGGCGCAGATGGTTTACAATTTCGCGCTGCCTCCCCTCATCTTTCACACGATGCGCACGGGAGATGCAACGGCCTTCTGCTCGTGGGCCCGATCTTTGGAAACCCCGAAAGGAGCCGCAACATTCTTCAACTTCCTGGCTTCGCACGATGGCATCGGATTGAACCCCGTCCGCGGCCTGCTCTCCGAGTCGGAAATCGATGGTCTGGTACAGACTGCGATCGCGCATGGCGGGTATGTTTCCTACAAGCACCTGCCAGATGGCTCGAAGGCGCCGTACGAGCTGAACGTGAACCTCTTCGATGCCTTATCCAATCCAGTCGGCGACGAAGCCGACGATGTCCGGGTCGCCAGGTTCCTCGCCGCACATGCCATCATGTTCGCCCTGGCGGGCGTGCCGGGCGTTTATTTTCACTCTCTCTTTGGATCCCGGGGAGATCGCGCCGGGGCGGAGGCCAGCGGCATTCCACGCCGGATCAATCGAGAGAAGCCCCTTCTTCACAAACTCGAGCAGGAGCTGGACTCGCCGCGGAGCCTACGCAGGCGCATTTATGATGGCCTGCGGAGCATGCTGGAGGCGAGGGCTGCGCATTCCATGTTCTCGCCGTTCAGTCCACAGGAGATCCTCGACCTGGGACGCGAGGTTGTCGCCATCCAGCGGGGAATAGGCGTCCTCTGCCTCACGAATGTTACTTCGCACGCGGTTTCGGTTGAGTTCCCTGCCATCATGGGCGAGTGGACGGCAATCCTCGGCGGCCCGAATCGGCCCGGCGCGCGCGTCACGCTCCCGCCGTATGGTGTGCTATGGCTTGCCAAATAGCTGCTCGGTCAATTCCGGCCAGCTCGTCCCATCGGGGCCGATCAATGCCGTACGCCAGCCGAAGGCACGCGCCGGCTCGATGTCATTGTCGCACCGATCTCCGATCATGAGGATTTCCGCGGGTTCGATTCCACGCGAGGCCAGCCTCGCCGCGAGAATCTGGAAAACGTGCGGGTCCGGCTTACTGAATCCGCTGCGAAACGACCACACCACCAAGTCGGGGTCGAAGATGCTCGACGAAAGTCCAACGGACCCGAGTGCCGACTCGAGCTCGTGCAATGTGTAATGCTGCGCGTTCGAGGCGATGCCGAGCGGCCAACCCCGCTCGCAGCAAGCGCGAAGGAATTCCGTCACCCCACTGGCCAGAGCGACTTCTCTCAGCAACTGGATGTGCCGGATAATGAACTCTTCTCGCTCGGAGGTATTCAGCGAGGCGAGCGGCGGCAGCGCTCGGAGCATGACATCTGGCCATATGACTTCCGGGAAGTGGATCCCACGCTCATGCGCGGCCGCGTGGTCGCGCGCGACGATTTCCCTGCAACGGACGCTTACGTCCTCGAGACGCGGCGGCTCGACCAGGCCGGGCACCATCGCCGCCAGCTCGCGCCAGCGGGTAGCGGCATCCGGTGGAGGGGGAAGCACATCGAGGATCGTGCGATAGACATCGCAAATGACGACTCGGATCGAATTCATATGGGATCCATAAGCAACGGGAAAAGGAACTCCCGGCCAAGCCGCTGCTCGATAAACGTGCGCTGGGTAAGATCCGACGCAGTCGGCGGCGTTCTCCCGGGTGCGTGATCGAGCGCATGGAGGAAGCGTGCCGCGGCCGCCTCGATTCCAAGCTCATTGTCGGCGGCCGCCGGCCAGGCCGCCACCTGGAGGCTTGCGCGCTCCGCCTGCGGCTTCCATTTGCGCAGCAGCGGATTCCATCGTCGGCAAAGATTCCATGTCTCCTCCGCCGGCAGGGAGAGCACCTCCATCTGCGCGGCGAGCGTGAGACGACTGAATGCGATCGGGCCAGCTTCGATCCGCGGCGCGGCCACGGGTGGAGGCTCGGCCAGCCTGCGGCAAGAGGATGGCAGCGAGGATTTCCATCGCCGCCAGAGGACAATCTGTCGCTCTCGCTCACGACGCATGTCGATACATCGCGGATCGATCCAGACCTCCGCATAGGTATGCGGCAGCCGAAATCCCCATCTACGCAGGTCCGGCATCACATTTGGCAATCGCCGCGCCAGAAGCGGCCTCCCCGCCGCCACCGCCTCCACGTAGGGAAGCCCAAAGCCCTCCTGGATCGAGGTCAACAGGACGGCTTCCGATGCAGCCTTGAGCTCTTCCACCCGCGGCGCATCCCCCTCGCGGTCCGCCAAAATCGAAAATCGTGCACGCCATCCATTCTTCCGCGCGGCGTCCATCAAGCGACGCGCGTAGCTGCGCTCATCCTCCGAGCTGACCGCTGCCGTAGTGACCAGCCATGCCTCTGGTCGCAGCCAGCGCGTGAGCAGGAGCGCCTCGGCCAGGTTCTTGCGGCGGAGCAGCCGTGTGGGACAAAGCCAGACGGGACCGGAGTCGCCCAGTTCCCGAGTCAGCCAGGTGCGGGCGGCGCGCACTCGCCCGGCCGAGGGCACCGCGGCGCGGAATGCCGGATTTGGCAACCAAATGGCTCGCTCACCGAATGCGCAACGAAGGGCGGAATGATCGAGTCGATTGATCGTCGCATGGACGACTCCCGGACCGACGGGAAAGCACGCCTCCGCCACGGCCCGGAGCGTGGAGTAGCCGGCAGCGCGCATCTCGGGCCAGCGCGCCCACCTGTTCTCGAACCAAAAATCGTGATGGTGAAAGATTACCGGAAGTCCGTACCGCGCCGCTGTGGAGGCGAGCACGTCCGCCAGCATGAGATTGCGACCGAGCGCTGGATTGTGAATCCAGACGGCATCGGTGGCGCGGAGCAAAGACTCCATCGCCGGAGCCAGCCGCGCACGCAGGGATTTCGCGGGACTGGGTTGCTCCGCAAGGTAACGGAACGATGGTTCGACTACGAGCCGAAGAGCCACTTTCCCGAGCGATTTCCGCAGGTTCTCGATCCACATCGGATCGCTCCCCTCTCCCACGGCCAGCGTGATCTCGCGGAGGTCGGGAGCGGAGCGGGCAATCGCCGGCAGCGCGAGCTCGATCACCCGCCGCACCCCACCAGGCCGCAGGTGGTAATGGACGACAAGAATACGACTGAGCACGCTGCCCATTAAACCGGGAATGCGTCGCGAGAGGAAGACCGGGAATTTCCCTGATTTGCGCACAGGGGATTTTCCGGGCACTATGCGGCCTCATGGCCGACTTTTTCCAGACGGGCTCGATCGCCACGCTCCATATGCTTGGCACACCCGACCTCGACCGTCTCGAGCGTGAACTGCTCGAGTTTTCCACCGAAACTCCGATAGCTCTCGTCCTCCCCTGCCACGTGAAGGAACTGGGCACCCCCGCACTGCGAGGGATCCTGCGCGCTCTCCAGCAGGTGAACTACATCAAACAGATTGTCGTGGGTATCGATGGCGCCACACACCAGTCGCAATGGCAGAAGGCAAGACAGGCATTTGCGCAACTCATCCCAAAGCCGGTCCTTCTTTGGAACGACGGCCCGCGAATGAAGCGACTCATCGCTCAGCTCGAAGATTCCGACCTGGATCCCGGTGAACCGGGAAAGGGTCGCAATCTCTGGTGGTGCTTCGGCTATGTACTGGCCAGCGAAGAGGCCCGCATGGTGGCGGCGCACGATTGCGACATCATTACGTACAGCCGCGAAATGCTCGCTCGCCTGTGCTACCCCGTCGCCCACCCGAATCTCGGCTTCGATTTTGCCAAGGGATACAGCGCCCGGTTCGGAACGCGATTAAACGGTCGCGTCATGCGACTGCTCGTCTCCCCGCTTCTGCGGTCCCTCGAGAGCATCATCGGCGTTCATCCCTTCATCGTTTACCTCGATACCTTTCGATATCCGCTCGCAGGAGAAATGTGCATGGACCTCGATATCGCACGGCGCATCCGCATGCCGTCGGACTGGGGCGTCGAAATCGGGATGCTGGCCGAAGTCTTCCGTGTCTCTTCGTCGAAGAGCATCTGCCAGGTCGATGTCGCGGACCGGTATGATCACAAGCACCAGGAACTCTCCGCCCGCGATGCAAGCAAGGGCCTCAACAAAATGGCGATCGATATCGTGAAATGCGTCTTCCGCACACTCGCCGGGCATGGCATCAAGCTCGACCGAGGACTCTTCGACACCCTCCTGAGCGCCTATTCACGCAAGGCGGAGGATACGATGCGCTTCTATGCCGCCGATGCCGAGCTGAATGGACTCAGATACGACCGCCATGAGGAAGAGCTGGCTGTCTCAACCTTCGTGCGCGGCATCCGCACCGCCGCGAAGGAATACATGGAGGACCCGCTCGGCGATCCGCTCATCCCAAACTGGAATCGCGTGGACTCGGCGCTACCGGGATTCTTCGAGGCCTTCCACGAAGCTGTGCGTCTGGACAATGCGTAGGGTAGATAGGCATGCCCCGCAAGCGGGGCTCCGCGCCGAATGAAAATGGAGTCGACGGCTCGGACGGAGCCTCGCCCTCCCATCCAAAGGACGGCTCGCGCCGGGTGATGCCCGGTTGCCGGGCTCGTTTCCGGCGGTAGGGAAGCCGCGCCGCCGGGTTCCCTATATTTTCCTGTGACGCAGATCCCGTCGGAAACGAATTTTCAGGTCAGAAGGATTGTCCCTCTACGCAAAAGAATATCCCGGGGGCACGGCGAAGCCGACGCTGAAGCGGTTCCAAGCATTGATCGTCACGATCGCCAGCGTGAGATTCACGATCTCCTCTTCGGAAAACTCGGCGCTCACTGCCTCGAAGTCCTCGTCCGAGACGTGGCTGCCGGCCAGATGGGTAAGCACCTCCGTCCAATGCAGCGCCGCCCGTTCGCGCGGAGTGAAGCACGTCGCCTCGTGCCATACGCATACCATCGCCAGGCGCTCGTCCGTCTCGCCCGCCTTCCTCGCATCGCGCGTATGCATATCCACACAGAATGCGCAGCCATTGATCTGCGATGCCCGAAGCTTCACGAGCTCATGGAGCGAACGTTCCAAGCCTGTGGAGCTGGCCGCCTTTTCCAAAGCGTACATTGCGTGAATGACCGGCTGGGAAGCCTTCCAATAAGCGACGCGGGGTTCGGCGTTCATACAATGAATAGACCATACCTCCCGACCGCGGAGCACAATCGGTAGATCCCCTGATCCCTGGTAATGGATCGACCGAACAGGATGCGTTCACTATTGAAGATATAAGGCCATCTTCGTGTTTCTGCCCGCTCTGCAGAATGGACTTATCCCATTGAGGCGGAAGGACTCGCATAGGAAATGGCGAGTACTGGAAGAGGGAGCCTTTCTTCCTTCCCTTCCGTCCCTTTTTTGACTTGTGACAAAAATGTTCCTCGTTAGCATCCGAACACCCCAAATGAAACCCTCTCCAAGGCTGAATATTGTCTCGAAACTCCAGGCCAAACTGTCTGATCGCCGCGCTGGCAGGATGGCTTCCTCGCTGGGCAAAATCCTCCTCGTCGGTGGATTTATCGCCCTGGCTACACCCGCCCGGGCAGCCCTGACTATCAACATCCAGCAGTTCGGAAGCGATGTGGTCGCATCGGAATCCGGCTCGCTCGATTTGTCCGGCCTCGGCCTTGTGACGTCAAGCGGCTCGACGAGTATCGCTTTGTTGTATCCCACCGGCGGTACGATTGCCGTGGGAACCCCTGGATCCTCGTCCGTCTATACCGGCTTCAGCACTGTCGGCAGCCTTGGCAGCGGAGGCTTCACGGTCGCGAGCAGCTACACCGGCACTCTCACCGAGGCAGACAAGGCGGACAGCTATTTATTTCTGCCCCACAATTACACTTCCGGGACCCAGCTCAACGGCACTGCAACGTGGAATAATACCGACTTCTCCACTTTGGGCCTGACTCCGGGGGCCAGCCTCGTCTTTTCCTGGTCGGGCGATTCCATCACTGTGAACGCGGTGACCCCGGTTCCCGAACCTGCGACGGCCGTCCTGCCGATGTTGGGCATTCTGTTCCTCCTTGCGATCTGGCAGCGGCGTCGGAGCCTCCGGATGCAGGCCGCCCCTTTGGCGTAAAGGACCTCACGAGTTGGAATATATGCCCTCGACACGCTTCCGAAGGCGTGTCGGGGAACCAGCGGCAGCCGGGATCCCGCAAACCGAGCATCCCTCCCGTAGACGGATCGAGCCCTCGATAGCACCCCGGCGGACGAAATGGGAACGCGTAATTTTCGGAAATCCTTTGCCTGAATCGCCGGGCATTTCGTACGCTGCCGCGCGCTCGATATCGGGCGCTCCCATACCGACGTCCCGTGAGGCGTCTCTCTTGCCATGCCCAAAGACCCTTCGATTCGTAAAATTCTCCTGATCGGCTCCGGCCCCATCATCATTGGCCAGGGCTGTGAATTCGATTACTCAGGCGTGCAGGCCTGCAAGGCGCTCAAGGAGGAAGGCTATGAGGTCGTGCTGGTGAATTCGAACCCGGCCACGATCATGACCGATCCCGAGTTCGCCAATAGCACCTACATCGAGCCGATCACCCCGGCCGTGGTGGAGAAGATTCTCGCAAAGGAGAAGCCAGACGCCCTCCTGCCGACGCTCGGCGGCCAGACCGCACTGAACTGCGCGATGGAACTTCACAAATCCGGCGCACTCGAGCGGCATGGCGTGCGCCTGATCGGCGCGAATGCAGAGGCGATCCACCGCGGTGAGGACCGGCAGAAGTTCAAGGAGATCATGCTCGAGATCGGGCTCGATGTGCCGGACTCCGGCACCGCGCACACGATCGAGGAGGCTCGCGAGGTTGCCGCAAAGATCGGCATGTACCCGCTCATCATCCGGCCCGCTTTTACCCTGGGCGGCACGGGCGGCGGCATCGCGTACAACCGCGACGAGTTCGAAGAGATCGTCAAGCGCGGCCTCGATCTCTCGCCCGTGAGCGAGGTCCTCATCGAGGAGTCGCTGCTCGGCTGGAAGGAATTTGAAATGGAAGTGATGCGTGACCGCGCGGACAACTGCGTGGTCATCTGCTCGATCGAGAACTTCGATCCGATGGGCGTGCATACCGGCGACTCGATCACGGTCGCCCCGATTCAGACGCTCACCGACAAGGAGTACCAGTCGATGCGCGATGCGTCATTCGCCGTCATCCGAGCGATCGGCGTCGAGACGGGCGGATCGAACATCCAGTTCGCGATCCACCCGCAGACCGGGCGCATGATCGTGATCGAGATGAACCCCCGCGTCTCTCGCTCCTCCGCCCTCGCTTCCAAGGCGACCGGATTCCCGATCGCCAAGATCGCCGCGAAGCTCGCAGTCGGCTACTCGCTGGACGAGATCCGCAACGACATCACCCGCGAGACCCCGGCGTGCTTCGAGCCGACGATCGATTACGTCGTCACGAAGATCCCGCGGTTCACCTTCGAGAAGTTCCCGCAAGCCGATCCCACTCTCACCACCCAGATGAAGAGCGTGGGCGAGGCGATGGCCATCGGGCGCACGTTCAAGGAGTCGTTCCAGAAGGCGCTGCGCTCGCTGGAGATCGGCCGCTTCGGATTCGGCGCGGATGGCAAAGATGCCATTCCGACGCTGCCCGATGGCACGCCGGATACAGCCGAGATCGAGAAGCTGCTCCGCGTCCCGACGGTCGCGCGCGTCTTCCAGATCCGCTATGCCTTCCAGCTCGGCTACACGGTCGAGCGCATCCACGAGCTCTCCGGGATCGACCCCTGGTTCCTCCAGAATCTCAAGGAACTCATCGATGCCGAGCGCAAGATCGCGGGCCTCGGCGGCCCGATCACCGACGCCACGGATTTCCGTCGCGCGAAGAAGCTCGGCTTTTCCGATCGCCAGCTCGCCACGATCACCAGCCAGACCGAAGCCGCAGTCCGCGCTGCTCGCAAGTCAGCCGGAGTCGTGCCCACCTACCGTCTCGTGGACACCTGCGCGGCGGAATTCGAGGCCTACACGCCTTATTTCTATTCGACGTACGGCGACGAGGATGAAGCGCGCCACAACGACAAGAAGAAGGTGATGATCCTGGGCGGCGGGCCGAACCGCATTGGCCAGGGCATCGAGTTCGACTATTGCTGCGTGCATGCCGCCTTCGCCCTTAAGGAAGAGGGCTGGGAGACCATCATGGTGAATTCGAATCCCGAGACGGTCTCCACGGATTACGACACCAGCGACAAGCTGTTCTTCGAGCCCCTCACGCTCGAGGACGTGCTCAATATTTACGAGAATGAGAAGTGCGACGCCGTGGTCGTGCAGTTCGGCGGCCAGACGCCGCTCAATCTCGCCGCCGCGCTCCAGGCCAACGGCTGCAACATCATCGGCACCCAGCCGAAGAGCATTGAGATGGCGGAGGATCGCAAGCACTTCGCCGCGATGCTCGACAAGCTCGGCCTTCAGCAGACGCCGGGCGGCACTGCCACGAACGAGCAGGAAGCCGTCGCTGTCGCCTCCCGCATCGGCTACCCCGTGCTCGTACGCCCGAGCTTCGTACTCGGCGGCCGCGCGATGGAAATCGTGTACGCCGAAGAAGATCTGCGCGGCTACATCCGCCGCGCCGCGGAAGCCAGCCCCGAGCGCCCGATCCTCGTCGATCGCTTCCTCGAGGATGCTACGGAGGTGGATGTCGATTGCATCAGCGATGGAGAGACCTGCGTGATCGGTGGTGTGATGGAGCATATCGAGCAGGCTGGCATCCACTCCGGCGACAGCGCCTGCGTGATCCCCAGCTTCTCGCTCTCGCCTGAGGTGCTCGAGACGATCAAGTTTGCGACGAAAGCAATGGCCCGCGAGCTCAATGTGCGCGGCCTCATGAATGTGCAGTTCGCCGTGAAGGATGAGCAGGTCTATGTGCTCGAGGTCAACCCTCGCGCCAGCCGCACCGCTCCCTTCGTCAGCAAGGCGATCGGCGTGCCGCTGCCGAAGCTGGCGGCCAAGATCATGGCCGGACGCACACTCGCAGAGCTCGGCTTCACCGAGGAGATCATCCCGCCTCATTTCTCGGTCAAGGAAGCCGTCTTCCCGTTCATTAAGTTCCCCGGCATCGACATCACCCTCGGGCCGGAGATGCGCTCGACCGGCGAAGTGATGGGCATCGACAGCGACATCGGCAGCGCCTACGCCAAGGCCCAGATGGCCGCCCAGCCCGCACTGCCCGATGGCGGCAACATCTTCATCAGCGTCAAGGACCGCGATAAGGCGGCTGTCGTCGAGATCGCCCGCGATTTCGCCGATCTCGGCTTCACCATCTATGCCACCGCCGGCACGGGAGCCGTCCTCGAGGAGAACGGCATCGCCACCAAGGCACTCTATCGCCTCACAGAAGGCCGCCCGACCGTGCTCGACATGATCAAGAACGGAGAAATCCAGTTCATCATCAATACGCCCAGCGGTCAGCAGCCTCGGAAGGATGAAGTCATCATCCGTAGCGCCGCCGTCGCCAGCCGGGTCGCCACCATGACGACCCTGCGCGCCGCCCGCGCCAGTGCCGCCGCGATCCGCGCCATCCGCGATCACGGCCTCGGTGTGAAGAGCCTGCAGGAATACCACCGCAAGTAGGACTCCGGTCATAAGCTGGTGGATTTTTATATTCGCCAGCTTGCTTTTTGCTGAACGGACAGTTCGACTCCTTGCGTTGATACGACGTGGGAGTTGAATGAAAATCGTTGCCGCCTCCGGAAGCAAATTTGCGCAGTTTTTGATCGCGGCAGGATTCGCCCTGGCGATTTCCACCCTCCCCGCATGGGCAGGCGGCCCACCTGCAAACGATAATTTCTCCGACCGGACGGCTCTTACGGGGCAGAGCACCCTCGTCTCCACCTACAATACCAATGCGACTGTCGAGCCGGGCGATCCATCCCTCGGGAATCGCACCCTTACCCACACCTTGTGGTGGTCCTGGACGGCACCCTACACCGGCTGGGCAAACTTCAGCACCTTCGGGAGTGATGGCCCCTTGGTTGTGGGGGTGTTCACAGGAGACTCGTTGCCCGAGCTGAGCTCGGTCGGGGTGTCGAACGGCGGCCCTTGGACGCTGCGCTATGGATTTTACTATTATCAGTGGATGACCGGCGACTCGGTTAACGTTCCCGTCGAAAGTGGAACGGCCTACCAGATCATTGTCGGCGCGTCGGCTTTTTCCGCCGCATCCATCGGTCGCGTCGTTCTGGGAATCAATCAGGCGCCGACCATTCTCTCTGGATCAGTCGTCTCCGGCACCACAGGCGGTTCCCTCTCGTACCAAGTCAGCGCTAGCAATTGGCCCACCACTTACGGCGCCCAGGGCCTTCCAGATGGGCTCACCATTGATCCCTATTCCGGCATCATTAGCGGAGCGCCCGCGTCCATCGGATCGTTCGACTCGATCGTCTCTGCAACTGGTCCCGGCGGAACGGGCCAGGCCACGGTCCGATTTGAAATCACGCAGGCTAGTTCGCCGCTCACAGCGCCGGTATTCACCTCCGGTAACGCCATCAATAAAGGAACTGTCGGAGCGTTACTTCCCATTTCCGTATATGTGACCGGCGCGACCCAAATCACGGCCGACACGCTTCCTCCCGGTCTCGCATTGAGCGATCACTCACAAGGCGGATACGCGATCTTGTCAGGCACTCCTACACAAGTCGGTACGTTCACGGTCCCCATTCATGCCTCGAATTCCATAGGTACGACCGACGCCAAAGCGGTATTCCAGATTCGCGATAAGCCGCCGCTTCCGGTCTTCTACCGATCTGCGGTAAACTATGCGACCGTTGGCACACCATTCTCGTGCTGGATCGATGCGTCGGACATGCAAGATGGATCCTATGAGGTCGGCACCCTTCCTCCAGGCCTTCGACTGAGTGAAACCACGAATATAAGCGGTACCCCCACTCAATCTGGAACATTCGAAATCCCAGTGAAGGCGACCAACCCTGCGGGTTCAATATCGGCCATTCTCACTATAGTGGTCGCCGACAATCAAACCTCGCCCCAACCGTCCGCACCGACGACCGCGCCTGTTATTACAAGTAGCGCCGGGGTGAGCGGTCTGGCTGGCACGAACTTCTCTTATTTCACGCATTCGAGTGATCCAAATGCTCGGTACTCTGCAACGGGTCTCCCTCCAGGCCTATCGATCGATCCTTCTACTGGCTTGATTTCGGGTAGTCCAACCGCCACAGGAACTTATGCAGCAAGCATCTCTGCAACCAATGCGATCGGCTCAACGACCTCCCCGCTTACTTTGTCGATCCAAGGCTTTAGTCCGCTTGTGTTGACGAGTCCCGCCGTGGCCGCTGGTATCGCGGGAACTACTTTTTCGTACTCATTTGTAGCATCGGGTCTTCAGATACCCTCCTCCTCGCAACGTCCGACCATTTCCGTCAAGGCAGCCGATCTACCGCCCGGCTTAAGTTATAGTCCTGCAAGTTACAGCAGCCCCGCCTCGCCAATCGGCATAATCTCAGGCACCCCAACAACTCCCGGGATTTATCGGATCCCCCTCACTGCCACATATCAATATACCACGATCTCTGCGACACTCACGCTCGTCATAAGCGCTTCAGTAACCCAAGCGCCCGTCATAACCAGCGCCGCTACTGCACAAGGAAATGTAGGCCGTAGTTTTTCCTATACCATCGCGGGCTCGACTTCGACGGCCAGCTACTCTGCAACCGGCCTCCCCCCCGGTCTAGGTGTCAATACCAGTTCGGGCGCAATCTTTGGAACTCCAACACAAAAGGGCACCTATATCGTCGATATCGCAGCGACAAATCGTATCGGTACCGGTCACGCGAAACTCACGATCTCGATACAAGCGGCGCAACTCGTCGATATCCAAGCTCCTCCTGCTATTTCCGGCACCGTTGGGCGATCATTCTATCAATACATTCCATATTCCAACCCCCTCTCCGATTCGCCCAAATTCAGCGTGTCCGGGCTACCGCCCGGCCTGACGTTTTCGGCATATGAAGACATTTCCGGGACGCCGACGACCGCCGGAACATTTCCTGTCACCATCTCATTTAGCAACGCATCCGGCACCGCAAGTGTCGTAGAAAATATTATCATCGCGGCCAAGCCCTCGCCTCCCGTTCTCTCATCCGCGATAATGACGATCGGCCATACAGGCGACTCCTTTTATTATTCTGTGGATACCAGTGGGAATTCTCCGTCCATCCAATTCAGCGGATTACCTCCGGGGCTGGTGGCGAGCGGTGGGCAGATTACGGGTACACCAACCCAATCTGGCATTTTCCCGGTAAGTGTCACTGCAACAGATGATGGAGGTACCTGTACGGGAACACTTACGATTCGGATCGATCCTCCCGCTCCTCCCATTTTGACCCTCCCCGCATCGATACTGATCTATGCGGGCGAGATATTTGATTATTCAATTCCCGCTTCAAATGACATCACCTCATATGAAATCTCCGGCAAGCTACCGGCGGGGATGACTTTCGACTCCACCCGCCATCGATTGACCGGCACGCCGTCCGAAGTCGGTTCGTTTGCCTCGCAGATTACCGCTACAGGTCCAGGCGGTTCCACAACCGCTCCGTTCATGCTCTATGTAGTTAACCAGCCTCTGCCGATTATCTCAGCGCCTCTGGTGGTCTACCAGTCCAGCAGTACCTATATTTCCGCGAGCAATGCGACCACCTCTCTTTCGGCGCAAGGATTGCCTGCAAATTTGACATTCTCGAATTACGGGTCTTACGGATATGTCTCGGGATCCATCGCTACGGCAGGCACCTATCCTGCAACGATCACGGCGACCAATCGCACTGGTTCCTCCTCTGAGGTCGTAAATTTCACGACCAATTCGAGCCTGAGTTACGGGTTCAATTCCGCAATGACATCCGCTGTTGTGAATGAGTTGTTTAGTTATGATCTCTATTGGGGGGGCGACGCATTCATGGCTAATCGGACTTATTCTGCGATCGGCCTTCCTCTTGGGCTCGCGATAGATCCTTCCACCGGAAAGATCACAGGAACCCCAACGACCCCGGGCACTTACCCGGTAAATATCACAGCGACGCATAGTAGTTATGCGACCGTCCAATTTACGCTCACCATTCTCGTAACCGCCGCGCCAGACCTCCCGCAGATTACATCGAATAGCATCCTCAATGCAATCTGCGGTCAGCGGCCGCCTTTTGATATCAATGCTACCGGCGAAATAACAAGCTACGCCTTGGACCCGATCCCGCCGGGACTCTTCTTTGACTCCACCACGGGAGGTTTAAGTGGCAAGCCGACCGTCCCTGGAACTTACCTCGTAAAAGCCAGCGTCACGAATGCGGCTGGCACCCGCACGGTGGATCTCGTAATCCAAATCGCAGCCGCGCCGGATATCCCGGTTTTAAATAGCTCGATGGGCTTCCAAGGTTCGGTCGGAGAAAAGTTTTCCCATTCCTTGGCTGCGACAAATTCGCCAACGTCTTATTCCGCGACTGGATTGCCACCGGGCCTCAGTCTCGATGCAACGGGCGGAAATATCTCGGGGACGCCGACAGTCGCGGGACATTACATAGTGCCCGTTTCCGCTACGAATGCCGGAGGAACGACCATGGCGACACTCTCGATCGACATTATTGAAGCCAAAACTCCCGTGATTTCCAGTCGCGCAGATGTTACGGGGGCTCTTGGAGGATTCTTTTTTTACTATATTACCGGCTCCGAATCTCCCACCTCATTTGCAGCATCAAATCTCCCTCCCGGCCTTAATCTGAATTCCAAGACAGGAGAAATCACTGGCACACCAACTACCACCGGAGATTATAAAGTTCTCGTTTCCGCATCAAATGCCGCCCTCACCGGATCGGCGACAATTACGATCCACATCCCCTCAGAGAGCGCTGGCCAGCTTTCCTCCGCCGCACAGGCGACGTGCACCCTAGGTGCAAATGCGATGCTTAGCCTCTCTTCCAACGAGACTTCGACATTCACCGCGGAGGGTCTCCCACCAGGTTTAACGCTTCCCGAGGGAAGCGCGACGATCACCGGGATTCCGACGACGGCAGGTCATTACGAAACTACTGTCCACGTCAAAACCGGCAACATCGAAACCCAATCGATTCTTTCGATCGATGTCGCGGAGGCACCTTCGGCACCGCCAGTAATTAACAGCCCTCTCTCAGCGTGGGTCGGATCCGGATACATCTGTTATGTCGGCACATCTAATCAGGCCACTCACGTTACATTCGAGAATTTACCTGACGGCCTAACATTCGACTCCGAAACGGGCACCATTTCCGGCACACCGAAGCTTTCAGGCTTCTACGAGGTGACAATTACGGCGGCAAACTCCGCAGGAACAAGCACCGCCGTCGTTATGTTGGAGACTGTGGCGCCCGTTGTCCCTTCGATCACAACCGGGGCAAATATTTACGTAACAGCCAATAGCGCTTCGAATTTGCCAATCTCCGTCAATACGGACGGTTTTAATCCGTTCAATTCCCCGTATGCCAGGGCTTATCTATATTACCCGTATTGGTATAATAGATACCCCTACTATGGCCCGGGACATTCTTCCACCATCCCCTCGCTTCCCACGACAATCACAGCGAAAGGCCTGCCACCTGGTTTGATTTTCAATCCCGCGACACAAGAAATCGAGGGTACCGCAACTCGGCCCGGCGATTACATGGTAACGCTCACAGCCGCCACTCTCCTCTCGGATGTAACCACGTCGATTACCATTCATGTCGCCGCGATACCGATCTCTTCAACGGATGACCTTCGAGTCTCCTCCAGTGTGTACTTGAATGCCTTTGGGGCGGTTGGTTCTCCTTTCACCTTGGATGTCGTGCCATCTGGGTCGGCGACCGATGTAAACTGCACGGATTTGCCGCCGGGGCTGGGCCTGCAGAAGACTTCCGGAAGCTCTAACGGGGTCCAAACCACCTTTGCGGCAATCACTGGCTCACCGGTCAAGGCAGGCACGTATCCAGTAAAATTCACATTCGCGAATTCCAAGAATACTGCGTCCGGCACGGTGACAATCGTCGTGCCCGATACCCCGGAGTTACCCAGCTTCTCCGGATCACTCGCGGCGAGCGGAGTTGTTGGCAGGCCGTTCTCTTACTATGTCGGCGACGGCTCGGGCTATGGCACAAACTCAGGTGTGAGCCTCAATAACGGAGTCGCCACAGGGGAAGGCACTTCCATGATCAACGTTTCCGGCCTGCCGCCGGGGTTACTGTTCAATTCATCCAGTAATTACATAACGGGCACGCCGACGACGGCGGGCTCCTATGTTGTGCCGATTTCCCTCACGAATGCAGGCGGCACGACGTCCGCGAGCGTGCTGATCACAATTTCCGATCAGCAACTGGCCGTTCCTCAGATCCTTGGCACGAATGGCTCCCTGGGAGCGAGCACCGTAAGCTTCGCCGGAGAGCCCATCCATCTTTCGCTGAACGCCGCAAATTCGACGACGAACGTCACCGCGAGCGGTTTGCCCGATGGAGTGACTCTCGGAAAGGCCGCCGATGGTTCGTGGACCCTCTCGGGTACCCCCACCACGGCAGGAGCGTACAATCTCTTCCTCACCGCCACCAGCGACCAGGGAACGGAAACCGTTCCGCTGACTCTGAACATCCGCCAGCTCGACCAGAGCATCCCCGCACCGCAACCGGATGCGATGCCCTCGCCTTCGCCCACGCCCGTCTCGACTCCTCCGACCGTGGTCGTGAATCAGCAGCGCGTCGATACGACCGATGACCAGGTCTCGATCCGCGGACGAGTGCTCGCCTACCAACCCGGATTCACGGTGACCGTAAAGACCACCGGCGCGCAATCCTGGCAAAAGGTGCGCGTATCCCCCAACGGAAGCTTCAAGCTCAACCTGGCCAATCTGCCGGTCGGGACCACGCACGTGACGATCCGCACCAGGGATTCCGAAGGTCATGTCCGGACGACCCGGATCCAGGTGCATCGGCACGTTGCTTGAAAAGACTCAGGGGAATCAGTCCGGGGGCGCATTGGACGATCAACTGCGTTCGTCCAATGCTGCCGGAACTAGGGGATGCACTGTTCCCCGGTTCCTTGCCGACCGGCTACTTCTGGTACGACTCGCCGAAGTAAGTCGTACCGAGTTCCTTGAAGAATTCGCCCTCGAAAAGTCGCAGGATGGTGACGTTGATCGGTTCGCGCAGCGGACTATTGAGCGGCACGGCGAAGCCGTAGTTCACCGGCTGGAAGACGGCACCAACCTCGTGGATGGGAATGCGAGGGTGAGTGAAGTCGTAGTATTCGAGCACCGGCGCGTCGCCGATGAGACATTCGACCTTGCCCTTCACGAGCGCAGCTACCGCCGTATCCATATCGGGATAAGTCACGTAATCGAGGTTCCTCATGCGCGCGTAATCTTCGCTTTCCGATCCGCCGATCAGCCCGACCATTTTGTCCTGGAGATCACCGGGGCCCTTGATCTTGCTCAGGGCATCAGCTGTCATCGAAGAGGCGATCACGCCTGTGACGTAGGAGACGACGAACAGACTCGCGAGCATCCAGCAGACGAGCACGAGGCGCCCGAGCACTCCGGAGAATCCCTTGTACGAGGACTTACCGGTCATGAGACCCATGACATAGTAAAAGGCCTCGGCAAAACCGGCGGCCCGTCCCTTCGGAAAGTCGGGATTGTGCCGCCGTTCGAAGGCTTCGACGATGATCGTGAACGCGATCACCGTGAGCGCGACGCCGAGAAGAACTTCGAGATTCTGCAGCTCGAGAAGCTTTCCCATGAAGCGCAAGACGGGGCCGCGCTGCTCGCTCACCATGATTTGCAGGCCGGAGCGATAAAACGGTTGTGAGAACTCGACGTGCTGTTCCCGCTCGCTGGTGATGCTCGTGTTTCCAACCAGCACGTCGCATTCGCCCTTGGCGAGGGCGTCGAGAGCGGCATCCGTCGTATCGTACTGCTTATAGCTGAATTGCCAGCCGTGGTCGGTTGCGACGTTTTGCCAGAGGTCGATGGCAAATCCTACGGGCACCCCGTTCTTCTCCATGACGAATGGCGGAGCACCTGCGAGCGCCACTCGCAATGGCGCCTGCTCCGCGCGAATCATGGGGGCCAGCACCAACAACAATAGGCAAATCCACGCGCGAATCATCGTAATGCGCCATACCTTTGCCAGAGTCGAGGGCGTAAGAAAAGCGGGAAGCGCTCGGCGCGCGCTTGACGTCGAGTGGACGCCGGGGGGAACTTTTCTCCGCATGCAGGATCTCGGAAAAATGCTCGTCGTTGCTGGTCTCGCCCTCGCGGCCATCGGCGCGCTACTTTGGCTTGGAAAGGGATTCCGTTTGCCCGGAGACATTTATGTCGAGCGCGGGAGCTTCTCATTCGGCTTCCCGATCGTCACCTGCATAGTCATCAGCATCGTGCTTACCGTGCTCCTGAATCTTTTCCGCAAATAGCACGCGATGAGCCGCATCCTTCTTCTCCCGATCGGCAGCTCCGGAGATGTAAACCCATTTCTCTGGATCGGGCGGCATCTCGAGGCGGATGGTCATGATGTCATTGTGGGAGCGAATCCCCATTTCGCACGAGCGATGGAGAGGGCGGGCCTGGCTTTTCGTCCGATCGGCACGGTGGACGAATACCATGCGCTGACCGCCGATCCGGAAATATGGCACCCCACGCGTGCCACGCCTCGGGTTCTGCGCTATGCGGGGGATATCGCGGGGCGGTACTTTTCGTGGATCGAGGCGGAGTCCCGTCGAAGCGCTGAGCCATTGCGGATCATCGCACCTGCCACGGCTTTCGGAGCGCGGCTTGCGCGCGAGCGGCTGGGCCTGAAATTGCTCACCGTGAATCTGCAGCCCTGCACCCTGCTCAGCTCATGGGAACTGCCGGTTCTTCATCCTCGCCTCGAGTTCCTTGGCCATCTGCCGCACTGGATCAAACGGTCGGTCATGGCCGAGATCAACCGGCGTGTGAGCCATGAGATCGATCCGGGCGTGCGCCGGGCCTGCGAAGGTGCCGGCCTCGTCCCGCCGCCGAACCCCTTTCGCGATTGGTGGCAATCGCCCGACGGGGTGATCTGCTTGTTTCCCGAGTGGTTTGCCGCGCCGCAGCCCGACTGGCCGAGGAACACCCACTGCATTGGTTTCCCACTCGAGGATCTCGGCGCGGACCTGCCTCCGACGCCCGGTCTGGATGATTTTCTCGCAAACGGAGAACCACCTGTGCTGATTACGGCAGGCACCGCCATGCGGTATGCCTCGGAATTCTTTCGCGTGGCTCTTGAATCCTGCGCCCGACTGGGCACGCGCGCGATCCTCCTCACCCATCACCCCGAGCAGCTCCCCTCTCCGCTACCCATCTGGGCCGCATATTTCGATTACGTCCCGTTCAGTCGCATCCTGCCTCGGTGTGCGGCCATCGTGCACCATGGCGGCATTGGCACCGCTGCACAGGCGCTGGCGGCAGGCATTCCCCAGCTCGTAATGCCTCATGCACATGATCAACCGGACAATGGAAGCAGGGTCCGCCAGCTGGGCGCAGGCGACCTCCTGCCAACCTGCCGCCCACGCAGTTTCGAAAGGAAGCTGCACCGCCTGCTGAAGGACATCCCTCTACGGGATCGCTGTGCGTCCATCGCCATTCAAATGCGGTCGGAAAACCCGGGGCAGAGACTTCGCGAGACCATGGCAGACTTCCTGAATGACGGCTGCCTCCGCGCCGATGGCGAAGGAAAGATCAAGCCAAGCCTTCGCCTTCGATAAACGCCCTATCGAAATGCCATCCGTGGAAGCGCTCACGGAAGATCCGCTCCGCTTCCTTCAGGCAGTCGGCGGAACTGACGTCGGAGCCTGATTCGATGGGGATGACGATTGGCTTCACCAATCCGTCCGCTCCGGAGTAATAGACCACCACCCGGCGCGTAATTCTTTCCGGTACATCGGTTTTCACGAGTTACGCTCGGCCAGGAATGGCGCACGCGCAAACGGGAAGGATCGCGCAAATGCCGCGCGCCCCATCACTTTCCGCCCTGGCTCATCGCATAGACGTAGATATTCACGAGCATCTTCATGCACGCGACATCGTGCCCCGGCGGTGCGATCATCCGATCCCACCCGCACTGGAGTCCGCACAGGCTGATTACGCCAGCCATCCGGCTCCCGATCATCAGCGCGTAGAGCCCGTGTCTGGCCAGCTTGGGATTGTAAACATTGTTAAAATAAGTGTGCGGTGGAACGCCAGCCGGTATCTCGAAGAAGCAGTGATAGATGTCGTGCGTGGGAGGAATCTTCATGACCTTAGCCTCCGGAAGGGCCTGGGTGAGGACCGCGATATTGCTTGCGAGCCGCTCGTCGCAGTCCGGATTCAGGTCGGCATTGATACAGACATCGATGATCAGGAATCCTCCGCGTCGGATGTATTCGGCGATGTTCGCCCGCTGCCGCTCGTCGGTGACGTAATGGACGCCCTGCGAGAATAGCAATGGATAGCGGCACATTTCCTCGAGGCTGCCGATGTCGGCCACATACCAGGTCGGATCGATGTTCAGGGTCGTCTGTTCCCGGATGAACTGCATGAGCGTGGGATCGCCAGAGGCATGGCGACGCCAGATGTTATCTGGATCATGCGTCCTCAAGCGCGCCCATCCGACGCGGTCGCCACGGAGGGCGTCGCCACCGGCATTTGCCGCCATCGCGGAGCCGAGCAGTACCGCCGCCGCCAAAGCCAGGGCGGCCACGCGCGATATGATGCGAGCATTCGTCATTCGTTCATGCTCCCTGCATCATTGAGTAGACGTAGATGTTCACCAGCATCTGCATGCAGGTGACGTCGAAGCCGTAAAGTCTCCGCATACCATCCCACCCGCATTGCAGCCCGCTCGTGCTGATGACAGCCGCGAGGCGGCGATCGATATAAACCGCGTAAAATGGATCGCGATCCCAGCCCGGCTCGACGGCCGTATGAGGTGGCCCGTCGGGAAAGTCGAATGAGCAACGAAAGAGCTCATGATCGGGATTCAGTTGCAGCACTTTGGCCTCCGGCAATAATGCCGTGAAGAGCTGGGCATGCTGCTGGCTGAATGTTTCGGCATATGGATCGCGCGTATTGGGATTGATGCAGGAGTCCACCAGTACGAAGCCACCCCGGCGGATGTATTCCACCAGGTTCTGCCTGGCGTTCCTGCTCTGGGCTGGCCGGAGATCCTGGCAAAACAGAAACGGATATTTGACCATCTCGCCAAGGCTCTCGACATCCGCGGCATACCACGTGGGATCGATGTTCAGCGTCGTCTTCTCACGAAAGAACTGCATGAGCTTCGGATCGCTCCCGGCATGCCGCATCCAAATTGGGCTCTTCGTCTTCAGTCGCGCCCACCCCACGCGGTCACCGCGCAGTTCGTCGAGTGCCGCCGCCAGCAGATTCGGAGTTGCGAGGGCCAACCCTCCACCGGCAAGCAGCCGCATGAAATTGCGTCGTGAAAACTCGCTTTTCATAAAAGTTTCGAAATTCGCCGGGTAATGAGTTCGACCGAATAAACCCCGAGCAGCAATCCAATGATCCACGATCTGTCCCAAAGCGGCTGAGCCGATTTCAACTGGCTGGGTGTGCTCGACGCAGCGATCGTGCTCTTGAAATCGAAATCGGGACCAATGAGCGCTCCCCCGGCCGCCTCGGCCGCCTCGCGCATTCCATCGATATCGGCCGGTGCATTGGAATTCTCCGCGTTCCGCTGTTCCGAATCCGCGAATTGCGTGACCCGCGCCTGGTTGCCGACTGAGTCCGTCGCCGTGACCTGCCAGCGCCCCTCGCAGTCCGGAATGAACGACACGAGCCAGCCTTTCGGCGACGCCGTCACGAGGAGCTGCAGGGCTTTTCCCGACGGAGAAGAAGCGTTCACCACCGGAATATCGCCGTTCGCGGCTCCGATCACGACGGCTCGCGTCGGCCGATTCACTGCGGATCGTCCTTCTTCCGTAACAATCCGCAGGCCCTCGCCGGAATCACCCGTGAGCGAGAGGAGGAGCTGCTGCCAGAATGCCTCGACAGCGTGGCTTTCATGTGGGAGCGACATTTTCCAGCGCCAGAGCAGATCCGTATTCAGCACTGCCGTGAAGCCGTCCCCGAACCGCTGCCTGGCGACGAGCACACAGGGTTTGCCGTCGCCGCTCGAGAGCTTGTCCGGATTCACAGCGAGTACCTCCGCGCCGGATTTCACCGCATGCACGCGGGCGAAGGTGCTGAACATCGGCATGGGCCCCCCATGGGGAAAAATCTTCGCCGCCGCCGCGCCGGGCTTCGCTTTGAAGGGAGTGAGCACCGGCAGATTCTGTGAGCGCTCGGAGCCGTCGCCAAAGACCGCGTTCTCGTCGGATGAGGCGGTCCCGAGCTCCATCATCTTTTCCTGGAAATTTTGCGCGTCTCTCTCGCCGACTCCCTGGGGCGACTGGCGCTCGAAGACCACGGGCAGCATCTCCTCCAGCGGAGTATTCGCGAAGAAACGTGAGGCGTCGGTATCGGGGGTAATGAAGAGCACCCCGCCACCGCCGCGCGCATATTCCACCAGCGCCTGCTGCTGCCTTTGGGTGAGCATGTCCGCGAACGCGTGGGCAAGGACGACGATCTGGAAGCGCTTCAAGTCGCTGGCATTATCCGGCAGATCGGGAAGCGTCTCCTGGGCGGATTGTGCGACATTAAGCCGCACGCCGAGCGCCGGATTCAGAATGCCGGTGAGGTGAAAACTCGGGGTACTTTCCAATGACGCACGCAGGAAACGGAACCCCCATTGCAGTGCTCCCTGGTAATAGAGAACGTCCACGTGTGTCTTCTCGACGACGCTCACCGTACTCGACGCGATCTCCTGCGTCGGCCCTTCTCCAAGGCGGAATTCCAGCGGCATCGGACCTGCCTCGCCCGCGACAATTTCCGCCGACCACGGCAGCATATTCCAGCCGGGTCGGGCCGTGAGGGTCGCGGACGCGAGCATCGTCTGGCCACTCCATACCTCGACAGGCACGTCGCATGGCGCCGGCGTCGAGATTTCCATAACTGCCGAGGCGGCGAACTTCGTATTGCGTAATACCCGCGACGGCATCTTCAGATCCCGAATGGCCAGTAAATTGGCCGCCCGGCTATGGTTGGTGGCCGGAAGGAAATAGAGCGGTATACCCTTCCTCTGCGCCTCGCCCAAAACAGTGGCATTGCTCGTCCCACTTGTATCCAGGCCATCTGTGATGCAAACGATCGCCGAGGGCGAGGTAGCGAGCGTTTGCTCGATCGCGGACCAAAGCCGGGTGTCTGGAGCCGGTGCGCCACCTTTCACGGCACTCGCCAGCCCGTCCGCTTTCTTCAGATCGGACCCAAATCGAAAGTAGTCCACATGGTCGAATGCCCGAGCCGCTCCATCGGTTTGCCCTCTCCAGATATGGAGGGCGCCGGAAATGCGCGCCTGGTTCCGGCTGTCGGGCGTGATCATGCTGGCGGATCGGTCCACGAGCACGACAAGCCGGCGGGAGGGGCCTTTGCCCTGGCTCTGCGTCTGCACCCGGGACGGATCGGCGAGCAGAAGCAGCAGTGCGAGTAATACCGCGGCGCGCAGCGCCGTGAGCGAGAGCCGCAGGCGGGGCGGGAGGGCCCGCAATGTCCGGCGGTATGAAAAGGCGATCAAAAGCAGACCGCAGAGGAGTGCCACCAGCAGGATTCCCCATGCCCATGAAGCCGGCATCCCCTGGAGAACCCCGCCGAATCTCCACTCGAATTGTTCGCTGGTCGTCATTCTTTATTTGTCGTCCTTCTCCCGCCGGTAATCGCGCGACAGGCGTTCGAAGTAGTCATCGACGGCTGCTCGATAAGCGGGAGGCGCCTTCTCAGAGCTTTGGTCCTCGAGTTCAAATTGCCGTTTGGCGGCCTGGGACGCACCTTGGAGAAGGCCGATCACGTCGTTCAACGGCTTCTCGATCGAGCCGTATAAAGGTGCGGCGTCTTTTCCGGGCTTATCGTCGTTTTGGATGGCTTGCTGGACCGATTCACGCAGAGCGTCGAGCTGCGTCTTGGAATCCGGCAGAAAACGATAGCTCTCGTCCGTGGCTTGCCTCAGGTCCTCGAGAAGATCGCGTGCAAATTGCTCCCTCTCGGCTTGCGACCGCGGAGGGACATTCGAGCGCTGGGCACCGGAGCCGCCCTCCCCCGTACCTTCGGAGCTCTGCGCCATGCCTTCGCCCTCGCCTTGACCTTCGGAACCCTGTCCCTTGCCTCCAGCGCTTTGTCCCTTGCCTTCGGGCCCCGGCGTGTCGCCTCCCGGGCTCTGGCCTTTGCCCTGGCTGCTCGGCGCGCCACCATTCGGGCTCTGCCCCTTGCCTTGGGAGCCCTGCGCCGTATCGGCGAATTTCTGCGTCGCGCCCTGCGAGTTCTGGCCCGTGTTTCCGGGATTCCGCCCGGCGGCATTGGCGTTTTGAGCAGGGCTGCCGGCACCGGGTGCTTGGCTCTTGGCCGTGGGCGATTCGTGATTTCCGCCCGGCGAAGGCTGGTCTCCCTCGCCTTTTCCGGATGAGGGTTCCCGGGAGTTTGGCGCGTCCTGGGCAGATTGCTGCTCAGTGGACCCCGGCCGGCTACCGGCGACATGCGCGAGGTTCGCGCGGATGCGCTCCATGCGCTCCATGAGATGTGCCAGATCTTCCTTCTGCGAGGACTTGTCGCCGGCACCCTGCAACGCGGCACTCTGCGCAATGTCGGTGAGGCGCTTTGCCGCCGCGTCGGCAGCCTCCCGGTTTCGAGCTTCCTGTTTCAGCTTTTCCAGTTGCGCCAGCAGCTTCGGATCGCCGAGTTCGTTTGCAAGTTTAGCCATGCGCTTTGCCGCCGCTTCCGAGCCGGTCTCCTGTTGCTGCTGGGCCGCCTGGGCAAGGTCGCTTCGCGCCTGGGCCGCTTTTTGGGCCGCCTGCTGGGCTTTCTCGGAGGCTTTCTGGTCGGTCTGCTGATCGGGAGCACTCTTCGCTTCGTCCGCCGCTTTGTTCACGTCACGAAGCGCAGATTCCGTTTGTTCCTTCGCCTGTTGCTCTGCCGCACGCAACATGGCATCCATGGCAAGCCTCAGCTCGCGCGCCGTGGCGGCAGCGGGCTCGACAGCGGCCGCCGCATCCTGGGCGTCGAGATGTCGCAGAGCCTCGAGGGCCTGCGTGTGTGCGCTTTCCAAATGGCCGGTGGTTTCGGGACCGAAGACAGTGCCATTGAGCAGAGCACCCGTGCGTTGGCTCACCTGTGTCTGCCGCTCAGCCGCCGTGCCGGCGATTCGACTATGATCGTCCGGCTGCGGAGGGATATCCGCGGCAGGCATGGAGGGGGAACTGCCTGCAATATCATCGGCCAAACGCTTTTGCTCGCGCACGAGCAACTCGAGCTCCCCGGCCTTGGTCTTGAACCGCTGCTTCAGCTCCACATTGCGCTGTTTCTCGAAGGGATCTTTGACGTTCGGTCCCGGCTTCACGATTCCCTGGGCCTTGATGATTACCTTGATGGAGAACTTCTCGGCGGAGGTGATCAGGCCGAGCGCCTTCCCCTGAGGCGGAGCGGCCTGCTGGTTCTGCTCCGCCGCGATTTTGGCCGCTGCTTCACCGATAAGCGGCCTTGCCTGTTCCAGCAGATTCACGATTTCCGGAGGCGCGCCATCCAGGATCAGCTTTTGAATGATTTCGCCCGCCTTGGTATCGAGTGTCGTCTGCTCATCACCCACGCGTTTGTTCTCCTTCTGCCACTCGGAAGAAGCGTGCGGGACGTCAGCATGCATCAGGACGAAGTTCTCCCGGATCAAGCGAAGCTGTGCCACCTTGAGCGCCGTAAGCAGACTGAGAATTTCACGGCCGATGCCCCCCGGTCCAACGGCCTCTCGAATATCATCTCGCGAGGGCTTCACCTGCACGAACTGGATGGCGGAAACCGTCTCGGGCAAATCCTGCCGGTCGGATATCCGCCGCCCTCGCAGATAATACGCGATCATGTCGTACGGTTCGACCTGGAGTTGATCGAGGTAGATCGAGGTCACGATCTTGCGCGCGCCGGCCTTCGCGAGATCCGTGACTTCCACTGGCAGGCTGGCCTTCGGTTCACCATTCACGGCGATCTCGAGGGTGAGGCCGCGTAATCCGCTGCTGGATTCCGCAACGGCTTCCAGCGGCACCTCCTCGATGGGACCTGCCTTTGTCTCGGCCTCCGGCGATTTCCATTTTATCGAAGCAGTCGGCGGCGGAACTGGCGGCGGCTTCGCGGCCGCGCTCGTGGGGGTCGAGACTATGATCCACGGTCGGGTCCATGTGCCCAGCGCGACGAGGTTCGCCAGCACGAGGATGCCCACAAATGCCGCAAGCAGCGCGAGCGGTGTGCCGCGCCGGCTCTCGCGGGTCTGCCCCAGAAACCCCTCTGTCTCCTGCCTCTGCGCCTGTGAAATAGCGTCGGACCTATCCCGAAGCATCGTTGCAGCCTCGACTCGATTCTTCGCCGAGAGTCGCTCATCGAGCTTCTGCGCACTTTGAAGCAGCTCCCGCCTGCGAAAAATCCAGACGCCGAGTGCCGCAAGGACGGTAATCGCGATTCCCCCGCCCCAAATCGGAGCCAGGGCGCCCCACTTCTCGACGCGAGCAAACGATGGGTGCAAGACCCACCCGGCAAGGAGCGCAATCGTCAGACCGCATGCGGCAACGCCAAGCGGCAGGGCGTATCGCATCCATCGATGCTGCTCGCGAAGGACTTGTTCGGCAGGGGATGAGCTGGGAGGCATGGATAAGCTCTGGTTTAGAGGGCAGTGCGGTTGGAAAGCGTGAGCTCTGCTAGCAGAGCGGCGGCGCAAATCGCGATCAGCCACCACCAAAGCCGCTGCTGATCCTCCGTGGCCGTGTCGCTGAAATGCCGGGACTCGATTCGCGCCGATGCCTGTTCGTCCGGACTGGCATTCGATCGCAGGGCGCTCAATCGCGCTGGATCCGGCAAGGGCGCCAGATCCGATTCAGTCGGAGGCGTATTCACTGCGAATATCCATTTTGCCTTCCCATCCGTGAACTCGAAGATGCCAGGCGCATCTGCCCTCACGGATCCAGCGACTTTATGTTGGGATTCCACCGAGGGCGAATCGATGGGTCGCCAGGTCCCCTCTGCGGCAGGCAACGGGATCATGTCTCCCACCCGCCAGTCCCTGTGAGCCTCGCCGAGAGCCTCGAGCCATCGCACGGTCTGATGAACGAATGGCACGAACGATGGCTGCAATGGCCAGTCCGTCGCCGCGCGATCGATCGGGAATCCGCTTACGAATGCTCGATGTCCATGCATATTCCACTCGGCGAGTCCGGCGGAGCCATCCGGCCAATTCGCAATCGGAGCAAGGTCCTCCCCCTCCAGTGCAAAGCTGCGGGCAAACTCGACGTCCATCAACGGCAACAGGCTCTGGCCTGCAAAGGCCGAGAGAACCGGGTGGTCCATATCCCAGTCTCGCAAATGCGCAGATTCGTCTGTCGCCACTCGCTCCGTGACCTTCACCCCGCGCTCCGCGAGCCAGCGGGTCTGGGCAGGAGAACCGTCCGCGATTACCCAAATCGAACCCCCATGCTCGACGAATCGGTTCAGGTGATCCAGCAGAGGGGGGGCGAAACATTCCCCCGTGACGATGGCCACGGCGCCGGGCGGCCAGTCACCATCGGGATAGGGTTTTGCGGCAAGATCATTGTCCTCCACCTTCGATAGTGATGCGAGCGCATGCTCCAGATAATGCCCCTCATCAGCCGTGCCAGGGGCGTAAAGCACGGTGCGTGCGGCCTCCGGAATTGGCGCGAGCCATGCCGTGTCATCCGCAGGCAGGTCATCCGGATCAAGTGAGACTTTCACTGCCTGGCGCATGGCTTCGGGATGATCCGCGAGAGGGATCGTGACCATGTTGTCGCTTGCGGATCCAAGCTCGACCTGCCGCGCGGTCACCATCTTTCCCTCCGCCCAGACCGCGAGAGTACGTCGCTGTCTCTGCGGGGCGTACAGTCGGATCTTCACTTCGAGGGAGGGGCCGCCAGTTTCGTGCAACCAGCGCACCGATGTAATGGTGGCCTGCGATCCCGGAGCGCCGGGGACCGAGGGAAAGGCAACATCGACCCCAGGCGGGAGCGTCTGCTCGAATCTCGCCCCCATCCAGCCGAGCTGCTGCTCGTCCGCCATCCACACGAGTGTCTTGTCGCGGCCGGAAGACGATGCCAGCGCCTGCCCGGCCGCGCGCAGTGCAGGCAGATATCGCGTACTCTCGTAGCCGACAGGCAAGCTCCGGAGTGTTGCCCGTACCTGCTCGACATTCCCGGAAATGGGGACCAGCCATTTCGGCTCCGGATTCATCAGGATAATGCCCGCTTGGTCGCCCGGACCGAGGTTCTCGATTTTCCCGAGAGCCCATTCCTTCAGCGATTCCCATCGCCCCCGGGCCTGCATGCTCATCGAGTTGTCCACCGCGACTGCCACAATATGCGCATTGCGCGCTTGCGTATCGGCAAAGAATGGCCGCGCAAAGGCAGCCGCGAGCAGACCGATCGCGAGGCAGCGCAGAAGAAGAGTCAGCAGACGTCGTAGGCGATGCTTGCGCGTGTCGCGAATGGCGGATTGCGCGAGAAACTTAAGCGAAGGAAACGGGACCATGGCCTTCGGCTTGCGGCGGAGGAAATGCAGAATGACGGGCAACCCGACAAGGAGCCCCGCTGCGAGAAATCCTGGGAGGAGCCAGTTCATTTCAGACGCTGCACCCTTTGCCCGAGGTAGCGCGCGAGCGCATCCATGGCCGGATGGTCCGTGCGCAGACGCACCATATCGCCACCGGCGTCGCGGAAGAGATCGTCGAGATCACTGCAAAAACGGCCGAAGCGCTCCAGATATCCTTTACGGACAGCAGGCGCATCGAGCTCCATTTTCCAGTCGGTCTCCGCGTCCACGAATGTGCCACTGTCCTCGATATCGAAGTCGATCTCGATCGGATCGAGCACATGGAGCCCAATAAAATCATGGTGGTCGTATCGAAGGCGCCCCAATGCAGCCTCGATGCGCGGGAGTTCCTCGTAAAAGTCGCTCGCGACGACGATGAGCGATCGTGGTGGAGCCAGCTCGGCGAGAGTCTCGAGGGCCGCAGCAACCGATGCCTCTCCCATGGGCCGGATCGCGTCGAGCCGCGCGATCACAGAGCGCCAGTGCGCCGGCGACGATCCCGCGCGAAGGAAATCGGTGAGTTCCGCACCCGCCAGGCCGAAGCCTACGGCGTCCCTCTCCCGCTGGGCAAGAAGGCCCAGTGCTGCCAACACGATGCGGGCATACTCGATCTTGCGGAAGCCGCCGCGCGGCGATCGGAAGTTCATCGAGGCGCTGTGGTCGAGCACCAGAAACATCCGAAGCTGGGTCTCCTCCTCGTACTGCTTCACATGCAGGCGGTCGGATCGCGCATAGAGCCTCCAGTCGATCCGGCGCAAATCATCTCCTTGTTGATAGCCCCGATATTCCGCGAATTCGGCCGAGGAGCCTTTGTGCGGGCTGCGATGCATGCCAGAGAGGAACCCATCCACCATGTAACGGGCCTGCAGTTCCAGATTCGGCAGATCCGCGAGCAACCGCATGTCGAGCGGAGCGAGGGGTGCCGGCGCCGGCCTTGCGGCACGCCGCTGCGACGCCTCCCGTGGCGGAACACGCAAACCCGCCGACGCGGCGGATGGAAGTGGCGGAGGCGTAGCCATTTCAGCGCACGGTCGCTACCAACTTGTCGACGATCGTGTCGGGCGTCTCATGGTCGGCCTCGGCACGATAGTTCGTGATGAGCCGGTGGCGCAGCACGAGCTTGGCGCTGCGCCGGATGTCTTCGATGGCAACGTTGAAGCGCCCGTCGAGCACGGCGAAGACCTTCCCCGCCAGCGCCAGATATTGGGAGGCGCGCGGACCAGCGCCCCATTGCACATACCGCTTCACGAACTCCGGAGCGCTCGATCCCGCAGGCCGCGTGGCCTGCACGAGGCGCACGGCATATTGCGCCACCGAGTCGGGCACGGGAACCTGACGGACGGAATGCTGCACGGCGGCGATTTCCGACGAGGACCAGACCTTCGTGAGCGGCTCCGCGTTGTCACGGGTGGTCTCGAGCAGGATGCGCACCTCCTCTTCGTGTGAAGGGTAACCCACGGAAAGGCAGAACATGAAGCGATCGAGCTGCGCCTCGGGCAGCGGATAAGTGCCCTCCTGCTCGATGGGATTTTGTGTAGCCAGCACGAAGAACGGTGATGGCAGCTCGTACGTCTTTCCGGCTACCGTGACGTGCTGCTCCTGCATCGCCTGAAGCAGCGCGGCTTGAGTCTTGGGCGGTGTGCGGTTGATTTCATCCGCCAGAAGAAGACTGGCGAACACCGGCCCAGGCACGAACCGGAAGCTCCGACGACCGTCGTGGGTCTCCTCCAGGATCTCCGTCCCGGTGATGTCACTCGGCATGAGATCCGGCGTAAATTGAATGCGCTGGAAGGGCAGATCGAGAATCTCGGCAAGGCTGCGCACAAGCAGCGTCTTCGCCAGACCGGGGACACCAATCATCAACACGTGCCCCTGCACCGCGAGCGCGACGAAAAGATCACGGATCGTTTCCTCCTGGCCGATGATCCGTTTGGAGAGTTCGGACGACAGCCTGGCGTATAGCGAGGGCAGGCTGCGGAGAATGCCGACATCGTCAGCAGATGTATCGATGGTGGGGACAGGGACGCTGGGTGTCATTTTGCGTACAGGATTCGATGATGTCGTTGTGTCTGGAGAGAATTGAAAGATGGGGATTAGCAAGGACTCAGCGCACTTGGGCCGCATCCCATTTCCGAAGTGCCTGCCGTAGCGCCGGGTAATCCGTCGTGGCCACGAGCGGCTTGCGGATCTCGAGGCTGGTGGTGCGCGCCAGGGTCTTGTCATCGTCCCGAGTCCATCGCACGCTCAGTTTCTCCCCGGCTGCCTCGGTGTCGAGCGGCTCGGGAAGCACGCGCGGAACTCCCGCAGGGTAGTGGAGATGAAGGGTCTGCTTGAGCGTGAAGGGCTGGCCGTCATTGAAGAAGACCGGTCGATCGCGATCGGGAGGGATGAAGAACTCGAGCTCCGGCGAGGTAATATGCGGCAGCCCGCCGACCGGAGCGCTGGCCGTGGCTCGGATCTCGATATCGCTCCCCAGCGCGCTGGCCCCGGTCACCGACGCCTTCGAGAAGTCGGCCGAGGGAAACAGCCGTGCAAGCATCCCATAGAGCTTTACATCGCGCTGCCCCGGCGGCAGCTCGCGGAATGTCCGCCTCAATCCGTCCTCGGCCGTACCGGTGGCGACGCGGTGGAACGTACCGCTCCAGCCACCATGCACGTCCTGATCAAGGTCCCAGTCGTCCCGGATTTCGGAAATATCCGACGTCCCCGTGGCGACAGTCTTGAACTCCGCATTGTCCTTTCCGAAGACCAGCGCATTGCGCCCGTAATCGCCAGGAGCCACATATCCGAATGGCGTGACGCTGTCGGTCGCGTCGAGCCAGAGGTCGTTCGGCTGCGCCTCGCCTGGCGCACGAGGCACGAATGCGATGGCATGGTTGAATTGCCAGCTCGGGAAGCTCACGTCGGTCTCGTCGCCGCGATTGAGCAGGACGAATCTCGCATCGACGCCCTGTGATTTCAGCAGAGCCACGAGGAGATTCGCCTTGTCCTTGCAGTCGCCGTAGTTGTTCGCGATCACCTGCGCGGGCGTGCGCGGCCGGAATCCCTGCACGCCCATCTCGATGGCGACATATCGCAGCGCGGAGACATACTCGTAAGCACGTCGGATTTTATCCATGCGGGACGAGGCGCCCTGGCCGAGCTGGGCAGCGAGCCCGGTGACCGTGGAATCCACTTCGTCCGAGCCTTGGGCGAGCCGCCGGTACCATTTTGCGAACTCATCCCACGATGGCAGGGAGCTGATCTCCACAACTGGCATCCACAACTTCCATGGGGGATCTCCTGGGATGTCCTCCATGGCCGGGAGCGGACCGAGTGCCCATCGATAGACGATCCTCCCGTCTTCCATGGATTTTTGCGCAGGCGTGTCGAGATTGCGAAGCATCACCCGGTAAGCTGGCTTCTCCGGAGTCTTGATTTCGACCGATGTCTTCAGAGTCGGCGATTCCCGCAGCAGCGGCGTCGTCTGCGAAACATATGGAAGCGTGGCATCGAGCAGCTCGCGAACACGATATCCGATTTCGACCACGCACCCCTGCTTCGTGCCGGGGAGAAAGACATGGGCCGCCCCCTGCTCTCCGCTTTCCGGATCCTGCGCCGAGATCAGCTTCGCCGGATTGAAGATCGTGACCGAGCCATCAGGATGAATCACACGCGCCACCTCCAGCTTCGTCGTGATCAAGGGCGGATCCTGGGGAAAGCTCTGGTTCGCCCATTCGGAAACCGCTTCGTCGCGAGCAATGAATACGCGAATGAAGGACGAGCTCTCCGTGGTGCGATCCTGCTCGACCGAAAAGCCGATGCGCTGCTCGAGCACCACCGCCGCGGAACCGTCCGGATTCGCGGCAGCCCGGGCATCCGCGATGATCTTCTTTGTCTCCGGAGTGGCCGGACGTTGCTCCCACATGGCGTCCGGCTTTTGGATTTCCACCTTGATGTCCGAGGCGCTGAAGCCGGACGGCGCGCTGGAAGGCTGCGGTGTCGGCGCGCCGCCGTCGGCCTGAAGATCGACGCCGAATGGAGGCTCGAGGATGGTGCCCGTCACCGGGTCGGAGAGGCGCGAATGCTCGACCTGGGCAAGGCTGTTCGTCACGTATTCCTGTTCGACGAGAGCTGCCGCGCGCGCCGCGATGTGCACCATTGATGCCTTCGGGTTTTCGGCAAAGGCCTCGAGCCATGCGCCGGGAAAGCGAGGCCAATCTTCCTCACCGCTCTCAGTCGTCGCCGATAGAACGGTCCGCCGGCTGTCCTTCAAGATGGGCAGAAAGGCCCCGCTGTCACTCGCTGCAAGAAAAACAAATTGTCGCGCCGGGATCGAATCGAGTGCTCTCTTCAGATCCTCGGCGGTAAGCCGGGGACCCCTCACTTGAAATGCGGGCATATCGCCTTGTGTGCGGCCGCCATTCCCGATGAGCACGAGCCAGAATTCATCGTCCGCCGCACTGCCCTTCAGTTGCCCGAGACGATCCAGAATGGCGGCGCAAGAGACATTGTCACTCAGCACTTCGATCTTCTCGGCGGGAAAGCCGCGCTCGGTGAGCAGCCGTTTTGCCTCGAGAGCGATCCGGTTGAATTCCGCCGCATTTTCGGGCGACCCAGCCAATCCTGCGACGATCAGCGCACTCGATGCCGCATGACCAAGAGTCGCAAAAAGCATGCATGCAAGCAGGCATAATGCATGCCTTCCAGGAAGCCATGGATGCCCAATATTTGGCATGCGCCCCTTCCTATCAGGCACCGCAATGTTGTCGAGCGGCAACAATTGGAAGAATTTCGCATACCAAAAGCACGCAATGAAGCTGCGCCGAGGGAAGTCCTATTCCCACCATTCCGCGCCGCCGCGAATAGGAGCTTTTGGTCACTTGACGATGAGTATATCGAGGCAGAGAAGTGGCTGCCTTCAGCGTCGAAGGAGTTCACGCCCAAAATCGCAATGCCCGTCAATCTCATGGCCGCAAAAAGAAGTTCGAGTGTAAGGTCCGCCCCCTGGGACTTCAGAAAGGCCGCAGCTTTGGCAGGCTTGGTCACAGCCATTCCCGTCAATCTGCTGGCCGATAATCCCGCAGCGACCGTGACCATCGATGCTGGAGCGAATCGCCATGCGATCAGCCCGCTCATCTATGGGGCGAACTGGGCGGATCAAGCGACGGTGAGCGACCTCAATCTGTCGGCCAACCGTCGCGGCGGCAATGCGACGTCCAATTACAACTGGCAGGTCAATGCCTCCAATCATGCTGCGGATTGGTATTTCGAAAGCCTGACTGATGGCTCCGACTCGACGCCAAGTGGTGGCCCCGATGCGTTCATTACCGCCACCAAGGCCGCGGGCGGAGAGCCGATGATCACTATTCCCTTGATGGACTGGATTGCGAAACTGGGCCCAAATCGCGCCAGCCTGTGCTCGTTCTCTATCGCCAAATATGGCGCACAGGCCAGTCATGATCCGTGGTTTCCCGATGCAGGAAATGGCGTCAAGGCCAGTGATGGTTCGAACGTCACTGGAAACGATCCCAATGATGCGTATGTGCCGAATAGCTCGTCCATTCAGCAGGCCTGGGTCCAGCACCTGGTGGGTAAATTCGGCAGCTCGAGCGGTAGCGGCGTGAAGTATTACATCATGGACAACGAGCACGGAGTCTGGCCCGCGGAACACCGCGATCTCGGGACCCAAGGTCCGACCATGGAAACGATCCGCGACAAGATCATCGATTACGCCGGGAAGGTCAAAGCGGTGGATCCATCGGCCCAGATCGTCGGCCCGGAGGAGTGGGGCTGGCCAAACTATTTCTCCAGCTCCTATGACACCTCGATCGGCGGCAACACCGACCGGAATGCCCATGGCGGGATGGACTACATGCCCTGGCTGCTCAGCCAGTTGAAAGCGAACAACGACTCCACCGGCCAGCGCCTGCTCGATATCTTCAGCCTGCATTACTACCCCCAATACAACGAGTTCAACCAAGGGGACTCGTCCACGGCGGCACAGCTCAAGCGCAATGAATCCACGCGCGATCTCTGGGACGTGAACTACGTCTCCTCGAGCTGGATCAACGCCTCAGTCCACCTGATTCCGCGAATGAAGGACTGGGTCAATACCTATTACCCCGGCACGAAGATCGCGATCACCGAATATAGCTGGGGAGCGGAAAGCCACATCAGCGGCGCCACGGCGGAGGCGGATGTCCTGGGCATCTTCGGACGCGAAGGGGTGGACCTGGCGACATTCTGGGGCTCGCTGACCAGCACTTATCCCATCTGCAACGCCTTCAAAATGTATCGCAACTATGATGGCAACAAGAGCACGTTCGGCGATACCAGCGTCTCGGCGGGCGTCGCCAATCCCGACAATGTCGCCGCCTTTGCCGCGCAACGCGGCAGCGATGGCGCCCTGACCGTGATGATTGTCTGCAAGTACCTCTCCGGGAATACGCCGGTCACGGTCAATGTCGCCAACTTCTCCGCGGCGAACGCCTGCCAGGTCTGGCAGTTGACCAGCGCCAACATGATCACCCGGCTGGCCGATGCGACCGCAAGCAATGGCAATGTCTCGTTCAATGCGCCGTCGCAGAGCATCACGTTGCTGGTGATTCCGCGGACGGCGCCCGATGACGTCGCGGCGCACTATCCCTTCGAGGGCGACGCGACGGATACGAGCGGAAATGGTTTTCACGGCACGGCCACGGCCCTCACATATGCCTCGGGGAGGATCGGCGCGCAGGCGGGCCAATTCAATGGGACGAGCAGCTCTGTCTCGATCCCGCGTTCCGTCACGGACGATTTCACGGTGTCGATGTGGGTGAAGACGACGGACACCTCGGGTGCGACTGGCGACCAGTGGTGGTCAGGGAAGGCGCTCGTCGATGGCGACGTCTCGGGAGGCGGGGCGGACTGGGGCACGTCGATCGTGAATGGCAAATTCGCGCTCGGCGTCGGTTCGCCCGCCGGAGACGTGACCCTGGCTTCGGCGGTGAATATCAACGATGGGAACTGGCACCATGTCGCGGCCACGCGTAGCAACAGCAGCGGCTCGATGCAGGTGTATGTGGACGGGGTATTGCAGGGCAGCGGCAGTGGACCGACCGGCTCGCGCACCTCACCGCCAGCCCTTCGAATCGGCGCGCTCGAAAGCGGAACAGGCAATTTCCTCAATGGGGTGATCGATGATGTCCGACTGTATGGCCGCGTTCTCACCTCCGCCGAGATCACCGCGCTGGCCGACGCGCAGCTACCCGCCCCCGATACCGTAACAGCCACACCTGCGACCGCGAAGGTCACCCTCTCGTGGAGCATGGTGACCGGCGCGACGGGATACACCGTCCAACGCTCGGAAAGCAGTGGAGGGACGTACACGGATCTCGCCACAGGAATTTCCGGAACGACCTATTCCGATTCCGGGCTGACCGACGGCGCGACCTGGTATTACACCGTCGCCGCGCAGGGTGTGCCAGGCATCGGAGCAGCATCCACTCCTGTATCGGCGACCACTTATACAGCCCTGGAAAACTGGCGACTCGCGAACTTCGGTTCCGTCGCAAATTCCGGCATGTCTGCCGATGGCGCGGATCCTGATGGCGATGGCCAGACCAATCTCCAGGAATTTACGGCCGGCACCGATCCGAACAACCGCTCGAGCGCATTGGGGATCACGCAGACGCAAACGTCGGGGAATGATGTCATCGTGAGTTTTCCGACCGTGCTTGGGAAACTCTATCGATTGGAATCCTCCGATACTCTGCAAACAGGCTCATGGACGCCCGTGCAGGATCACATCGCCGGCACAGGCGGCACGTTTCAAGTGACTGACTCCGGAGCCGCCAGCGTCAGGAAGCGATTCTACAGGATCATTGTCGAATAGCGCGTCGAGCAATCTCGATTATCTCCCGCTCCGACTGAGAGCCTTCAGCGAGCCATGCGCTGATGCCGAAAGCAGGTCTGTTTATCGGCTCTACCCGGCAGCTCTGCTTCAACTTTCACCAAATACAAAAAGCCCCGCCGAAGCGGGGCTTTTTCATTCTTTCGACGCGTTTCTTCTACGCGTGATTGCGGCGGCGGATAAAGACCAGAAGTCCCAATAGACCGACGATTGCCAGCGCGAAGTCGCTGGGTTCGGGAATTGCAGTAAAGCTCACCTGCAGATTCGTTCCACTAAATGAATAAGCCGCAGTGTAGTTCCCGGCCAGCGCGCCATTAAACGTCGATGTGATGCTGTTCACATCGAAGCCGTTCGGGGTAAGCGTGCCCGAGGAGCTGATCAGTGTGTAAGCCGCGCCGGTGTCGAGAGATCCGGCCAATCCATTGTAGGTGACGGCGAGCGAGGCCCCGGGGTTGAAGGTCAGTCCACCTGTACTCAAGGCGATCACGTCATTGCCACTCGCAGCGGTATTCGAGAGATCGAAATCGAGATTCGCGTTGCTGACCGTGAGTCCGCCATTGAGATTCAACGTGCCCGCGGCGCCGAAGTTCGTATTCGTGCCCGAGACGTTCACGCCTGGAGCAATGCGACTGCCGTTGGTCACCGTTGCAAGCCCGCTCGATACAGTGCCTGTACCCTGCAATGTCGTGGATGTGCCACCGCTCAATGCCATACTGCTGGTGCCCGACAGCGTGCCAGTAAGGCTCAATTTCCCCGCGGTGACCGTCGTGATGCCAGCGTAGGTATTTCCGGTCCCCGACAGCACGACCGTGCCCACCGGATTCACCGTAGAGCCATTGACCGTGTAGGCGCCGTTGATCGTCACGCCAGCGGTCGTGTCGGTGCCGTTCGCCACAAGGTTGCCGCTGAAGGTCGCCGTGCCGCCGGCCGCCGCCACGAGATTTACGCTCTTGCCCACATTCGTGGTGTTACCAAGTGTGGTCGTACCCGAGAATGTGTTCGTGCCGCTCGTATTCTGGCCACCGATGGTGAGCAAGCCGCTCGTGGTGTCATATGCACGTATCCCCGCCGTTTCCGTGAGGCCGCCCGTGAGGCCGCCCACACCACCACCCAGCAGGACGGTCGCGTCCGCCGTACTCGACGCCGTCTGATTACCGAGGTTGATTTGCACGTTGTTCACCGCCGACGCGTTGTTGAAGACGGTCGTGCCGGAGTTGAATTTCGTCGTAAACGTGCCGCCGTTTCCGACGGCCGCGCTATTCAGCGTTACGGTGCCGGTTTGATTGAAGGTGAGGTTGAGCGTGCGGGGCGATGCGCCGCTTATCGCACCGGTCACAGTCGTGTTGCCCGCGCCGGCGAACTGCACATTGCCCGGGTTCGAGCCGCCGGGCTGCGTGAGCGCGGCGATGGAGAGATTCAGGCCTGAAGCCGGGGTGAAAATCACAGTCGAGCCGCTGCCGTTGGAGGGCGTCGTGATCGCGCCGAGCGAGAGCGTGTAGCCGCTGGCGCCCGTCACGTTGATGGTCGCCGTGTCGTTGCCGCGGCTGCCGCTGGTCGGGTTCATGACGATGGAATTGGGAATCGTCAGCGTCTTGTTCGAGGCCGATGTCGCCGCATTCAAATCGATGGTGAACGTCGTCGTATCCACGCCCGAAGTCGGGTCGTTGTTGAACGCGAAGGACCCCATGTTGAAGGTGGTGTCCGTATCCGCACGAAGCTGAAGCGTCGATCCCGTATTGAGGGTGAGCGCACCCGTCATCGCGTTCGCATTCTTGAGCTGCAGCGTACCGGTAACCGATGTCGTGGAAGGTGCGTTGCTGCCCGAGAGGATCAGCGTCCCGCCGGTGTTCACGGTCGTCGCTCCGGTGAAAGTGTTGTTGCCCGAGAGCGTCCACGTACCCGTACCGCTCTTGGTGACGCTCAGTACCCCGGTGCCGAAATTGTTCAGCGGGGCAGCCATCTCACCCGTACCACTGCCCTGCAGGGTAAGCGTCTTC
>Ga0068856_100000585_pt1 | contig 39903 bp, 35 predicted proteins | sample KBSCornC62_FD_66595 | JGI IMG/M metagenome (GOLD analysis project Ga0068856, IMG submission 66595) | Corn rhizosphere microbial communities from Kellogg Biological Station, Michigan, USA - KBS Corn C6-2 | ecosystem: Host-associated > Plants > Roots > Rhizosphere > Soil ...
GTCTTGATGACTTCCGCTTTGCGTTCTGCGGTAATCGACATCGTCAGTTACTTTCTTTGCGGGCCGAACTGGCGGTCAGTCCGGTCAGGTTAAACACGCGCTTGGGGATGAGTTCGCCGTTGCCAACTTCAGCGAGGGCCAATAATCGCCCTGCCACCGTGACATAAACTGTGCCGCTACAATCGGGCGCATCCCGTCCGCGCAACAAAACGGCCTGGCCCCGATGGAGCCTTGCCGCATCCGCCCGTGTGACGGCCAGTGCCGGGATGTCGTCCAGCGCGGTCTCAACGGGCAAAAGCGCGTCGGCGAGGCTGCCCTCGCCAGACGCGGCTCTATCGCACAAAGCCTCCAACTGTTCCAGCGGAATCATGTCCGCCTCGCCGAACGGCCCGACCAGGGTCCGCCGCAGCGCGCAAATATGGCCGAAACAGCCGAGAATCCGGCCGATATCGCGGGCCAAGGCCCGCACATAGGTTCCCTTGCCGCACTCGGCCTCGAACACTGAATGACTGCTATCTGGTTGTTCTACAAGGGATAAATGGTGAATCTCGACCGGCCGGGGCTTCAGTTCCACGGCTTCGCCGTCGCGCGCCAGATCGTAGGCGCGCTCGCCCTGGACCTTGATCGCCGAATATTGCGGTGGGGTCTGCTCGATCACCCCGATAAAGCGCGGCAGCAGGGCCAGAATCGCCTCGGCTGAGGGCCGCAGTTCGCTCGATTTGACCGCCCGGCCCTCGGTATCGTCGGTGTCGCGCTCCTCGCCCCAGGCGACCGTGAAACGGTAGCGCTTGCGGCCGTCCATCACGAAGGGGACGGTCTTGGTGGCCTCGCCGAGCGCGATCGGCAGCCCGCCGGAGGCGAGCGGATCGAGCGTACCGGCATGCCCGGCGCGTTTGGCCTGGAACAGCCGCTTCACCACCGCGACCGCATGCGTCGAGGTCATGCCGATCGGCTTGTCGAGCACCACCCAGCCGTGGACGTCGCGCTTGTCGCGGCGCGGCTGCTTGCCGGATCGCGCATGCGGTTCCCCGTGATGCGCGTCGGACGAAATATTTTCCAGAATATTTCTTTCCGTGCCGTTCGAATCGCCGATCAGCGCCTCGATCATGTTGTTCGCGGTGGTCACGATCATCAGTCTTCGTCCGAATCGGGTGCGAGGTCGCGTTGCACCGCAGGTGTTCGCAGTAATTTCTCTATTCGTTCCGCTTCGTCGAATCGGTCGTCGACACGGAAGCGAAGATCAGGAGCGAATTTCAGGTTAACGCGCCGCGCCACTTCGCCGCGCAGGAACTTCTTGTTGCGCTCCAGCGCCGCGATCACCACGTCGGTGTCGCGTCCGCCGAGCGGCATCACATAGACGGTCGCAAGCTTGAGGTCGGGCGACATCCGCACTTCCGGCACGGTGACGATGTGGCCCTCGAGGTCGGCGTCATGCACGGCGCCGTGCGCCAGAATGTCGGCCACCGCGTGACGCACGGTTTCGCCGACGCGCAACTGGCGTTGCGAGCCGCCGGGGGCGGAACTTTTGGTGTGATGACGGGGCATTCCTGAAAATCCAATTGTCGTCGTCACCCGCGAAAAAGCGGGCGAACCGTATTCCCTTGTCCCTGAATCTGGTTCGATGACTGCTGGATGCCCCCGCCTTCGCGGGGAGCATCACGGTTTAGCTTGAAATCCGGGCTCTTCGTAAGACTTGGACTTACAGAGAGCGCTGGATCGTTTCCACGCGATAACACTCGATGACGTCGCCGACACGCATGTCGCCGTAATTCTCGAACGCCATGCCGCATTCCTGACCGGAGGCCACTTCCTTCACTTCGTCCTTGAAGCGCTTCAGCGTCGACAGCTTGCCTTCGTGCACCACGACGTTGTCGCGGATCAGGCGCACATTGGCGCCGCGTTCCACGGTTCCGTCGGTGACGCGGCAACCGGCGACCTTGCCGACCTTGGAGATGTTGAACACTTCCAGGATCTGCGCATTGCCGAGCATGGTTTCGCGCAAGGTCGGCGCCAGCAGGCCGGACATCGCGGTTTTGATGTCGTCGACCAGATCGTAGATGATGTTGTAGTAGCGGATCTCGATGCCGTTGCGCTTGGCGGCCGCGGCCGCTTCCTTGTTGGCGCGGACCGAGAAGCCGAGGATCGCGGCATTGAAGCCTTCGGCCAGCGTGACGTCGGATTCCGAGATGCCGCCGACGCCGGCATGCAGGATGCGGGCGGCGACTTCGTCGGTGCCGAGTTTCTCCAGCGAGCCGAGAATGGCTTCCAGCGAACCCTGCACGTCGGCCTTGACGATCAGCGGGAATTCCTTGCGGCCCGAGGTCTTGAGCTGCGACATCATCTGTTCGAGCGAACCGCGCATGCCGGAAATCGAGGCAGCCGCGTTCTCGCGCTTCTGGTGGGCGCGGTAGCTGGTGACCTGGCGGGCGCGGGCTTCGTTTTCCACCACCGCCATCCGATCGCCGGCTTCCGGCGGTCCATTGAAGCCGAGCACTTCGACCGGCACCGAGGGGCCGGCTTCGTTGATGGTGATACCCTGGTCGTTGATCAGCGCACGGACGCGGCCCATTTCGGCGCCGGCGACGATGATGTCGCCGACCCGCAGCGTGCCACGCTGAACCAGCACGGTCGCGACCGGGCCGCGGCCACGATCGAGCTTGGCTTCGATCACGGTGCCCTCGGCAGGTCGTTCCACATTGGTCTTGAGGTCGAGTAATTCGGCCTGCAGCGCGATCATCTCCAGCAGCCGGTCGAGATTGGTCTTGTTCTTGGCGGAGACCTCGACGTCGACGACGTCGCCGCCCAGCGATTCGACCTGGACTTCGTACTGCAGCAGTTCGGTGCGCACGCGCTCCGGTTTGGCGTCGGGCTTGTCGATCTTGTTGATCGCCACGATCATCGGAACCTTGGCGGCCTTGGCGTGATTGATCGCCTCGACCGTCTGCGGCATCACGCCGTCGTCGGCCGCGACCACCAGGATCACGATGTCGGTCACCTTGGCGCCGCGGGCGCGCATCGCGGTGAACGCGGCGTGGCCCGGCGTATCGATGAAGGTGATCTTCTTGCCGCTATCCGGCGAGGTCACCTGATAGGCGCCGATGTGCTGGGTGATGCCGCCGGCTTCGCCTGACACCACGTTGGCGTGGCGCAGCGCGTCGAGCAGCGAGGTCTTGCCGTGGTCGACATGACCCATCACGGTCACCACAGGCGAACGCGGCTCGGTGTCGCTGGAATCGTCGACCGCGTCGAACAGGCCTTCCTCGACGTCGGAGGCGGCGACGCGCTTGACGGTGTGGCCGAGCTCTTCGGCGATCAGTTGCGCGGTGTCGGCATCGATCACGTCGGTGATCTTGTGCATCGCGCCCTGCTTCATCAACAGCCGGATCACGTCGACCGCGCGCTCGGACATGCGGTTGGCAAGTTCCTGGATGTTGATGGCTTCCGGGATCACGACTTCGCGGATCAGCTTTTCCTTCGGCTCGTTCGATGCATGGCCCTTCAGGCGCTGGGTGCGGCGGCGGAACGAGGCGATCGAGCGCTCGCGCACGTCGTCGGCGTTGAGCGCGGTGACGAGCGTCAGGCGGCCGCGCTGCTTCTGCGGCGCGGGTTTCGCGGTGGTCTTGGGCGGCGCCGCGGGACGCACGGCTCCGCCGGGGCCACGGCGGACCTGGCGCGGACCTTCATCCTCGTCGCTGGCGTCGGCGGCGACACCGGGCGCGCGCGCCGGGGGTGCTGCTGCCGCACGCGCAGTCGCTGCGGCGGCGCGGGCCTCGGCCTCGCCAAAACGCTTCTTGGCTTCGAGTTCGGCCTTGCGCTTGGCTTCCTCGTCCTGGCGGTGGCGCTCTTCCTCGGCCTTGCGGCGGGCTTCGGCGGCCTCGCGTTCGGCCTGTTCGATGCCTTCCTTGCTGTTGCGGCGCTTGGCTTCCTCTTCCGCCAGACGCCGCTCTTCATCGTCGCGGGCCTTGGCGTCGGCGAGCGCGCTGGCGCGGGCCGAGCGTTCGTCTTCGGTCAGGGTGCGCAGCACCACGCCCGAATTGCTGCGGGGGGTGGCGGAGGCTGCCGCGGGACGGGCGGTGAGCGGCGCCTTGGCGGGGGCTGCCTTAGCGACAATCGGCTCCGGCGCATTGGCGGGCGCTTCCGTCGCCGGCGCATCGCCGCCGATCCGGCGCTTGCCGCGCTTTTCCACCACAACCTGCTTGGTGCGGCCATGGCTGAAGCTCTGGCGCACGGTGCCCGTCTCGACGCGTGGCTTCAGCGTCAAGGTCTTGGTCGGGACACTCAGTGTCTTGTCGCCAGGCGTTTTGGTATCAACCATTCAGCAGTCCTAATCTTGTTGCGTCGTGCTTGTCCGCACGGTTTTTATCGGCGAATTCGTAGCATTCTCGGTAGTCGTCTTGGCCGTAGCAGTTTTGGCAGCAGCAGTTTCGGCCGTAGCAGTTTTGGCCGCTCGGCCTACAATCTTGTCGTCATCCGCCATCCGGTATCGGACCAGGATCTGGCTGCGCGACAGGAACGTTTTGCCCGCCGGGCCCGCGAGCAGGGCAGCATGTATCACATTTGACCGGCCCAGTGCCAAATCCAATTGTTCCGAAGTCAGCGATGTGACCACCGGAATTGGGGGCGAATCGTCGTTAACCCCGGCGTTTGGCCTGACAAGTGCGTCCAATTTCCGGATTCCGTCGGCGGCGCCGTCGGATGCATGGATCAGGGCCTGAACCTGGGTTTTCGCCTGCGTCCGGCCCGGCCGTGGGGCCAGCGCGTCCTCGACCTTGCCGAAACCCGCGACGACCTGGCCGGCCTTGGCGGCCATCGCCAACGCCTCGACGGCGCTGCGCACCAGCAGGGTTTCGGTGTCCGCCGCCAGCGTCGCCGTGACACGGAGATCGCGTTTGAAACCTTTATTAAAATGGTTACGGCGGACCGCCTCCGCAACCGCCCGCCGCGAGGCCGAAACCCACAGGCCGCGGCCGGGAAGCTTGCGTTTCAGGTCCGCCACCACCTCGCCCTGCGGCGAGACGACGAACCGGATCAGTTCGTCGATCGGGCGTACCTCGCGGCTGACCGCGCACATCCGCATCGTCGCGGACCTGTCGGTCCGCGGTCCGTTGTCGAGATCGGGGTCAAGGCTCGCCAGCATGCCTGTGAGATCTGCCTTTTCATCTGCGCACGGTCGGCGCGCAGAACGTTTTGTTGGTCGCGTACAGCACGGTCCTTAAACCGGCTGGTCTTCGGTGGTTTCAGCCGCCTCGGCCTTCTTGGCGAGGTCGGCTTCGGTGATCCAGCCGGCGATGACGCGCGCCTGCATGATCATGTTCTCGGCGTCGTCGCGCGAGATTTCGTTGGCGTCGAGAATGCCCGGGTGCTTGACAGGCTCGCTGCCTTCCTTGCGCTCGGTCCAGCCGACGAGATCGTCGGTGGCGCAGCCGGCGAGATCCTCGACGGTCTTGATGTCGTTTTCGCCGAATTTCACCAGCATCTTCGAGGTCACGCCGGGCACCGTCTTTAGAGCATCATCCACGCCGAGTTCCTTACGTTTGTTTTCCAGCTCGGTCTCGAGCTGTTCCAGATATTCCTTGGCGCGATTCTGCAGTTCGTTGGCAGTTTCATCGTCAAAACCTTCAATGCCGGCCAATTCGCGGACATCGACCAGAGCCAGTTCCTCCACCGAGGTAAAACCTTCCGACGCCAGCAACTGGCCGACCACTTCGTCGACGTTCAGCGCTTCCATGAACACCCGCGTCGAGTTCTCGAAATCGGCCTGACGCCGCTCGGACTCTTCCTGCTCGGTGAGGATGTCGATGTCCCAGCCGGTCAGTTGCGAGGCCAGCCGTACGTTCTGGCCGCGGCGACCGATCGCCAGCGACAACTGGTTGTTGGTGTCGGGCACCACGACCTCGATGCGCTCGCGATCTTCGTCGATCACGACCTTGGCGACTTCGGCCGGCGCCAGTGCGTTGACCACGAAGGTTGCGATATCCGGCGACCACGGGATGATGTCGATCTTCTCGCCCTGCAATTCGTTGACCACGGCCTGCACCCGCGAGCCGCGCATGCCGACGCAGGCGCCGACCGGATCGACCGAGGAATCCCTTGAAATCACGCCGATTTTCGCGCGCGACCCGGGATCGCGGGCGACCGCCTTGATCTCGACGATGCCGTCATAGATTTCCGGCACTTCCTGCGCGAACAGTTTCGCCATGAATTGCGGATGGGTGCGCGACAGGAAGATCTGCGGGCCGCGGGTCTCGCGCCGCACGTCGAAAATATAGGCGCGGACGCGGTCGCCGTTGCGGAACACCTCGCGCGGCAGCATCTCGTCGCGGCGCACGATGGCTTCGCCGCGGCCGAGATCGACGATCACGCTGCCATATTCGACGCGCTTGACGATGCCGTTGACGATATCGCCGATGCGATCCTTGAATTCCTGGTACTGGCGGTCGCGCTCGGCCTCGCGCACCTTCTGCACGATCACCTGCTTGGCCGATTGGGCGGCGATGCGGCCATATTCCAGCGGCGGCAGGGTGTCGGCGATGGTGTCGCCGACCTGCGCGCCCGGATTGGCGCGTTGCGCGTCGATCAGCGAAATCTGGTTCGACGAATTCTCGACCTGCTCGACCACCAGCATGTGGCGCGACAGCCGGAGCTCGCCCTTCTTGGCGTCGATCTCGGCGTGCACGTCGGTCTCGCTGCCGTAGCGGGCGCGCGCGGCCTTGGCGATGGCGTCCTCCATCGCCGCGATGACGATGCCGCGGTCGATGGATTTTTCGCGGGCGACGGCGTCCGCGATCTGCAGCAGTTCAAGTTTGTTGGCGCTGACAGCTGCCATGGCTCAGTCTCCTTCGCTGGGGTCTATTTCGCCGCGCCGTGCTCTTTCAGCGGCGAGACGATGTTCCTTGGTATTTTTCGGCGTGGCCTTGCGCACGTCCTTGGGCTTCAATTTCGGCTTCGGTTTGTTGCTCTTCGACGGACCGCTCTTCTTCGCATGCGGTGGCGGCGGCGGTTCAAGCCCGAGATTCTGCCGCAGCTCGCGCTCGGCGGCCTTGCCGCGCCGCATCGATTCCGCGATCAGCTCGTCGGTCAGCACCAGCCGGGCGTCCGCAATATCTTCCATCACCAGCATGACATCGGCTTGTTCGCCGGCGTGATTGTCGTCGCGATGCAGCCGTATCGTTTCGCCCTCGACGCCCCCGAGCGTGCCGCGGAACCGCTTGCGGCCGTCATGCGGGATCGTCATTTCGATCTTCACGAGATAACCGGCATAGCGCTCGAAATCGGAACGGCGCACCAGCGGTCGATCGATGCCGGGCGAGGAAATCTCGAGGCGATAGGCGCGGTCGATCGGGTCGGCGATATCGAGAACCGGCGACAGCGCCTTCGAGATCGCCTCGCAATCCTCGATCTGCATCGATCCGTCGGGCCGCTCCGCCATGATCTGCACGGTGCAGCCGGCCTCGCCGGAAATCTTGATCCGCACCAGCCGGTAACCCATGCCCTGCAGCACCGGACCTGCCACCGCCGACACCCGCGCCGCCGCGCCCGGCTCCACGACGAGGCGCGGCTCGGCGAGCAGATCGAGGTCCAAAGAACCATCAACGGAAGCAGCAGTTGGGTCGGTCATATCCAGGGTCAAAATGCGTCTGATCTGAGTGGGTTAGCGTGTGTGTCGGGGCTGCCCGTTTCGACGATCGGCGCTCGTCCTGCGCCGGGGTCCGTTCGGGTAATAAAAAAGAGCGGGTCCGGAGGGGCCCACTCTCAATACGCGATCGTATGAGAACCATAAGTTGCGGCCGATATAGCGGTTTTCGCCCTCTCCGGCAAGGCCCAACAGCTTCGAAACAGCCAGCAAGGCCGACGGAACACGCGATTTTGCGGCTTTTCGGATAGCGTTTTCGAGCGAAGTGGACACCGGTTCGCGTGAAGAAAACGCGTCAAAACATGGTCCTACCGCCAACCTAACCCTTCCTTCACCTGCTCCCCCTAGATTGCCGGTTGCCGGAAAGGCGCCCGGCGCCGCCGGTATGAGTAAATTGGATGGCAGTCGCACCTTCGCTGATCCCAGGGCTCGAGCAAATCGTCAAAAATGGCGATCCGAAACGCCGGGCCGAGGCCGCCCGGCGAATCGCCGAGCTGTTTCTGGAGGGAGCCGCCACCCTCAAGCCCGATCATGTCGACCTGTTCGACGGCATCCTGGTCGACCTCGTGCCGCATGCGGAACTCGCCGCACGCACCGATCTGGCCGAACAATTGTCGCTGCTCGCCAACGCGCCGCGCACGCTGGTCGGCCAGCTCGCGCGCGAGGACGAGATCGCGATCGCGGGCCCGCTGTTGCGCCGCTCGCCGGTGATCGACGAAACCGCATTGATCGAAATCGCCGCCGCCAAGGGCCAGGGCCACCTGCTGGCGATGTCCGAGCGGCCGACCTTGTCGCCCGATCTCACCGACGTCATCGTGCGCCGCGGCGACCGCGACGTGGTGCGGCGCGCCGCCGGCAATGCCGGTGCTGCGTTTTCGCAGGCCGGCTATTCGACGCTGATCAAGCGCGCCAGTCACGACGGCGTGCTGACGCTCACGGTCGGCCAGCGCGCCGACCTGTCGGCGCCGCAGTTGAAGGATCTGCTGGCCGGATCGATCGACATCGTCCGCCGCCGACTGCTCGACGTGGTCAAGCCGGAGCGGCAATCGGCGATCCGGGTGATGATGGGCGAAATCTCCGGCGTTGCCGAGGTGGTCGAGAGCAAGCGCAACTTCGCGCCCGCGCAACGCACGATCCTGGCGCTGCATAATGCCGGCGAACTCAACGAGGCCGCGCTGCTCGGCTTTGCCAAAAGCTTCAAATACGAGGAATCGATCGCCGCTTTGTCGGCGATGTCGGCGGTGAAGATCGCCACGCTCGACCAGCTCATCTCCGGCGATCGCTACGATCCGATCCTGATCGTCGGCAAGACCATCGGGCTCGAATGGGCGACGGTGCGGTCGCTGATCCTGCTGCGGCTGGGGCCGAGCCGGATCGCGGCGCCGGCCGATATCGAGACCGCGCGGGTCAATTTTACCCGCCTGATGCCGTCGACCGCCGAGCGCGTGGTCGGCTTCTGGCAGACCCGTCAGTCGGCGTGAGTCTTTCTTTCCCCTCCCCGCAAGGGGGGGAGAGTGGTAAGCTTCCGGACAAGGTGCGGACCAACGCGCCGTCGGGAGACCGGATGCTGGCCGAGATCGACATTCAATTCCATGCCGACAAAATCCGCGATGACGGTTTTACCGTGATCGAGCGTGCCGCCGAACCCGATCTCGTCGAACGCCTGAAGGCGGCGCTTGAGCGAACCGAGCGCGATCACAATCTCGGCTATGCCAAAACCTCGTTCGAGGGTTTTAGGACCGTCCGTATCAACAATTTGCTCACCTATGACGATCTGTTCTGGGAAGTGCCGCTGCACACGAGCGTGCTGCCGGTGGTCGAGCGCGTGCTGGACAAGGAATGTCTTTTGTCGTCGTTCTGCTCGCTGGTGCTGGGGCCTGGGCAGGAAGCGCAGCCGATCCATGAGGACACGCAACTGATCCCGCTGCCGCGGCCGCACATCCCGATCACCATCAATGCGATCTGGGCGCTGTCGGATTTCAGGAATGACAACGGCGCGACGCGGTTCGTGCCGGGCAGCCACAAATACGATTCAGCGCCGGAATACGGCCGCGACTACGACGCCATCACCGCGACCATGAAGGCCGGCAGCGTGCTGCTGTTCGACAGCGCGCTGTGGCATGGCGGCGGCGCCAATGTCAGCGACGAACGGCGTTACGCCTTCTCCTGCGCCTATTGCTGGGGCTGGATGCGACAGCAGGAAAATCTGCAGCTCGGCATTCCCCGGGAAATCGCTGAACGATTTCCGCGGCGCTTGCAGGAACTGTGCGGCTACAGCGTCTACAAGGGACAGTTCGGACACATCGACAATCGCGATCCGATCGAACTGCTTGGCCGCGAGCGCGGCAAGCGCATGGTGTGGGAAGCCACCGACGCGAAGAAAGCAAAGACGTAGGGCGGGTTAGCGAAGCGTAACCCGCCATTGCCCAATCACGCGAGATCGGCGGATTACGCTTCGCTAATCCGCCCTACGAATCAAACCCTGCGAAAGCGGAAATATGCGGCCTTGCGGCCTTCGCGTTCGGCTTTGCGGCCGTAGCGCGTCATTGTGTAATCGGGCCAGGGCAGGCGCCAGTCGGAGGCGCGCTCCGCGGTCCAGTCGAAATCGGTCGAGCGCACCAGATGCGCCAGCGTCCAGGCGCAGTAATCGTCGATGTCGCTGACAAAACGAAACTCGCCCGACGGTTTTAGGATGCGCGCCATCGCGGCCACGGTCGCATCTTGTACAAAACGCCGCTTCCAGTGCCGCCGCTTCGGCCATGGATCGGGATGAATCAAATCGATTCGAACAAGTGAATCCGGCGGCGCCCAGGCCAGCAATTCGGCGGCGTCGCCGGCGAACAGGCGGATGTTGGCGATGTTGTGCGTCTCGATCTGCGCCAGGATCTTGGCCATGCCGTTGACATAGGGCTCGCAGCCGATGAAGCCGGTATCGGGAAAGCGCAGGGCCTCCGCGACCAGATGTTCGCCGCCGCCGAAGCCGATCTCGAGCCTGATAGCGTCGAGCGGCCGGTCGAACAATTCGGTGAGATCGTCAGGGCTCGCACCACCGATGTCGAGCGCCAGCCGCGGCAGCAATTGCTCGACCAGGTCGAGTTGATGCGCTCGCAGCTTGTGGCCCTTGCGGCGCCCAAAGAACGAACCGCCTCTGCGATCGCCGGCGTCGGACACGGCATCGTCGTCAGGCTCGAAGGGAGCGCCGCTCATCGCAGCGTCTGGTACAGCCGGTGCAGCAGCCGCGCCCGCGGTTCGATCGAGGAGATGTAGAGCTGCTCGTAATGGGTATGCGCGCCCTTGCCGTCGACGCCGAGGCCATCGAGCGTCGGCGTATGGGGTGCTGTGAAATTGCCGTCGGAGCCGCCGCCGGTTTTGGTGTCAACGAGTTCAAAGCCGATTTCGGCGGCAAGCGTTTTGGCGTGCTCGTAGAGCGCCGCACCCGCATTGCCTTTCTCGTAAGGCGGCCGGTTCAATTCACCGACCACTCTGACATCGACGCCTTCGGTGCGTGATTTCAAGCCGAGGATTTTCGGCACCAACTCGTCGGCGTCGGCAAGGCTCGGCACCCGCATGTCGACCTCGGCATAGGCTTCTTCCGCGATCACGTTCGGCTTGGTGCCGCCGCGGACCACGCCGACATTGACCGTGACGCCGCGCTTGAGGTCGTTCATGCCTTCCAGCGTCTGGATGACGTTGCCGAGTTCGCGGATCGCGCTGCGGCCGTCTTCCGGCCGGGTGCCGGCATGCGACGGCACGCCCTTGATGAAGACCTCGAAGCGCGCGACGCCCTTGCGCCCGGTGACGATCTTGCCGCCGTCGCGGGCAGGCTCGGTGACCAGCACATATTTCGCCTTGCGGCCCTCGGCCTCGATCAGCGCCCGCGAGGTCGGGCTGCCGATCTCTTCATCGGAGACATAAAGCTGCGTGATCCCGAGCGGGGAGCGCTCCGGCGCCGCGCAGATCTGCCCGAACGCATGAAAGGCCAGATAGGCGCCGCCCTTCATGTCGTAGATGCCCGGGCCGAACGCGCTGTCGCCCTCGATATGGAACGGCAGCCGCTGGATAAAGCCCATCGGGTGCACGGTATCGAGATGACTCAGCACCAGGATGCCAGGCGCGTCCTGGCCCCAGGCCGAGCGCGCCGCCAGATGGTCGCCGCTGCCGTCGCGCCCGGCGATGCGCTCGACGCTCGCGGGCAGGCCGCGATAGCCGTCCGCGACCATGGTCGCGAGCTTGTTGACCTGCTCGGGCGCCTCGGTGGGCGTCTCGATCTCGACCCAGCGGCGGATGCCGCCGAGGATGGCTTGCGTATCAAACGGATTGGGTGGGACGGTTTTTGGCATGCTGTGGCCTACATCGAAAAGCAGCCGGTGTCATTTCCGAAGCGGCTCTCGGATGTTCAAAAAGGGATGTCGGGGAGAAGCAGAATTGGGAAGCCAGGGTCTCGGCTAAGCCCTTGGCCTGGTTCGGAATGAAATTTTTTTCATCGCCGGTCGGGGCCTTCGCGCGCGGCGATCTGCTCGACCATGTCGACAATGCTGCGGCGGAGCTTGGCGTCGGAGATGCGGGTGAAGGCGCGGGTCAGCGCGAGACCTTCCGACGTCGCCAGGAAATCGGAAATATAGGACGGCGAAGCGCCTTCGCCGAAGCTATCGCCGGTCGCCATGCCGCTCGGTCCGCCCTCGAACAGGAAGGAGACCGGCACCTGCAATATTTCCGAGATTTGCTGGATGCGGCTGGCGCCGACCCGGTTGGTGCCCTTTTCGTATTTCTGCACCTGCTGGAAGGTCAGGCCCAGTGCTTCGCCGAGTTTTTCCTGGCTCATGCCAAGCATAATACGGCGCATGCGCACACGACTGCCGACATATTTGTCAACAGGGTTGGGCGCTTTGGTCGACATCTCCAGCACTCCTGGGATTACGAGAGGATGAGGCAAAACGAATGGTGCAGGTCTCGGCAGGTCTTGTTTGAGCGGGTCTTCTTAGGGAAGATCTTGGAAGCCGACACCGTTGGACTTGGCGGGACGGGCAGCAGCTAAATCGAGACAATTTAACTCAATTGGCCGAATGTATCCCTATCACTATGGCCAGAATGCGAATGAGCGCTGTCCTGTCAACCGGCGGGCTCACGCTCGCCGGGCTTTTTCCAGGTATCCAAAATCAAACATGAATGCCTGACGTCAGGAAGTACGCTTAACGACGCGGCGGCGGATGACGAAAATCAGGGCGGCGATGATCAGAATAGCGGCGGGTTTGTCGCCGGCGCGTACATAGATCGTCGGCGGAAGGGCGGACGGCAGCCTGGAATCGAGCACGCCCTCGAGCCCGAGGCCGAGCTCTGCGACAACACGCCCCATCGGATCGATCACGGCGGAAATGCCGGTATTGGCGGCGCGCACCACCGGCAATCCCTCCTCGATCGCGCGCAGGCGGACCTGCTGCAAATGCTGATAGGGGCCGGTCGAGATCCCGAACCAGCCGTCGTTGGTCAGGTTGATGATCCAGCCCGGGCGTTCGTCGCGCGTGGCAACATCGCCAGGAAAGATTGCCTCGTAGCAGATCAGGGGTAGCGCGCGCGGCGCGTTGGGGATTTCGAGGCTGCGGCGCACCGTGCCGGGGATGAAGCCGCCGCGAACTTTTGTCAGTTGTTCGAAGCCGAGCTTTTCCATCCAGTCCTGGTACGGCAGATATTCGCCGAACGGCACCAGATGCAGCTTGTCGTAGACCGACAGCACGGAGCCGTCGTGATCGATCACATAGATCGAGTTGTAGGCGCGCGCGATCTTGACGCCCGGCGGCAGTTCGGGCGCGCGAACCGCACCGGTGATCAATACCGTGCCTTTGGGCAAGAGATCGGCGATCTGCGCCATCGCATCGGCTTCGCGGGTCAGGAAAAACGGAAACGCCGATTCCGGCCAGATCAGAATGTTGACGTCGCGCACGCCGGTGGATTCCGGCCCCGAGGCGCGATCGGACAGCGTCAGGTATTTCTGCATCACCGCCGCCTTGGCAGAGTAGTTGAAGCGCTCGTCCTGCTCGAGGTTGGGCTGCATGATCCGCAGCTTGACCTTGGTCAGTGCGGTCGGATGCAACGAGAGGCGCACGATGCCGAAGCCGCCCATCGCGACCAGCACCACGAGCGCCAATGCCGGCGCAATCCATGGCCTGCGCCCGCGCGAAGAACCGTCGATCAGCACCGCGGGGCTTGCGAAGATCGCGACTGCGAGGAATGTCAGGCCCCACAGCCCGATCAGCGCCGAGGTCTGCGCCAGCGCCAAGGGCTCGGTCAGCGCGTAGCCGAACGCATTCCAGGGAAAGCCGGTCAGCACATGGCCGCGCAGCCATTCGCCCGCGGTCAACGCGACCGCGAGCGCCAGCACGCGCGAGGCGTCGCGGGTCCAGAGCAGCCGCGCCAGCGCAAAGCCGAATGCGGTGAACAATGCGAGATAGGCGGGCAGGCCGACGACCGCGAACGGCAACAGCCATGCGAAGGTCGATGCATCGACCAAAAAGGCAAACCCGATCCAGTACAGGCCGGGCACGAAATAGCCGAGGCCGAACCACCAGCCGGCCCATGCCGCGGCCGGAACGCCGCGCCAGCGTCCGGCGCCGGCGCCGTCGATCAGCCAGACCATCACCGGAAAGGTCAGGAACAGAATTGGCCAGGCGTTGAACGGCGCCATCGCCAGCGACGATAACGCGCCCGCGACCAGCGCGATGGTGGCGCGTTTCCATCCCCAGGCCAGGATGATCGCAAGACCGATGCTTCGGAATCGTTGGGCCAACGTCACGGGTTGCCGGCTCCGTCAGGCGAGGGCGGACCGTTGTCATTGGCCTGCGGGGGCGCCACGTCGGGCGCGCTTTCGCGCCGACGGGTCTCGCGCTGGGTTCGCGGCGCGGGCCGTTCCTTGCGCGTGCCGATGCGCAGACGCTTGACCCGGCGCGGATCGGCGTCGAGCACCTCGATCTCGTAATGGCCGGGGCCGGAAATAACCTCGCCGCGCACCGGCAACCGGCCGACATGGGTGACCAGATAGCCGCCGAGCGTCTCGACTTCCTCGCCGGCCTCGCCGGTGACGAAATCCTCGCCGATCACCGAGCGGACGTCGTCGAGGCTGGCGCGTGCATCCGCGATGAAGGAATTGTCGGCCTGCCGCACGATCGCCGGCGGCTCGTCGCTGTCGTGCTCGTCGTCGATCTCGCCGACGATCTGCTCGACGATGTCCTCCATCGACACCAGGCCGTCGGTGCCGCCATATTCGTCGACCACCAGCGCCAGATGGACGCGCGAGGCCTGCATCTGCACCAGGAGGTCGATCGCCCGCATCGACGGTGGCACGTAGAGCAGCTTGCGGATGATGTTGGCGTCGGAAAGCGGCAGCGCCAGATCGACCGCGCGCAGATCGAGCCCGGCGGCAACGGCCTTCTTGCGCCGCGTCTTGCCGGTCTCGGTGACGCGCGCCCGCGCGGTCATGAAGGCCAGCAAGTCGCGGATGTGGACCATGCCCTCGGGATCGTCCAGCGTCTCGTTGTAGACCACCAGCCGCGAATGCGCCGCGCTTTCGAACAGGCTCATCAATTCGCCGAGCGTGATCTCGCGCTTGACCGCGACGATGTCGGCGCGATGCACCATGACGTCGGCGATGCGGCGTTCATGCAGGCCGAGGATGTTGCGCAGCATGGTGCGCTCGATCGCGGAAAATCCGACCTCGTCCGGGGTCGAGGCGTCGAGCACGACCTGCAGATCGTCGCGCACCGAGCCCGGCTTCCAGCCGAACAGCGTGCGGATCGCCCGCGTCAGCCAGTTCTCGGCGGTCGGGCGCATGACCTCGCCATCCTGCACCACCGCCGGCAGGTTGCGGGTGTTGCGCGGATTGTCGTGGGTCGGGTCGGAATCCGGCATCTCAGTCCATCCGCTCCCGGTCTGCGTAGGGATCTCGATCCGTATACGGATCCGGAATGCCGAGCTGCGCGAGGATTTCCGTTTCCAGACTCTCCATGTCCTCGGCGTCGGAATCGTTCTCGTGATCGTAGCCGATCAAATGTAGGAAGCCGTGCACCGCCAGATGGCTGAGATGATGATCGAACGGCTTCTGTTCGTCGTCGGCCTCGCGGCGCGTGGTTTCATAGGCGATCGCGATGTCGCCGAGCATGCGCGGCGCGTCGTCGGGACCGACTGGGCCGGTCGGCTGCAACGCGGGAAACGACAGCACGTTGGTCGGCTTGTCGATGCCGCGCCAGTTGCTGTTCAGCATGCGGATGCCGGCATCGTCGGTCAGCATGACGGCAAGCTCCGCTTCGCCGATCTCGGCGTCGGCGATCTCGGCGGCCGCCGCGATGGCGCGCTGGATCACCGCTTCGGCCTGCGCCTCCGCATGCCAGCACTCGGCGGTGACGAGAATTTCGGTGATCGGAAGCACAAAAGGCGGCATCGGTCCGGAATTTCTGTTGCGACGGGAGATCGCTCCCGTCGCGCGCGCGGCGGAACTTGGCATCAGGGCTTGCTGGTTGCCGGCCGCTGCGGCAATCCTTCATAGGCCGCGACGATCCGCGCCACCAGTTCATGGCGGATGACGTCCTCGGCGGTGAATTTCACCTGGGCGATGCCTTCGACGCCGTCGAGCAGTCGCGCGGCTTCCGCCAGGCCCGAGGTCTGGCCGTTCGGCAGGTCGACCTGGCTGGGATCGCCGGTGATGATCATGCGGCTGTTCTCGCCAAGCCGGGTCAAAAACATCTTCATCTGCATCGACGTGGTGTTTTGCGCTTCGTCGAGGATGATGGCGGCGTTGGTCAGCGTGCGTCCGCGCATGAAGGCCAGCGGCGCGATTTCGATCTCGCCGGTCTGCAGCGCGCGCTCGACCACCCGCGAATCCATCAGATCGTACAGCGCGTCGTAGATCGGACGCAGATAAGGATCGACCTTCTCGCGGAGGTCGCCGGGCAGGAAGCCGAGCCGCTCGCCGGCTTCCACCGCCGGCCGCGACAGGATGATGCGATCGACTTCCTTGCGCTCGAACAATTGCGCGGCATGCGCTACCGCGAGCCAGGTCTTGCCGGTGCCGGCGGGGCCGATGCCGAACACCAGTTCGTGGCGTTTTAGCGCGCGGATATAGGCGTCCTGGGCGGCGGTGCGCGCGCGCACCGGGCGCTTGCGCAAATTGATGGTGTCGAATTGCTGCTTGGCGCTCTTGGCGTCGAATTCGAACAGCGAGCCCTGCGCGATCACGGCGCGGATCGCGCCTTCGACGTCGCCCTGCGCCAGGTCGTGGCCTTGCGTTGCCTGTGCGTACAGCGTCTCCAGCACGCGGCGCGCGGCGTCGCAGCCGTCGCGCGATCCGGCGATGGTGATGTGGTTGCCGCGCGAATCGACCACGACGCCGAGCCGGCGCTCAATCAGCGCGAGGTTCTGGCCGTAGGGACCGACCAGCGCCGACGCGCCCCTGTTGTCGTCGAAGTCGATGACGACTTGGGTTTCGGGCGGGATCTGCATGTCGCGGTCGAGTTTGCGGCTGGGAGCGAGTGAAGGCGAATCCGATGCGCTTTTGGGCAAGGGTTCAGGCTCCCGTATGCAATGGAGAAGAGGGGGGCTGCGTATGGGCGACCGGCGCGAGCCGGCCGAGCAGGCTGTAGCGTTCGAGGCTTTCGACGGTGACCGGCAAGACCTGTCCGATGATGTCGGGTGAGGCCATCACATGCGCCGGCTGCAGATAGGCGGTGCGGCCGACGATCTGGCCGGGATTGCGGGCGGCGCGTTCGAACAGCACATCGACCGTGCTGCCGATCGCAGCCTGATTGAAGGCCGATTGCTGGCTGTCGATCAATTCCTGAAGCCGCACCAGTCGCTCATCCATCTCAGTCGCGGACACCGTCTCCTGCAGATCCGCCGCCGGCGTCCCGGGCCGCGGCGAATATTTGAAAGAATAGGCGCCAGCGTATCCGATTTGTGTGACCAGAGCGAGGGTCGCGGTAAAATCTTCCTCGGTCTCGCCGGGAAACCCCACGATAAAATCCGATGAAAACGCAATATCTTGGCGGACGGCACGAAACCGGTCGATGACGCGGCGATAATCATCAGCGGTATGCTTGCGGTTCATGGCGGCAAGGATGCGGTCGGAGCCCGACTGCACCGGCAGATGCACGAACGGCATCAGGGCGGGCAGGTCGCGATGGGCGTCGATCAGGGTCTGCTCGACGTCGCGGGGATGGCTGGTCGAGTAGCGTAGCCGCAGCACGCCGGGCACCCCCGCGAGATGATACAACAGCGCGCCGAGCGGCCAGATCCGGCCATCCGGGCCTTCGCCGTGATAGGCGTTGACGTTCTGCCCAATCAGGGTGATTTCGCGCACGCCGGAGTCGGTCAGCCGGCGGACGTCGTCGACGATCTTTGCCACCGGCCGCGACACTTCGGCGCCGCGGGTATAGGGCACCACGCAGAAGGTGCAGAATTTGTCGCAGCCTTCCTGCACCGTGACGAACGACGAAATGCCACGGGCACGGATTGCCGCAGGCTTTGGCGGCGGCAGGAAACCGAACTTGTCCTCGACCGGAAATTCGGTCTCGAGCGCACGGCCGTGGCGTTTGGCCTGTTCTAGCAATTGCGGCAGATGATGATAGCTTTGCGGCCCCACCACGACGTCGACTGCGGGCGCGCGGCGGATGATTTCCTGGCCCTCGGCCTGCGCGACGCAGCCGGCGACCGCGATGCTCATTTGCCGGCCGTTGCGCGCGGCCTCGTCCTTGATCACGCGCAGCCGGCCGAGCTCGGAATAGACCTTCTCGGAGGCCTTTTCGCGGATGTGGCAGGTGTTGAGGATCACGAGATCGGCGTCGTCGACGCTGGCGGTCTCGACGAATCCCTCCGGCGCCAGCGTGTCGACCATGCGTTGCGCATCGTAGACGTTCATCTGGCAGCCATAGGATTTGATGTGCAGCTTGCGCGGCGGCTTCATGGAACCTGAATTGGAGGCCGGAGGTGGCGCCATTGCGGCGCCGGCTCCGATTATGCCCCTCAATTATAGGCCAAAGCGGGGGAAATCCAGCCCTTGGGCGAGTAGCGAATGGCCAATAGCGAGTAGGGAAGAGGGGGTAGCGAACAGAAAATCCCCTATTCGCCATTCGCTACCCGCCATTTGTCGCTTCGATCAGCGCCGGCAATTGCCGCATGTCGTCGAATGTGACGTTCGCGCCGGCGGCACGCAGTTTCTGGGCATGGCCGGGCAGGCAATGGCTGCCGCCATGAAAGCCCAGCACCGTCATGTCGGCGGCGCGCGCGCCCGTGACGCCGGGCACGCTGTCCTCGATCACCACGCAGCGCGAAGGCGATGCGTCCATCCGTTCGGCCGCGAACAGGAACAGGTCCGGCGCCGGCTTGCCGCGCGCAACCTGCGTGGCGGAGAAAATATGTGGCGCCAGTGCGTCATAGAGGCCGGCGCAGTCAAGGCCGTGCTTGATCTTTTCCGGCGTGCCGCTCGAGGCGACGCATTTGGGCAGATCGATCGCGGCGATCGCGTCGGCAATATGCAGGATGGCGCGCAAATCGCCCTCGTAGAATTTGAGGGTCGCATGCTTGACCTGCGCCTCGAAATCGCCGGGTAGCTTGCGGCCGAGTTCCGCCTCGATGATCAAGCGGGCCTCGCGGTCGGAGACGCCGAGGAATCTTTCCAGCACCTGGAGTTCGCTGATCGGATAGCCGTGGCGCGTCAGGGTTTCCGCGTGCGCCCGGCACGAGATCACCTCGCTGTCGACCAGCACGCCGTCGCAATCGAAGATGACGAGTTCGAACGGTTGCTTGTTGTCTGGATGCGGTGTGTTCACGCCAACGGGCTTCTGCGTTGCTTGAGTACGCGCCGGCTCAAGACTTGTCGTCGTCAAGCGGAACGCAATACAGCTCGAGCCGGTGATCGACCAGCTTGTAGCCGAGCTTGCGGGCGATTTCGGCCTGCAGCTTCTCGATCTCCTCGGAGGTGAACTCGATCACCTTGCCGTCGCGCAGATTGATCAGGTGGTCGTGGTGGCTGTCGCGCATCTGCTCGTAGCGGGCGCGGCCCTCGCGAAAATCGTGCCGCTCGATGATGCCGGCATCCTCGAACAGTTTTACGGTGCGATAGACCGTCGAGATCGAAATCTTGTCGTCGACCGCGACACAGCGGCGATACAATTCCTCGACGTCGGGATGGTCGACGGCTTCCGCCAGCACCCGCGCGATCACCCGGCGTTGATCGGTCATGCGCATGCCGGTGGCGGCGCAGCGTGCTTCGATGCCGGTGGCCTTCAGCGTCGGGGAGGATTTCAGTGCGGTCATGGTGTTCGCCCTGGCATACGCATGGTCCGCCAAAACCCTGTACGGGCCGGCGGAAGGTCATGCGCTCCTTCTGGTCGGCCTGTTCTGCCACCGCCAAGTCGCTACGACAAGTCGCGGCGCATCAACAACGCGTTCAAATGTTCCCCGCCGGGCTGCTGGTAATAGCGTTCACGGCGGCCGGCGACGCTAAATCCGGCCCGTTCGTACAGCCGCCGCGCCGGCTGATTATTTTCCTCGACCTCCAAAAACATCTTGCGGACGCCGTGGCCCGCCAGATGCCCGAGATGGGTCAAGAGCAGATTGCGCGACAGGCCGCGGCCACGGTGGCTGGCCGCCACCGCGATCGACAATATCTCGGCCTCGTCGGCCGCCATGCGCGATACCGCGAAGCCGACCAGTTGCCGCCCGACCTTCAGGCGGTGCACCAGCGTGTTGCGCTCGGTCAGCATGGCCTCGAACTCGCCTTCGCCCCAGCCGCGATGGAAGGATTCGCCGTGCAACTGGGCCAGCCGCCGCGCGTCGCGCAAGGAAGCGGCTTCGACCACCGCCGTGCCGCCCGTCCACCAATCGGAAATCCATCGCATCATGGGCGAGTCTTCATGGAGAAGGCTGCTCGGCCTTCGGCAAATTTTTCGTCGGCAAATCCTTGGAAGGTTTGGCGTCCGGCGCGCGCAAATAATACGGCCGTGCGGAGGCAGTGTCCGGATTGACGGCGGCGCCGAGCCACGCCACCCAGGTGATGTCGGGCGCCGGCATGGCATCGACCTGAACCGGCGGCGGCGCATCGGCCGGCCAGCGGTCGGCGAGCAGGCGTGCGGCATTGCCGACCAGATGCGGCGCGCCGAACCGCGATGCGGCCAGCGCCTCGGTGACCGGCGCGACGCGAGGCGAAACCAGCGCGCCGCCGTCGCCGCTCACCACCTGGAAATAGACCTGGTCGTGCCGCGCATCGATCGCCGCGATCACCGGCGGCGGGCTATCGGTATAGACCACCGGCGCGGCATAAGCGGTCAGCGTGGTGACGCCGACCACCGGTCTGTCGGCGGCGAGCGCGATGCCGCGCGCGGCCGACAGTCCGACCCGCAGGCCGGTGAAGCTGCCGGGGCCGGTGGTCACCGCGATGCGGTCGAGCGCGGTAAAGGCTACTCCCGCCTGCTCCATGACGCGGCCGATCAGCGGCATCAGCGCTTCGGCATGGCCGCGCTTCATCGGTTGCGTCTCCCGCGCGATCAGCCTGCCGGCGCTAGTGTCAAGCACGCCGGCGGCGCAGGCGTCGAGCGCGGTGTCGATGGCGAGAATCAGCATGATTTTTTTCTACTACAGCAAGCTTGCGTAACTACTCGAAGGCTATCTATCGCGCCCCTCTCATGGGCTCGGATCAGCCGGAATGAAATTCATCGCCACGCTCACTGCGTGCCATCGTCATGATCTATCATCGGACAATACAAGAAAAAAGGATAGGCATGGCGCAAACAGCGTCATTGCCTATCCTCTGATAGCACGACATCCAAATAAAGACGGCGACCGCTCACATCGGCCGGACCTCGACCACATCAGGCACAAAATGCTTCAGCAGGTTCTGGATGCCGTGCTGCAGCGTCGCGGTCGATGACGGGCAGCCCGCGCATGATCCCTTCATGTTGAGATAGACGACCCCGTCGCGGAAGCCGCGGAAGGTGATGTCGCCGCCGTCGCTGGCGACGGCCGGGCGCACCCGCGTCTCGATCAGGTCTTTGATGGTCGCGACCGTCTCGGCGTCGTTCTCGCTGAAGAACTCGTCCTCTTCGTCGGCCGCCTCATCATTGGTTACGCTGCCGTCGGCGAACAGCGGCGCGCCCGACATATAGTGCTCCATGATGGCGCCGAGGATCGCGGGCTTGAGATGCTGCCAGTCGCTGTCGTCCTTGGTCACGGTGACGAAATCGGCGCCATAGAACACGCCGGTGACGCCTTGCACGCCGAACAGTTTTTCGGCGAGCGGCGAGCGCGCGGCGGCCTCGCGATTGGCAAATTCCATGGTGCCGCTGTCGAGGACGGCGCGGCCCGGGATGAACTTTAGCGTGGCGGGATTGGGGGTGGCTTCGGTCTGGATGAACATGGCTTTCTCCGGCGTCGCCGGTTCAAGGCCGGCGCGTGAGCTTGTCTTATCAGATGGCGATCGCAAACGCACGGTCAAGGCGGGAATGGCAGCAATTCCCGGTAATTAGGGCCAGAAAAGCCCGTCAAGCCGCCTTGTGCCGGGCATCCACGTCTTCGTTCCGATCAGGCAAGGTAGGCGTGGATGGCCGGAACGAGCCCGCCCATGACGAAACGAGGCGCTTTCCCGGCTTCAGGACAACGCGTCGATATCGGCGTCGCTCAAATCCCCCGGCACGATGGTGACCGGGATCGGGAACGAGCCGGCGAGGTCGGCAATCATGGTGATCAGCGGGCCGGGGCCCTCCGGGCCCGGGTTGGCCGCCAGCACCAAAAGCGCGATATCGGGGTCCTGATCGATCACGTCGAGGATCTGCTCGGCCGGGTCGCCCTCGCGGATCACCCGTTCCGGCGTGATCGCGGCGATGCCATTGGCGCGGCCGGCGGCGCGGTCGAGCGCTTCGTTGGCCTCATCCTGCGCCTCGGCGCGCATGATGTCGGCAACCCCCAGCCATTGCTGGTTCTGCTCCTCGGTCTCGATGATGCGCAGCATCACCACGCCGCCGCCGGCCCGCATCGCCCAGCGGCTGGCATAATAGACCGCGCGGTCCCATTCGGCGCTGTCGTCGACGATGACGAGGCACTTTGGTTTGTGACCGGTCTCGTAGCTTCGTCGCTGGGCGGTCATGCAAGGTCCGGCAAGGGAAAGCTGAGTTTGCGTCGCGCAACGCGCATGCTGCCACGGCGCGCCCGCTTTCGACAAGCGGGCGCACCGGCGCTCAAGTACTTTCGTCGTGAATATAGCTCAGCGCTTGTAGATGAACCCGACGATATCCTTGGTCTTCTGCATGGTCTCGGCCGCGATCACCCGGGCGCGGTCGGCGCCGTCGGCCAGGACGGCGTCGACATGGCCGGGGTCGGCGACCAGCCGCTTCATCTCCGACGCAATCGGCGAGAGTTTTGTCACGCACAATTCGACCAGCGCGTTCTTGAAGCTGGAGAACTGCCCGCCGCCGAATTCGCCGAGCACCTCGGCCTTGCTCTTGCCCGACAGCGCCGCGTAGATGCCGACGAGGTTATCGGCCTCGGGCCGGCTTTCCAGGCCCTTCTCCTCCGACGGCAACGGCTCCGGATCGGTTTTCGCCTTGCGGATTTTCTGCGCGATGGTGTCGGCGTCGTCGGTGAGGTTGATGCGCGAATTGTCCGACGAATCCGACTTCGACATTTTCTTGGTGCCGTCGCGCAGGCTCATCACCCGCGTCGCCGGTCCCGTGATCAGCGGCTCCGGCTGCGGGAAGTACAGGCCTTCATTAAAGCCCTGGCTGCGGATCGAATCGCCGAAGTCGTTGTTGAATTTCTGCGCGATATCGCGCGACAGCTCGAGATGCTGTTTCTGATCCTCGCCGACCGGCACATGGGTGGCGCGATAGAGCAGGATGTCGGCCGCCATCAGCACCGGGTAGTCGTAGAGACCGACCGACGCATTCTCGCGATCCTTGCCGGCCTTCTCCTTGAACTGGGTCATGCGGCTGAGCCAGCCGACGCGCGCCACGCAATTAAAAATCCAGGTCAGCTCGGCGTGGCCGGAAACCTGGCTCTGGTTGAACACGATGTGCTTTTTCGGATCGATGCCGGCGGCGATGAACGCCGCGGTCACTTCGCGGGTGTTGCGCGCGAGTTCGGCCGGGCCGCCCCAGACGTCGATGCCTTGCGTGATCGCGTGCAGGTCGACGACGCAATACAGGCAGTTGTGCGTCTCCTGCAGTTTGACGAAGTTGACGATCGCGCCGAGGTAATTGCCGAGGTGCAGATTGCCGGTCGGCTGGACGCCCGAAAAAACCCGTTCAACGAAGGCCATGGCTGGTTTCCTGCTATTCTGCGCGTTCGTTTGCCATGCGCGCCCTACGCGCGCAAGTCATCCGGCGGGTCAGGGCGGATCGCGTTAAGCGTTTGCTGCCAACCGGTTACGCCGAAACGGCTCAGAGCCACCGCGTAAGCCACGATCCCGCCGGCGATCAGGAGCAACAGGACAAGGGCTTCCGTTGCGCCCCGCAGATCGCTGGCCGGAGCCAGCGTAAAATGCGCCACCAGCCATAGCAGGGCACCCATCGCGAATGCCGCCAGCACGACCCGCGGCAGCCGCCGTCGTGCTTCGTCGTCGATCGAAAACCCGAACGTCATCGCTCCACGCCGGATCAGCGACAGCGCGCTGCTCCAGGCGCCGAGCGCGATCGCAGCCGCAATGCCGCTCGCGCCGAACAGACGGCCAAGCAGGAAGGCCGCAAGAATCGCGACCGTTGCTCCCTTCAGCGTCGCCCATAGCGGCGTCATCGTATCCCCGCGCGCGAAAAAGGCCGGCGACAGCGCTTTTGCCAACACATGCGCCGGAAGGCCGAGCGCCAACCAGACCAGCGCGTTCGCGGTTCCCTTGGTATCGGTCGCCGTGAACAGCCCGTGCTCGAACAGCATCCGCACGATCGGCTGGTTCAGCGCGATCAGTCCGAGCGTCGCCGGCAACGCCAGCCCGACCGCGAGTTCGAGCCCGCGCGATTCCGCGTGCGCCATCGCGGCGCGGTCGTCGCCGCGCAACGCGCGGGTCAATTCCGGCACCAGCACGGTGCCCATCGCGACGCCAACAATGCCGAGCGGCAGTTCGATCAGGCGATTGGCGAAATAAAGCCACGACACCGCCGACGGCGAGCTTGAGGCGATGATCGCGCCGGCCACGACCAGCCACTGCGGCCCGGCGCTGGCGATCATGCCGGGGATGGCGTTACCGAAAAACCCGCGCATCTCGCCGTCGAATGAAATGCGCAAGGGCGTTGCCGCGCCGCCGCCGCGCATCGCGAGGACAAGCAATTGCAACAAGCCGGCGATGCCGACGGCAGCGGCAACCGCCAGCGCCGCGTCGATCGCATCGAGCCGCATGCCGAGCAGCGCGATCATCACGCCGATCAAGGCGAGGTTGAACAACAACGGCGAGAACGCCGTCAGCGCAAAACGGCCTTGCGCGTTCAACAGCGCCATCATCACGGTGACGGGACCGGCGAACGCCAGATACGGCAGCATCAGGCGGGCATCCTCGACCGCGAATTGCAGTGCCGCGTGCCCGGCAAAGCCCGGTGCCAATACGGCAATGACCAGCGGCATGATGATGCCGATCAGCACGCTCGCCGCGACCAGCGCCGCGCTGACGGTGCCGAGCACGCGGCCGGCAAATGCCGCCGCCGCGACCGACCCACCACCGTCGCGCACGCCGAGCCAGGCCGGCACCAGCGCCGCATTCAGCGCGCCCTCGCTGAGGAGACGCCGGACCACATTGACCAGTTGAAACGCCACCAGGAACGCATCCGCCACCGGCCCCGCGCCCAACAGCGCGGCGAGCATCGCGTCGCGCAGGAATCCCAGCAGCCGCGAGGCCAGCGTTCCCGAGGATACCGTGAGGAAGGAGCGGATCATGAAGTCTTCTTGCTGGCGCGGGGGCTGTCGTGATAGGCCGCTGCACCTTCTTATATCGGGCTTTTCCCGCCCAAGCGCCCTTGCCGCAACAGGACCAGCGTGAATGACCACAGCGAAATATGACGTTCTCGGCATCGGCAATGCGATTTTCGACGTGCTGGTGCAGACCGACGAGGGATTTCTCGCCAGCCACGGCATGACCAAGGGCGGCATGGCGCTGATCGACGAGGCCAGAGCCGCCTCGATCTATCGCGACATGGGCCCGGCCACCAAAATGTCCGGCGGCTCGGCCGCCAATACCATTGTCGGCATTGCGAGCTTAGGGGCCAAGGCGGCCTATGTCGGCAAGGTCAGGGACGACGAAGTCGGCCGGCTCTACACCCACGACATTCGCGCAGCCCAAGTCGCGTTCGACACCAAGGCCGCCTCAGGCGGTCCGGCCACCGGCTGCTCCTACATCCTGGTGACGCCGGACGGCGAGCGCACCATGAACACGTTTTTGGGCGCGGCGCAGGAATTGATGCCCGCCGATATCGAGCCTGCGCAGATCGAGGCCGCCTCGATCGTCTATCTCGAGGGTTATCTCTGGGACCCCAAGAGCGCCAAGGAAGCCTTTGTCAAAGCCGCGACCATCGCGCATGGCGCCGGACGTCAGGTCGCGCTGACCCTGTCGGATTCGTTCTGCGTCGATCGTTACCGGGATGAATTTCTCGAACTCATGCGCAAGGGCACGGTCGATCTGATCTTCGCGAACGAAGCCGAGTTGCATTCGCTGTACCAGACCTCGGATTTCGACACCGCGCTGAAGCAATTGCAAAAGGACATCAAGCTCGGAATCGTCACCCGCAGCGAAAAGGGCTGCGTGGTGGCCTCGAAAGACGGCGTGATTTCGGTGCCGGCCTTTCCGATTCAGAAGATGGTCGACACCACGGGCGCCGGCGATTTGTTTGCCGCCGGATTCCTGTTCGGCATGGTGCGCAATGCCGGGTTTGAAAATTGCGGAAAACTCGGCGCGCTGGCTGCCGCCGAAGTGATCCAGCACATCGGCGCCCGGCCGCAAGTGTCGCTGAAGGAACTGGCGAATAAGAACGGGCTGCCGGTTTAGCTCAAGTTCGTAGGCGTCGCGGCGCTCAACCGCCCGGCGACTTCGCCACCACGGCCTTCGCGTTGTTATCACTGAAAATCGCTGGCACGTCGAACTTGCCGGTCTGCAAATCATATCTGCAGTGCCATCCGTTGACGACGATGGTCTGCATCGGCTTGTGCCCTTTGACGTCGGCATCGGCCGACAGGCCGATCAAGAGATAGCGGTTCGCCGGCCAGTCGACGCCGAACCCTTGATAGTTCTCCTTGAGCCCTTTCAGCGGATACGCCGAGTCGTGATACTCTGGCGCCTTCGCCAGCTTTCGCCAGTCGGGCCTCGTCTTCATGTAGTCCCATGCCAAATCGCCAAGCGGCTTCCTGGTCGCGCGCACGTAGCCCTGCGGCGTGAGGTGGTACAGATGCAGCGTCATGGTACCCGAGCCGATCTTCTGGACGCGGATGATCCAGTTCAGATCAGGAGTGAAGATAAAATCCGCGGGATAGTCGGCCGGCTCGGGATCGAGCAGCGAGAAGGCGCCCTGCTGGCGCACCCAGAACTGCCATTTCCAGTCGTCCGTGCCGTCATTAAAGTATTGCTCTATCATTACCGAGCCGTCCGGCGATTTCGCGGTGTATTTTTCTTCGATCTTGTAACCTGCAGAAGGCGCGGCCGGCTGGGCGGCGGCCGCTGCACGGCAAATGCCGATTCCGCAGGCGACGACGAGGCCTGTCCAAAATGCCCTGCGGTTCATGTGTCTCGTTCCTCGAGCCGGTCACGCGATTAGTCGCGGCTGTCCCGATCAAGTTCAATGTGAGGAACGATTCGTAGGATGGGTGGAGCGAAGCGATACCCATCATACAGAAATAAATATTATTGCGGGAGGCGATGGGTTTCGCTTCGCTCTACCCATCCTGCAGCTCACTTTTACAACGACGGCCAGGGGCTATGGATCCCCGCCCGCGCGGACAGTGGCGTTCTCCCTCACGCCGTCTTCGCCGCCTTCAACCCAAGCCGCTTCTCGACATGCTCGCGCATCACGAATTTTTGGATCTTTCCGGTGACGGTCATCGGAAACTCGTCGACGAATTCGACATAGCGCGGGATCTTGTTGTGGGCGATCTGGCCCTGGCAGAAGCCGCGGACTTCCTCGGCGGTCAGCGCCTCGCCGGCGCGGATGCGGACCCAGGCGCAGAGTTCCTCGCCATAGCGGTCGTCGGCGACGCCGAAGATCTGCACGTCCTGGATCTTCGGGTGCTTGTACAGAAATTCCTCGATCTCGCGCGGATAAAGATTCTCGCCGCCGCGGATGACGAGGTCCTTGATGCGGCCGACGATGTTGCAATAGCCCTCGTCGTCAATCACGGCGATGTCGCCGGTGTGCATCCAGCCCGACGCGTCGAGTACGTCTTTGGTCTTCTCCGCCTCGTCCCAATAGCCCAGCATGACGCTGTAGCCGCGGGTGCAGAGTTCGCCGCGTTCGCCGCGCGGCACGATGCGGCCCTCGGGGTCGACCACCTTGACCTCGACATGCGGATGGATGCGCCCGACGGTCGACACCCGGCGCTCCAGCGGATCGTCGGTCGAACTCTGGAAACTGACGGGGCTGGTCTCGGTCATGCCATAGGCGATCGTCACCTCGCGCATGTTCATCAATTCATTGACCCGCTTCATCACCTCGATCGGGCAGGGCGCGCCGGCCATGATGCCGGTGCGCAGCGACGACAGATCGAATTTCGAAAACTCGGGATGATCGAGCTCGGCGATGAACATGGTCGGCACGCCATACAGCGTGGTGCATTTTTCTTGCTCGATGGTCTGCAGCGTCACCAGCGGATCAAAACCCTCGCCCGGATAGACCATCGTGGCGCCGAGCGTCACGGAGGCGAGGTTGCCCATCACCATGCCGAAGCAATGGTAGAGCGGCACCGGAATGCAGATGCGGTCCTTCTCCGTGAGCCGCATCGCGCGGCCCGTAAAGTAGCCGTTGTTGAGGATGTTGTGATGCGTCAGCGTGACGCCCTTGGGCGAACCTGTCGTTCCGCTGGTGAACTGGATATTGACGGGGTCGTCGAATTGCAGCGTGGCGGCGAGCTCGGCAAGCTGCGCCTTGTGGCGCGCGCCGCCCATCCCGGTGACGTCCTCGAACGGAATCGTGCCGGGGAACGCCGGCCCGCCGACCTGGATCACAACGCGTAGATGTGGCAGCCGCGCTGCGTGCAGATCGCCGGGCTTTGCCCTGGCCAGTTCCGGCAGCAGCGTGTTCAGCATCTCCATGTAGTTCGAGGTCTTGAACGCGGTCGCGGTCACGATTGCGGCGCAGCCGACTTTTGCCAGCGCGAATTCCAGCTCTGTCAACCGATAGGCCGGATTGATGGTGACCAGGATCAGGCCGGCCTTGGCGGCGGCGAATTGCGTCAGCGCCCATTCCGGCCGGTTCAGCGACCAGATGCCGATCCGCGCGCCGCGCTCCAGCCCGAGCGCGAGAAAGCCTGCGGCCAACGCGTCGACGCGCTCCGCGAATTCCTTCCAGGTCCAGCGCACATTGTGGCTCGGCGACACCAGCGCCTCGCGGCTGCCCCAGCGCCGGACCGCGAGGTCAAGGCTGTGCCCGATGGTTTCGCCCAACAGCGGCGCGTCGGAAATACCGCAGACATAGCTATCGGCTTTTTCGGTCAAGGCTGCTTCTCCCTGCTGCGGCGGACTTATCCGGCTACCTCGCGGCGGCCCACCGGGTTGGAAGCATCATCCTTCATCTCGGCGGGCGCGCGCAAGGGCGCGCCCGCCGAGATGTGACTCATCCCTTCGTCGTCACGCCGCCTTTTGCGATGCATCAAGCCCGGCATAGACGCCGCGCTCGAAACCCGCGAAGGCTTGCAGGCACTTGCCGTCGACGAACGGCAGCAGCTGCATCAGGATCACGCCGGCGACGTCACGCGCCGGGTCGATCCAGAAATAGGTGTTGGCGAGACCTGCCCAGGCGAGGCTGCCGGCACTGCGGCCCTCCGGCGTCTTGGCGGTGTTGATCATGAAGCTGAGGCCCCACTTCTTCACGACATCCGGAAAGAGGTCGACGTCGTTGGTCGCGAACGCCACCGCCGAAGGCATCCTGCCCATGGTGAGATCGCCGATGTGGTTCTGGCCCATGGTCGCGACGGTCTCGGGCTTTAGCACCTGGTTTCCGTTACCTTTTCCCTTGTTCAGGATCATCTGGGTGAACTTGATGTAATCGCCCGCGGTGCCGTAGAGCCCGCCGCCGCCCATGTGGAATTCCGGATCCTGGTCGAGCTCGAACGGGATCACGCCCAGCGAGCCATCTTCGTTGCGCTGATGCATGCCGACCAGGCGCTTGCGCTGGGCGTCGCCGATCCTGAAGGCGGTGTCGCCCATGCCGAGCGGCGTGAACAGATGGTCGCGCAGATAGGCGTCGAGCTTTTTGCCGCTCGCGGCTTCCACCGCCTTGCCGACGAAATCGATATTGGTGCCGTATTCCCAGCGGGTGCCGGGATCGGTCATGATCGGCGTCTTCAGCGCGCCGTTTTTGCAGGTGATGACGCCGGGCGTGCCGGTCTTTTCCAGATATTGCACCATGTCGCCGTTCCACATGTCGTAGGCGAAGCCGGCGGTGTGGGTCATCAGATGGCGCAGCGTGATCGGCTTCTTGGCCGCGCGAAGCTTTGGTTCGCCCTTGGCGTCGAAACCTTCCAGCACCTGCGGCGCGGCGAGGTCGGGCAGCACCTTGCCGATCGGTTCGTCGAGCGACAGCTTGCCCTGCTCGACCAGCTGCATGCCGGCGGCGGCCGTGATCGCCTTGGTCATCGAGGCGATCCAGAACACGCTGTCCGCCGTCATCTCATTGTTCTTGGCGTCATCCTTCGACAAGTCGCGTTTGCCGAACGCGCCCTGATAGATCACTTCCTTCGAGGTCGCGGCCGTTGCGACCACGCCGGGAATTTCCTTGGCGTCGCTCATCCGACGCAGAAGCTGGTCAATCTCAGATTTGCTTTGCATGGGGCTCCTCCGGGTTATTTTTTTGAAGTCGGCGATCTTCCACCCGGCGGGAACCGCTCGCAAGGGACTCGAAAAGCCCGAGCGGCGAATTGCCGCTGCGGTCGCGATCTCGTGATCACATTGGCGTGGGCAGCATGCGCCGCGGGAAGGCCCGTGGCGCTGCACGGCGGTAAAAACCCGCGTGCAGATAAGCCCATGCCCATTATTTGCGGTGGATTGGCAGGGCCGCCGGTGGTTCCCCGAGCCGCCGGAGGTATACTTATCGGCACCCGAAACTGCCACGATTTTAGTTGTAAGACGCCCGCGTTTTGGCGCAAATAGAAGTTGTAGAGCCTGTAATTCGATAAAACTGTTAGCTTTTTTTCGTTGCGGAGCGATTGGAATGATCTCGACCTGGAGCGAATGGAAACGGTATCCCCGCGCGGCGCGTGGCGAGAACATCGAGGCTCCGATCAGCCCGGGCATCTATGAAGTCCGCTACGCCGGTTCCGGCGCGCTGCACTCCTTCGGCGCAGTCGACAATGTCGCGTCCGCATTGGCGATGCTGTCGACCAGTTCCAAGTCCTGGTTCAGCCGCCGCGAACCTGCCTCAACGCCCGATCTCGAATATCGCACCTGCGCAACCTCTTCCAAGGCGGACGCCAAGGCCGCCGCGGAGCGCATGATCGGCCGCCGCGAGACCTATATGAGCGGCGCGGCCTGATATCGGGCCGTTCGCTTGAGGGAAACGGGCTTAAAGATTGCCTGGCATCTCAAGATTGGTTGAAGGTTGTCGCGCCCGCGGCCGATGCATTGCCGCCGGTTCCGGCCTATATTGGTGTCGAAGTCCCCTAAAAATTTTTCAGGAGTGTCGCCATGACCCCGACCGCTGCCGCCCGTAGCTCGCATAGCTCCCAGCCCTCGCTGCGCGACCGCCTCAAGGACCCGTCTTTGCTGCGCGAGCAGTGCTACATCGACGGCGCCTGGACCGGCACGCCGGCCACATCAGTGACCAATCCGGTCAACGGAGTGGAATTGGCAAAAGTGCCGAGGATGGCGACCAAGGAAGCGACCGAGGCGGTAGAGGCCGCCGAGCGTGCCTTTCCGGCCTGGGCCAAGCACACCGCCAAGCAGCGTTCCAATATCCTGCGCAAATGGTTCGAGCTGATTGTCGCCAATCGCGAGGACCTCGCGCTGATCCTCACCTCGGAGCAGGGCAAGCCGCTGGCGGAAGCGCTCGGTGAAGTCGACATTGGCGCCGCCTATATCGAATTCTTCGCCGAGGAGGCGCGCCGCGTCTACGGCGAGACCATCCCGACGCAGCGGCCGGATGCGCGGCTGCTTGCGATCAAGCAGCCGATCGGCGTCTGCGGCGCGATCACGCCGTGGAATTTTCCGAACTCGATGATCACCCGCAAGGTTTCGCCGGCGCTGGCCGCCGGCTGCACCGTGGTGCTGAAGCCCGCCAACGAGACGCCGCTGTCGGCGCTGGCGCTCGCGGTGCTGGCGGAGAAGGCGGGCGTGCCCAAGGGCGTGCTCAACATCATGACCGGCAATTCGTCGGCGATCGGCAAGGTGTTGTGCGAGCATCCCGCGGTGCGTTTTGTCGGCTTTACGGGATCGACCGAAGTCGGCAAGATTTTGTATCAGCAGGCGGCGGTCGGGGTGAAGAAGCTCGGCCTCGAACTCGGCGGCAACGCGCCGTTCGTGGTGTTCGACGACGCCGACATCGATGCCGCGGTCGAGGGCGCGATGGTCTCGAAATACCGCAACATGGGTCAGACCTGCGTCTGCGCCAACCGCCTTTACGCCCAGGACAAGATCTACGACCTTTTCGTCGAAAAGCTGTCGAAGAAGGTGGCGGCGATGAAGATCGGCGACGGCACCGAGGCCGGCGTCACCCAGGGGCCGCTGATCAACATGGACGCCATCGACAAGGTGGAAAAACACATTGCGGACGCGGTCAAGGGCGGCGCCAAGGTCATTACCGGCGGCAAGCGCCATGCGCTCGGCGGCAGTTTCTTCGAGCCGACGGTGCTCGCCAATGTCAGGCCCGATGCGCTGGTCGCGCATGAGGAAACCTTTGGGCCGCTGGCGCCGGTGTTTCGTTTCAAGGACGAGGCCGAGGTAATCGCGATGTGCAACAACTCGCCGTTCGGGCTTGCCTCCTACTTCTACTCGCGTGATCTCGGCCGGGTCTGGCGCGTCGCCGAGGCGCTGGAATCCGGCATGGTCGGCGTCAACACCGGACTGATCACGACCGAAGTGGCCCCGTTCGGCGGCGTCAAGGAAAGCGGCCTGGGCCGCGAAGGCTCGCATCACGGCATGGAAGAATATGTCGAGATCAAATACGTGATGATGGCGGGGGTGTAAGAGCAAGCTCCCGTCGTCCCGGCGAGCGCCGTGGACGACGGGGACTACCTCCGCAGCACGGCGATCGTCCGGTTGGCAAACGTCAGCCGTTCGGCCATCACGGACACAAAATAGGTCAACAGCTTCTGGCTCAGCGCGGGGTCGTCGGTCTTGATCGCCTCGAACTGGTCGGCGCTCAGCACGTAGAGCACGCTGGCGATTTCGGCCTGGATGGTGGCGCTGCGCAGCGCGTGGGAGACGAGACCCATCTCGCCGATCGTGGTGTAGCGGCCGAGGCTGCGCACCCGCGTGACGCCGGCTTCGCCTGACGCCACCATGATGCCAACGCGGCCGTCGAGGATGAAATGCATGGAATCGGCGACGTCACCGGCGCGAACGATGGTGTCCCCGACGTCGACCTCGATGCGCTCGCAACGGTGCATCAGCGCCGCCGCATCGTCTTCATTGCCGAGGATCTGGATGAACCAGTCGCGCAGGCTGGCCTCTTCCTGCTCAAGCCCCTGATGCTGCTCGATCACCTCGTTCTCGCACCATTCCAGCGCATGATCGAGCTGCGGCATGATGCTGACATCGTCGGTGATGAAGCCGCTGGAGCGCAGCGCCTTTTCGGCGCTTGACGCCAGCTCCACCAGCAGCAGCCGGACGCCGCGATCCTGCGCGGTGCGCTTGATCTGGGCGAAACTATAGGCTGCCGAGGAATCGATGCCGGTGACCAGCTTGAAATCGAACACCAGGAAGCGGCATTCCGGGTGTCGCGCCAGCAGCTCCTTGACGTGCTGGTACAGCCGGTTGGCCGAGCCGAAGAACAGATAGCTCTGCAGATTGAGGCCCTGGATCTTGCCGCCATGGGCCGAAAGCACCGCCTGGTCGTTGCGCGAGCGGTCCAGCGTGCTGCGGAATTCGGTACCGTTGAAATGGTATTTGATGGAATCGATCCGCGCCGCGCTCAGCGCAAAGGTGGCGCAGCCGATCACCACGCCAAAGCCGATCCCGGCGATGAAACCCCATTGCACGATGACGGCGATGATCGCCAGCAGCGACAGATATTCCGGCAGCGAGAGCCGCTTGCGCGATTCGATGATCCAGCGATGCAGCGCGTCCGCGGCGAGATAGATCAGGAGGCCGCCGAGCACGAATTTCGGCATGTAGCCGAGCAGCACGGGCGCCACCGCCAGCATCAGCGCCGAGATCGCGGCGACCGTCAGGCCGGAGAGCCGGCCGGTGCCGCCGCCGTTGAAATTCAGCACGGTGCGGCTGATCGAAACGCAGCCGGGGTAGCCGCCGAACACGCCGGACAGCATGTTGGCCAGCCCGGTGACGTTGAGCTCGCGCTCCAGATTGGCCTCGCGATGCAGCGCCACTTCGATGCCCGCGGTATTGAACAGGGTACTCGACGCCGTAACGAAGATCACCGCGATCACATTGCCGCCGATTTCCGGCAAGGCGTACCAGGGATAGCGGGAGAGCTCCATGGTGCTCCATGGCAGCATCAGCGAAACGCTCGGCGGCGGCGTAAAGGTCCAGCCTTTGATCTGCGCGTCGGCCGGCGAAAGCCCGGCCAGCCAGAACACGATATGCGCCGCGATCACACCGCCGATCAGGATTACCGGCAATCCGAACGGGCTGCGCGAGCGATGCCAGGTCAGATACAGGATCAGCGCCATCACGCAGGCCGCGCCCAACTCCGATAGCGTCAGGAGATTGGCAAAATGGTCGAGCGTTGCAAATTGCAGGCGCGTGCCGGTGATGACGCGGATGCCGCCGAGCAGGATCAGGCAGCCGGTCGCGCCGAGAAATCCGCCGACCACCGGATAGGGCACGTAGCGGATCGCGCGGCCGAGCCTCGTCACGCCGAAACAGCACAGCACGATGCCGGTCGCGATGCTGGCGAGGCCGAGCGTGATCAGGACCGGCGCCATCGGTGAGGACGAAATCCGCGGATCGGCGCCGATCCGCTCGATCAGCGACGACGCCAATATGCCGGTCATCGCGGCGGTCGAGCTTTCCGGACCGCCGATCGCGAACGGAATCGAACTGCCGATCGCCAGCACGAGCGCGATGACCGCCGACGAGATGAAGGTCACCGCGACGGCATAGGAGAGATAGGGCGCCAGGGGGCCGGAGAAGATCAGCAGCGAATAGGACAGGCCGAAAGTGACCGTGAGAACACTGGCAGCGCCGCCGCCGAGCACATCGTTGAGCGCGGCGCGCAGTTTTGACGTCGAATGAGCGGATTGACTGACCACGCCTGCTTTGTCCCCAGCAACGGCGTTACTGGTAGACGAGGGCGGTGGGGCCGGACAACCCCCCTTGCGGGCGTTGGAAGCCAGGGAACTTTTTGCGTGGAACCGGCCTCCATCGCGTTTTCGAGCGAAGTGGGTCCGGTTCGCGTAAAGAAAACGCGTCAAAACAAAAGAGCTGGCGCTCGGTTCTGATCCAATCTGAACCGATAAGGCTCTAGCGCTCGATCACCCGGCGGTTGACGGCCTGGTGGAAATTGAGCGGCCCGGGCACCGTCATATGAGTCTTGAGATATTTGAAGCCGGCCTTCTGCAGCGTGCGGTTCGGCGCCACGTTGAAGGCGTGCGGTTCGCAGAACAGCCGCTTCAACTTCAGCCGCTGGAAATAGAGATCGACGGTGAGACGGACGCAGGCCACGCCGATGCCGCTGTTGCGGCGATCGGGATCCGTCACATGCAGGTGCATGTTGGCCTGTTCGCCGAAAGCGATCTTGTCCGCGGTCGAGAGCCGACTGGCCGGCCGTCCGACAGCCAGAGCACCAGCACCGCGGCGCGTTGGTCGATCGGCAGCGCGATCTGGCCCTGCATCCGGTTTCCTGCGCCGTCATCTCACGGACGGTCAGCGTCATCGAAAACCCTCAGATTTTGAGATCGGAGCCGGTGACGCGACGGTAGGCTTCGAGATAGCGCTTGCTGGTGGCGTCGACCACGCCGTCAGGCAACGGCGGCGGCGGAGCATCGCCGTTCCAGCGGCCGGCGTGGCGTTCGACGTCGAGATAATCGCGCAGCGGCTGCTTGTCAAAACTCGGCTGCGGCTTTCCGGGTTTGTAGACGTCCGCGGCCCAGAATCGCGAACTGTCCGGCGTCATCACCTCGTCGATCAGGATGATGCGGCCGTCGCGGTCGCGGCCGAATTCGAACTTGGTGTCGGCGATGATGATGCCGTGCTCCCGGCTGATCTTCTCGCCCAGCGTATAGACCGCGCGCGTCATGCTCTCGAGTTTGCCGGTCACCTCGTCGCCGAGGATCTGGCGCATGCGGCCGACGGTGATGTTCTCGTCATGACCGGACTCGGCCTTGGTCGCCGGGCTGAAGATCGAAGGCTCCAGCTTGGCGCTCTCGAGCAGGCCGGTTGCGAGCTTCTCGCCCGCCAGCGTGCCGGACGCGGCATATTCCTTCCACGCCGAGCCCGAGATGTAGCCGCGGATCACGCATTCGATCGGAAACACCGTGGTGCGCTTGCACAGCATCGCGCGCCCGACCAGCGAGGCGCGATGGTCGCGCAGCGCCGGCACTTGCTTGATGATCTCATCGGCGTTGGCGCTGATCATGTGATGCGGCACCACGCCTTCGAGTTGCCGGAGCCACCAGGCGCTGATCTGGGTCAACACCGCGCCCTTCATCGGGATGGTCTCGGCCATGACAACGTCGAAGGCGCTGACGCGGTCGGTGGTGAGCAGCAGCACGCGATCCTCTTCGACGGCGTAGATATCGCGGACTTTTCCGCGGCCGATCCGGGGCAGGGGGAGATCGCTTGATAGCATCGTGTTCATCAGGTCAGGCTTTCAGGCGGCGCGGCGCGAACCGGCGGGCAGGAGGCAGAAAAGAGGGATAGCTCACTCTGATAGCTTACTCCGGCAGTGGAATGAACTCATGCTCCTGCGGAACAGCGTCGAAACGGCCGGTTTTCCAGTCCTGTTTGGCCTGTTCGATCCGCTCCTTGCTGGAGGAGACAAAATTCCACCAGATATGGCGCGGGCCTTCCAGCGCGTCGCCGCCCAAAAACATCATCCGCGCCGGCCGCGTGGTTCTTACCGTGATGCGGTCGCCGGGCCGGAAGATGAGCAACTGTGGCCCTTCGTGACGGTCACCCGCGATCTCGACCTCGCCATCGACGAGATAGATCGCACGCTCCTCATGGTCGGGGTCGAGCGGCACGCTCACGCCGCCCTGCGCCATCACCTCGGTGTAAAACCATGGCGACACCATCGCGACCGGCGACTTGGCGCCGAACGACTGGCCGGCGATGATGCGGGCGCTAAAGCCGTTGTCGTTGACGGTCGGCAGGCTATCGGCGGCGTAATGCTGGAACGACGGCGCGATCTCCTCGGAGGCTTTCGGCAGCGCGATCCAGCTTTGCAGTCCCAGCATCTTCTGGCCATCGCGGCGCTGCACGTCCGGCGTGCGCTCGGAATGCGCGATGCCGCGTCCGGCGGTCATCAAATTCATCGCGCCGGGCTGGATCTCCTGGATATTGCCCTCGCTGTCGCGGTGCATGATGCTGCCGTCGAACAGATAGGTGACGGTGGCCAGCCCGATATGCGGATGCGGCCGCACGTCCATACCCTTGCCGGCGATGAACTGCACCGGGCCGAAATGGTCGAAGAAGATGAACGGCCCGACCATCTGCCGCTTGCCATGCGGCAGCGCACGCCGCACCTCGAACCCGTCGCCGAGGTCGCGGGTGCGCGGCACGATGACCAGCTCCAGCGCGTCGCAGGATTTGGGATCGCCGAGCACGGGATCGTTGGTGGGTTGCCAGCTCATGGGAGGGCTCCATTAAATCGTCGAGGAAGTTTCGGCCATTATCTTGCGCTGTCGCTCCACTGACAAGCGTCATCCCTGCGTAACCGTTATCTCTGGACGTGCGAGCCCCAGGGCGAGCCTCGAAGGATGGCTGCGCGTGCATGCGGCCCATCCTTCGAGGCGCGCGAGAGCGCGCACCTCAGGATGACGATGGGTGTGCGGCAACTATCCGTCTTCCCGCAACGCGCGCCGAAACAGCTTGCCCGTCGGCCCGGTCGGCAAGCTGTCAACGAAATGAAACGCCTTCGGCACCTTGAAGCCGGCGAGATGGCGCTCGCGGCGCAGGAAGCGGTCGATGTCCTCGACCTCGGGCTTTGCGCCGCGTGCGACCACGAACGCCTCGATGCGCTGGCCCATCTGCGCGTCGGGCTGGCCGACCACGGCGCATTGCGCGATTTGCGGATGCGACAGCAGCGCGTGCTCGATCTCCTCGCCCGACACTTTTATCCCGCCGGTGTTGATGACGTTGTCGACGCGGCCGGAGACCCAGAGATAATTGTCGGCATCGAGCCGCCCGAGATCGCCGCTGCGCCACCAGCCGTCGCGGAATTTTGCCTGTGTCAGCTCCGGGTCCTTCCAGTACCCGATCGACAGCGACGGCCCTGAAATCGCGATCTCGCCGGTCTCGCCCTGTGCCGCGTCGTCGTCAAAACTGCCGCCGGGAGCGAGAATCCGGACGTCGCCGCCGACCGTGGGCCTGCCGCTGGAGCCGATCTTGTCGCGCTCCATCAGGTCGCGAGTATTGGCCAGCACACCGGAGGCGGTGAACGCCTCGCCGGAGAGATAGATGCAGACGATGTTCTTGCAGATGCGGTTATAGAGCTGCTGCACGTCGCTCGGTGCCGGTGCTTCGCCGGAGATCGACACCAAAGTGAGCGCTGACAAATCGTAATTCTCCGGAGCGGCCTCGAACACCATCCGCCACATCGTCGGCACCAGCGGCGCCTTGGTGATGCGTTCGCGCTGGCAGGTCTCCAGAAATGCCGCCGGGGTGAACGTGCTGCCGAAGCAGACCTTTGCCTTGGCGGCGACAAAGGGCAGCACGATGATCGGCCATGCCGCAAAGGACGGCTGCATGTAGAGCAGCGTGGCGCTGTCAGGCGTGATCGGCCCCATCACCACCTGGCCGCCCTTGGCCGCTTCCAGCATCGTCTTCTGGGTATGCATGATGCCTTTTGGCTTGCCGGTCGTGCCCGAGGAAAACACGATCGCGGCGACGTCGTCAGGTCTTGGCCGCGCCGATGCGACGTCGAAGCGCGCGCTGCTTGCTACGATGCCGCCGTAATCGGCATCCGCGCCGCCGCGCGCGCCGAGGCTGAGCCGCGCAATGTTGCGGCCGGATGCTTTGATCGCGGCAATCGCTTGCTCTTCGAGGTCGGCATCATGCACCAGCACTTTGGCGTCCAGCCAATCCAGCGCCTGGCCGAGCCGCTCCGTCGTCTCCCGCACATGCAGGCTGCAGGCGATCCGCCCGCTCAGGGGCGCGGCGAACCACGCCACCGCATGCCGCGCCGAACTGCGGCAAAGGAACGCGATCACCTCGCCTTGCGCGGCGCCGAGGTCGGCAAAACCCTGCGCCAGCTTCAGCGACTGGTCGAACGCCGCATTGCCGGTGATGCGGTCCTGTTCGTTGACAAACAATTCCTCCCGCCCGCGCCATTGCGACGAGCGGATGAACAGATCGCTCAGGGTTTCGATAAAGGCTGTGCGGAGCATGGGGGGATTTTGAGAGAGGAATTGGGGCGGAACGCGACGGTGACGTTCAGCCTACCGCCGTCATTGCGAGGAGCGCAAGCGACGAAGCAATCCAGTTCTTCCTTGTTGCACTGGATTGCTTCGCTTCGCTCGCAATGACGTGGTAAATGCCTTTGAACAATACACAGGACGAAAACCAATGCTGCCTCCGCTCAAACCCGGCGTCACGCTCGCGCGTCTCAGCGACCCCGTGGTCGAGACCGGGCACCTCGTGCTGCGGCCGTGGCGTGCTGAGAGTCTGACTCAAAATAGGTCATTGATATCTCAGGCTCTGGCTAGACGGCGGGAGAGCAGGCGGATGCTTGCGAGCAGCACCCAGGCCTCGGCGCTGGCGATGGAAGCCTCGAAGTCTT
>Ga0068856_100000586_pt1 | contig 39876 bp, 19 predicted proteins | sample KBSCornC62_FD_66595 | JGI IMG/M metagenome (GOLD analysis project Ga0068856, IMG submission 66595) | Corn rhizosphere microbial communities from Kellogg Biological Station, Michigan, USA - KBS Corn C6-2 | ecosystem: Host-associated > Plants > Roots > Rhizosphere > Soil ...
GTGATGGCCATCGGTAAAATGCATGAATACGGCTACCGAAGGATCGGTCTGACCGTCAACGGCGAATTCAACCAGCGGGTGGGCGGCAATCTGTTGAGCGGATTTTTTTACGCGCAGAAGCTGCTGGGGCTGAAGCCGGCGCTGCCGGCGTTGCTGACCATTCTGAACACCCGGACCCCGGAGGAATTATCCCGCCAACAGGACATTTTAGCCGGTTGGTTGAAACGGCAAAAACCCGAGGCCCTGTTGATTTCCGACATTGAAGTGCCGGCCATGCTGCGCAACCTCGGCTATCGCATCCCTCAAGACGTGGCGGTGGCCGGGACGACGGTGCTGGATATTCCGTGGGTGGATGCGGGCATTGACCAACATGCGGAGGCGATTGGCCGGACGGCCGTCGAGACGCTGCTGAAGCAGATGAATGTCAATGAGCGTGGCGAGCCGCGCCATCCCAGCCGGATTTTGGTCGAGGGCCGGTGGCAGGACGGAAAATCCTTGCCACCAAGGCGCCAGGCCTGACTCATTTATTTTCGATGCGCATCACCCTTAAAGACATTGCGGCGAAAGTGGGCGTTACCAAGACCTCCGTTTCGCTGGCGCTGCGCAACAGTCCCGCCATCTCGCTGGCAATGCGGGAGAAAATCCGCCGCGTCGCGGACGAAATGGGTTATGCGGCCGATCCCATTCTCCAGTCTCTCGCTGAATACCGGCGGACGGGGGCGATTCATAAGGCTCAAAGTGTGATTGTTTGGTTGAATCATTGGAGTCAGCCGGAGCAGTTGCGCCGCCACCACGAATTCGAGCAATACTGGCGCGGTGCAAAACTCGCGGCGAAGCGTCTGGGCTACCGGCTGGAAGAATTCATCTGGTCCGCGGATTACCCGGCGAAACAGGCCGAGCAAATGCTGCTGGACCGGGGGGTGTTGGGGCTGCTGATTCCACCGCACAAACCGGAGGCAGACTGGGGCGGTTTTGACTGGAGCAAATTTTCATTGATGCGTTTTGGCATGTCGGTGCGGGGAGTGGACGCCAATCTGGTCACCGGTGATCACCAGCGCGCGATGGTCATGGCCGTGAGCAAAATCCACGAGTATGGCTATCGCCGGATTGGCTTGATTTACAATCAGGCGCATGACCGCTCAATGGGTGGCAATCATTATGGGGGATTTTTCTGGGCGCACAAACGATTGGGGATTGACCAGCCAATTCCACCGCTGGAATCCGAGGCGAAAACGCCCGAATTAGCTGCCCGCACCAAACGCGATTTGAAGAGCTGGCTGAAGAAATACCAGCCGGATGCCATCCTGACCGCCGCACCCGAAGCGCTGATATTTCTGCGCGAACTGGGCTATCGGGTTCCCCAAGATGTAGCTGTGGCCAGCACGAGTCCTTACGACATTTCCGTGGACGCGGGCATTGACCAATGTCCCAACGTCATTGGGCAGATCGCGGCGGAAATGTTGATCAAGCAAATCAGCCTGAACGAACGCGGCGAACCGGCCGACCCTTGCCGCATTCTGGTCGAAAGCCGCTGGCTGGATGGGAAATCCCTTCCGCCCCGGCATTGATTTCGGCAAATGCCAGGCGTAGAGGTCAGGCTGGCTGCGGAAGGCTAGGCTGCTTAACAGTGACAGCAAAACACGATTTGCCCCGGCGGTCATGTCACGAATAATGTTCGGGCATGAACACCAATCCTGCTGTCAATGGCAACCAGGCCGCCGTCGCGGGCCTGGCGTCAGATGGCAGACAATTAAAAATCGCGTTGGATCTTTGCGTGCGCAAGACGCGCATCAACATCAAACGCCTGGCCGACGAGCCAAAGGCCGCGCCGTGGGCGCTGGATGGCAATTATTTCGCCCACAAAGAAGGTTTCTACGAGATCGGGAACTGGACCTCTTCCTTTTTCACCGGCATGGCCTTGCTGGCCTGGCGGGAAACGGAAGACGAATTCTTCCTGAATCAAGTCCTACGTCTCGCGCCACACTACCGCGAGAAAGTGTTCACACGCCACCTGGACACCCACCACGATCTCGGCTTCCTGGCGTCGCTCTATTCCGTCGCGCTTTACAAGCTGACGGGCGACCAACAGCACCGCGAAGTGGGCCTGCGCGCCGCCGAGGTGCTGGCGCAGCGGTTCAATGAAAAGGGCAATTTCATCCGGGCGTGGGGTCGGATGGATGAGATGGAGTCTTCCGTAGGCGATGGCAAGTTGCGCACGGACAACCTGGCAATCATTGACTGTTTGATGAACCTGCCATTGCTGTATTGGGCGAGCAACGAGGCCGGCGACGGCAGATACCGAGAGATCGCCATCCGTCACGCCGACATGGCCATGCGGCAATTTATCCGACCGGACGACTCAGTCATTCATGCCTATGTCTTTGATCCCAAAACCGGGCAACCATTGGGAGCGGCCAACCACTGCGGTTTTTCCAAGGATTCCTACTGGTCGCGCGGCGCGGCTTGGGGAATTTATGGCTTTGCCTTGAGCTATAGCCACACGCGCGACGAGAAATATCTGCAAGCTGCCGTGCGATTGGCCAAACGGTTTATCGTCCAGCCGCAGATTGACGGCGTGCCGCTTTGGGATTTCCGCCTGCCATCAAACCGGCCGCAGGTGTCGGACGCCTCCGCCTCGGCCATTACGGTTTGTGGCATTCAAGAGCTGGCCAAGCATCAAGCGGCTGACGCGGAGCTTTTGAATTCCAAAAACCGCCTGCTGGAACGGATTTGCCGCAACGATTATCTGGACGCCACTCCGGATTGTCCCGGCGTCTTGAAAAGCGCCTATGGTGACACGCCGGCGTATTCAAGCTGGGGCGACTATTACCTGATGGAGGCCGTCAGCCGCGAACTCAGGGGCGGGGAGCCGTTTTGGTGAACTGAAAAACAGCTTTAAAAACAATCAGCTTAACAGTGACAGCAAAACACATGTTGTATGCCGGGATGGCCGGTGAGACATTGGCTCGCATCAGCCCAAGCCAAACCATGAAGCAGATTTGTCGTCAAATTTTCCTGCCCTTCACATCGTAACCGCACCCACAACCCCCAACAAAACCCATGCAACAACCCACCATAAAACTGTTTGGCGCCCTGCTGACAGCGGCGCTGTCAATCGTCTCCGTCTCCGCCGCCGGGACGGATACCTGGGTCGGTAACACCGACGCTAACTGGACCACGGCAGCCAACTGGACCACTTCCGGCGGCAGCACACCGCCGGCCAATGGCGACTCGCTGGTGTTTGGCGCGGCTGGCTCCGCCGGCGCATCCTTGAACAACGACATTTTCGGCCTTTCGGTTTTAAATTTCAACATCAACAGCGGTGCCAGTGCGTTCACTTTCGGTGGCAATGGCTTCACGCTGAACGGCACGTTGACGGATGCTGCGAACGTCAATGAAACCTTCAGTGGTGGTATTACCATTGGTGCCAGTGTCGCCACGGCCATCAAGAACACCGGCAACGGCACGCTGGCATTGGGAGCCTTGTCGCAGGCCAGCGGTGGGACGGTGGATTTTACCACCAACGGCCCGATCACGACGACGACCGCCAACACCAGCGGCATCCTTGGTGGCTGGGCGACGACGGGCAACAACGTGTCATCGGCCACAACCGGTGATTGGGCGGCCAATGACGGCAGTGGCAACATCGTTGCTTACACCGGCTACACGGTGGGAACCGTTATTGCCGGTCAGCCGGCGACCGCCAATTTTAAGAATACCGCCAACGCCACCATGACTGCCAGCACCACCATTAATTCGTTGAGCCAGTGGGCTGACGTGACTTTGAGCGGTGGTCAAACGCTGACGCTGAACAGCGGCGGACTTGTTTTGGGGGGCATTAGCAGGTGGTTGAAAAACGCCAACGCCAACACTGGAAGTGCTGAATATCTTAAATCGGGTTTGGCGACGGGTGAATTGTTTGTGCATGTGCCTGATGCGGACGCCAACGCCAACAACTGGACCATCTGGCCCATTATCGCGGATAACCTGACCGCCACGGCGCTGATCAAAGACGGTCCCGGCTTGGTGAAGTTGGGGAATTACAACACTTATACCGGTGGCACGTTCGTCAATGGCGGCACGCTGCAACTCGGCAACGGGGTCGGCGGTGGCGGAACCGGGTTTCTCCGCGGCGTGGTGACAGTCAATTCTGGCGCGACGCTGAACCTGAGCCGGGTGGACGCGATCGGCTACAACTCGGTAGTTTGTGTGGACACCATCAACGTCAACGGTGGCACGGTGGCCAATACGTCCGGTGGCAATGAAGGCTTCCTCACGGGCCTCAACCTCACAGGCGGCACGGTGACTTCGACCGGTGGCAACTATGTCTTTCAATCCGGCTATGGCAACATCACCAGCCTGGCCAGTCCGCTGTCGTCATTGATCAGTGCGCCGCTTTGGTTTTGGGGCACGGGCAGCTTCGCGGTTGCTCAGGGCACCACGGCCAGCGGCAATGACCTCATTGTTTCAGGTGCCATCAAGAGCAGCACTGGCGTCACCAAGAGCGGCCGGGGCAAAATGGTCATGAGCGGCGCGAACACTTACACGGGTGACACCTACATCACAGAAGGCGTGCTCCAGCTCGGCGACGGCACGTCGGCCAGCGGTTCAGTGGCGGGCAACATTGACAATGAGACGACGCTGATCATTGCGAATCCCGGCGCGGTGACCCTCCCCAGTGTCATTTATAGTTCCTCTGCCGCCCCGCTGATCAAGACCGGCGCGGGGACATTGACGCTTTCAGGCGCGAACACTTACAGCGGACCCACGACCATAAGCAATGGTGTAATTGTATTTTCTGCTCCCCAGTCCCTCACCGGTTCGATGACGGTTGCTGACGGGGCTGGTGTGGGAGTGACGGCAACGACGGACGCAGCTTATTACTCGCCGAGCAGTCTGACGCTTGGCAGCAGCACGGGTGCGAAACTTCAGTTCGGAGTTTTTGGAACGACCACTCCCGTATTGAATCCCACGACGTTGACGATCAACGGCACGGCGACCATCAACATCAGCAGCGCTCCCTTTGCCATTGGAGCTTCCTATCCGCTGGTGGCTAATTACACCGGCGGCACGCTGGCGCTGGGAACTCAGCCGCCGGGATACTTCGGCGAGCTGACCGTGAGTGGCACGACCGTAAGCTACACAGTTACCAATATCTCCGTTGACGTGTGGACCGCCGCCGTCAGCACCAACTGGGACACCACCACCGCGAACTGGACAAACAGTCAGGGCGGAAATTTATTCGTGGCGAATGATCTAGTGCAGTTTGACGACTCTGCAGCTGGAACCAGTCCGCTGTTGGTCAATATCACTCCTTCTGCGGTGACAAATTATTCAATGCTTGTCAGCAATACGGCCAAGAGTTACATCATCGGCGGTCTGGCAATTGGTGGTGCGAGCACTCTGACCAAGAGCGGAAACAACACACTCACGCTCACCGGCACCAACACGTTCATGGGGCAGACGACGATTTCAGCCGGCACAGTTGAGATTGGCGGCGCTGGCCAGTTGGGCGGCGGCAACTATTCCGCTGCCATCACTGACAACGCTATTCTGAGCATCAACAGTTCCGTGGCGCAGACGCTCTCCGGTGTGATTTCTGGCAGCGGCTTTCTGGTGAAAAGCAACACCGGCACGTTAACCGTATCCGCCGCGAACAGCTACAGCGGTGGCACCACAAACAGCGCTGGCACGATTTCGCTCAGCAACGGCGGCGGACTTGGCGCAGGGGCGATTACGATGAATGGCGGCACCTTGGTGAACGCGGGCTCGGCTGACATAACGGTCGGCAATGACATCGTGGCTGGTGGTGGCGGCACCATCACCTTGGGCGTGGCAAAAAATCTCACCCTGACCGGAACTTTGAGCGGCTCGGGCAACTTGACGCTCGGCGGTCCCAATCCACTCTCATCGCTGAACGTGCAATTCGCGGCGAACTCGGCGTCCGGCACCATTACGATTCCGAACAGCTCGGGAAACAACCAGACTGTCACCCGGATAAAGACCACCTCGGCGGGCAGCACCACGGCGGCGTGGTCCATCGGCGGCGCGCAGGATCGCGGCACCACGCTGGATTTCGTCACGGGCACGATTGATTTCGGCTCCTTGAGCGGCTCCGGCATCATTCAAGGTAATGCCGCCGGTGGCATCAAAACGCTGTCGGTGGGTGCGCTCGGAACGGACAGCACCTTCTCCGGCTCGCTCCGTGATGTCAGCGGCACGGTGGCCTTGACGAAAGTGGGCGCGGGCAAGCTGACGCTTACCGGTTCGAGCACCTTTACCGCCGGCGTGAACATCAACGAGGGCACGTTGTGTGTCAGCAACGCCGGTGCGATCAGCACCGCCGGCACCATCAACTTTGGCGGCGGCACGTTGCAATACACGCCGGCCAACAAGGTGGATTATTCCGCGCGCATTGCGAACAGCACCGCGCCGATAGCAATTGATGTCAACGGCACGAACGTGACCTTCGCCACGGCATTGCCGGCCAGCAACACCGGCGGTCTGGCGCTGACCAATTCCACCGGCGCGGGCGTGCTGACCTTGACGGCCAACAATCTTTACATCGGCACCACGTTGATCAATGCCGGCACACTGGCCTTGAGCGGCAGCGGCAACATTGGTGCCTCCACCAACATCACTGTGGCCAGCGGGGCGACCTTTGACGTTTCGGGGGCGACTTACACGCTGGGTGGATCACAAACTCTGTCGGGCAGCGGCACGGTCACCGGCGCGGTGGCCACCGCCAGCATCGGCTCTGCCATCACTCCGGGCGGAGCCGGCACGGTGGGTGTTTTGACTTTCAAAAACAACTTGAATATGAGCAGTGGTGCTTCCCCGGTGTTTGATCTTTCCACCAGCAGTGCCAGCGGGAACGACCAAATCGTGGTGGCAGGTAATTTGGCCTTGGGTAGTGCTGATACGATTCACGTCAATGCCTTGAGTGGTTCGGCCAATCTCGATCAGACCGCCGATTACGTCCTGTTCAACGTCGCGGGCACGACCACCCTGTCGGGCCAGCCGGTGCTGGTGTTTGACAATACCGCGCCCGCCAACTTCAGTCATTATTCCATCAAGACCAGCGGCAATAATGTGGTGCTGCGCTATTCTGCGTCCAGCGCTCCGGTGATTGCGAGTGTGGTGGTGACCAATACCGCCGACGGTTCGACGGTGGGCCCGCGCGGCCAGTCCGTGACAGTTTATGTGACGGTGACCCCCGGCCTTGGCGCCGTGACCAACGTGAGTGCCGACTTGAGCCTGCTCGGCGGTTCGGCGACTCAGGCGCTGACTCCGCTCGGCGGCAATCAATACTCCTACACCCTCCTGCTCGGACCAAGCGCGACGGTAGGCCTGGATACGGTGAATGTGTCGGCCACCGACACGACGCCCTTGAGCGGGTTTGGTTCGGCGAACTTCACGGTGAATGCCCTGGCCGAGACCTGGAACGGTCTGGCTTTGGACGACAACTGGAGCAGTGGAACAAACTGGGTCGGCGAGATTCCGCCCGGTTATGCCGGCGACACGGTGATTTTCACCGGCAGCACGCGCACGACGCCCGTGGTGGACAACAATTACAGCGTTGCCGGTGTGACCTTTGACGGTGCGGCCAGCAGCTTCGCCATCACCAATGCGCCGGGCAAGACGCTGACGCTGGCGGGCGGCGTGACCAACCAGTCCGGCAGTGCACAAGCTTTGAATGCTTCAATTATCTTGAACGGAACGCAGACGATTGAAGACCAGACCTATGTTGGCATTACCTTGGGTGGCGTCGTGAGCAGTGCCGTGTCGGGTTCTGGTCTGACCGTGAACGCCGGCATCGTGACGCTGGCGGGTTCGAACATATACAGCGGCAACACAACCATCGCGGTCGGCACGCTTAAGGTTGCCAACAGCGCGGCCATTCCCAGCGGCAGCGGCAAAGGCAATGTGGTTCTCGCCGGCACGCTGGATCTCAACGGCACCAACGCATTCATCAATAACCTGCAGGGCGGTGCCGGCGTGGTTGACAACACTTCCCCCACCGATGCGTCAACATTGACCGTGGGCATGAACAACGACGTCATCAATTTGACCGGCGTGACGTTGCAGAACACCGGGGGCACCAATCTCTCGCTGGTCAAGGTCGGCACTGGTGATTTGACCATGGCTTCCGCCAACACCTTTAGCGGCGGTTTGACCATCAGCAACGGGACGGCGCTGCTCGGGAATAACACTGCCGCCGGCACCGGGACAATCACCCTGGCCGGGGGCACGCTTCAGAACAGCGTCAACAACCTTACCCTGGCCAACACCATTGATGTGACGGCGGCATCTGCCATGACGATCGGCAGCGGCTTGAATTGGCAGATCAATGGTAATCTCACCGGCAGCGGAAATGTTACCTACAGTCCGGCCAATTTCGCCGCCACGCTCGCGCTCGCTGGCGACAACAGCGGCTATTCCGGCACGTTCACCTTGAATGGAGCCAATGCGGCGTTCCAATGGATGGCTGCCTCCGCCGGCAGTGCCAATGCGGCCTGGGTGCTTAACAACACTTGGAGCGGTGGCACTCGGATGCGGTTCAGCGGTGGCTGGAATGGAACCATTGACCTGGGTGCTCTTTCCGGCAACGGCATTGGCTTGGTCAATAATAATGCCGGCACCGTCACCATGAGTGTGGGCGCGCTGAACACCAGCACGCTGTTTAGCGGCACCATCACCAGCCAAGGCAGCGGCGGCCCCATCGCCTTGACGAAGATCGGGACCGGAACCCTGACATTGAGCGGGGCGAATTCTTACACCGGTCCCACCACGGTTAGTAATGGCACCCTGGTCATCACCACGGCGCACGCGGGCAACGGCGACTTTGCGGTGAACGACAACAAGACGCTGGGCGTGATCAACAATGGTGGCAGCCAGACGGCCTTGTTAAACAGCCTGACCCTGGGCGACGCCGCCGGGCCGATGAAATTGTTCTTCACCAACGTGGCCAGCACCACCATCCCGGTGATGACGGTTGCCTCCGCGGTAACGCGGAACGGGACATGCAACATCGCCATCAGCAACAGTGTGGTGAGCACGGGCGGCGTCTATCCGTTGATCAAATACGGCAGCCTCGCCGGTGCGGGCAGTTTCGCCCTGTCCTCCCTGCCCAGTGGCGTGACCGCGACGCTGACCAATGACACCAGCAACCTCTGGATCGCTTTGAAGGTAAGTGTCGGCAACAGCGTGAACACCAACCCGACGAACATGACTTCAGTGGTGAACGGCACCAACTTGGAATTGAGCTGGCCGGCGGACCACATCGGGTGGCGCTTGCAGGTGCAGACCAATTCCTTGAGCACTGGTCTGGGCACCAACTGGGTGGATGTGCCAAACACCGGCACGGTCAGTTCCTACACGAATGTGATCAGCCCGGCCAACGGCTCGGTGTTCTACCGCATGGTGTATCCGTAACCGGTAATTGGGGATTAGGCGTGAGGCCGCCGCAGTTTTGGGATGCTGCGGCGGCCTTTGCTTCAAAAATAAAAACATGAAAACAGTAGAAATGAGCAAATTAAAGTCATCCAACTCCAAGGCGTTTACCTTGATCGAGCTGCTGGTGGTGATCGCCATCATTGCGATTCTGGCGGCGATGTTGCTGCCTGCGTTGTCGGCGGCCAAACAAAAGGCGCAATCCATCAAGTGCCTGAGCAATCTAAAGCAACTGAATCTGGCCTGCTTCATGTATGTGCAGGATACGGGAAGTGCCCTCAAATACACTTCCACAGCCGCGCTGTGGATGCAGACGCTGATTGAATACCAGTCGCAGGTGGCGTCCATCCGGCTGTGCCCGATCGCTGCACAAACCAATAATACACCAGGGGTGGGAACCGCCACGTTGCCTTGGTATTGGGGGTCCGCCCCGGATCCCAAATTAAACACCGGCAGCTATGCCCTTAACGGCTGGCTGTATAAATATGAATCTACCGGGAACATTGCCCAGTGGATTTCAGCATCTGACGCACCAAAGTTTTTCCAAAAGGAATCCGCCATCACCCGCGCCGTGGATACGCCCACGTTTTATGATGGGATCTGGCCGGACATGTGGCCCAAAATCACCGGCCAACTGTCCACGACCAGTGATCTGGCAACCGGGGATGCGGCTGACCAGCATTCGTTCGGCCGTTGCAGCATTTCGCGTCATCCCCAGAAACGAGGGAAGCTGACGTTTAACCAGCCGGTGCAAGGCGTGATCAACATGGGTTTTGCCGACGGCCATGCGTCAATCATGAAATTGCAAAACATCAAGAACGCAGTCTGGCATTTTGGTTTCACTCCCAATGCCAACCCATGGGCAACGTCACCGTGACGCTGCGACGATGCCCGTTTGGCGTGCCGGATGATCGCGGTTAATTCAATAAGCAGATCGTAAATTATGTATAATTCGTTTCGTAGGTTGTTGACCGTGGTGGTCTCATTGATTCCGCTTTTGGGAATGATTCAATCCGCCCGTGCCTTCCAGCATCCCGGCATCCCGCTGACGGTGGCGGATCTGGACAACGTGAAAAGCAACCTGAACAACGCGCCTTGGAGCTCGGGCTACAGCGCGCTAGCCTCCGACTACCGCTCGCAACTTTCCTACACCATGCAGGGGCCGTTCGGTTATGTGAACCGCAATTATTACGGCACCTACGACAACGAGAACCTGTGGAAGAACGACATGCAGGCGATCTTCAATCTGGCGGTCATGTGGAAACTCACCGGCGACACCAACTACGCGCAGAAGTCGCATGACATCCTGCTCGCCTGGGCGACCACGATGACGAACTTCAACGGCATCGAAGCGGGATTGGATCTCGGCGATTACGCGACGCGATATGCCGGCGGCGCGGACATCCTACGCGGCACCTGGCCGGGTTGGACAACTGCTGATACGCTGACGGTTTCGAACTTCTTCTTGAACGTTTATGGGGGGGCGGGCGCTGTGGATGACGACACGCTTGGGCCGGCAAACAAGGGATCGTTGGGACTGGTTTCGATGTTGGCCATCGCCGTGTTCAACGACGACACGAATCTGTTCAATCACGTGCTCTATCTCTACCGCACGGCGGCTTCTTGTGGTCTGGCCAACAACAGCCTGACCAGCGGTGAAACGGGCGAAACCGGCCGTGATCAAGGGCACGCCTACAATCACCTGTTGCAAATGGCCTACTGCGCGGAAATGTTCTGGAAGCAGGGCGTGGACGTGTATTCGGAACTGGACAACCGCCTGTTGGCCTGCAGCGAATACTACGCGCGGAACAATCTTTCGCCCGCGGCGAACTACGTCACCTACGGCACGACTGACGCGCTATATTGGTATAACTCGACGAATGCGGGCGGCAGTTCGGCCGGCGGCGTTTACGCATCGGAGCCGACCATGGGCAACGTGCTGCGAAGCGCGTATGTGTTGCGGAAAGGAATGACAACGCCCTGGACGTTGCTCAAGCGAGCGACTCAAGGATCTGAAAATGGAAACAGCTTTCTGTATCTCAAGAGCGCGGACACTTCGACTGCTGCTCCCCCAAGTGCCATCAACTTCCCAACTGCATCCACCATCACAACCGGTTTCCTCAACACCGACATCGGCGGGGCGACGCCAGCGGGCAGCGGCAGTTACAGCGGCGGAATTTGGACCGTTCGCGGCGGCGGCACGGAAATCTGGACGCATGGCACGGACAGCGCGCATTTCACCTACAAGCAGGTAACCGGCGATTGCACGATCATCGCCAAGGTGAATTCCGTGCAGAACACCGCCAGCACCGCCAAGGCCGGGGTGATGATCCGCGACTCGCTTTCCTCCAGCGCCGGCAACCGCGCGTGGATCGCCGTGCGGCCCAATCAGGTGGCCGAAGCTTACATGCACGGCTGGACGCAATGTTACGGCGGATCGAACTGGGAGAACGCCGGACGCGGCCTGCCGCAATCGGTTTACTGGGTGAAGCTGGAGCGGCACGGCAACATGATCAACCTTTACACTTCCATTGACGGGACGAGTTGGGCGGTGGAATGCGCCGCGCAGTTCAACAACATGCCGAACACGGTTTACCTGGGATTGGTGGTGTGCTCGATGGTCAATGGCACGTTGAACACCTCGACCTTCAGCAACGTAAGCATCACGACCGGTGACGGCGGCAATGCCACTGTTCCGCCTGCCCCGTATTGGATTTATGCCTCGCCTGACGCTGGCCAGGTGCCTTTGCGCTGGCTGCAATCTTTCGGCGCGACAAATTACAACGTGCTTCGCTCTATGACCAATGGTGGTCCATACACCACGATTGCGAGTGTTACGAACGCGAGCTACGTGGATACCAACGTCTTGCCCAACACAACTTATTACTACGTCGTCACCGCTTCCAACTCCGCCGGCACCAGCACCAACTCACCTCAGGACAGCGCGACGACGCAGCCATTGCCGCCCGCGCCGACGGGACTGAATGTCTTGCCGGGCAACGCCCAGGCCACCTTGCTGTGGATGACAGCCAGCAGCGCGACGAGCTACAACGTGAAGCGCTCCACCACCAGCGGCAGTGGTTATGTGACGGTGACGAACGTGACGGGCAACAGTTTCGTGGACACCGGTCTGGTGAACGGCACGACGTATTATTATGTGCTGTCTTCAGTTAATGTTTCCGGTGAGGGAACTAACTCCACTCAAGTCAGCGCCACCCCGGGCGTGAGTGCGGCTGCCTTGATCTGGAGCGGCGCGGTGGATGGCGCTTGGGACACCGGCACCGCCAACTGGTTGAACGGCGGCGTGTCCGCGACATTTGCCAACGGCAACGCGGTGATCTTTGACGATTCACCTTCCGCCAACACCACGATTTCCCTGTCGGCGAACCGCTCGCCTTCCGCAGTCATTTTCAATAACACATCGAAAAGTTACACGTTCAGCGGCAGTGCCATCGCGGGAACGACCAGCCTGATTAAGCAGGGCGGCGCTTCGCTCACGCTGAACAGCGCGAACGCCTACACGGGCGGCACCACCCACAGCGGCGGCACGTTGACGATGGGCAACGCCTCCGCGCTGGGCACCGGCCTTTTGACCCTGAGCGGCGGCACGCTAAACAACAGCGGCAATTTTACCCTGGCGAATAACATCGTGGTTTCCGGCAGCGGTGTCATTCAGCTTGGGAGTGCGAACAATTTTACTTTGAATGGAACGCTCACCGGCTCAGGTAACCTGAATCTTGGCGGTTCTGGGTCGCTGTCTTCGCTCTACCTGGGTTTTTCGGCAAACACGTTTTCAAACGGCGTCATTACGATTCCGAACAGCACGGGCAACAATCAAACGGTGATCCGCTTCAGCACCGCGACTGCCGGAAGTGCGGCTGTCGCGTGGTCCATCGGCGGCGCTCAGGATCGCGGAACGACTTTTGATTTCGGCACCGGGACGATTTCGTTCGGCTCGTTGAGTGGCTCCGGCCTCATCCAAGGCAACGGCTCGGGTCTCAAAACGCTGTCGGTGGGCGCGCTGGGAACGTCCACCACCTTCTCCGGCATCCTGCAAAATGGCAGCGGCACCCTGGCGTTGACGAAGGTCGGCAGCGGCACGCTGACGTTGACCGGGGCGAACACATACACGGGCGGCACCGCCGTGAACCTGGGTTCGCTCGTAATCTCGACCGTGTCGGCGGCCAATGGGAATTACACCGTGGCGAACAGCGCGACGCTGGGCGTCAACAATGTTTCGGGCGGCTCGGCTCTAGCTAATAACCTGACCGTTGCCGCTGGTTCGACGCTGGAGTTCCAGAATGTGGCCAGCACGATAATGCCGTTGATCGCGGCGGGCAGCATGACGGTAAACGGCGGTTGCACCGTGAAGATCACGGGTGCGAGCGGGCTGGTGGCGGGCAACGCTTATCCGCTCATCAGCGACTCCGGTAGTTTTAGCGGCAGCTTTGCCAATCTCCAGTTGCAGATGCCCTACGGCTGGCGCGGCACGCTGGCTCAATTCGGTAACCAAATCGTGCTGACCAACGTGGCGGTGGTCGCCACCACGGCGCCCCAGATGAACGTAACGCCCGGCAGTCAGCAGTTGCAGATTGCCTGGCCTGCCGATCACACCGGCTGGCGGTTGCAGGCGCAGACCAACATGCTGAGTGCCGGGCTGGAGACCAACTGGACGGACGTTCCGGCGGCGACCGTCACCAATCAAATCATCGTCCCCATCGTCGCCACCAACGCCAGCGTCTTTTTCCGGCTCGTGTATCCATGACGGGTTGCGGAGCAACTTCGGTTTCGCTTTTGGCGTGATCTAATTTTATTTTTCAAGCATGAGATTGAATGTCTGGATCAAGCGGGCGACTATTACCTTTGCTGTCTGGAGCGCGGTCGGCGTGCTGATGGCGTCTGATCTGCGCCAGAGTCTCAACTTCAACCGCGACTGGAGATTTCAACTTGGGGACATGAAGAGTGCCGCTGCCGCGTCGTTTGACGATGCAAAGTGGGACGAGGCAAACCTCCCGCACTCGTTCTCCACGCCGTATTTCGCGGCGAACGATAAATTCTACGTCGGCTACGGCTGGTATCGGAAGCATTTCAATGTGCCAACGAATTGGGCGGGGAAGCGAATCAATTTGGAATTCGATGGCGTGTTTCAAGTCGCCGAGGTGTTTGTGAACGGCCAGGGTGTCGGCGAGCATCGCGGCGGTTATACTGGCTTCTCATTCGACATTACGGACGTGGTGAAGCCCGGCGACAACGTCGTGGCTGTGCGCGTGAATAATCTCTGGAACGCCCGGCTCGCGCCCCGCGCCGGCGAGCACACTTTTTCCGGCGGCATTTATCGCGACGTGCGGCTCGTCGTCACTGCGCCGCTGCACGTGGCGTGGTATGGCACCTTCGTCACCACGCCGCAGGTATCCAAGGAATCCGCCACTGTGAATGTCAAAACGGAAGTGGCCAACGACTCCGGCGCGGCCAAGTCTGTGACACTGAAAACCAGCGTGCTCGACGCGAAAGGTATAAGCGTTGCGCAAATGGAATCTACGAAAACCATTTTGGCCGGAGTGACGAATGTCTTCGATCAAACCAGCGCGCCGATTGCTAATCCGAAACTCTGGTCGCCGGAGCATCCCAATCTGTATTCGGTGAAGACCGTTGTGCTGGATGAAGGCAAGCCGGTGGACTACTACACGTCGCCGCTGGGATTCCGTTGGTTCAAATTCACCGCCGACCAGGGCTTTTTCCTGAACGGCGAGCACTATTATTTTAAAGGTGCCAACGTGCATCAGGACCACGCGGGGTGGGGGGACGCGGTGGCGGACAGCGGTTTTTATCGGGATGTGAACCTGATGAAGGAAGCCGGCTTCGATTTCATTCGCGGCTCGCACTACCCGCACGCGCCGGCTTTCTCGAAGGCGTGCGATGAACTGGGCATGTTGTTCTGGTCGGAGAATTGTTTCTGGGGCACGGGCGGTTTCAAAAATGCCGACTGGTGTCGCAGCGCATATCCGACCGACGTGGCGGATGACGCCGGTTTTGAAGCCAGCGTCAAAGCCAGTCTGCGCGACATGATCCGCATCAATCGTAATCATCCGAGTATCATCGTCTGGAGCATGTGCAACGAGCCGTTCTTCAGCGATAAATCCGTGATGCCGAAAGTGCAAAAATTCCTTTCTGAGCTCGTTGATTATTCGCACGAACTCGACCCGACACGTCCGGCGGCCATTGGCGGCTGTCAGCGCGGCGAAATTGACAAGCTCGGTGATGTGGCCGGTTACAATGGCGACGGCGCGCGGTTGTTCGTGAATCCCGGCGTGGCGAGCGTCGTGAGCGAATACGGTTCGACCATTTCAGATCGCCCCGGCAAATACGAGCCTGGCTGGGGCGACTTGCCGAACACGCCGGGCGCAGATAAAACCAAGATTGGTTCATGGCGGTTGCCGTGGCGCAGCGGCGAGGCGATCTGGTGCGGTTTTGATCACGGCAGTATTGCCGGCCGGAAATTTGGGGCTATGGGCTTGGTGGATTATTTTCGGCTGCCGAAACGCTCATGGTATTGGTATCGCAACGAGTATCGGCACATTGCGCCGCCGGCGTGGCCGGGCAACGGCGTTCCCGCCGGGCTGAAACTTACGGCGGACAAGACGACGATCAATTCTGTGGACGGCACGGATGACGCGCAACTCATCGTGACCGTTGTGGACAAGGGCGGTCAGGCGCTCAACAACTGCCCGCCGGTGGAGTTGACGATTGTGTCCGGCCCGGGCGAATTTCCTACCGGCCCGAGCATTGCGTTTGCAGCAGACTCGGACATTGCCATTCGCGATGGCAGGGCGGCGATGGAATTACGTTCGTATTACGGGGGCAAAACCGTGGTTCGCGCGACGTCGCCGGGTTTGAGAGATGCGACGATTGAAATCACTTCGTTGGGCGAACCCAGATTTATTGCTGGCAAAACGCCAATCGTGAAGCTGCGTCCGTATGTGCGGTTCACCGGCAATAGCGCGAACAGGACGCCAATCGCTTTTCGGGAAAACCCCACCCGCACCAGCAGCGAAATGCCTGGTCACAGCGGTCGGCTGGCAAATGATGGCAGTTCCGCGACTTTCTGGCAGGCAGCGGTGGGCGACACGAATGCTTGGTGGCAGGCCGATTTGGAGCGAGTCGTGGAGTTGACCCAGGCCCGGCTGATCTTTCCCGCCGAGGGCGCGTGGCGCTATAAGATTGAAACCTCCGAGGACGGTAATCAATGGAAGCTCGCCGTGGATCAGGCAGACAACACCGCGACCGTCAAGGATCGCTCGGTGACGGTTCCGCCTGGATTGATCGCGCGTTTCGTGCGCGTCGCGTTCACGAGCCTTTCAACCGACATGCCCGCAGCGCTGGCCGAGGCGCAATTCACTGGCCTTCAAGTAATGAAGTAAGGATGATTTGCGGCATGAAACGATTGATCATTTGGATAGCGTTTGTCGCGGTGGTCTGTGGCAAAACAGCTTTTGCCACCTCGTTCGTTCATCCCGGCGGCCTGCATACGCTGGCGGATTTGGAACGGATGCGCACCAATGTGCTTGCTGGGAATCATCCGTGGATTGATGGCTGGCAGCAATTGCTGCGTGATCCGCAGGCGCAGAGCAATTGGAAGTCTGCTGCACGGGCCAACCTGGGCGATAGCCGGCAGCGCGCCGATCTCGACGCACACGCGGCCTATCTCAATGCGTTGCGTTGGTATATTTCCGGTGACACGAATCACGCCGAGTGCGCCGTGCGCATCTGTAACGCGTGGGCAAAGGCCGTGAACCAAGTTCCAACCGGCGGTGATATTCCCGGTTTGAGCGGCATCCCGATTTTTGATTTCGCGCTCGCAGGAGAATTGTTGCGCATCTATCCCGGCTGGCAACTGGAGGATTTTCACAGTTTCACCAACATGATGGTCAAGTATTGCTATCCGGTGTGTAATGATTTTTTGAAAAACCACGCTGGACGATGCGATAGTTTTTTCTGGGCCAACTGGGACGCGTGCAATCTCGGCGCATTGATCGCGATGGGCGTGCTTTGCGACAACACGAACATGTTCAACGAGGGCGTTGAATACTTCAAACACGGGCAGGGGATGGGCAGCATCTCGAACGCTGTTCCGTTTTTGTATGCCACCAATTTCGCGCAGTGGCAGGAGAGCGGGCGCGATCAGGAGCACGCGCAGCTTGGCGTCGGGTTGCTCGGCAGCGCGTGTCAGGTGGCTTGGAATCAAGGCGTGGATCTTTTTGGTTACGCGGACAACCGGTTGCTCGCCGGCGCGGAATACGTCGCCAAATGCAATCTATCGTATCCCACTAGAGAAATTCCCTACACGTTTTACAACAACTGTTCGGAAGCCCGCCAACATGCCATTTCAATCAACGGACTTGGGCGGCTGGATCGGCCGGTATGGGAGTTGATCTACAATCACTACGCCGTCCGGTGTGGTTTGTCTGCGCCGTATTCTACGGCGATGACAAAACTCATGCGGCCCGAACGTGGCAGCGGCGATCATTTCGGCTACGGCACGCTGACCTTTACGCTGAAGGCGTCGGCATCGCCATATCCGCCGCTGCCCATTCCGCCTGTGCCTACGGGATTACAGGCTGAGGCGGGTGTTTCGCAGGTGTTTCTGAATTGGGAAAAATCTCCCACCGACGCCGCGCAAGGCTACGTTGTCCGCCGTTCCACCAATGACCATGGACCGTTCCAAGATATCGGATCATGGAGCGCCAACTCCGCACCGCAATTCACCGACTCGAAGGTTTCCAACGGTGTGATGTATTACTACGTCGTCGCCGCGAGGAATCAGGCGGGCGTCAGCGCGAACTCCCGGCTTGCAACCGCACAGCCGGCTGCCGCTGGACGGATTCCCACCCAATGGATCAACGCTGACCTTGGCAAGGTGGGTTTGGCGGGCGGCGCGACGTTTGCCAAAGTCAGTGAAAATACGTTCATCGCCAAAGGCGCGGGTGGGAACATTGGGGGCAAGTCCGATACGTTCAATTTCACGCGCTGCCTGGCGAAAGGCGATTTCGTCCTTACCGCCCGGCTCGTCAGCGCCGACTGGAGCGGGCGGGAGAAGATCGGTCTCATGGCACGTGAGTCGGTTGCTCCGGCTGCCAAGGCAGTCGCGTTGACGCTGGGCGATGTAGGGGATCGTCAGTGCCGCTTCGGAACGCGTGCTGAAGCCGGCGCGTCAATGACCTCGCAGGCCGGCAATGATTACACGTGGCTGCCGGCGTGGTTCAAAATCCAGCGGGCGGGCAATGTGTTCACCGGCTATCAATCCGTGGACGGCGCGAATTGGTTCAAGGCTGGCTCAAGCACCGTGGCAATGACGAATCAATGTCTCGTTGGCCTGGCGGTCACTGGCGGGAAGAAAAATGAATTCACCACGACCGTATTCGATCACGTATCCATTCAAACCACTTCAAAATGAAATATATCAATTCACCAATAATATTCGCTGGGGTTGTCGCTTCTCTGCTTGCGCTGCGCGCTGGTGCGGAACCATCTCATTGGAAATCGGCGGCCACACCGCCGATGGGCTGGAACAGTTATGACGCCTGGGGCACGAGCATCAACGAGGACGAGGTGCTGGCGAACGCCCGCTATATGCAGGAACACCTGCTTGCGCATGGCTGGCAGTATGTCGTGATTGATGCGCGCTGGTATGACTCGGTGTCCTCGTTTGACGACCGCAACTTCAACAAGGAGCGCGCCGGCGCGACTCTGTTCGCGGACGAGTTCGGTCGGATGATTCCGGCGACGAACCGGTTCCCATCGGCTGTTGACGGGAAGGGTTTCAAGCCGCTCGCCGACCAGATCCACGCGATGGGATTGAAGTTTGGTTTTCACATGATGCGCGGCATTCCGCGGCAGGCGGTGAATGTAAAATCGCCCATCGAAGGCAGCAGTTTCAACGCCGCCGATGCTGGTGACTCGAAGAACATTTGCGGTTGGTGTCCCGACATGTTTGGTGTCCGCAACAACGAGGCGGGACAGGCATGGTATGACTCGTGCGCCCGGCTTTGGGCTTCGTGGGGCTTGGATTTCGTCAAGGTGGACGACCTTTCCCTGCCATACAGTGCGCATGAGATTGAAATGATCCGCAAGGCCATTGACCGATGCGGCCGGCCGATCGTTTTTAGCACGTCGCCGGGGCCAACCGATCCTTCACACGCGGACCATGTCAGCATCAATGCGAACATGTGGCGCATCTCTGGTGACTTCTGGGATCGTTGGGAAGACCTGAATCGCGCTTTCGATTTGCTCGGTCAATGGCAGCACGTCGGCGGGCCGGGCCATTGGCCGGACGCCGATATGATTCCGTTCGGACACATTGGCATCAAATGCACGATTGCTGGAAAAGAGCGCCAGACCCGATTCACAAAAAACGAGCAGGTGATGCTGATGTCGCTCTGGGCGCTCGCGCCGTCGCCGCTCATGCTGGGGAACAATCTGCCCGATACCGATGATTGGACGCTGTCGCTCCTGACCAATGATGAAGTGATGGCCGTGAATCAAGATCCGCTGGGCAGTCCGGCACGACGGGTGATGCAATCGCGCGGCACAGAAATCTGGGTGAAACCGCTCAAGAACGGCAGCAAGGCCATCGGCCTGTTCAATCGCAGTGCGGCGGCAGAGGAAGTGGAATTGAATTGGAATGACGCGGGACTGAACGGCAAGCGGGCGCTGCGCGATATTTGGTTGCGCAAGGATCTTGGCGTATTCAAAGAAAAATATGTCGCGCAAATCCCCTCGCATGGCGCAGTGCTTTTGCTGGTCAAGTAATGAGAATCTGAAACGAATATGCAAACCAACAGTTTGTTTCGCCTCCTACATTTGGTGTTGCTGACTTTATTTGGGATTGCGGCGTCCGCTCCGGCCGCTGAGTGGCAATGGTCCGTTCCGATGGGCAAGGGGCGTGCGTTCCTTTGGATTCCGCCGCAGTGCAAACAACTGCGCGCCGTTGTCGTTGCCCAGAACAATATGATCGAGCAAGGGATTCTGGAACACCCGGATTTCCGCAAGATGCTGGCGGAGGAAGGAATTGGCGAAGTGTTCATCGCGCCGCCATTCGAGTTCATTTTCCGTTTCGACAAGGACGCGGGCGAGCGTTTCAACGATGTGATGAAGCGGCTGGCGGAAGCTTCGGGATATTCGGAATTGAATTTCGCGCCGGTCGTGCCGCTTGGCCATTCGGCGTGCGCGAGTTTTCCTTGGAATTTTGCCGCGTGGAATCCGGGTCGCACACTCGCCGTGCTGTCGATTCACGGCGACGCGCCGCTGACGAAATACACCGGCTGCGGCCAGCCAAATCCCGATTGGGGCAATCGCACCCTCGACGGCGTGCCCGGTCTGATGGTGATGGCGGAATACGAATGGGGCGACAGCGAATTCGGTGTGGATCGGCTTGGACCGGCGTTGAACTATCGCCGGCAGCATCCGAAAGCGCCGATTGCCATGCTGGCCGAGCCGGGCAATGGCCACTTCAACTATTCCGATGAACTCGTGAACTATCTCGCTATTTTCGTGCGCAAGGCGGCGCAGGAGCGGTTGCCAAAAAAGATGTCAGCGGATCAACCGCTAGTTTTGAAGCCGATTGATCCCGCGAAAGGCTGGCTGGTGGAGCGCTGGCATTTGAACCAGCCGCGCCAATTCAAGCCAGCACCGGTAGCCAAATACCAAGGCGATCCGACACAAGCCTTTTGGTGCTTCGACAAGGAAATGGCTTTGGCGACGCAAAACTACATGGCCGATCAGCCCGGCAAGCTGCCGCAACTTTTGAGTGTCACCGACGGTCAGTGGCCGTTGGAAAACGGTTGTGGTGAACCCGTCGAGCCGCGATTTGTTCCCGATGCCGACGGCGTGACATTTCATTTAAAGACGGCATTCATGGATTTTGTTCCCACCAACGGCAATGCCGTGCGCTGGGCTTACTCAGCGGCGGGAACGAAACTCGGTCACGCGAGCGGCGGCGGACCGATTCAGTTGCACAAGATAGTTGGCCCAGCGATTCAAACCGGCACGAACACATTTCAGTTTGCCATGAACCGCGTGAACTCGACCGAGGACCGGCGCAACTTCGATATCTGGGTCTGGGCCAGTCATCCCGGCGACGCAAAATATAAGAGCATGGTGCAGCAGGCGATGATTCGCGTGCCGCAGAACACCGAGGGTCGGGAGCAAAAGATTTCATTTCCGGAAATCTCCGATGTAAAGGCGGGCGCGAAATCTCTCCAGCTTAACGCCACCTCCGATGCCGGGACGAAAGTTTATTACCACGTCCTCGAAGGCCCGGCGGAAGTGGACGGCGCCACGCTGAAGTTCACGCTGATTCCGCCGCGCGCCAGGTTTCCTGTCAAGGTAAGCGTGGTGGCGTGGCAGCACGGCCTGCCGGGGAAGGTGCAAACCGCCGTGCCGGTGACTCGCGAATTTTTTCTGACCAAGTAACGAAGAAATACATGAAGGGGACTCTCAACTGCATTGCGTTCGCCGTTGCGATCGCATTTCCCGTCAACGCAATCATGGCCGCTCCCTCTCCTGGTGAGAATGCCAACCTGCTTTGGTATGACCAGCCAGCGACAAAGTGGGTGCAGGCGTTGCCCGTTGGCAATGGCCGGCTCGGCGGAATGATCTTCGGCGGCACGACGAACGAGCGCGTGCAACTTAACGACATCACCGTCTGGTCCGGCGGCCCGCAGCCAGCCGCCAACCGGTCCGAGGCGTGGACGCATCTCGCCGAAATTCGCCAGGTGATCCGCGAGGGTCGCTACGACGAGGCCGAGAAGCTTTGCAATCAGTTCTTCACCTGCCAGGCAAACTACGATCAGAGCAAATACCAGACGCTCGGCGACTTGAACTTCGAGTTTCAACTGCCGCCCGGCGTGATCACGAATTACACGCGCTGGCTGGACATTGATTCCGCCGTGGCGGGAGTGGAGTTCACCGTGGGGCAAGTGAAGTTTCACCGCGAGATTTTTGCCAGCGCGCCCGACAAAGTGCTCGTGCAACGGCTCACCGCCAGCAAGTCTGGAGAACTCAGCTTCACGCTCAAGCTCAACCGACCCGAAAGGGCGCAGACGCAATTCACCGCGCCGGACATGCTCGTGATGACGGGTAGCACTGCGGGGTCAAACCTGACTTTCCAGGCCAACGCCCGCGTGCTGCACAAGGGCGGCAGGATCACGGGGCAGGGCGAGGCACTCAAAGTCGAGGGTGCGACCGAAGCCATCGTGCTCCTGACGGCGAACACATCTTACGTGATGGACTATGCCAATGGTTACAAGGGCGCTGATCCCGCACAAGCAGCGGTGCAGATTCGCGCTGCGGCGCAGAAGAGTTTCAATCAACTCAAGAAAGCGCACGTCGCCGACTACCAGAATTATTTCCGCCGGGTGAGCCTTGATCTCGGCTCGACGCCCGCTGCGAAGTTGCCGACCGACGAGCGGTTGAAGCATTACGGCGACGGCAAGAATGATCCCGCATTGGCCGCGCTGTTTTTTCAATATGGACGTTACCTGCTTATCTCGTGCAGCCGGGCGGACAATCCGTTGCCCGCCAATCTGCAAGGGCTTTGGGCCGACACGTTGAACACGCCGTGGAACGGCGATTACACGATTAACATCAATTTCGAGATGAACTACTGGCCCGCCGAGTTGACCGGTCTCAACGAGGTGCATGAGCCAATGCTGCGTCACATTCAGAGTCTCGTCGCCCCCGGTAGCAAGACCGCCAAGGCGTATTTTGGCCCAAACATGCGCGGTTGGGTCAGCGGCCCGAAGAGCAATCCTTGGGGCTGGACCAGTCCCGGTGCGCGGCTCGCGTGGGGCGTGTGGTTCGGCTCGAATGGTTGGCTCTGTCGGCATCTCTGGGAGCACTACGCGTTCACACAGGACACAAATTATCTGCGCGAAGTGTATCCGGTGATGCGCGGCGCGGCGGAGTTCTGGCTGGATAATCTGACTAAAGGACAGGATGGGAAGCTGATCACCTCGCCTTCCTCTTCGCCGGAAAACAACTTCACTACGGACGGCGGCGTGACCTCAAGCATCACCGAAGGCGCGACCATGGAGCGGGCGATTGTGTGGGACTTGCTGGACAATACCGCGCGTGCCGCCGCTGTGCTGGACGTGGATGCTGGTTTCAAAACAAAACTCGAAGCCACGCGTGACCGCATCCGTCCGCTGCAAATCGGCAAGGCAGGACAGTTGCTGGAATGGAATGGCGACTGGGATTTGAACGCGAAGGATATTCATCACCGGCACGTCTCGCATCTGTATCCGCTGTTTCCGGGCGATCAAATTGATGTTGCCACCTCGCCGGAACTGGCGGCGGCGGCGAAGAAGTCGCTGGAAATCCGCGGCGATGACGGCACGGGGTGGTCTATCGCGTGGAAGGAAAATCTGTGGGCGCGCTTGCGCGATGGCGATCATGTGCTGCGGCTGCTCTCGAATCAACTTCGCTTCACGGAAGAAGCCAAAACCATCATGGCCGATGCCGGCGGGACGTATCCAAATTTGTTCGACGCGCATCCGCCATTCCAGATTGACGGCAACTTCGGCGCCGTGGCCGGCATCGCGGAGACGTTGCTGCAAAGCCACGAGCGGTTTGCCGACCCGAAGACCGCCGCGGAAGGTTACGTCATTGACCTGTTGCCAGCGCTGCCGAAAGCGTGGCCGAACGGGAGTGTTAAGGGCTTGAGGGCGCGCGGCGGTTTCGAGGTGGATATGACCTGGCGTGATGGGAAGCTCGTCCAAGCGACGGTTCATTCGCTGAACGGAGGTTCAACGCGATTGCGTTATGGCTCGGTGATCCGCGAAGTGAAATTGACCAAGGGAAAAACATTTCGTTGGAATGGACGGTGATGGAGGAAAACATCCACGGGCCGTTCGGTGGAGAGTTTGTTTTGTTCGTTTTCCACTCACTCCGTGGTTCGCAACGGCTGTTTCATGGTATAGAATGCCGCACCCATGAATGACGTCACGTTGTTGCTGCAAGCCACCAGCCGCCGGGAAGACAAGGCCCGGGAAGCGCTGTTCGAGCATGTTTATCAAGAACTGCGTCGAATGGCGGCGGCGCGCATGGCCGGCGAAGCGGCGGGGCAAACCCTGCAACCGACGGCGCTGGTGCATGAAGCCTGGCTGCAACTGGTCGGCGGCGGTGACCGGACGTGGGAGAACCGTGCGCATTTTTTTGGCGCAGCGTCTGACGCCATGCGGCGGATCCTGATAGACAAGGCCCGTCGTAAATCCCGGCTCAAGCACGGGGGCGGCCAGCTTCGACTGGACATTGCCGACTTGGAACTGGCCGAAACCACGGCGGATGACAATATTTTGCTGATCAATGAGGCGCTGCAACAGCTGGAACAGGAAGATCCGGAACAGGCACGGGTCGTGGTGCTCAAATTTTTCGGCGGACTGACCAACCTGGAGGTGGCGGAAAATCTAGGTGTCGCCGAACGCACCGTGGACCGTCAGTGGGCCTGTGCCAAGGCGCGACTTTTCCGCTGGCTTCGGCAGGAGTAGCCGGATGCTTTTTTCTGGCGGACAATCTGTCTGCGTGACGCGTGATAGCTTGTTGGATTCCCTGATGTGAATACTGCAAAAAAACTGGAAGACGCCCTGTTTTTCACCGCGCTAAACCTGCCGGACCTGGATCAGCGCAGGTTGTTTCTGGACCATGCCTGCGCGGGTAATCCCGCCTTGCGGGCGACAGTGGAGGAGTTACTGGCCGCGCAGGGTGATGCCGAGCATTTTTTTTCCAAAGGAGCTTCCGCGCTGAATCTGCCGTCGGATGAAATCCCACCGACCGTGAACGACGGCCTCAACGAGAAAGTCTTCATGGACGAGCAGATTGGCACGCAGGTCGGCCGTTACAAGCTGCTCCAACGGCTGGGCGAAGGCGGCTGCGGCGTGGTTTACATGGCGGAACAGGAAAAGCCGGTCCGCCGCCGCGTGGCGGTCAAGGTCATCAAGCTCGGGATGGACACGAAAAATGTGATCGCCCGGTTCGAAGCCGAACGTCAGGCGCTGGCGTTGATGGATCATCCGAACATTGCCCGGGTGCTGGACGCCGGCGCGACGGAGACGGGGCGGCCTTATTTTGTGATGGAACTGGTGCGCGGCGTGAAGATCACCGACTACTGCGACCAGAACAAACTCGACACGCGGCAGCGACTGGAATTATTCATTCAAATCTGTCACGCCATCCAGCACGCCCACCAAAAGGGAATCATTCATCGCGACATCAAACCGTCAAACATCCTCGTGACCTTGCATGATGGTGTGCCGGTGCCGAAGGTGATTGATTTCGGCATCGCCAAGGCCATCGAAGGCAAGCTGACGGAGCAGACGTTGTTCACGGCCTATGAACAGCTCATCGGCACGCCGGCCTACATGAGTCCGGAGCAGGCGGAGATGAGCGGGTTGGACGTGGACACGCGCAGCGATATTTATTCGCTGGGCGTTTTGCTTTACGAACTATTGACGGGCAAGACGCCGTTTGACCAGAAGGAGCTGATGCAATCCGGCGTGGAAGGGATGCGCCGAACTCTGCGGGAAAAGGAGCCGCAGCGGCCCTCGAACATCCTGACGACGTTGCACGGGACGGAATTGAAGACGACGGCGGCCCACCGGCATGAGGAGGCGCCACGATTGATTTCGTTGTTGAAGGGTGACCTCGACTGGATCGTGATGAAGGCATTGGAGAAGGACCGGACGAGACGTTACGAAACGGCGAACGGGTTGCTGATGGATGTGGAGCGATATCTGAAAAATGAGCCGGTGGTGGCGCGGCCGCCGAGCCGGTGGTATCGCTTCCAGAAATTGGTGCGCCGGAACAAGGTGGTGTTTGCCGCGGGAGGAATCGTGACTGTCACATTGATTGCTGGACTTGGCTTGTCCAGTTGGATGTTCTTCCGCGAAAAAGAAGCCCGCCATCAGCAGGCCCGTCTGCGCGTGAAGGCCGAACAATCCGAAAAACGCGAAGCTGAGTTACGGCATCAGGCTGAAGCCCGGGAGGATATCAATCAGGCGGCGATTTATGTGAGCCAGGAAAAATACGAAGAGGCGAACCGGTTGCTCGGCGCGGTCAGGATTCCGCCGCCCAAACCAAGTTTTGACGGCGTGTCCGCCTACCGTTCGGTGGGCGACTGGCTCGGGGGGTATCAGCGATGGACGGAGGCGGCTGATCGTTACTCCGCGCTCATGGAAATTGACAAGCTCGACAAGTGGGGCGCGGTGACGCTGGATTATCAGGCCTGCGGCGTGGTGCTGGTCGAAAGCCGTGAATACGCGCAGTATCAACAGTTTTGCGAGGCGACCATGGATGTCTTTGGCACCACGACCAACGGCGACGCCGCCGGGCGCATTCTCAAGACCTGCCTGCTGTTGCCGCCGGACAAATTATTGATGCAGCGATTGCAGCCGCTGGGCGAACAGGCGGAGAAATTTCTTGTTTCCCAAGGTTCCAACCCGTTTTTTGGCTGGGCGACAATTCCCTCTGGCCTGTGGCGGTATCGCCTGGGCGACTTCGGGCAGGCGGCGGATTGGTGCCGTCGGGGCATGAATGAGAAGGACAACACCACGGCGCAGACCGCCGCAATTCGCATCATCCTCGCCATGTCCTGCCACCGGCAAGGCCAGACTGAGGAGGCCGTTTCCCAAATTGCCAAGGCGCGGGCCGTGATTGAAGCCCAGTTCAAAAAGGGATTGGAACACGGCAACGGCAGTCTGGGAATGTGGTATGACTGGGTGTTTGCCCGCATCCTATTGCGCGAAGCCGAGGCGTTGATCGCAGACGGCTCGCAGGCGGATTCCGTGCAAAAGTGATTTCGCCACATTTCTGGCCGGCTGGCCGGCGTTCAACTGCAAACCGTGAACGGAGCCTGATTCGCAGGAGCTGCAGGGTCAAACAATTGATACACCTGCTGGTCAAACTCTCATTTTTGCGACCGGGCTGTTCGTAGTTCGCGCCAATAAAAAAAGGACGTGCCGAAACACGTCCTTTCATTTTCTGCAAACGGCTATTTGTTCTTACGCATACGGAAGCCGGCCAGCAACATGCCAAAGCCGCCCGCCACCATGGCAAAGGTGCCGGGTTCCGGAACCGGAGCCGCGTAAAGCGTGTAGGCTGCGAGGGTGGTATCGGCAGCTCCGGTTAAATCGGTTGCCTGGATGAATATGTCTTGATAGACGGCATCGGCGGTGAAGGTTCCATACACCATATTGGCCGGATTCTGAGAAAAGGAACCAGACGTTCCACCGCTGAAGGTTCCGCCGGAAAAGTTGCACCAATAAGCCTGATCGCGGTCGGTGAATCGGGCATCGGCTGAAAATAGCGAAACCCAGTAAGCCTGGCCGATCTGAAGTCCTGCCAGATGCAGCGTCAACGGACGGGTCGCGTCGCTCGCGTTGTTGTGCCACAGGTTTCCCTTCAAGGCGTCGGTCCATTCAAGAACATCGGTATTGGCCGCGAGCATGGAGCCACCCCACTGCGTGCCAGCGTTGTAATATCCGCTCGTCAGACTCGGCGTCAACGCCGGCATGTCCAAGTCGCCCAATCCCGTCCCGGCATCACCCGCCAGACTGATGCTTTGTCCGCCGGCGGTCGTAAATGATTTGGCGCCGCTCCCATAAGTAACGCCTTGCACGAACGTGCCTCCCGCAAGCCACGGTATGTCCAGCACCGAAGTGTTCATGGCCGAAACCGGCGCATCGAATGAAATGTTCGCCGCGTGACTGGAGGCAGCCATCAAGGACGCCGCCAGCACGGCCTGGCCCGTCGCAGCGAATTTCCGTGTTCGAGTTGTATGTTTTGTGGTTTTTTTCATTTTTTATGGTTCAGGGTTTACAACTTGAAACACCGTCAAGCACTCGCCTTCTGCCGATGCGTTCGGTCGAATAACAAGAGAGCCAGCTCAAGTTGAAAAGCGTGGTTCAGTTAGGCACGCGTCGCATTTCGCCAAAGTCCGCCATTTATTTTGAAAAATTGCCGGAGTGCGTTTTCCGGTTAAACCAGGCTTCAAAGGAGGTTTTTCAATTGCGGCGGATCAAAGGGTGACAAGGTGTGGATTTGGTTAACTCATGTCCGCGGCCGCGGCTGTGCCGGGCTGGTTGCCAGCGATCATGCCTTGTAAGTGTCCATCTTCACCCAAGAAAATTTCAATCACCGTGTCTCTCGAGTGGCGAGTCGCACTGCTTGTCCTGGTGATTTGTTTTTTTTGGCGGAGTTTTCCGGGTTTGGACGCGTGTTGGAGATGAAACCCACAATGCGTCGCTTGGCGTCGTCGTGGTGATTTCGTTAGAACCAACCAACCCAAATATACACATGAAAAAACAGCTCTCTAGTTTGTGGGCCAAAGCGGCGGGGACAGGCATTCTATTGCTGGCCATGCAGACGGCCGTCACCGCGGCAACCTTGGTCAGCCGTTACAGCTTCACTGAAACCACCGGCACCAATGCGGTGGATTCCGTCGGCGGCTACACCGCCACCTTGCGGGGCGGGACGACGTTTGATGGCGCCGGGAAGGTCGTTTTGAACGGAACCAATTCCTATGTCAACCTGCCGGCGGCGCAACTGAACGCGCTGACGGTGATGACCATTGATACCTGGTTTTCCTTCACGGTCCCCAACAACAATGTCTGCCTGTTTTCCGTTGATAACGGCAGCGGCACCGGTTCGGGTGGCAGCTACCTGCGCTATAATGTATTCGACAGCAACAATGGTCACGGCGGCACGAATTATTTTGAAGGCATTGTTGGTTGGGGTGGTAATCTCCTGCACGGCGGCTCGGTGTTGCCAACCAACAACACGCAGGTTCATGTCACGCTGATCTATGATCCGGTAAACGGGGTGAAATCCATTTATGTCAATGGCGTGCTGTCCTCCACTTACAGCGGCTCGCTCGCGGCTTTGAGCAGTTACCCGCAAAATGTTTTTACCCTTGGCCGGTCTCCCTGGGCCAATTCGGGCGATCCGTATTTGAAAGGCTCGATCAATGAATTCCGCGTTTACAGCGGCGTGTTGAGCGATAGTGAAATTGCCACCAACGAACTTGCCGGGCCGGACACCATTCCGCAAATCACGGTCGGCGTGATTCAAACTTCACCCAGCAATACGGTTTATGCCGGTGAAACCGCGACGCTTGCCTGCGGCGTCTCCGGGCCGGCCACTGGCTACCACTGGGAATGGGATAATGGTTCCGGCGGCGCATCCTTTACCCCGATTGCCGGCGCGACCAGCCTGACTTATACGCAAGCCACCACCGGTTTGCTTGGCAGTTATCAATACCAGTTTGTGGCCACGAATTCGTCTTCCTCCGTAACCAGTTCCATTGTCACCCTCACCGTCAATGCTGCCACCGCACCCGTCGTAACCGTGGATACGACGCCGAATTATGTCACGCGATACACCGGCGGCAACGTCAGCTTCACCGCGTCATTCGACGGTAATCATCCCATCACCAACCAATGGCAGAAGAGCACGGACAGTGGAACGACCTGGGTGGATTTGTTGGGGCAGACCAATACGACGCTGAACTTGGCCAATCTTCAGTTTTCCGACGCCGCTCTTTATCGCCTGGCGGCCACCAATGCGATTGGCGGCAATGCCAGTTCGGCCGCCACGTTGATCGTGAACGATGTCTCGTCGGCGAAGTATCAGTGGTCCGCACCGGTGCCGTTCAGCGCCCTGAATGCCGACCAAATTCTCACTAATCCCGCCGGCGCCTTTGTCGGCGCGGCGGCTTTTGGTAACACGGCCTATCAAGTGACTTTGGGCAACGGCCGCATTTTGAATTTTACCACCGATGGCTCCATTGCCTCGGCCACCGGGGCTGGCACCAGCGCGGGCGCCTATCCCGCCGGCACGGGGTTGACGACCAGCAATGCCAATTTTGACGCCGTGCTAAACCGCTTCAGTTATGATGGCGGGCCCAAGACGATCACCTTGAACAATCTGCTGGTCGGGGAACAATACGCGGTGCAAATCTTCGGCTTGGACGACCGCAATGTTGGCGGCAGTGAGTCCAATCGTCTGGCCAACTTTCAGGATCCCAATGACGAAGCCAACGTGTCGGCCACCTTCAAGATGGGTGACAATGTCTATATCGTCGGCACCTTCACCGCTGCCAGCACCACGGAATATATCCAAATGAATCTGCCCACCGGCAATGCCGGCAGCATCAACGCTCTGGTGCTGCGGGCGCTATCCTATATGCCGCCGAATCAGCCGCCGACGGTCGTGACTGACCCCCAATCGCAAACGATTTTTTCGGGCCGGGCTGCCAGCTTCACAGTCGCCAGCAGCAGTTATATCCTGCCGGGTTACCAATGGCAGGCCGGACCGGCGGGCGGACCGTTCACCAATCTCAATGACGGCGGCGTTATTACCGGCGCCACCAGCAACATTCTCGTATTGACCAACGCCACGGCCTACGACGGCGCGCAATTCCAAGTGGTGGTTTCCAATCCCGCCGGCAGTGTGACAAGCGGAGCGGCGAGCTTGACCATCGTGCCCGTGCCACCCAGTTCGGGTTCAGCGAGCTTGGCGGCGGAATCGTTGTCGCCAGTTGCTTATTGGCCATTGAATGAAACCAACGATCCGTCGTCCGGCACGGCCGGTGCCTATGACGCGGCTGGCACGTTTGACGGAATGTATCTGACATCGGCGCAAAACGCCTTCAATGGCATCGTCGGCGTGCAGATGGCCGACGGCTTCCCGATGTTCGCCACCAACCAAGGCGCGTTGTTGGCCACGGCCAATACCGATCAAAGCTGGGTCACCACGCCGGCGCTGAATTTGAACACCAACACGGTTACTATTGGCATGTGGATTTATCCCGATGGCATCCAACCGAGCGCTGCCGGTCTGTATGTGAATCGCAATTCCGGCACCGTGGCGGGGCTGGGGTATTACAGTAACGACCGATTGGGCTACAAATGGAACAACGACGGCTCCGAAACGTGGGGCTTCAACAGTGGCCTGTTGATTCCGACGAACATCTGGTCGTATGTCGCCGTGGTCGTCTCGCCGACGAACGCCATCTTGTATCTCTACAACACCAATGGATTGCTTTCCGCCACCAACGCCGTCGCGCACAACAACATGACGTGGGGCGGCAGCCAGGCGAACATTCGCATCGGCTGCGACAACTCCGTGGCTACCACCTTCAACGGCAAAATTGACGAAGTGGCCGTCTTTAAGCGCACCCTGACGAGCGCGGAAATCATCCAGCTTACCGGGGTGGTGAATCTGCAAATTGCGCCCGTCGGTGGAAATCTCCAGTTGATCTGGCCCTACGGCACGCTGTTGGAAGCGCCGGACATCACCGGCCCGTGGACCACGAATTTAAACACCTCGCCGTATGTGGTTGCCCCCATTGACGCGAAGAAATTCTACCGGATTCAAATTCCATAATGTTTGCGTTTGACGATCAACTTTTGCCGCGGTGCCTGGGTGCCGCGGCAAAAATGGGTGGCGGGGTGCGGGTTGGGGTTCCGGCATCCCGCTTAAATATTTATGCGCGGTCTTACCTCGGCAATCGAGAAAACCGTTAAGAAACGCCTGTCAGATTAAACTATGAAACATTTGTGTAATCATTCTCGGAAAAGGTGCGCCGCGCGCAGCTCGGGCTTTACGTTGATTGAATTGCTGGTGGTCATCGCCATCATCGCGATTCTGGCGGCGATGCTCCTGCCGGCGCTGTCGCGGGCCAAGTTGAAGGCCACGCAGGCCTCCTGCTTGAGTAATGAAAAACAGCTTGGACTTGCGTTCATCATGTATGCCGGGGACAACAACGATAAGATTGTGGCCTCGCGGACCTCGGTGGGTGGCAGTGCGCATGACGCAGATGGTTATTGGGGGCCGCCCAATCCTGATCCGTCACCGAACAATTCGGTGTTGAATGCCTCGTGGCCCGGTGGGTTTACGGAGGAAAATGCGCTGGCTGCGGTGCAGGGCGCCTTACGGACAAACAACCTGCTGTTTCAGTATGCTCCGAGCGTCGGCGTTTATCATTGTCCGGGCGATGTTCGCTTCAAACTTCCGCTGGCCAAGGGCTGGGCGTATGACAGTTATTCCAAGACGGATAATGTCGGCGGCGAAGGGAAAGGCGGCATTGTGGATTACACCAAGTTGTCGCAGATCAGAAGGTCCTCCGATACTTTTGCGTTTCTGGAAGATGCCGACCCTCGTGGCTATAACGTCGGGACGTTTGAGGTGGACTACAACGGAGTGAACAACATCAAATTTGCCGACCCCATCGCCCTGTATCATGGCAATGTCAACACGATGTGCTTTGCCGACGGTCACGCGGAGCATCGCAAATGGACGGATGCAGCCATCCTCAATACCGGGAAACTGGCTTCCCAAGGTTTGAGTTACGGTTTTACCGCACAGCCATCTTCTAGCAGCGCTGATTACGCTTTTGTTTACGAACACTGGCTGTTCCCCGGACACCCGTGAATGGACTTGCCAATCTTCTTTTAAATATCTACTGGAAAACAAAACAATGAATCTATTCCGAAAGTTTTTGCCCGTCATGGCGTTCATAACAGTCTCCGCTTACGCGCTGCCGTCGCTGCCACCCATGCCGGAGATTCCTCAACCGCTGCCGCAAGACAGCGTGCCGATGGGCGCGTTGTCCAACTCGCCAGAGATAAAGCTGAACCTGCCTATCGCGCCCGGACCGTTTCAGCCGACGTGGGCATCCATCGAGAAGAATTATCCCGGCACGCCCGACTGGTTGCGCCAGGCGAAGTTCGGTATCTGGGTTCACTTCGGTCCGCAAGCATCCGGCGAGAGCGGCGACTGGTATGCGCGCAAGATGTATGTTCCCGGCACGCCCGCTTACGAGAATCACCTGAGGAACTTTGGCCATCCGTCCGAGAGCGGTTACAAGGAAGTCCTGCGCGATTGGAATCCGTCCAAGCTTGATCCCGCTCCACTCACGGAAATTTATAAGGACGCTGGCGCGCGCTTCCTGATGATCCAAGGCGTGCATCACGACAACTTCGATTTGTGGAACTCGCATTATCAGCCGTGGAATGCCGTCAACCTCGGACCGCATCGCGACTTGATCGGTGAATGGGCCAAGGCCTGTCGCGCGGAGGGCATGCGCTTTGGCGTGACGTTCCATCACGAATACACCTGGTGGTGGTGGCAGACGGCATTTGGCAGCGACACGGAAGGTGCAAAGGCGGGCGTGCCTTACGACGGCAATCTGACGTTGGCCGATGGTAAAGGCAAATGGTGGGAAGGACTCGACCCGCGCCGGCTTTACGGAATTAATCTCCGCGAATACAAAGGCGTCAGCGAAGTTGCCAACTCCGGCTGGTCGCCGCCGCCGCCCGGCATTTTTTCGCGCCACTTGGATTACGCCAAATGGTATGCCACGCAATGGGCGCTGCGCATGATGGACGTCGTTGACCAATACAATCCTGATTTCATCTACACCGACGGCACGGACCAGCAGCCGTTCAGCGGCCGCGGGACGGGCACGGGACTCAAGGCTGACGCCATGCAGCGCGTCATCGCCGATTTTTACAACACCACGCTGGCGCGGCGCGGCAAGGTGGACACGTTCAGCATCGTGAAGTTTCGCAAGAAGACCAACGGCACGGTGACAACCGAGGAATTCGGCCTGCCGGACCACATCCGCACCGACCAGGCGTGGATCGGCGAGACGCCCGTGGGCGATTGGTTTTATGTGCCGGGCTTCACCTACGACTCTGGCATGATGATTCATTACATTACTGAAGCCGCATCGCGCGATGGCAACGCCGCCATCTGCATCTCGTTGTTGCCGGACGGCTCGCTGGATGACGGCAGCCGGAAAATGCTCAAGGAAGTGGGCGTCTGGATGCGCTGCAACGGTAAAGGCATCTACGGCAGCCACGCATGGAAAATTCCCGGGGAAGGGGAGATGGTGAATGGCAAACTGAAACAGTTGCCCGGTGGGGCGTTGCGAAAACAGCACGCTGACTTCAAATTTGGTCCGCAGGATTTCCGTTTTACCGTCGGCACGAATGGCTGCCTCTATGCCTATTGCATGACGGTGCCGGCTTCGGGCGCACAGTTGAAAATCACCTCGCTCGGCACCGCCGCAAAACTGCTCGTGGCGCCGATCCAATCCGTCTCGCTGCTCGGCAGCACGAACACGCTCGTCTGGACGCAGCAGGCGGACGGGTTGGTCATCACTTGCCCGACGCAGATGCCCTCCGCCTCTTCCATCGGGTTTAAAATCGGCCCGCCACAAGCCATTGTCGCGCCACAAGCCGCGCGCAACTGATTGGTAAAATTTAATGAACCTGAATATCCGACTCACAACACTGGTTGCTTCGACGCTGTTTTTTGTTGCCGCAATTTCCCTGAAAGCCTACACGCTGCCGGACCTGCCGCCCATGCCGGCTGTCACCCCCGCACCGGCAAACTCGATGCCGATGGGGAATGCGGCGAATTTCCCGGAAGTGAAGATGGATTTCCCCATCGAGACGAACGGCCCGTTCCAGCCGACGTGGACGTCCATCTCCGCCAATGTGCCCGGCAATGGCACGCCGGCATGGCTGCGTCAGGCGAAATTCGGCATCTGGTTTCACTACGGCCCGCAGGCGAATCTTCAAAGCGGCGACTGGTCAGCCCAGCACATGTATCAGCAAGGCTCAACGGCCTACAACAATCACCTCGCTAACTTTGGTCATCCGACGACGAACGGTTACAAGGACGTGATCAAGGCGTGGGACCCGGCGCATTACAGTCCTGCCGGCATGGCACAGCTATTTTACAACGCCGGCGCGCGGTTTGTGCTCGTTCAGGGCGTGCATCACGACAATTTCGATAATTGGAACTCGCGTTACAACCCGTGGAACATAGTGAACTTCGGCGCGAAGCGTGACACGATGGCCGAGTGGACCAACGCCACCCACAATCTGGGGATGCGTATGGGCGTGGCGTTTCATCACGAATACAGTTGGTGGTTTACTCAGCCGGATTTTTTGAGCGACAGTTCGGGAACCTACGCGGGTGTTCCTTACGACGCCGTGACCACGGCGACGAACACCGCCGGACAATGGTGGGAGAACTACGACACGCGCCGGCTTTACAATCAGGACATCCACAAATATCAGGGCATCAGCACGCCGAACCAGTATTATTGGAATCCGAGCCAGGGCATTTTTACCAACGATCTCGACTACTGCCACTGGTATGCCACGCAATGGGCGCTGCGCATGTTGGATGTCGTTGAGAATTACAATCCCGATTTCATCTACACCGACGGCAATTCCACCCAGCCCTTCAGCGGCTACGCCACCGGCACCGGCTACAAGTGCGACGCCATGCAGCGCGTCATCGCGCATTATTACAACCGCACGCTGGAACGGCACGGCAAGCTGGACACGCTGGCGGTCGTCAAATTTCATGATGGAAACCACAACAGCGGCCAAAGCGGTGATAACATCGGCACGACGTTTGAAGGCAACTATCCGGCGGCTATCAAGCAGGATCAGCCGTGGTTCGCGGAATTCGGCATCGGCGACTGGTTTTGGAGACCGGGCATCTCGTATGACAACGGCGGTGCCATTGTCTATCGCCTGCTCGAAGCGGTTTCACGTGATGGCGCGATGATGGTGAACATTCCCAATCGTCCGGACGGCGCGCTGGACAGCGGCGCGACCAACATGCTCGCGAGTGTCGGCCAGTGGATGAACATTCATAGCGAGGGTATTTACGGCAGTCATGCGTGGGTGAAATATGGCGAAGGCTCCTTCCGCTACACTGTCGGCTCCAATGGCTGCCTCTACGCTTATTACATGGGCGTGCCTTCGGCGGGCACTGTGTTGACGATTCCCTCGCTGGCCGCGGGATCGGTTCTGCTGGCGGGAACGATCACCAATGTTTCCATGCTGGGCAGCGCCGGTGCGCTGGCTTGGTTGCAAACGGCGACTGGACTGGAGGTCACCTGTCCAAACCCAATGCCAAGCATCCCGGCGGGCACCGCTATTGGCTTCAAGGTCAGCCCGGCCTCGGCGATTGGCGCCACGGTTCCCACCGGCGTCATCGCGTTGCCGGGCACCAACCAGATCAGCCTCGTGTGGGATTATCCAACCACGACTGCGACGTTCAACGTGAAGCGCTCGACCACTCCGGGCGGGCCTTACACTACCATCGCAACCAATCTCAACAATCTTGCCTTTGCCGACACCAATGCCGCACCGGCCACGCTTTATTTTTACGTCGTGACCGCCGTGGATGCGGGGGGGGGATCGGTCAATTCTTCCGAAGCCTCGGCCTCGCTGGCCGGTGCGCCATCAAGCCAGTGGCTCACTGAAGACGTTGGTGCGGTGGCCCCCGCCGGCTCGTTCAATCTTTCCGGCGGTGTGTTCACCATCCAGGGTTCGGGCACGGACATTTGGGATTCTGCCGATGCTTTTCGTTACGGGTTTCAGGCGCTAAATGGCGATTGTTCCATCTCGGCGCGTGTGCTGAACATGCAAAACACCACGGGGTGGGCCAAGGCCGGTTTGATGATCCGCGAATCGCTCGATCCCTCGTCCAAATACGTCATCAATTTCATGTCGCCTGCGAACGGCGTGGCGCTGCAGCAGCGCGACACCACCGGCGGCGCCGCTTCCGGCGTCAGCAACAACACCGGTCTCGCCGCTCCGTATTGGCTGCGGCTTGTGCGGACTGGCAATACGTTCACCGCGTTCGTTTCGCCTGACGGACTCAATTGGATTCAGTTCGGCACAACCGCCGTGGCGATGAGTGCAAATATTTATGTCGGCCTTGCCGTGTGCAGTCACAACAACGGGACATTGTGCCAGGCGCAATTTGACAACGTCACTTTCTCTTCCGTTTCGGTCGCGGTTGCGTCGCCACTGCCGCCGCTGATCCATCGTTATAGCTTCAACGAAAACGGCGGCACGATTGCGCACGATTCCGTCGGCGGCGCGAATGGAACTTTGAACGGCAGCGCGGTCTTTGATGGAAGCGGTCGCGTGGTTTTGAACGGCACGAGCGGAACCTATGTGGCCTTGCCCGGAAATTTGCTGGCTGGTTTGACGAATGTGGCGATTGAGGCGTGGGTGACCAATGCGACTTCGCCCGACAATGTCGCGCTGTTTTCTTTCGACGACGGATTGCAAGATGGCACTGGCGGCGGCTATCTGCGGTTTGTCCTGCATGATCAGAGCAACGGGCGCAGTTTTCTGGAACTGGCCAGCAGCGGCGGCAGCCCGAAACTCACGGCCAATCCCGGCTTGGGCGGACGGTATGTCCATGTCGTCTGCAATTACAGTCTTTCGACTGGCACTGCGGAGATTTATACCAATGGCGTTTTGGCGTCGATCATGGCTGTAGCAACGCCGCTCGCCAATGTGAGCCCCAATTCCGCCGTGCTGGGCCGTTCGCCGTGGAGCGGCGACCCGTGGTTGAACGGCGCGATTGATGAATTTCGCATTTACGCTGGTGCGTTGCCGCCTGCGGATATTGCGACCACGCAAATCGTCGGCCCCAACGCCCTCCTGACCACGAATGTTTCGCTGAACGTCTCGCAAGGCAGCGGCACGATGATGTTTAGCTGGCCGCTGACCGCCTCGGGGTTCAGCCTTGAATCCAGCCCGGCGCTGGGCGGCAATGCAATTTGGACACCTGTAACCAGCGCCCCGCTCGTTGTCGGCTTGAATAATCAAGTCACGGTTCCGCTGACGAATTCGGCCATGTTCTTCCGTTTATTTCGGTGACCCGAAAACCGGGCGCAACATTTCCTGGTGGCAAGCACAAGTGCGATGATGCGAACCCAATATTCAATTTGTGGTTCATGGGTATGGCGACCTTGTGACTCGCGGCTAGTCTGCATCATCTGTGCATTTTTTATTTCGGCTCTGAATTGGCGCGATTTCCCCTCTTGAAATTTCGCAGCTTTGGCCGACATTTTTTTAGGCCGATGAGACTCAGGCGGGAAGCAAAAGCGACCCAACAATACGGATGCCCGATAGCCTCACCGGCCCAAATATTTTCCCGATCCGTATCCCTCTGGGCTGAATTTCGCATTCTTAAGTGAGATAGATCCATTTGAAATGATCGGGGTGTGCAAGTCCCATTGTCATGTAACAAGCGACCTCGTAGATGACAAAATGACGCTTTGGGGTTAGGTTAACATTGGGAAGCGAGGGTGGTTTATGCAAGTAAATCGCACAGTCAGTTGGTCGGTTGCGTGTAACGGCGCAGAGGCGCCAGAAAGAGAGGTATTATGATCGCGTCACCTACAGAACCCCGCAAGGATCGCCTCATTCACGAAAGAATCCACGACCCATATAAGTCACTTCAAAAGCCAGTGGGTTCAAGCGTTTGTCCGGTGTGTAACGCTGTCTTCAAAGATGGACATTGGCAATGGCTGGAATTCTGGCCGTTGGATACGCCCCGGGAAATTTGCCAGGCTTGTCGGCGTATCCGGGATAATTATCCGGCCGGGTTCATGACTATCACTGGAGAGTTTGTCCAGACCCATCGGCAGGAGGTGCTAAACCTGGCTCGAAATCAAGAGCGGGCTGAATGCGCTCTGCACCCGCTCCACCGCATCATCCACATTGAAGAACAGGCAGACGCCGTGACCATCACCACTACGGACCTGCATTTGCCGAAACGCATCGGGCAGGCGCTGGAGCGAGCCTACAAAGGCCGGCTGGACCTGCATTATGATGAAAAAGGCTGTTTCGTCCGTGTTAAGTGGACTTCACCCAAAAACAAATTGAATCACCCTACTATGAAACGGAGGCAATTATGATGCCCAAATATTCCATCGAATATGCGATCCAGTTCAAACGCAGCCCGGAGCTCTATCACTTTCGCAGTGACGACCCCGTGGCTTGTGAGGAGTTCCTCGAGGAACTTCTGGAACGTGGTTATCGCATCACGGCCATCCGGCATGAAGGCATTGACATGCCAAAGCCGGATTTTGACAAAATGATCAAGACTGCCGCGGGCATGTTGGCGGCCAAGTCCATTTGCTCCGCCCTTGGGATCACCAAGGAAGAAGAGCATTTCCGGTTTGGTTTCGCCGCGTGAACCACGCCAATCTTGATGTGCTGCGTCAAAATGCCGGAGCCGCCGCCGCACCGGTCGTGAGGTGCGAGCAAGGGCGGAGGTTGGTCTGCGGTTTTCGAAAACAGCAACGGAGGCCGGGATGAAACTGAATGTCATCACCTCTTCAGTGGTTGACAAAAAAGCCAGTTCTTCGGCCGGACGGCTCGGCGGCGGGGTGGTGTGTGCCGTGTTGATGCCTCATGCGCCCATTCTGGTTCCGGATGTGGGCGGGCAACGCGGCGAGGCGGCGATCGCCAGTTGCCGGGCCATGCGCACGGCGGCGGACAGCGTGATGCAGCACGCCCCGGAATCGCTCGTGTTGAT